>ENA-OWRC01000297-OWRC01000297.1-human-gut-metagenome-genome-assembly--contig:-NODE-297-length-66969-cov-48.869908_pt1 | contig 66969 bp, 63 predicted proteins | sample MGYA00248268_ERZ651895 | MGnify/ENA primary metagenome ERZ651895 (study PRJEB26924, sample SAMEA4378242) | human gut metagenome | biome: human gut; feature: human-associated habitat; material: faeces...
ACAGTCGCTATTGTTGTATATAAAGTTCAATACCTGTAGTTTAACGAATGCTTACGAAGAAACACCACCTGTCAAAACATACATTATAATTATAAGATAAAGAACCTCATCATAATTTGAAACATGGTTATGATGAGGTTTTTATTGGTTTATTTATAAATCGATTCCCCAAATTGTTAATTTATATTCTTTTTATCGTTGTTTATTTCATTATATATGAGATCAAAAACATCAAAATCACTTAATGGCTCTGATATACCGTATAACGCAATTTCGTGTTTAAGTACATTCCTGCATTCATTTATGTAATCATAGGCTTGTTTTGAAATATCTTTTTGATGTTTTTCATCCCAATTATAAATACCTTTATTATCATTGTTATATATTTGCGTAAATATAATAGTACTCCAAATTATAGGACTAAGACCAAATAATGCCCTTTCTAATTTAACCTTATGAAGTATTGAATGGTCTACATCCGGTGTTGAATGACTAAAATTGATTCCTGAATAATTAAAAGTCATTAGTGATTCTTCTAATGGCTTTAATATATTCTCTTTAAATGAAGATATTGATAGCTTACAATGATTAAAACTTGAAGTTTTACCATTAGCGTCTTCAATATTTATATGTAAATAGGGTACTCCTTTATGTGGTAAATCAAACCTAACCATTAAAGGTTCACCATCTTCATACGTAAAATATACTTTTATTCGTGTAGTATTATCATTAGAACCTCTATTTAAAACATTATTATTATTATTCAAAGGAGACTGCTCAACAATTATATAGTGGATAAATGCTGAATCTACATTTTTCAGAAGGCAAAGAGCAAAACTCCTAAAAGAGTCTAATACTCTTTTAGGTAAGGATGTACATGATATTATTTGTAGTAAGCATGCCCAAAAAGATAAAAAACGACATTGACATGCCATTTCTTGCATTCTTACTTGAAATATCATTTCAAGATTCTTTCTGTCTATTTTTTTTGATTCATAGATAATTAATCTTCCGAATCCCCATAGATCTCTAACCCATGATAAATCTACACAACAAGGTTTAAGTTTTAATTGATGATCAAAATCTTTACAATCGCAAAATACGTTAAGAAAGTAATTCCCGATATCATTGTTTAAAAGCATATACGTATTAATTAAGGAGTCTGTTAATTCTATAACTTCAGATCCTTTCATCTTAATAAGATCTATGTTATTTAGTTTATCGAATTGATTTTGCAATGCAAACAATCGTAGATAGATAATGCTATCAGGTAAATTATAATCATATTTATCGCATATATATTTACTTAAACCTAGAATTTCACTTTTTATTACAAATATTATAGCATTTGAATATTTTTGGCAAAATTCATATAAGGATTCCCAAGTTTTATACATTGAAGGTAGTGGAATATTATAAAGTAAATCTTTAGATTCTATGCTGAACTTATTATTTACCATATCTTTTATTATAGATGCCAATACTTGGATTTGAGCAATATTAGCATTCACACCAGTATAATCAATTATAAATACTTTTTCCATTCTAAAATACCACTATCTGTGCAGTAGAATTAGTTATACTCATAAACTATAATAATACTTCTTTATCTTCTTCGCCATCAGCTTACGTCTTTTAACTAGAAACTCTTCATAATCTGTATGTTCCATTTGTAATATAGTTTCAGGGATACAGTTCTGCTGGAGATTCTTGAGCAGTAATGCTTTATCTGTTATGTTGCCATAAACAGCAATACCGGTTTCGCACTGTTCGAAGACTTTAGAGAAATATATATTAGGAGAATCATCTCGCACAGCCTTATTAACTTGTGTGTCCAAATATGTGTAATTGGCTATCTGATTATATTTTGACTTCTCATTCACTCCATTCTTAATCAAGTATTTTTTAGGGAAAATATGATGTACATCACCAATTACAGTTATAAGATCATTGACTTTGTATCCACATGTAAACAAGGCATCATCTGCATCATGTATTTGAGAAGCCAAATAAAGATTGAAGTACGGACTATTTATCACAGATGTTTCAAGATATTGCACCAAAGCTATATCCCAGAAAGTATCGGAAAGATTCGCAGCTTCCACTTCACTAAAGTAGTTTAGGAACCCTCTTTCTTTGATACGTTTTATATCCATATCCATTACGGTTTCTGGTGATGTTATATATCTACTGGTCAAGGTTGTCATTACATACCATTTAACCACATAATGCTTGATTTGCGTCTTGTCTATATTTTGATCTGCATTCAATAGTAAGTATAGAGTGTAGGCAAAGTCAAGGGTCATTTGAGAATTGATTAACTTGCTGGCAATGAATCCCGCAGACTTGATGGATAGAACAAAATTAGAGAAAGTGTATTCATTCATAAAATCAATGACCCCACTCGTAAGTTGTCCGAATGAATTCTCCGCTATCTCTTCTTTATATTCGCGTGTTTCAAAATCACGTCCACCAAGTAAACTTACAAGATCTTTCATCTTAGCTCTGCCAAACTTATACATGAATGCTATACGCAAAATATCATTATAATCCGGATCAAAGATTTCCTCACGATCATCCTTCAACCATTTCAGTTTTGAGGCAAAAATAGAATTCATAAATTCTTCATCTTTAATCATATCAGAATACCATTCTGGTTGAACTGATAAGTGAGAGAAGTAATCAATAGCTTTTCGAAGCATATTGCCTCCATAAGTAACATTGGCAGCTATTTTAGACATAGCGAAGTCTGCTTGATTTAGTTTTGCTCCTTGACTATTAATACGAATGAATATTTCTGTAACTTCGTCAATAGTCAATTCTTTATCAAGCATGATAACTCCGATTTGTCTGTTCTTTATATCTAATAGTTGCATCAGAATCTTATTTAAAGCGCTGCCTTTTATCTCTTGATTCTCTTCGCAATAATCATTGACAAATTGCCACATATCAAATGTCGGTTTAAATACATCTGCGATATCGGCAATCCATCTTTTATCTTTCAAAATAGCGTTATCTTGCACCTTAAAGCGTTCTTCATCGTTTTCCGGATTCGCCAATGGATTAAAGGCAATTTTAACACGCTTTTTCTGAAAGTCGGCATTAATAATGTCCATCCCCATAATGGCAGTCATAAGTGCAGTAACACGTTGCTGACCGTCAATCATAATTTTCTTTCCTTCAGCAAGTGTACCATCTTTGAGCCTGATGTTTGGACTTTGAGAGATGATAAGATACCCTGTAGGATAACCAGTATATAAAGAATCTATCAGATCTCTTACTTGTTTGGGTTTCCATACAAAAGGACGTTGAATTTCAGGAATCGCAATTTCACCAGATTTGATAAAGTTCAGTATTTGCTCTAAGGCAATATTTGATGCATTATATTTTTCAGCCATGATTTTTTTGTATTTATATTCTCTGTCGTTATAATAAATAATGTTTAGATTTTATTACAATATTGCTTAACCATATTAGTTATTAATATATGCTTTATATACATGTATTATTTAAACTGTTACAGTTACATTTATTTGGGATTTATCGAAAGACGTAAACCTTAATAATAATCCGTCCTTATGTAATGTGCCAACAATTTGACTTACCGCAGTATGTAAAGTCGAATTTGATAAAGTCTTGATTACTGTAAACGACTTTTTATTAGGCTCTTTAGATACTATAATTACTCCTCCATGCATAGTTTTCATCTTTATTAATAGCATTTTGTTTAGAGTACGAGTATTTACTATAAAGAAGCCTTCTTCATTTTCTTCAATAATATACTTCCCCGAATAGAAACGTTTACTTGTGATAATAAAATGATATTTTTCGTCTTTTGGGGGAATATAAGTTGTCTCCTCTGGAACAGCTTGAGTAAAATCTTTCAGCTCTGTAGTTTGTAAACTATCAAGATTCTGGATAAGAATCATTTCTTCATTGCCTTCGCTGAGATCCGTATTTTGGTATTCTTTTGAGTTCCTGTCATTACGTGAATCTATCCTTTCAATGGAATGCTCTATTTTGTTACCATAGAAGAATGATTCCCAATCACGTTCTTCATCAGGTAGTCCAAAACGTGAGTACATACCTACATTATCTAAAATGACACAACGTTTATTTCCATTTTTCCTTAATCCTCTGCCAACTTGTTGGATATATTTTACTAATGATTTTGTTGGTCTAGCTAATTGAATAAATTCAATATCAGGACAATCAAAGCCTTCAGAAAATATATCGACATTTACAATAATGTCAATTTCTCCATTCTTGAAAGCTTTTATAATGTTTTCTCGAGTCTTTGCTGGAGTTTCACTATCAATGTTTTCAATTGCTATATTATGACTGCGATATTGAGAACATATATGTTCACTATGTTCACGAGATATACTATATATAATACCTTTTTTACCCAATGCATTCTTTGCATAACTATTGTATAATTGAGCTCGAATTTTAGAGGTATCGAAAACTTGAGTTAAAACGCTACTTTTATAATCACCTTCTATATCAAAGTCTCGAATGGATTCAATTGATTTAATAATTTCAGAGTTACTAGGAATAGAATAATACTGATATGCTGCTAACCAACCTTTTTGAATGAACTCTTTGATTGACATAGATGGAATATATGCATCAAAGATTTGTGCAAAACCGCTATTATTCATTCTCCATGGAGTTGCTGTGACTCCTAATTTTTTAGAGTTAGGGCAGAATTTCCATAATTTCTGATAAGAATTAGCTACTGCATGATGCGCTTCATCTATAATAATGAAGTCAAACTGGAGGCCTTCAATTAAACATCGATTAGATGGGTGAATAATAGTTTGGATAGACGCAACCTGAATAGCTTGAGTTAAATCTCGTTTATCTTTCATCGTTCCTGCTAAAACGCCGTGCTTAATATGATATTTATCTAGGCTGCGAGAACTTTGCTCGATTAACTCGCTACGATGAGCAATAATCAATATTCGATAATTGATATTGTGTCTGAGCCCCCATACATTGATATCACGAATTATAGATGTAAATAATCGAGTTTTGCCGGTACCTGTTGGCATTTGATATAAAATATTATCGACACAATTCCACTTGCTAAAGATTTTCTCTTTAGCAAGCTGCTGGTAATCACGAAGGGTGATATCTTTTTGACAAAACTCGTTATAATCAATCATTATAAATCTTCTGTTGGTGCCAAACTTTGCAATATAGATCGCATTTCATTTACCTCTGTTAGGGAAAGAGGTCTTCCTTTAGATGTAGTCCAAGCTTTACTGAATGATATTAAATCGTTTATCCATTTAAGTTTGTCTGTCTTTGTTCTAAACGAATCCGATACCTGTATCGCAAATTCAGCCTCAAATGTAACAAACGATTCATCGTCATCTTTCTGAATACTCCAGTTGCTTTCAATGATTTCTTTGTAATCTTGCAATGTCATGAAATCTGTCCAATCCTGATTATCTATATCTTCATTGTCATCCATACGCTGAAGACATTTACCCATAATCTTTTTCACTTTACTTTCCCACATATCTCCATATAGTTCTGCAAGTTTTCTAAGGATACTATCCTTTATAATCTTTTCGATTTGTCGACCGCACTCTTTTCCTGCTTCTTGTAAATCTTTGTCCTGTGTTTCCAACCAAGCTTCTAAACCGTCTGGATTATATTCAGGCATCTGTTTATGGATGGCATTTTGATACATTCGCAGCCATAGTGTATCTGCACCTTGACCTTTGATTAATCGAATTTGTGTTTTTTCGTCTATAGGCATATTGCACAAATAGTTAATCAATACATTAAAATAGGGCGCCATTGAGTCCACCTGTTCTTTTGTACTTGATTTTTGTGATAATATGCCACTATGAATGAGATACTCATTCAGTGATGCAATTAATGATACAAAGGCATAAGTACCACGATTACACTCAATGAATGTTTCGTATTCATCTTTATGCTCATCAATCATTTGGTAGTAAATATAAGCATAACATTCTTTTATCAAATTAGCTATTCGTTTTTGAGCTTCTAACATAGCCTTGTTATGTTCAACACAATTTGTATTATAGAGGCATACGTCGGTATGAGCAGTAAACTCTTTTGCGGTAGCTTTAGGCAGTAACGATGATTTGGATAACGCGGTATCAAATGGTTTTAATTGAAGTTTCGCAGCATCTTCACCGATCGCTATTTTACGTGCTAAAACGCTACTATTATCTCTACCAAGTTGTTTAATAATGGATGAACGCAGTGCTTTTAGACGAGAATTTAGGTAAGGAGAATCCCAGTTTAAATCCTCATTTAAATCTAATCTCAAACTTGGATTGACAGCTTTCTGATGTTCGTTAATATCCATAAAGATTCTAAGCTGCTCGTCTGATGGCAAACCATCGAAAGCGACAACAGGAATGGTATTAGTATCTTTGTATTTTGAACCAGCATAACCATATACACGATGTTGTCCATCAATTATATACGCAATGCAATAAGCATTCGGAATTGTTAAATATCCCAATTTTGTTCTTGTATCATCAGAACCACCTGGCGCCAAATCAAATTGGATTCTATTTTTTCGTTCTGAATTGTCAAAATTGATAATTACAGAATTAGGGAAGTATCCATTCTTCTTATCTATAAATTCTCCAATCCCCTTTAATCGTGATGGTATAAGCAACCTCTGATATGTTGGCATAGTAATTTGTGTATTAACTCTTGTTCGATGTAATACAAAACCGATCTTTAGTAATGTGGCGGGTTCCATAGAGAGCATATAATAAGTATGCCCCCCCATTGTACCTTTTAATGCAGGGATACGGATTTTATCATTATTAATGCGCTCATGTCGGAACATTAAACCATAGAACTGATAAATTACCGTTGTTCTATATGCCTTTATAAGACTATTGACATAGTCGTATGTATTATCTGTAAATTGGAATATCCTATTTTCTGCCAATCGTTTTTCGTCTTCACAACCTTCAGTAAATGTATAATTACGTGTAGCAAAAATAAATTTCACTTTTTTGTCCTCTCCATATATTTGACGCAAAGCTTTCATTACACCATCCTTATATAAACGCATATCATCTATATCCTTTTTGAATGATGCTGGTCTGATATTTTCTGTCGCTTTACACTCTACAACAAATATGGCCTCATCACCAATAGCAACGACATCTAACTGGTGTTTATCCTCTGGCTTATCACCCCATTGTACTTCTAGTTTCTCATCATAATTTAGGTGTCTAAAACCAAGGTTATAAAACATACACCAAATATCATCCTCAAACCTTCTTCCGGCTGGTTTGAGTCTTTGGATTTTTGCTTTATATTTTGATCTAGAAACTTCTTCCCATCCTTTTGATAGGTAGTCCTCCAGTTCATTCAGCAAAATAGACTGTGTATCATATGGAGTTTTTTTGGCTTTAAACTTCTTCGCTAGTATAGATTCATTATCAGTCATATGCTCCTTAATGTTTTGAATCTGAGAGATTGTTAGAGAGGCCATATATAGTTTATTTATTTGTTTAAATTATGGTGAATTAGTAATTCATAATGAGTAATTCCGTTTCCTTTTCTCGTTTTCCTGCATGGGCATTTATAAATCGATGCGCTAAAATTTGATTAATGGTATATGTATTATATAATTTAGCAAAATAAGGCACCCCATCATCATCCATAGAATTAGAATTACTTTGCATAATCTTACATCCCTTTTGAGTTAGCATATCACAGAATACTTTTAACTTTTCTTGCTCCGTATCATTAAATATATTATGAGTATATTCAATAAAACAAGCAGATCCTGAGAGGGGTCTGTATGGTGGATCAATATAAATAAAGTTATATCCCAGATCCAAGTGTTTAGTGATGGTTTTATATCTCCCTGAATATATATCTACTTTTTGCAAGACTTTATGGTCCGTCATAATCAGTTCTTCATCACAGATATTAGGACGCTCATATTTGCCAAATGGCACATTAAATTTACCGCTAGTATTGACCCTATATAATCCATTAAAGCAAGTCTTATTAAGAAAAATAAAATAAGCAGCTCGCTCTACTATAGCAAGTTCATCATTGTTATATCTTTCTCTTATTCGATAGTAGTATCGCATTTTCTTTTCTATAGTATCTAAGTTATAATACTCATCCTTTATACTGCGTAGTAATACTATTAATTTTGTCGGATCTTCTTTAATTAACAAATAACAATTTATCAGGTCTTCGTTAACATCGTTAATGATAGCCCTTTTTATGTTGGAGTAATGAGTTAGCATATAAAAAAGCATTGCACCTCCTCCGACAAAAGGTTCAATGTATGTCACATTTTGCTGCTCATCGAAGTTCTGTGGTAAGCACTCTATAAGTTGCTTTATTAGAGAACCTTTCCCTCCAGCCCATTTTACAAATGGTTTAGCAATAGTTTTGTAATTTTGTTTTTCTGCCATCTTAACTATCTTTCCTGTTCTCTAATTAATTCCTTAGGCTCTACTTGAAGAATATTAGCGATCTCAAAGAGGACTTCGAGACTGGGCTGCCGACGGTTACAAACATAAGAGTTGACAATACAAAAGCTTTTCCCGAGCTTTTCTGCCAACCAGGTCTGTTTGATGCCTTTTTCTTCAAGCACCTCTTTTATTCGGTTCATAGGTTTATCCATTGTTTAATCCTTAGTTATTTTACAAAGTTATAAAACATAATGCAATAAAAAGATAAAAAGGAGAGGAAAGTCCTCTCCTTAATAAAAATCCACGTTACACTTCCAACTCCTTCAACGGCAACCCATAATTATATTGACTGAAAAATCCTTTATGGATAAGATACTGCTAACACCACAACTGTATTCCAAGAAACGATACTTGAGCAACAAAAAAGGCGCCCATAAAGAGCGCCATATTAATTGATATTTATGGATATTACTTCCCGATGCAAAAACTCAGGCAGCAAGTATATCTTATTGATATATAGCATTTTGTGGAATTTGGTGCTATCAAATAGCAACGGAATAGCAACGAATTTGTTAGAAATGGCGACAATCACACAGCAAAAATGGTAGCCGACCCTTTTCGATATTTACTGCAAATATCGGAAAAAAAGACGTTAGTTGTTACTTCTCCTGTGATGTCTCCGAACCTGCATATTGTTTCGCCAACATCGTTTGTTATGAAGTCTCCCGAAGTTGGCTTGTAAATAAAACATGCCCCCGACAGTAGCAAGACCTGTCAGGGGCAATTCAACGCAACCGATATAAGAATATACCAGTCTCTGCAAAGATATGAATTTATTTTTTCAATTTGGACTTTAATATCATTTCTCCGCTGTCTTCATTGCGGATAAAACTGTCATAAGTGGTGAGGTGGAACGTGTGTCTTACCATACCTCCAAAAGAGTTCTTCCCTCCAACATCCAACGTCCATTTAACCTCTCCAGCTTTACCGTTTTCGCTTACAGTATATTCCTCGCTGTAAACCTTGATTGAGGACGGGTCTTTGAACGTCTTTTCAAAATACAGCATATACAGGTCTCTACCTTTCCTTACCGATGATTGTTCACAGCTGCACAGAAATACGGACAAAAGCAAAAGTGTCAATATCTTTTTCATAGTCTTATCGTTTTGTGAATGTTATATCATTATCTTCAGATGTGCCGTATGAGCGGAGCTTTATTGTCGAACCGTCAATGATTGTAAGGACACGCTTATCCTCCTTGTTGGTCACTTCGCCATTTGCCGGATCATATTCATAAAACGATACGGTCTGTTCTTGTCCGTCATAAGCTGGAGTGGAAATAACAAGATAGCATATCGAGTTGGTTTCAACTCCTGTATATACTTCGTCTATTGTTGCGTCTCCACAGGCTTTGAACGTACCGAACAGGCTAACCACCTCTTTATGCTCTGAATAGGGGGTGAAAGTGATTTCTTCTGTGCGGTACACCGTAGCACCGTCATTGATTGAATACTCGCCATAGAACGTACCTTGCAGGGCTTCCAAGACTTCTTTTTCATGCTCGCTAAATCCGTAAACCTCCTCGCTGTCATCAGAGCATGAGCCAAGCATAAGTGCGACGGCAAGGATTGATAAAAACTTTCTCACTATCAGTAATTTTTAGTTTTACATTCAATCTCCGTATCGCTTGCATTTGTTCACGGATGCGCATAAAAAACGTGGGCATTCCTCGTCGGTAAAGAGGCATCGCCAAACGCCCAGTAACTCCACAAGGAAAATGCCCACGTGTATGACGTGGGCATTCGCCACTGCTTTTGAGTTACTTAGAATTTTGGCGATTTTCTTTACCTCAAAACAATAGCAAACGCTATACTTTTCAATATGTCGCAACAAAGATACGCAAATTTCTCATATTGCGGCAATACTTTGTATTATAATTAGATAAATCGCCTAATTAAACACAGTAACGGCTTCTTGAATACATATACCACAAGTATAACAAGCACAATCCAAAAGCCTTTCATCTGCAACTTCTGCCACCCTGTAAGCTCACGTTCTACCGGGACAATCTTCTCAACCTCAATATTACGGTAAATAATGCTGTCGTTACGTTCGGCAGGCACTTCACGTCCACGTTGTACTTCTTTGCGATGATTGTCTGTGCGAGTTCGTCAGGCACTTGTCGGCCTGACAGCCAAAACCGAACTGTAACCTCGCTCCTGTGAGTGAGTTCGGACACGTCCCTGATAAACTGCTGTGCGGCAGTAGGCTTCCGAAGCTCCTCATCATACAGTTCTCTGAATGTCTTTTTTGCTGCCATTATGCTATTTATTTGCTTTTTTGCTTGCCTAATAAGTACGCTATGACTATATTTGCACGCAAGATTAAACCTATTGTTGCGATAACTTTTCCTATCGTGACACAAAGGTAAACAGTTTTATTGGTATAGGCAAATAAAATCATTGTTTTCTGCAAAGAAATTTGTGTGCCATTATGTAACGAATTGAATATGAGCGGCGAAGAAGTAAAAGAAAAACTCAAGCAGGAGGGCATAGTATTCTCGTAATTAGCCCGTTTGCTCGGTTACGACAGCGACCAGCGGCTGCACTCGGCATTGAAAGCCAACGATGTCAGGAGCGGTCTCATCGAAGATATTGCCCGTGCGATAAATAAAAGTGTTTCTTGGTTCTATCCAGAGACCACCAAAACTGTTGCTACGGACAACGGAATTGCTGTGTCCGGGAACGAGAACCAAATCACGGTAATATCCGAGAAGTTCATCAGCCTGCTGGAAAAGAAAGACGAGCAGATAAATCGGCTGCTCGACATCATAGAGGGTTTCAGAAAAGACAAGTGAGATATGGAGAATTATAGCAGATACGTCATAGACCTTTTGAAGCAGTCTTTCTCGGATTACATCGCTACCGGGGAAGTGGATGCGGAAAGGCTCACGGAAGCCCAAAAGAGGCTATCCCTTGAGCTTGACAGGTGCAAGGTGGGTAATTTACCATGCGATGAGTTGGAAGCCCTGTACGGGGACGTAATGTGGCTTAAAAGCGACTTGCTGGGGATATGAGCAGAAAGAGGGCATACAGACCGGAAACGGTGGCGGTAATGGAACGCTTCTTTCAGGCTCTCGATGCGATTATTGAAGCCAAGATGATACGTGGCGTGCAGACATACTGCAACGAGTTCGGGATAAACAAGCGGCATCTGTACGTCCAGCGGAAAGACCTGTTCAAAGGCTTCTTTGAAATCTATTGGATCATGCCGATGATACAGAAGTTCGGGGTATCTCCCGACTGGCTTCTGTTCGGCAAGGGCGACATGTTCAAAAAGAAGCGGAAAAAGACGGATAACGAAATTGAACAATGAGAAAGGGAGAGCATGACCGCTTTCCCTTTTCTTCTCTTTTACCCCATACCCCCTTATCTCATCTAAACCCTACTACTAACCTATATATACCTTATAGATATATTATATATATTAGGGGGTTTAAGGGGGAAAGACTTCATTTTGTTATAACACTTGTTATAACAAAGTCTATAAGTCGCTGATTTTCAGTCGTGCGATTTTTGATTTTGGATTTGTTATAACAAAATTTTGCGCAAAAAACAGCCGTCAGAAACAGAAACTTTTACTGTAAATCAATTAGTTACAACTTTTGTTATAACTCTTGTTATAACACTTGATATAACAAAATGCGGAACACGCCATTTCGGGCAAAAATGAGAAACGGACATTTGATTTTCAATTAGTTATGAAGTTTGTTATAACACTTGTTATAACAAAAATAAAAGCCGCTTTTTACTTAAAAACGGCTCATTTTTGAAAATCGCACTATTGATTTTCAATAAGATACAAACTTTGTTATAACTCTTGTTATAACAAAATCAATCCAATATTTGGGGTATCTGCTGGACGGCTTTCTGCTTGTTCTTGTCGAGCACCTTTGCGTATATCTGAGTAGTGGAGAGGTCTCGGTGTCCGAGAAGTTTCGACACGGTGTAGATGTCTGTACCGAGGTCGAGCATCATCACGGCGAATGTATGCCGTCCGCAATGGAATGTTATCTCCTTGTCTATCCCTGCTCTCAATACCCACCGCTTTATGGCTTCGTTGGTACATGATGGGGAATATATGTCCCCGAATACGCTTTCATTCGGCTTGCCCCTCTTGCCCATGAGTTCCGCAGCCTGTGGTGTGATGTCAAGGTATTCAAGACCTCCCGTCTTTTTCTGTTTGAAGATGATCCGTGTATATTCGCCCTGCTCGTGAACCTCTCCCCATGTCAGCTTCAGTATGTCGCTCCGGCGAAGTCCGGTCAGACACGAGAACAGGAACGCCTTTTTGATGTTTGGATATTCGCATTCGGTTTGCGCCAGCTTCTTCAACTCGTCAATGGTAAGGTACATTCTCGTTCCCTCCTCAGCCTTGAAGCCCTCAATGCCACGTATCGGATTGTGTGCGATGATGCGGTCATCGAAAGCCTGATTGAGACAGGCTCGCAGCTTGTTGAAATAGCTGAGCTTGGAGTTCCTTGCCAAAGGCTTGTCCTTTACTCGTTCCCTTTTGTCGTTTTCCCATGCGTTCGCCTTGTTGTCGAGATAATCCTTGAAGCCCTGCACCCATTCAGGGGTTATCTTTGCAAAGGTTATCTTGTGGTTTTTCTCGTACTTCTCTAAATGTTTGAGACATGAGAACCAATTTCCCCAATTACCCCTGCTTTCAGCACCAAGACGTTTCTCGCACATCGCTTTGTAGTAGTCGAAAAACAGGGTATCTTCTTTGTAGGCTGACTTGAAGCCGTATTCGTCATTTTGGATTTCTACCGTGCGCTTTGCCTGTATGGCTTCCGCAAGCTGCATGGTCCGTCGGTTCTTCTCTTTGTCAGCCCGGCTGTGTTCCGGAACAAGATATAGTTTCAGATACTCGTATTTGCGTCCCTCTTTGGTGAACACGTCAAGGTAAAGGCTGGTGTTGCCTGATGACATGAGACGCTTCCGCAGGTTTACCCGTTCTTTTTTCTTTTTATCCATATCGCTGTTGCTTTTTGGTGCTTTTGGTGCTCATTTTATATGAGCAACGATTTAGCACCAAAGTTACGGCATATTACCGACAAAGCCATAGCAAATAAGGGGAAAATTTCAGAATTTTGTAAAATTCTGTATTTCAATATGTTTTTGTCGTTATTATTACCCGTTTTTGCTATTTGTTTGCTATCTGTAAAGTCCTGATTTTTGCGACTTACTTTCCGATGCAAAAATGCTTGAAAATATTCCCCAGCACCTCATCGGTCGTGATTTCCCCGCCCACAATCTCTGCCAGGTGGAAGAGACACTCGCGGAGGTCTTGTGACACCAAGTCACCGGAGAGATGCATGGACAGTCCGTCCTGTACGCGGTGAATAGCCTCCAACGCATGACTCAAGGCCTCGTAGTGGCGGACGTTGCTCACCACCACATCGTTCTGTGAGAGGTCGGGCAGGGCAGCGAAGTCCACCAACTGCTTTTGAAGCTGAGAAAGTCCTTCTTTTTGCTTGGCCGAAAGAGAAAGCACACATACGTCCTCCGGCAAATCGGGGAGAGTCGCTTTAAGGCGAGCAAGCTGTGCATCCGCCGAATTCGCAGTATTATCCGTAGAAGGTTCTGCCGATGAAAGCAAATCCGCCTTGTTGAGCACAATCACCAGGTGCTTGCCTTTGCAGCGGGGCAGAATCTTGCCGGCCAGTTCGCGGTATTGTGCCTCGGCACAAGTGGCGTCAATCACCCAAAGCACGATGTCGGCTTGGTCCAGTTTCTGGAAACTCCGCTCGATACCAAGACTTTCGATGGTGTCGGTCGTTTCACGGATACCCGCTGTATCGATAAAGCGGAAGGTGATACCGCCCAGATTCATGGTGTCCTCGATGACATCACGCGTGGTACCGTGGATGTCGCTCACGATGGCGCGTTCTTCGTTCAGGAGGGCATTCAGCAGGGTAGACTTCCCGGCATTGGTTTCGCCTACGATGGCCACGGGAACCCCGTTCTTGAGGGCATTTCCTACGCTGAACGTATCCACCAAGTGATGGATGACGTGCTCAATCTGGCGGGCGATGTCTTCCAGTTCCGAACGGTCGGCAAACTCCAGTTCCTCGTGGTCGCTGAAATCGAGTTCCAGTTCCATGAGAGAGGTGAGGTGGAGCAGCTTGTCGCGCAGAGTGGCCAGCTCCCGACTGAATCCACCGCGCATCTGGTTCATCGCCATGCGATGGGTGGCGGCAGAGGTAGAGGCGATGAGGTCGGCCACCGCTTCGGCCTGGCTCAAATCCATCTTGCCGTTCAGGAAGGCGCGCTGGGTGTATTCCCCCGGTCCGGCGGCACGGCATCCTTGCCGGATAAGGAGTTGCATCACCTGTTGGAGAATGTAGCTCGAACCGTGGCAGGAGATTTCCGTGGAGTCTTCTCCCGTGTAGGAATGAGGGCCTCGGAAAAGGCTGACCAGCACTTCGTCGATAATCTCTCCTTCGGGAGTAAGGATGTGGCCGAAGGTGAGGGTATAGGGTTCGCGTTCGGCCAGTGGTTTACCGGAGACGGGCTTGAAAATGCGGTCGGTGAGGGTGATGGCTTCCGGACCCGACACGCGGATGGTGCCGATGGCTCCACCTTGGGCGGTAGCGATGGCACAGATGGTATCTTGGGTTTGTAATATGTTCACGTGTGTATTGCTTTTAAAATCCTTGCAAAGATACGGTTTTCAGGTTACATCCGGAAGGGGAGCCGACAGATTTATGCGGGCTGGTAGAGGGTTTTCACCAGCAGGTCGACTACTTTTTCGAGGTATTCGCGGTCGGTTTCATCGAAGGTAGCCAACTGGTCGCTGTCGATGTCGAGCACGCCCCGGACTTCTCCGTTGACCGTCATCGGCACGACGATTTCGGAGCGGGAGAGAGAACTGCAGGCGATATGGCCGGGGAACTGGTCCACATCGGGCACAACTTGGGTACGGGCTTCGGCCCAGGCAGTACCGCATACACCGCGTCCTTTCTTGATGCGGTAGCAGGCCACGCTACCTTGGAACGGGCCGAGGTGAAGCTCGCCTTCGTGTACAAGATAAAAGCCTACCCAGAAGAATCCAAAGGCTTCTTTCAGGGCGGCACTGGTATTGGCCAATACACTGATTTCGTTTTTTTCGCCTTCAATCAGGGGGGCGAATTGTTCAAGGAATTGCGCGTAACGCTGGCGCTTGTCGGTAAGGGTGGATTTAAAACTTGCTTCCATATAGATGATTTTTCAGACAGAAAAACAGGCTCTCTTCCGGAGAAGGGAACCTGTTGATTAATAATTAATTTACTAGATTCTTTCGAGGACGACTTCAATCAGGTCGTCAATCTTGCTCTTGTATCCGGTATTGGCTTCCTTCGCCAAGCGGTTGGCAATGACCATGCATACAGTAGTGGCTTTATGGCCTTGCAGACGGGCCAATCCGGCCAGGGCAGAGCTTTCCATTTCGAAGTTGGTGATGCGGTGTCCCTGGTACTCGAAGCTTTCGATTTTCTCGTTCTGGTGCGGGTCGGCCAAGGGGATGCGGAGCTGACGTCCTTGCGGACCGAAGAAACCGCCGCAGGCTACGGTCACGCCACGAACCATGTCGGTGCCGGCGATGCGGTCCACCAGTTCCTTGTCGGCATGAATCACATAGGGAGCCGGAGCGCAGAGGTTGCCTGTCCAACCCAAGTGGTTGAGCAGGGCGCGTTCCATGGGCAGGTCGCACACGGCGTTGCGTCCTTCGTAAAAGTTCAGGAGGCCGTCGAATCCCACGGAGACTTCGGAACAGATGAAGGTGCCTACGGGCGTGTAGGACTGCAGGCCGCCGCAGGTACCGATGCGCACGATTTCCAGCTGTCGGAAGGTATCGTTTTCTTCGCGGGTCTGGAAGTTGATGTTGGCCAGTGCATCGATTTCATTCATTACGATATCGATGTTGTCGCACCCGATACCGGTGGAGGTCACCATGATGCGTTTGCCTTTGTAGGTACCGGTGATGGTATGAAACTCACGGCTTTCCACTTCACATTCGCGGGTGTCGAAGTGGGAAGCTACGAGGGCCACACGTCCGGGATCGCCCACCAGGATAATTTTGTCGGCCAGGTGCTCCGGTTTCACGTGGAGATGAAATACAGAACCGTCTTCGTTGATGATCAGTTCTGAAGGGGGAAAATACTTTTTCATGTGTGTTACGTTTTTAGTCAAGTAAAGTTTATGTTTGCTTATTTGCCGATGGGCTCATGTCCGGCAGGATGGGAATCCGGTCGGGCAATGCTGCTCCGCATGTCGGTATCGGCTTGGATGTTCTTCATCCGATAGTAGTCCATGATACCTAAATTACCGCTTCGGAAAGCTTCGGCCATGGCTTTGGGCACTTCGGCTTCTGCCTGAATCACGTTGGCACGGGCTTCTTCGGCCTTGGCTTTCATCTCCTGTTCCAGGGCTACGGCCATGGCGCGGCGTTCCTCGGCCTTGGCCTGGGCGATGTTCTTGTCGGCATTGGCTTGGTCAATCTGCAGGGAAGCTCCGATATTACGGCCGATATCGATATCGGCAATATCAATGGAAAGGATTTCGAAAGCGGTACCGGCATCGAGTCCCTTGCGCAGCACGAGCTTGGAGATGGAGTCGGGGTTTTCGAGTACCGACTTATGGTTTTCGGAAGAACCGATGGAAGAAACAATGCCTTCGCCTACACGGGCCAGTACGGTGTCTTCACCGGCCCCACCCACCAGCTGGCGGATGTTGGCGCGTACGGTCACACGGGCCTTGGCAATGAGCTGGATACCATCCTTGGCTACGGCAGTAACGGGAGGGGTATCAATCACTTTCGGGTTGACCGACATCTGTACGGCTTCAAACACGTCGCGTCCGGCCAGGTCGATGCTGGTGGCCATCTTGAAAGAGAGTTCAATGTTGGCTTTTGAGGCCGATACCAAGGCGTGTACCACCTTTTCTACGTGTCCCCCAGCCATATAGTGAGCTTCCAGATCATCACGGGTAATGTTGCTCAATCCGGCTTTGTGGGCCTCAATCATGGCGGGTACGATGACGTAGGGCGGCACGTTACGGATGCGCATCAGGAACAGCTGGATGAGCGAAATCTTGACGCCCGACACCTTGGCCGAGAGCCAGAGAAAGAAAGGCACGTAGTGGAAAAAAATGACCAAGAAGATGATGACACCTCCGGCCAGAATAAAGGGGAGATAAGTGGGATTAATCATATACGTTAGATTTAAAAGTGAATACAGGAAGAAGGGTGAACGTGAGGTTTATGCATGTTTCACGTACACCGTGGTCTCGTTGATACGGACAATCTCTACCGGCGTTTTCTCGTCGATGAATCCGTCGGCCGACTGCACCTCGATGATGTGTCCGTTGAAGTCAGCATTGCCAATCAGGGTCAGTCGGGTGACACTCATGCCCTTATCGCCGGGTTTCAGGTTCATTCCCTCAAAAGGAGAGGGACGGTAGTCAAGCGTTTTCTTCAGCGACAGGCGGTCGACGGTCTTGGAGCGCATGAACCACCATGTCACGCCGATGATGCCCAGCAGAGAGACTCCGATGGTGAGGAATCCGGCCTGTGAGCCGAGCGAGGTAAAGGCGGAATAGATGGCATAAAGGATGCACACCGCAGCTCCGACTCCCGCCACGCTGATGCCGGGAATCAGGAAAACTTCGATGGCAAAGAGTATCAGGCCTCCGATGATGAGTGCGATGATAATCAGTGTTTCCATGGTATGTGTATATTTTATTAGAGGTTCTTCAGTTTCTTGATTTCCGTGTTACGGATGTCGAGGGTAAGCTTTTCAATCTCCTCATACAATTCTTTCACCCGTTTTTCACGATCCAGAATACCAGGAGCCAGTTTTTCCTTCAGTGATTGGTTACCAGAAGCATAATTGTCACGGATTTTTACCAACGATTCATTCATGGTTTGCAGGTCTTTTTCCTTCTGCTGTAGCTGTTGGAATTTTTTCCGCGCATCCTCTGAATGGAAATCCGACAAGGTATGATAAACGGCATTATCATCCACTACAAAACGGAAATCGCCTTTCTTTTCTTTCTCATCTCCTCCGTACATCACCTGCGCCAGTTGTTGTTTGGCAATCCGAACTTTATCGGCATCGCCCCAAGTGTTCCGAATGCCGTTCAGCATCGCTGCATTGGTCAGTAATCCTGGGTCGGTCGTATCATAATCGTACACTTGCTTGGAGCTATTAGGCGCAAAGACATATACACAGACCTTTCCTTCCGGCTGATAACGGTCGGAAGCAAACCATCCTAAGTTGTTAAAATCGTCGATGGCATACATGTAGTCATTGAATGGAGAATTGAATGGGAAACCGATGTTGTCGGGTTTCAGATAACTTCCTTCGTCCGAATCGTAACGAGTGATGAAGATGTCATATCCTCCCAAACTTTCTGCCCCTTTGGCAGCGAAATAAAGCGTCACTCCATCAGGATTAATGTAGGGATAATTCAACTCGGATCCCGCATCGTCCAGCCCTTTGACTTTTTCAGGTACACTCCAGTCTCCTCCCAACGTAACACTGGAATAAAGCGCCTTCTCATTGGTGCCCGGTACACGGTGGGAGAGGATTTTCTTGTCCTTCATCCCATTGATGAACTCCGTGCAGTCACTTTCACCGGTAAAGGCCACCTTTCCGGATTCTTCATTGATTTTATAGGCCTGAAGGAAATCCTTCTTGTCGACTACAAAACTGTCAATGACAGCCACATTCTCCACGCCTCGCAGCATACGGGCTCCCATACGATAACGGTTCATCAACGTGTCCAAGTCAGAAGTGTCACGGTTCTTGCGTTCCATCCAATAGATGTGGTCTTCCAAATTCTCAATGGCTTCATCAAAGCGATACAAGTCGAAATAAGCTTTGCTCAGGTAGAGGAAACCATTGATAACCTTGCGTTCGGCACTTTTCTCCAGATAGGGTACAGATTCCTGCAAGGCACCCGTTTCATAGCAGCAGGCACCGTACCAGAAGTTATAGTTGGCGTTTGACGGAGATTGTTTCACCAACCGTTGGAAAACCGGTTTCGCCTTGTCAAACTGCTTGTCGTTAAACCATTTCTGTGCTTGGCTCAAGGTCTGTGCGGAAGCGCCTCCTATACCACAGAGAGCCAAAAGGGGAAGTATGTATCTTTTTTTCATCGTTTCTGTGTCTAAAAGTTTCTCAAATGTAGGAATATTCTGGGAATTATACCATTTTCTGTTCTCTATTTTTCTTTTTACAAAAAACTTTGACGTCTGAATGGTAATAAATTGCCTAATCTTGTTTATTCTTCGGCTGGATGTGCTTCATAAAAAAGCGTAACCCTTTCCCGTTATTCGGACGTTTTTTCGTAATTTCGCCGCCGTTTTAGTAGTATACGTATGGGAAAAATGACGGAAGAAGACCGCCTGATGCGCCGCATCAACCAGCGGTTCATGAAAGGAATAATGAAATACAACCTGATAGAGGAAGGCGACCGAATCTTAGTGGGCCTTTCGGGTGGAAAAGATTCACTGGCTTTGCTGGAGTTGCTGGCTTTGCGCTCGCGCATCTACAAACCGAGATTTTCGGTAGTGGCGGCTCATGTGGTGATGAAGAACATTGCCTACGAATCCGACCAGACCTATCTGCGCGAATATGCCGAAAACTTAGGGGTACCGTACGTGTGCTATGAAACAGAATTCGACCCGTCGACGGACAACCGGAAATCGCCTTGTTTCCTGTGTTCGTGGAACCGACGGAAGGCGCTTTTCACCGTGGCCAAGGAGCACGGATGCAACAAAATCGCATTGGGACACCACATGGACGACATTTTAGAGACTTTGCTCATGAACATGACCTTCCAAGGGGCTTTCAGTACCATGCCGCCGCGACTCGTGATGCGCAAGTTCGACATGACGATTATCCGTCCCATGTGCCTCGTACATGAAGCTGACTTGAAGGAAATGGCTGCTCTCCGAGGTTTTCGCAAGCAGGTGAAGAATTGCCCGTATGAAAAAGACTCTCATCGTTCGGACATGAAAGAGGTGTTGGCCCGGTTGGAAGCCATGAATCCGGAAGCACGTTACAGCCTGTGGGGGAGTATGAACAATATCCAGCGCGACCTGCTTCCGAGGGAGCGTGAAGAGGATTCAATCGGTTAAGTTTCATTCAGGGGCATTCAGTACCACCTGCTTGCCCGTCATGGTGATTTTTCCTTCGGCAATCAGTTCCGACAGGGCACGGGCCAGTGATGGACGGGCTACTCCCAAAATAAAAGCCACTTCCTGCTGGTTGTGGATGCCGCCGTGCATTTGCAGGTAGTTCAGCAGGCGTGATTTCAGACTTTGTAAGGCAAACTCGTTCAACTTGCGGCTCAGAAACAGGCTTCGGTCGGAAATGATGGCGATGAAGTTCCGCATCACGGCTGGTTGGGCATGCATGAACGCCTCGAAGCGGGCACGGTCCATGACGAGCACTTCACAGAGTTCCGTGGCTTCCACATTCACCGGGAAACGGTTCTCTGAGGCATAGATGAAGGCCGGAGCCAGAATGTCGGGCGCCTTGATCCAATCGATGGTGAGCTGTTTGCCTTCTGCATTTTCCATTTGCGTCTTCACATTCCCTTTCATCAGAATAAATAGAGAACGGCACACGTCTCCCTGACGGGCGATGTATTCTCCTTCCTTATATGTGCGCAAACTGTTCGGCGCCTCACGCAGCAGTTGGTGAAGTGCTTCTTTCTCGCATCCTTCAAAGAGGCTCATTCGTGTCAAAACTTCGGTATGCATCTTTCTTTTAACTTTTCTTTGGGTTCCGTGTCACATAGGTGACAGAAATCCCACGGGGGATTCCTCATCTTTGTGCAAACTTAATGAAAAATCAACAATAACCCAAGAAAGAATATGGAAGGAAACATGTTTTGCTACCAGTGCCAGGAAGCTGCCAAGGGCACAGGATGTGTATTGAAAGGTGTGTGCGGGAAGAAAGATACCACCGCACGTTTCATGGATTTACTGCTGTTTGTGGTGCGTGGAGTATCCGTCGCTGCCGATGCCTTGCGCACAAAAGGCCTTGAGGTGGAAGCCGATACGAATGGTTTCGTCACCGACGCACTTTTCTCTACGATTACCAATGCCAATTTTGATGACGAAAGCATCCTGGCCCGTGTACGCAAAGGCTTGGAACTGCGCGACCGTTTGAAGGCGCGCGCTGCCGATGCCGGTATCGCCTTGCCGGAGGTGGACGAACTGACCTGGAACGGCGAAGAAGCAGACTATCTGGCTAAATCAGCCTCTGTAGGGGTGCTGAGAGAGCCGAACGAAGACCTTCGCTCGTTGAAGGAACTGCTGATGTACGGACTGAAGGGTATGGCTGCTTACCACGAACATGCCATGCGACTGGGCTTTGCCGATGAAGCCATCCATGCGTTCATGCAATCGGCGCTGGCCCGCATTACCGTACAGGCTATGGGAGCCGATGAACTGGTGGCGCTGGTACTTGAAGCCGGACAGCACGGAGTGCAGGTGATGGCGTTGCTGGATCAGGCGAACACCACCCGCTATGGTCATCCGGAACTGACAAAGGTGAACATCGGAGTAGGTAAGAATCCGGGTATCTTGATCAGCGGACACGACTTGCACGATTTGGAAGACCTGCTGCGTCAGACCGAAGGTACGGGAGTGGATGTGTACACGCATAGTGAGATGCTTCCGGGACACTATTATCCGGCGTTCAAACAATACAAGCATTTTGTGGGCAACTACGGAAACGCCTGGTGGAAGCAGCGCGAAGAGTTTACGTCCTTCAACGGTCCGATTGTCTTTACCACCAACTGTATCGTGCCGCCGCTGGAGAACGCAACGTACAAGGAACGGATGTTTACGGCCAACTCGACAGGCTATCCTGGCTGCAAGCACATCGCTACGGATGCTGAAGGCCACAAGGATTTCTCGGAGGTCATCGCACTGGCCAAACGGTGTCAGCCTCCCGTGGAACTGGAACAGGGAGAGATTGTCGGTGGATTCGCCCATAATCAGGTGATGCAGCTGGCCGATAAGGTGGTGGAAGCAGTGAAGAGCGGAGCCATCCGCAAGTTTGTAGTCATGGCCGGATGCGACGGACGCATGAAGAGCCGCGATTACTATGCCGACTTTGCACAAGCCCTTCCGAAAGATACGGTTATTCTCACGGCAGGTTGCGCCAAGTATCGCTACAACAAACTGCCGTTGGGCGACATTCAGGGAATCCCTCGGGTACTCGATGCCGGACAATGCAACGACAGCTACTCATTGGCCGTGATTGCCCTGAAGCTGAAGGAAGTCTTCCAGTTGAACGACATCAACGAACTGCCCATCGTGTACAACATTGCATGGTACGAACAGAAAGCAGTCATCGTCCTGCTGGCCCTATTGAGCCTGGGCGTGAAACACATTCACCTGGGACCCACGTTGCCAGCCTTCCTCTCACCGAACGTGGCCAAGGTATTGATCGAACAGTTCGGCATCGGAGGTATTACTACCCCCGATGCGGACATGCAACTGTTCGGCATCTGATAACGGCTTAATAAGATTTCTCGTTGGCCAGATTCCAGGCATTGAGAAAAGAAGCTTTTGTGATTTCCACCACCTTCTCCCAGTTCAGCTTGTCTGCATGGTCGGAAGGCTGGTGGTAGTCCGGATGTCCGTCCGTATGATACCAGATGATGGGAATGTCGTGCACGGCAAACGAGGCATTGTCGCTTCCTCCCACCGGACGGTCCCAAGGACGGTAGTCGGGCTTCAGTTTCAGCTTGTAACGGACGATATCGTCTTTCAGCCACTGTCCCAAGGCCGGATGCGCTTCCGTATAGAAATACACCACATGTTCGGGTTGTTCCGGGAAATGGTTCCGCCCAATCATATCAAAATTCAGATAACCTTTAATCTCCTTCACGAAATCACAATGCTGCATGAAATACTGGGAGCCGAGCAAGCCTTTCTCTTCTCCATCCCAGAAGGCGATGATCACGTTGCGCAACGGTTTCTTGCCACTGGCCTGAAAGGCACGGGCAATCTGTAGTACGGCCGACACTCCCGATGCGTTGTCGTCGGCTCCGTTGTAAATCTTATCATCTGCCAGTGTTTCGTCAATTCCCAAATGATCGAAATGGGCCCCTACCACGACATACTCGTCGGTCCGTTCTCCGGGAATCATTCCCAGCACATTGGCCATCCGAAGGGAACGATGCGTCAGCTGCTTCAATTGAGCGATGGAATCGGGATGTACCTGCCAGCGGCCCTTTTGCTGTCTTTCCTTGGCACACGCCTCGAAGGGTTGATAATAAGAATCACCATAAAGGGGAGAAATCCCGGCTTCCTGAAGGCAGGAAACCAAATAGCGGGCAGCCACGCGCGACCCGTTCATACCGGCTTCACGTCCTTGCAGGGCATCGTCTGCCAGAAAGCCCACGATGGCTTCGGCCGAAGGTCGGTTAATACTTTGCAGGCCTTTTTCCACGGCAGTCTGTGCCTGCAGGAGAGAGGTACCGCATGAACCGATGGTCCATGCCAGTAACAGAGAGGTTATAGTCTTTTTCATAATAAGAGCAAAAATAGGGAGAACTTACAAATTTCCCAAACTTATTCTCCCTGTTTCTTCACGTAACAAGAGCCTGATTTCCTAAAAATTGAGGTTTACTCCGGCCATCACCGTGGCGCGCGGCATAGGATATCCGGCATTGATTTCGTATCGCTGGGCCAGCAGGTTCTCACCACGTGCCCAGATATCCAGCCAGCGGGTAGCCCGGAAGGAAGCCCGCACGTTCCACAGTACGAAGTTTTCTGTCACTACGGGGTCGGTCTGGGTATAGAGTCCCGCGATGTATTGCAACCCCGTCGACACGTTCCAGCGGCCTTGGGAGAAATTGGCCCCGGCGTAAAGTTTGTGTTCCGGAGCGGCGATGACCGGATGCGCCATGTGCAGGTAACTGTAGTTCCCGTCTACCGACCAGGCGCGGTTGATGCGGTAAGCTGCCTGCAATTCGACGCCTGTATTTTCTATCTTTCCGGTGTTCTGGTTCAGCATCCCACTCCCGTGCGGATTGGGCAGCGTCTGTATCAGGTTCCTGGCATTGATGTAAAACAAATTCACTCCATAATACAGCCGTCCCTCCATCAACCGTTGCGAGAAGGCCAGTTCATAGTTCCACATCGATTCCGGTTGCAAATCGGGGTTCTGCGGTGGAAACATGTACATTTCACGCAGGATAGGGTAGCGGAACCCTTTCGAAGCCGAAGCCTTCAGTTCCATAGCCTGCGGCAAGTGGAAAGCCAGTCCGGCCTGCGGCACCCATTCCGTACCCACCCGTGAATGATGGTCCACCCGCAACCCCGCATTGAAGGTCAACCAAGAGCAAAAATCCTGCCGGAAGTCGATATAGCCGGCCAGTTCATCTTCCTGCTTGTCCACCAAATCAGAGGTAGTGCCCACCTTTTCTCCGCTCACATATTCATTCCAGGCACGGCCTCCGTAACGGAACCAGTCGAACCCCAGTGTGATACGGTTTCCCGTGAAGAACTGCGTGCTTTGATAGAGGGATATCCCCGTCATGTAATCATGAGAATTGAAACGGGCATCCTGAGGACTTTCTCCGACAGAAGGCGTATATCCGTCGTTAATCCAATGGTCTCCCCAGTTGTAGAAGAAACTCAATCCCCCGGAAGTCTTTTCGTAATGATTCTCCAGCGTAAACGAAGTCATGCCTCGCGTGATTCGCTGGTCACCGTCGAGCAACGGCGCACTGACCGGTCCCGGATAGGAAGCATTGAAATGCGTCACGTTCACATCACCCCGCACGTTCCAATGGTCGGTCATCTCGTATCCCAGCTTGGCATAGCCGCCATACTGTTCAAACCCCATGTCGTCCCGATGCCCGTCGGTACGGTTGTACGAACCGGATATCACGCTCGAAAACCGTCCCTTGCGGACACGGTTGGTCAGTTCCGTTTCCAAGGTATTATACGAACCGTAGCCCGCATGCAGATGGGTGTTCACCCCGTCTGCATGCATCTTCCGCGTCACGATGTTGATTACGCCGCCCATGGCGTTCGAGCCGTACAACACCGAGGCTGGGCCCCGCAACACTTCCACCCGTTCGGCCAGGAACGACTGGTAGGCATCGGCTATCGGGTGTCCGAAGATGCCGGCATATTGCGGATGGCCGTCAATCAAGACCATCAACCGGGCCGTTCCTCCGCTCAATCCACGCAGGGAGATGCTTCCAGCTGCCCCGTTGGACACGCCATATCCCATCACCCCGCGCGAGGTAACGAAAAGTCCGGGAACCTGTTCTGTCAGCACCGGCAACAAGGACGGTTGCAGGGAGTGTTCAATCTGGGCACGCCTCACCACCGATACGGTCTGCGACAGATGACGCACATCCGTCTCGTGGCGGGCGCCAGTCACCACCACCTCGTCTATCTGGTGAATCTGGTTTGTAAGTGAAAGTGTATCGCGTGATGAGGTTTGGGCCATCCCTGCTTGACAGGCTAGACTAATACCTATAATAGAAAGATATACATTTTTCATTCGATTCGTTAATTACAAGTTTGTTTGTGTTCCTAATGATACATTACATGACTAAGTGGGACAAAATTAGTAAATATTCTTCCGTTTTGCCTTACCTGCATGACAGATAATCTTTTCTTCATCCCCGATAAAGATGCTTTTGTTCTTTTATTCTCCATACTTTTGCATCTAAAATGAAGAATTTTCTTGATATTTGTATAAAACAAAGGAATATGACGATTCTATGTCTTGAGCAGACGGATGAAGCCATCCGATTCCTGTCTCAGGGACATCCCGACGGAAAGGTCGTGATTCGTTTGTAGCATAACCGGAAATCATTCCATTTAAAATAGAAGAAAAATGAAATATTACGAGATTTGTTTCAGTCCCACGGGAGGTACGCAGAAAGTGGCAGATGCCGTAACGAAGGGCTTGACCCCAAGTGCTGTCAAGATAGATCTGACCGACGCCAAGGGAAACTTTGCCGGCATTTCATTGACGAAGGAAGATGTAGCCTTGATTGCCGTGCCTTCTTATAGCGGACGAGTACCCAATACCGCTGCCACACGTATTGCCCGTTTGCAAGGCCACGGTGCCAGCGCCATTCTCATTTGCGTGTATGGAAACCGCGCCTACGAAGATACCTTGGTCGAGTTACAGGACATCACCCATCAGGCTGGATTTAAGGTGGTGGCAGCCGTAGCGGCCGTAGCCGAACACTCCATTGCTCGCCGCTATGCCGCCGGACGGCCGGACGAAGAAGACCGGACACAGCTCACGGAATTTGCCCGTCAGATAGCACAGAAAATCACTTCCGGAGATACTTGCGAGCCGAAGATTCCCGGCCACCGTCCGTATCGGAAGGCAGGAGCGATGGGGATTGTACCGAAACCCACAAAAGCTTGTATAAACTGTGGTGTGTGTGCCCGAAAATGTCCCGTAGGAGCCATCAATCCGACGGATTCCCGCAAAGTGGACAAGAAAGCCTGCATCTCCTGCATGCGTTGTGTAGCAATCTGTCCTCATTCTGCCCGCAAAATCAATGGTCTGATGTTGTTTCTGGTCAATGCAATGCTCAAGAAAGCCTGTTCCCAGCGGAAAGGGAACGAACTTTACCTATAGAAGCGGGGCGTATTAAGATTATTCGTAGATGCCGTTCTGATAATCCGACTGGTATTGCAGACAAGTCTTGCCAGTCTGCTGCTTGAAAAAACGCATCAGATGGCTGGGGTCTGAGAAATGAAATTCATCTGCCAACTGACTGACGGTACTGTCGGAGAATAACAATTCATTTTTCAGTTCCTCCAACAAGCGTTGTTTGAGCAGATGGGAAGCAGATACGCCGAACTGAGCCATTACGGCATGGTTCAGGGTAATCCGGCTGATATGGAGTATATCGGCATATTCTGTCACCCGCTGCATCTCCCGTATATGCTGTTCAAGCAGCTCCTTGAACTGATAGGCGTAGTTATTTTTAGGAACATCCATGGGAAGACGATAGGTAGCAGCATATTCACGGTTGATTATCAGTAACAGGTAATACAATACGGCTACAATCAGGTTATAACTGTCGGCAGTGGGATGTTGCAGTTCCTGCTTGATTTTCTCGAGCAACTGCATACATTCCCTAAACAACGGTTGGGAAACGGGTAACAGGTAAGGAGGAGTATCCGTCTGGTAACAATACAGCAGACGGTAGGCAAAAAACTTGTCGGCAATAAAAGTGCGCATGAAATCCTCCCGGAAGATAAGAAAGGTATAGTCCAAAGCGTCTTCCTCTACGTGCCATTCCTGTTGTTGGTGCGGAGAGAGAAGCAGCACCATGTCATCATGCAGTGCTATTCGTTTGTTGTTCAGCACCAGAAAACCGTTGGCTTTCCGGAAAAAGAAAAATTCGAAGAAATCCGTCTTGAAGGTCAGATTCTCAGTCAGTACTCCACAAATCTCACTACTATGTCCGGTATTGATATAGAAATCCACGCCACATTGCGTCTTGTTGAACGGGACGTTGACAAGTCTTTCCGGATTGAGATTTTTCTTTTTCATGACTTTCCCAAATTGTTTCATACGCAAAGATAATGAATGTAATTATCAAAATGGCCTGTTTCCCTTCTTTTTGGGCACGAAGAGTGAAACAAAATATACCGACCTTTGCGATGAACAAAAAACAGAAGGCTATGGATAAGAACAAGACAGCAGTTATTCAATTGGTGCGCAATGCGACATTGAAGATTCATTACGCAGGCAAGTGTATATTGGTCGATCCGGTGTTGGCTGAAAAAGAAACGTTAAGGTCGGCGCTTGGAGTGAATAAGAATCCAAGAGTACATCTGAACATGTCGGCAGCCGACCTTGTAAAAGATGTGGACATGGTTTTGTTGACTCATAACCATATCGATCATTACGAACCAAGTGTGAGACATTATTTGCCTTATACCATCCCATTTTTCACCCAACCGGCAGATAAAGAAACAGTCGTACACGACGGATTCATGAATGTAGAAGCCATAGAAGAGATGAAACAGCTAGGAGGACTGAGTATTTTCCGGACAAACGGGCATCACGGTTTCGGCAAACTTGCAGAAATGATGGGACCTGTATCTGGCTTTGTCCTGAAGGCAAAAGGTCTGCCTACCATTTATGTGATGGGAGACTGTAGATGGGAGAATACCATTCGTGAGAACATCAATCGATATCATCCGGATTATATAGTTGTCAACTGTGGGGGAGCTGTGTTTCCGGAATTTTCCAAAGATTTCGGACCGATTTTGCCCGATGAGCATGAAGTAATGCAGATACTGGATGAAGTGCCAAAGAATGTAAGACTGATTGCTGTACATATGGATGCCTGCCATTGACCATTGCCAGACTACACGCGCTATCCTGCGTAACGAAGCCCAGCATAATCACATAGATATGAATCGTTTGATTATTCCCGAAGATGGGGAATGTATAGCATTATAAGCGATGGATACAGAAATCATTCAAGAAATTAAAGTGCAGAGCGTCATGACCAAGTCCTCTCTGCCCGTCGGAGGTTATTCGGTGAACCCGTACGTGGGTTGCCCGCACGCCTGCAAATATTGTTACGCCTCGTTCATGAAACGCTTCACCGGACATACTGAACCGTGGGGCACGTTTCTGGATGTGAAGCACTGGAAACCGATAGCGAACCCGCATAAATACGATGGTGAACGTATTGTGATAGGTTCCGTGACAGACGGATACAACCCCTACGAAGCCGAGTTCCGAAACACCCGCCGTTTGCTAGAAGAACTTCGCGGTACACAGGCCGAACTGATGATTTGCACGAAGTCCGACCTCGTGCTGCGCGACCTGGACCTGTTGAAGCAATTCCCCAAGGTCACGGTTTCCTGGTCGGTCAATACGCTGGATGAGGAGTTCCGTGCGGACATGGACCGGGCAGTCAGCATCGAACGGCGCTTGAAAGCGATGCAACAGGTCTATGAGGCAGGCATCCGTACAGTATGTTTCGTGTCGCCTATCTTTCCAGGCATCACCGATGTGAAGGCGATTATCGAAGAAGTAAAAGGATATGCCGATTTAATCTGGCTGGAAAACCTGAATCTGCGTGGGCAGTTCAAGGGAGGAATCATGGCGTATATCCGTGAGAAACATCCCGCACTCTTTCCGCTGTACGAGGAAATATACAACCAGAAAAGACTGGATTACTGGAAAGCCTTGGAAGAGGAAATTTCATCCTATGCCGCACAACAAGGCTTTCCCTATCGGGTGAATGATTTGCCCTACGGACGTTCCAAGAAAGGGAAGCCTGTGCTTGTCAACTATTTCTATCACGAGAAAATCAGGCTGAACCGATAAGATTAGGAGATAAACTACGGTGTTGCAAAGAATCTCATACCTTTGCAGCGCCGTATTTGCGTTCAAACACTTCCGTATTCCGATTACCCCATTCAATCATGGCATCGATAATCGGTAGCAGACTGCGCCCCAACTCGGTCAAGGCATATTCCGTCCGCAAAGGCATCTCATGGTAGGTGGTTTTGGAAACGAGTCCGTCTTCTGTCAGCTCCTTCAACTGGATGTCGAGCACACGGGGGGTCGCTTCCGGGAAGAGTTTGTGCAGTTCGCTGGGACGCAACGACCGATGCCGCAGTTCATCCAGCATACACGATTTCCATTTGGAGTCTATCAGGCTCATGGTCAGCCGGAGCGGGCAATCCAAATCCACAGGTATTTTTCTTTCGTACATGGTTTCTAAAGAGTAAACAATTACACAATCGCAAAGATAAGGATAACTCCCGAAACCCCTGCATACCGAATAATTTTTCGGTAGGTGAATAATTTTTCGGTACTTGTATGAATCGCCCCCGTCCCTTACATTTGCAGCAGTATAAACCCCTTAAACTGTGGCAAGTATTGAAGAGTATAAAGCCGTGGAAGAGGCGGCCCTGAAATTTGTGAGGAGTGTGGCCGAAGGCGACAGCCGTTATGCCAAAGAACTGTTTATCGACGAAGCCGTACTGTTCGGCTACCTGGACGGGAAACTGGAGCATGGCAGCATCGAACAGTTTTACAAGAACGTGGATACCGTGAGTGCCGGAAAAGATTTTAAGGCCCGTGTCGACATTGTAGACATTGAAGAGACCCTTGCCGTGGTGCGCGTGTTGGAAGAAAAATGGGGCGGACGCATTGATTTTACCGACTACCTCCTGCTGATGAAAATGAACGGAGAGTGGAAGTGCGTGGCCAAAGCTTACAATCAAAATTCAAATACCATTCAAAAGTAATAAGAAGAGGATACCCTATGAAAATTACCGTAATTACTGGAAGCCCTCGCAAAAAGGGTAATAGTTTTGCCATGACCAAGGCATTTTTAAAAGCTGCCGAACAACGCGGTCATACCATCCAACGTTTTGATGCCGCTTTTCTGAAGATTGGCGGATGCCATGCCTGCATGACGTGTTACAAGACAGGAAAAGCCTGTTCTTTCGACGACGATTTCAACCTCATTGCCCCGGCCATCTTGGAGTCGGATGCCGTGGTATTCTCCATGCCGGTTTATTGGTATTCCATCCCGGCACAGATTAAAGGTGTCATCGACCGCCTGTTCTCGCTCGTAGTGGGCGGGAAAGACATTGCCGGGAAGAAATGTGCCTTGATTACCTGTTGTGAAGAGGAAGATCCTACCGTGATGGACGGTGTACGTATTCCCTTGGAGCGCTCGGCTGCACTGCTGAAGTGGAACATGGTAGGAGAGGTGCTGGTACCCGGCGTATTGAATGAAGGAGAAATTGAGAAAACCGACGGCTGCCAGCAAGCCGCGGCATTGGTTGAAAAATTCTGATCCGTTTTTCGGATTTGCGTCTCCGTCGCGGAACAAGGACTTCATTCTTTACGAAGAAGAAATCCCGAATTCACGACGGAGATTCTTTTGCTCGGATACCTCATCGCAAGCAGCAGTTGACCATATCATATACGTGGACCGCCCGATTCATTCCGACGGTCTTGCAAGATATCGTCCATCTGCTCCTTGGCCCATTGTATCAGCCCGTTCAGATGAGGGAGCAAGGATTTTCCGCGGGGAGTCAACGAATATTCCACCTTAGGCGGTATCTGCGCATACACCTTCCGGCTGACCAGTCCGTCTTCTTCCAGCGTGCGGAGGGTGACCGTCAGCATTTTCTGGGAAATGTCTGGAATCATACGTCGAAGTTCACTGAAACGCATCACCGGAAACTGTTCCAAGGTAAAAATAACCAGAATCGACCATTTGTCGCAGATACGGGCCAGCACATTCCGAATCGGACAGTTCCTGATGTAAATATCGTCATTCCGTTTGTTCTTATCCATATCAAATAGTTCTATCGGTCACTCTACAAAAGTAAGCAAAATTCCGTATTTCCAAAAAAATATTTGCTACACCATCTGTGAAGTACTTCCCGATTGTCCGGAAATGTACGCTTCAGGAGCAGAAAAAGGTTAGGAGAATAAAAGCTCACCGGCTCCCATCAATGACAGGCAACCGGTGACACTTGGATTGGATTATTGCAGTTTGCCATATTCTTCGTCGGAAACCGGCTCCAGCCATTCGTTCGACGTGTTTTCTCCCGGCACCTCAAAGGCCAGATGCGCGAACCAGCTGTCGGCTGCCGCCCCATGCCAGTGCTTGACACCAGCCGGAATGTGAATCACCGTACCCGGCAAAATCGGTACGGCCGGTTTGCCTTCTTCCTGATACCAGCCGCGTCCGGCCACGCCAATCAGCATCTGTCCGCCGCCCTTGGTCGCCCGGTGGATGTGCCAGTTGTTGCGGCATCCCGGCTCGAAGGTCACATTGGCCACAGGCACCTGTTCCTTTGACACCGGAGCCAGGTAACTGTTTCCGATGAAATACTTCGCATACGCCGTGTTGGGTTCTCCAATAGGGAAAATCATCTCGCGCTGGAAAGCTGCCTTGGCATCGTCTCCCGTGGTGTCTTCCGCCCACACTTCCTTGGCCAGACGGAAAGCGGCCCACGCCTTCGGCCATCCGGCATAGAAGGAGATATGTGTAATGATTTCAGCGATTTCCGTGCGGGTGATGCCGTTCTGTTTCGCTGTCTGCAGGTGGTAAGTCAGCGAGCTGTCGGTGATGCCCTGGCTGATGAGTGAAGTGAGGGTCACCAGGCTGCGGTCACGCAGTCCGAGTTTGTCAGTCCGGCTCCACACCTCCCCGAAAAGTACGTCGTCGTTCAATTCCGCGAATTTGGGAGCAAATTCTCCCAGCTGGTCGCGTCCAGCCGTCTGTTTGATAGTTTCCTGTGCCATAATCGTTGTACTGTTTATTACCCATGCGGCAAGCGCAAGGAGCATTTGTATTTTCATCATGCAATCGTTTAACGGTTTGTATTTTACTAATTTCCTGTGGCAAAATTAACTGTTTTATATTATGGCCCGTGTATACGTTTTACGGATATTTATACCCGAATGGCGGAAGATGAAAGACAGCAATGCCATTGGGGCTCTTTGACTCCTATTTGGCACTTTGAGAGAAGTTTATGTACATCCCTTTGATAGTTGTTGCAAAAAATGCAACAACTGAATTCGGATTCAATTCTCCATCCTCGAACACATTCTTTTGTTAGGTTACTCATTCCTGATTGATTCCCTTTTTTATTTTTCTTTTAAGAATAGATGTTTTTCTCCATATCCCTATTTATTTTAGTCGTATATTTCCTCCGACTGATTCAATTTCTCCCATATTTTTCAAAACTTCTATGGCCTTTTTGAAAGCTGTGTCTACGTTTATTCCACGTCGCATAAAACCAAGTTTTTTGGCAGCAATCAATGTAAGACTATCTTCATCAATAGCTACTTGCTCTGATAGGGATTCTCTAATTGCATTTAACAGCTCTATTTGTGGAATATCTATAATATCGCGATGAGAATTAAATCGGTATATTTGATAATCACGACTGTCTGATTCGTTTAACCACAGAACTCCGCTGTCATCTTTATAAAAAGATGACTCATATAAACTCAGCTTTTTCTGAAGTGTTGGTGTTACCCTTCCACCACGCAAAGCACACACACGCCGGCAAAGAAGCATAAAAGTAATAGGTTGCTCAATAGAAATAATATTTTGCATAAGTGTTTCATCTGCTAAGTTTATAGCTTCTGCCTTACTGGTATTATAGTAGATATATTCCTGCGCATTTACTGAACATTCTTCTAATTTCTCTTGAGAGACATCAAAAGACTTAACCTGAGATTTTGGTTCAGTCTCTGATTCAGAAGAAAGACGCTCAATGATACGATTGATTACTCGGTCTTTATTATTAAACCAGTCTACACTCCAGACACGCATCACTTTCCAGTTTAAACTGGAAAGCACAGAAGGCTGAACCACCTCACGATCACGTGTTGTATGAGTATTGCGATATCCCTCACCGTCTAAAAGAATACCCAGACAATATGTATCTACTTTCTTTTCATCGCAAATCGCCACATCAACTTTGAATTGTGAACGACCAACATTTGTGGCAACTGCATAGCCTCTTTTCTTCAATTCTGCCGCAATCTGTTCAGCCAGTAGTGTATCATTAGAATGCTTGTCATAATGTTGCGATGATGAAGGCAGGTACTGTGTTTCGGCATACAGCAGGAAATGTTTCAATCCCTCCACACCGCGAGCCTTTGAACGGCGTAAATCGATGTCAGATGATTTTAACGTAGAGAAAACATACATTTCCTGACGGGCACGACTGACCGCCACATTCAAACGGCGTTCTCCACCAGAGTTATTCAACGGACCGAAATTCATGGAAATTTTCCCATCTTTATCCGGTCCATAGCCAATAGAGAAGAGTATCACATCGCGCTCATCTCCCTGAACATTCTCCAGATTCTTCACAAAGACAGGCTCATACATCTGCTGAACAGCATCCTGCAAGGTTTTGTCTTTTTCAAGTTGCTCTTGCAGCAAATCTTCTATCAGACTCTGCTGTACAACACTGAATGCAATTACACCGATACTTTTCTTTCGTAATTCTTCATCTCTTAGTCTGCGAACAATTTCTTTCACAATTACTTTTGCCTCTGTCATATTGTAACGTTTCCCTCCCTTGTCATAGTATCCCGAAACGGGAACGTAATGTACCTTGGTACACCGATCATCGACAGAAGGAAAGGTTATTAGCGAACCATTATAATACTCATTGTTCGAAAAGGCAATTAAACTTTCATGACGAGAACGATAATGCCATGAAAGTTGTAAGGACGGAATCTCAAGGGTACGGCAGTCTTCAAGAATACTTTCCATGTCATCAATACAAGCTTCTTCCACATCAACATTAGTAGAAGAAAAGAAACTGGTTGGAGGCATCTGCTTCGGATCTCCGACAACAATAAGTGACTTTCCCCGGGCTACGGCACCAACTGCTTCGCTTGTCGGCATTTGTGAAGCCTCATCAAATATTACCAAATCGAATTTATCTTGGTCGAGGCCAATATATTGTGCCACACTCATCGGGCTCATGAGCATACACGGGCACAATCGTGGCAGTAAGGTCGGTATTTGATCAAATAAATCGCGTAAAGATAATCCACGTCCACCATTACTGATATTGCGATTAAGCAAACCTATTTCACTACTACTGCTCGCATTGTCAATAACATGAGGAATTCGAGTTGCTAATCGAGCATAAAGTTCTTTTTGTGTGAGCAATTGAAACTCATCCGTCATACGTTTATAAGCAGCTACCTTATCGTCAAAAAGCATTCCTTCGAATGTAGATAGAATTTCCGATTTACGGATCTTTTCTTCTGCCTTATATTGGAACAAGGCCTTAAGACAAGCATCGCGCACAACAAGCGTGTCCAAACTTTGTGTTTGCATGGTTTTAACCACACAATCCAATCCATGCGCTTTAAGCTCCTCACAAAATTCGGACCAATGAAGCCAGTCGCGCATCTGAGCAGAATTCTCGGACCAACGTTCCATTTTGCTTATGGCTGTTTCGAGGATACTGTTTTCCGGCATCTCATCTGCTGGTGTCTCAATATCAAAGTATTGTTTCAGAATTTCCCTGATTTGCTCTATCTCCTCATGTTGTTTTCGGTAAATGGAAAGCTGATTTATCAGTGAGTCAACTTCTTGCTCCGTAATGCAATGGTTGAACCTTCTTAAGCGACTGAGAAAACTGCGCTTGGCAAAGAAACGGGGTATGAACCATTTGGTTTTGATTGCACGCCAAGAAAGACGTAATTCCTCGGCATCTTCATTAAAGATAGTTACAGAGTTGTCACGTAGTAACAGCTCATACAACTCTTTTGTATGGGATAGTTCATTATTCTTCGGCATCAGTTTCTTTAAGACTTGTATTGTTTTACGCAATGTCATAACCGTTTCTTCACTATGCCGTAACATTTCCCGATTTACCCGAAATCCGTTCAACGGATGACATGATGGATGACCAACCAATTTGACAACTGTTTCAAAACGTGTTCCGAGTAGATTTTCAACTCCTTTTATTCCTTCTTTAATCAGTAGTGAATCAAGTGAAGAATTAAAGCTGAAATTACTCATAGGAGCAACAGATATTGCTTCATATCGCAAAATACAGTCATAGAGAGACAGTCCGTCTTTTTGCCCTTTTTCATGAAGAGCGTTCATGTAGGCAATGAGATCCTTGCGCTCTTCAAATATCTTATCCGCTTGAAGTCCGAATTCTTCAGGAGATTGGATATGAGTAACGTGAAGAGCTTTCTCCAACTGTTGCAGTACATGCCGCTTAGTGGTTTTATTGGAATGTAGTTCCAGACAAAATGGATCAAGACCTATCTTGGCTAACCTACTCTGTACGACACTAAGCGCAGCCATTTTTTCGGCGACAAAAAGCACACGTTTCCCTTGATACAGCGCATTTGCAATTAGATTGGTAATAGTTTGTGATTTTCCGGTTCCAGGAGGGCCGTATAAAATAAACGAATGTCCTTTTCCTGCTTCTATTACAGCTGCCATCTGTGAAGAATCTACAGAAACAGGTAAAGCTATTTCTGCTGGTGAAACCCGCTGATCAATATCCATCAGATTGTCTGTAATCGGTTTTGGAGTCCAAGTAAGCTTATTTTCTACTAAGCTATTTATAATCCTGTTTTTGCGTAGCTCTTCCCGATGACTGTGTATATCATTCCACATGAGGAATTTACTGAAAGAGAACGTTCCTAACAGACATTCTTCCTCCACGTCCCAACGCTTCTGCTCCTTCAGTGCTGTACGTATAGCTGCAAAAATTAGGGGAACATCAACGCCACTCTCATCCTTTGGTAAAGGATTCAATCCATTTACCTGAAGGCCATAATTTTGGCGAATGAACTCCATTAAGGTTACGTTGAGTGTAATATCCTCGTCTCTCGTACGAATATAATAATGTCCCTTTTTATAGACCATCTCTACAGGAAGTAATAATAAGGGTGCATAACGTGGTGTTTTACTTTGCGGAGTCTCAAACCATCGAAGAGTTCCGATTGTAAGAAATAATGAATTGGCACCTGTTTCTTCAATAGCATTTCGTGCTGCACGATAGATATTCTTCAATACATCTCTCGTCTCATTTTCCGTCTGATAAGTATGCAACAGATGATGCTCTATATCGCTGCGAATTAGTTCATGTAGTTGTCCATGCTGTTTTGAACGGACTAAACGCTCAGTGCTATCAAGCTGAAATTCAATATTGGGTTTTGAAATAATGCAATATTCTTCACCGTCCTGAAGATGATCCTCTATACGGTCTATATCAAAAGAAATGAATTGTATGGCTTTACGACGCAAATAAAGATTAAGTAAAGAATTACGTAAGGAGAAGTCAAGTAATTTACGCTCCCAAATATCAAACTTTGTAAGTTTTGTTTCCCTATCTACCATCTGACTGAGGTCATACCGGTCATGCTCCTTTACCTCGAATAAACACTGTTCATGCCCCACACCAGTCTCTTCGAATGTCCATGTACCATTACTCTGCACTCTGGCAGGTAAAGGGAAAATACGTTCCAAGCGGCTTCGCTTAATGTCAATAAACATCTCAAACACACTATGGTCTGCTAGATGCTGTTCTGCAATCTTTACAGCAGTTTCAAATGAGGCTGTTTCCTGAGCCACCTGGGTACATTCAACAACCAACATTTCATCAATACCTCGTGAACACTTTTTCTCTATATATGAGGCATCATCGCATATACTACAAGAATAACAGTCATCAACGAGCCATACCCCAAGATAGGCATGTCCTTTCTGAAGTATCACAACACTGTTGATTCCGATAGCTTCTAACACAGAAGCCAGCAGAAGAGTAAGCTCTATGCAGTTACCAATTTTCATGGCAATTACCTGATCAGGCATAGTAATACGCTGACCAACATCCTCATAACTGGCCGGTACACTACGATAAACTATTCCAAGCTGATGGATGGCTGCAAAAACAGCTGCAACCTGTAGTCGCACATCATTACTATTCCCTGTCTGATAAGCCGTTAGTACAGAAGAACCTGTCACTTGTTTTAGTGCAGCAGCAACTTTAACCACCAGACTACTGATTGCCGGATGGTTGGGAGTTACAAACGAAACTAATGTTTGCGGCATAATGGTAACTCCCAACCAATGATCATAAGGCATAAGTTCTATCTCGTATTGTTTTTCTTCTATTATTTCGTCCTGACTTGTTACAGTCAAAGAAAAATTAGTTACAACCCTTTCTGTTAATACTGCTAGTTTTGATGCATCAGGAGAAATCTCAAAGGACATAATTCGCACTGTTTCTTCTGTATTAATTCGCCCTATCAAATCACTCTCGTACTTTTTGATAAATTCCCCTTTACAGCATACCTTTACATCATTCAGAGGTTGATTTGAAATATTGGTCACATTAACGGACTGACAAACGAGTATTCGATTATGAAATAATGCATAATTGATCGTTTTGAGATAATCTATATCTATATTTACTGATTTCATTGTATAAACTTTTTTCTTTTTTAATGTCACGTGCGGTAAAGTGGAATCCAAGCTGATCATTGTGTAACTCGGATTATTTTTGCATCAGCTCTTCAAAATGCAACCTTAGTTCTCAAAGTTACCGTTTGATGTTATATAAATTTCTTTCTCAAAAATAAGGATTTATCAATCACTTGAACAACAAATTAAGGTCCATCGACAAGAAATCCTCAAAAGGCAATCCTCCGGAACCTACCACTAAAGCCTTGTGCGGATGGTATAACTGCGAGAAAACCGCCAGCCCTTGATTAGTGGTTCTTCTTCCACTTTTCACTTCAATGGCTACCTTTTTGTTCCTCCGAAGCAGTACGAAGTCTACTTCATCTTTCTTATCTCTCCAATAATACACTTTGTAGTCATAAATCTGCGCCTGACTGACAAGGTGTGCACCAATAGCAGATTCCACATATCGACCCCATAACTTGGCATCTTCTATCACTTCTGAAAAATCTTCGTCGGCATATACATTCCGAAGCGCACTGTTATGAACCTGAAACTTGGGAACAGAATTATATTTCCGTGCTTCATCTTCTGCGTATTTCTGCAGTCCACAAAGCAAACCACATTCGTCCAGAAGATGCAGGTAACCGGCAAGTGTGGTTACATTTCCGGCATCCTGAAGTTGGGCAGCTACTTTGGTAAGCGAAAGTAGTTCTCCACTATAACTGCTGCCTATCTCAAACAACTGCCTCAAGAGCTGGGGTTTCATAATACGGGTATCCATCAACACATCTTTTGAAATGGAAGGTTCAATCAATGCGTCTTTCACATAATTTCTCCAACGTGTTTCATTCTGAATATATTGTGCGGCACCCGGATAACCGCCAAAATAAACATATTGTGGCAAAGACCATCCAAAACAGTCTCTCATTTCAGTGTAAGTCCAGTGGGAGAGACGGATAAGTTCAAACCGTCCGGCAAGAGATTCGGTCAGCCCTTTTTCTATCCACATTCTGGAAGAACCTAGCAAAACCACCATCAGCTGTCTTTTCTCCCGGGTATCACGGTCCCATTCGGCTTTTACCGTTTCACTCCAATTTCTTATTTTTTGGATTTCATCTATGACCAGCAATCTTTTGAATTCTCCACGTGCAGCCATTTTCATTCTTTGTGACTCCCATACTTGAGTAAGCCAGTCGGCAGACACGCCTGTCACGTCATCTGCAGAATAACTGTCGAACGGGAGTGTACATTCTTCTAACACCTGACCGATAAGCGTGGATTTCCCCACCTGCCTAGGGCCTACAATCACCTGTATTTTGCTTCTTTGTTCATTTATGCGATCAAGAATCTCTTGAAACTGCGCTCTTTTGTATTCCATTTTTCAAATGTTCAATCTGATTCCACAAAATGTTCAATCTGCTGAACAAAAATGTTCAATCACTTCCAAAGATACAAAAATATTCCTTCCTACAAGAAAAAACCTCCTCCAAACGGTCATTTCCCCGCTTTCCACTATCTTTGCGCCATGAATTACCTGGAACTGTTTGGAACCCTCGTAGGGTTGGTCTATCTGGCACTGGAGTATCGCGCCAACATCTACCTGTGGCCGGTGTCCATCATCATGCCGGCCATCTATCTGGTGGTGTATTATCAGGCCGGACTGTATGCCGATTTCGGAATCAATATCTACTACCTGCTTGCCTCGGTGTACGGCTGGATGGTCTGGAGCTGGAAAAAGAAGAAAACGGACCCGGCACAGCCTGCCGCGGAACTGCCCATCACTTCCATGCCACGCAAGGTGTATCTGCCCCTGACGGCCGTGTTCGCGGTGTGCTGGCTGGCCATCGCATGGATACTGATCGAATGGACCGACAGCAATGTACCTTGGACCGACAGCTTCACCACAGCCTTGAGCGTAGTAGGAATGTGGATGCTGGCCCGCAAGTATGTAGAACAGTGGGGAGTATGGATAGTGGTCGATTGGGTATGCTGCGGACTTTATCTCTACAAAGGACTGTATTTCACGGCGGTACTTTACGGCGTGTATGCCGTAGTGGCTGTCTTCGGATGGAGAAAATGGCGGAAAGAGATGATTTCTGAAACACAAACTGAAAACGAATAATTGAATAAGCCACATGGAATACAACGAATTTAATAAAATATATCCTGAAAAAGAGGAAAGGATGCGGGCCGTTTTGCCTTTCGTGCCCGAAGCGGTTGTGGTGGGCAACGGCGATTTTCCTTCGCATCCGTTCCCGCTGGCCGTGCTGGATGCTTCTCCGTGTGTAGTGTGCTGCGACGGAGGGGCGGATGCACTGGTAGAAAGTGGACGGGTACCCAGTTGGATAGTGGGCGACGGCGATTCACTCTCGGAAATGAACCGGGTGCGTTTTCACGACCGGATACACCGCATCTCCGAACAGGAAACGAACGACCAGACAAAAGCTGTTACTTTCCTGTCATCCAAGGGCCTCCGACGGATTGTCCTCGTGGGGGCTACGGGCAAGCGGGAAGATCATACCCTGGGAAACATCAGCCTGCTCATGGAATACCAGCAGATGGGACTGGAAGTGGCGATGTTGACCGATTACGGGTCGTTTGTACCTGCCGTTGATACGGAGGAGTTCGCAGGATTTCCCCGCCAACAGGTATCTGTATTCAATGTGGATGCCGTGCAGTTGCGGAGCGAAGGGTTGAGGTATCCGCTGTATGACTTCCACAGCTGGTGGCAGGGGACGCTGAACGAAGTGACTGGCCACGGTTTCCGTATCTTGGCAAAAGGCCACTATCTGGTGTACCGCACCTACGAGGCGAAGAAATAAAAATAGGATTATAATGTATTGATTATCAATAATATACAATTCCATTAAAAACGCAAGTGCATTTGCCTTTAAACGCAAGTGCGTTTTACCTGAAACGCCTTTACGTTTTCCTTCAAACGCACTTGCGTTTTGACTGAGACGTACTTGCGTTTTTCACCGAAATCCTTTCTCCCTGATTTTTAGGTTAATAAATCATTCATTTTCTTGCTTTTCTCAAAATAAAGTACTAAATTACGGCTCATAGATTTTAAATGTAATGCCTATGAAAAAGTATGTAGCAGAATTAATCGGAACAATGGTTCTTGTATTACTGGGTTGCGGCAGTGCCGTATTCGCCGGGGGAGTGGCCGACACAGTGGGTGCCGGAGTAGGAACCATCGGAGTGGCCATGGCTTTCGGACTCTCTGTCATCGCCATGGCTTATACCATCGGAAACATATCCGGTTGCCACATTAATCCGGCCATCACGCTGGGAGTGTGGCTCTCTGGAGGAATGAAGACCAAACGGGCGCTGATGTACATGCTCTTTCAGGTGGTAGGCGCCATCATCGGTTCGCTGATTCTGACCTTGCTGGTATCGACCGGTGCGCACGGAGGACCGACAGCAACCGGCTCCAACAGTTTTGCACCCGATGCCATGGGACAGGCGTTCTTGGCAGAAGCCGTGTTTACCTTTATCTTTGTGCTGGTGGCCTTGGGCGCTACAGACGAAAAGAAAGGGGTCGGCAATCTGGCGGGACTGGCCATCGGACTGACGCTGATACTGATTCACATCGTGTGTATCCCGATTACGGGTACTTCCGTAAACCCGGCTCGCAGCATCGGACCGGCCTTGATGGAAGGCGGACAGGCCATCGAACAGCTCTGGCTCTTCATCGTGGCTCCGTTTGTGGGAGCGGCTTTCAGTGCCCTCGTGTGGAAGTTCCTGCGCACGGATAAATAAAGAAGGACCCTCGATAGCATGTCTTTTTCATTTAAAAAGCGTATCTTTGCAGCCGGTTTTTAAATAAAGGAAAAAGATATGCTATCGCACGGAATTTATTCTATCGTTTTACTGATTTTTTCGAACATCTTCATGACGTTTGCCTGGTACGGGCACTTGAAGATGCGTGAGGAGTTCAGCTGGTTTGCCGCGCTGCCGCTCATCGGGGTGATTGCGTTCAGCTGGGCCATTGCTTTTTTTGAATATTGTTTGCAGGTACCGGCCAACCGACTGGGTTTCAAGGACAGCGGCGGACCGTTCGACATCATGCAGCTGAAAGTGATTCAGGAAGTGATTACGCTGACGGTCTTCACGATATTTTCCATGATTGCGTTCAAGATGGAATTGAAATGGAATCACCTGGCTGCCTTTTTCTGCCTGATTCTAGCTGTGTACTTCGTGTTCAAGAAATAAGCGACGAAGTCAGTTCTGCCGGTCGCGCAGGCGCTGGATTTCGCGCTGCACGTCGTACTGGTTGTTTCTGATTTTGTCTTTCCGCAAGAATTCTTTGCGCCGGATGGAGTCTTCGGCTTCTTTCCGGCGAATGTATTCATACAAGTTTCCCGCATCCTCCTCCCGGGCTGGTTGCGGGTTTTTCTTTTTCTGCACTTCCAGGGTGTCGGGCTTCACTGCTGGCCGGGTAGGCTTGACGGAGTCAGGTGTAGCATAGACGGGCAGGAGAGGAGTGTCCGAAAAGGCAGGCTGTAAGGAGAGCATGGTATGGGTCGTGTCGGCCTGCTGGACTGCGGAGCGGCGGTAGAAATTAGGTACTTTCAGGCTGTCGGCAGCAGTAGGCACATAGTCGGCATACGTCTTCCAGGCGTTGGCATGCTTGCGGTTGTGAGCCAGCATCCGTCCGCGAGGAGACAGATTATCGTAGAGGAAACCGATGAAATCAAGTCCGTCGATGCCGATTCCTACCCCGGCAGAACCTCCCACACTTTCATACATTCTTCCTGGAGAAGGCATGAGACTGCGTCCATACTCTTCATCTTTGTAGATGTGGTTAGGATCCAAGGTCCAGGATATTTCCCATTTTTGGGGACGTCCGGTCACCAGCACATCGTACACGGGGTCTTCTCCGAAACGGGTCCAGATGGTGTAGGGTTCCATGCGGACATATCCTTCGGGTTTCTTCACCTTGGTGGTATCAATCAGGCTGCGGGGCACTTTCAGATCGACCTTGAAGTCCATCCATTTCTTGTTGAGTGGAGCCTCCAGAGGCTTGTTCTCCGGTTTGCTCGAAGGGTCAAAATCGAATTGAATCATTTTCACGGCATCCATGTTGAGCTGCAGTTCCTTTTCCTGCTGCTGAGCCATGGCCGGAAGAATACCGGCTGTACATAGGAATAAAGTCAGTTTGGAGGATAAATGTGATGCGTAGTCCATGTCGTGTGCGTATTATAGTCCTTTCACTCGTCCGCCCTGCATCCAGCATTTGCGGTAGTAGGGCTCTTCCAGCCAGCTGACAATGACCCCTGCACTGGTGCTGGCGTGGATGAATTTTCCGTCTTTCAAATAGATACCTACGTGGTTGGCGGTCTTCTTGCGGCGTCCGTCGTGGAAGAACACCAGGTCGCCTTCCTGCAACTTGCGTTTGCTCACCTTGCGGCAGTCTTTTGTCCGCTGAGCCTCCGAATTGCGCTGCAGTTTCTTGTGGTACACTTTCTTGTAGACGGCCGACGTGAAGCCTGAGCAGTCTGTTCCCCGGTGAGTGTTTCCTCCGTGGCGGTAGGGCACGCCAATCCAGTCGGCTGCTTCTACATACAGGCGGTGGTTGTCGTCGGCATCGATGTCCATTTCCAGACGTACAGCTGCACGTGCCAGTTCCCGGTAGTCCACGCGAGGTGCACGGGTGCCGCACGATGAAAACAAAAGTGTGCACACCAATGCAAGCATGCACACCGAAAAACGAGTGATACGGTTTCTGTACATATCATGTTATTTTAAAACAAATGTACACAATATTCTCGTTACCTGATAATCGACTTAGCGTATTTTAGAACCTGTTGAAGATTGTTTCATTTTATTTTTCTGCTGCTGCAAAAAAAAAGCGTCCCTCCCGGCAAGGGAGAGACACTGCTCTTATCAACGCTAACAGGAAAGTTCCTTATTTCTCTACCGGAGAACTCATGCTAACTTCCACTTCGTTCTTCTGTCCGAAGAAGGCCTTGGCAAAGGCTTTCAGGTCGTCGCCGGTGATGGCGTTCACTGCTTCTTCGTATCCGGTATTCATATCTAGATTTTCCCAGTAGTACGTGTTCAGGATACCCATCCAGTAACCGTTTTCTTTCTGGTTCTGCTTGTAAGTCTTCAGCATGTATTCCTTCACCTTGCTCAGGTCATCGCTTTCCGGACCGTTGGCAATGAATCCTTCAATGCCTTCGTTGATGAGTTTCACCATATCTTCACGACGGTTCGGGTCGGTATCGAAGTACACCTGGAAGGCACCTTCTTCCTTCGGATACTTGCTCAGGCTTCCGCTACAGCTTACGCCATAAGTTCCTCCGGCATCTTCACGTACGGTACGCAGGTAAACCATGTTGAGCAGCTGACCGAGCATGCTCATCTGCAGCTTGTTCTTCATGTCATACTTGCAGTCGCCGGAATAAACCATCAGCACGCTGGCCTTCGGAGTTTCCAGTTCTTTCACGAAGTTGTTTTCGTACATTCCCTTGCGGATATCCATCTTGGTATCACGGAAGTGTTCGTTGCGCTTCGTTGCCGGCAGGGCACCCAGGTACTGTTCAATGAGCGGAGTAGCTGTCTTTTCATCAATGTTACCCACCAGAATAAAGGTAAAGTCGCTGGCATCGGCAAAACGGTTCTTATACAATTCCATTACCTTGTTGTAGTCAATCTTGTCGAGCATGTCGGCTTTCATGGACAAAGCACGCGGATGATGGTTGTAGAGTGCCACAGTAATAGAGTCGCTGAACGCGGTCATCGGGTCAGCTTCCTGGTTGGCCAGAGCCGCTTTGTTACGCGTGATGAAAGAAGTGAAGGCTTCCTGATCCATACGCGGTGCCGTGAAGCGCAGGTAAGTCAGCTGAAGCATGGTTTCAAGGTCTTTCGGAGAGCAACTACCAGACAATCCTTCCGTCAGAGTATTGACTTGTGCGCTGGCAGATGCCATCTTTCCAGCCAATACCTTGTCCAAATCTACAGAATTGAAGTTGCCCAAACCTCCTAAAGAGGCAATCTGGCTGATCAGGGCAAACTGTAGTACATCCTTGTCGTCGAACTGAGAAGTTCCACCCGGACTGAAGGCCTGCATACGTACTTCATCGGCCTTGAAATCGGTCGGTTTCAAGATGACACGCACACCGTTGCTCAGGGTCAGGATGGTAGAACCGAATACGCCCTGTTCTGTCTTGACCACCTTTCCGGCTTGCGGTTTATCCTTAATCAACGGTTCGTCGGAAACCTTGTCCACATACGGAGTCAGCTTTTCTGCTTTCACCTTATCTAATACGGCTTTCAGTTCGGCCTCCGTCGGGTATTTCATACCCTCCTTTTCAGGACAGAACACGCTGAGCACCACGTTCTTTTCTGTGATGAGCTGTTTCATCACCTGGTTGATGGCGTCTACCGGAATGTTCGGCACCACCTGATTCATGATGGCATATTCATTTTCGATGCCCGGAATTGGTTCATTGTCAATAAAGTTGCGTACATATTCGTTTACGTAAGCACCGTTACGCTGCTTGTTGCGTTCGTTATAGGCAGATTCCAGTCCGCGCAGGTAATCCGCTTTGGCACGGGCATATTCGCTGGCTGTAAATCCGAACTGACGCACACGTTCCAATTCGCGCATCAAAGTTTCGGTAGTCAGGAGGATACCGTCTTCCTTGGCAGCCGCATACGCCATGAACGCATCCTTGGTCTTGGCTACGATGAAATCGCCATCACTCACACCTGCTTCGATGAACGGCGGATTGGCCTGCTGGGTCAGCTCGTTCAAACGGCTGTTGAGCATGCTTTCGATGGAAGAAATCATGTAGTTCATCACCAGATAACCCATGTTGTTCTTCTGATCGTTTGGCACCGCATCATGCTTGTGCATCAAATATACAATCGGGAACTGTTGTTCCTTGTCTTTGGCTACAGCAATAATCGGTTCGTCGTTGTCGGGTACCGGGAAGTATTTGCGTTCAGCCGCATTGGCCGGCATTTCAATGGGAGAGAACATCCGCTTGATTTTGTTTTCGATGCTGTCCACATTGATGTCACCCACCACGATGATGCCTTGCTGGTCGGGACGATACCATTTCTCATAATAGTCTCTCAAAGCCTGATAGGGGAAATTATCAACCACTTCCATGGTACCAATAGGCAGACGGTAGGCATACTTGCTGTCCTTGTAGATAACAGGGAATACCTTTTCGTACATACGCATCATGGCACCTGAACGGGTACGCCATTCTTCGTGGATTACCCCACGCTCCTTGTCGATTTCCTTCGGGTCGAGGGTCAGGTCGTTGGCCCAGTCGTGCAGAATCAACAGACAAGAGTCAATGATTCCGTCGCGAATGACCGGCACATTATCAATATTGTACACAGTTTCATCTACTGAAGTATAAGCGTTCAGGTTGGCACCAAATTTCACGCCGATGCTTTCCAGATACTCCCGAAGCAAGTTACCGGGGAAATGCGTGGTTCCGTTGAAACACATGTGCTCCAGGAAGTGGGCCAGACCACGCTGGTCGTCTTCTTCCAGAATAGAACCGACCTTCTGCGCAATGTAGAAGTCGGCCTGATGTTCCGGCAACGCATTGTGACGGATGTAATAGGTCAATCCGTTGTCCAACTTACCGATGCGCACGTTAGGATCGGTCGGAATGGGCGGCATCTGCTGTGCGAAGGCCGTCATGGCACCTCCCACCAAGATAACTGCCGCAAAAGTTCTTTTCAATTTAAAGACTTTCATCGTTATTTTTATTTAGTTTGTGAGTAAAGCATCAAAGGAGTCCGTTTGCTGACAGATAACGCTCAGCTTCAATGGCAGCTTTGCATCCGCTTCCGGCGGCTGTGATAGCCTGTCGATAATGCGGATCAGCTACGTCACCGGCAGCGAATACGCCCGGAACACCCGTGCAGGGAGTATTTCCTTCCGTCACGATGTAACCGGTTTCATCGGTGGTTACCCATGGCTTGAAGATGTCAGAATTAGGTTTGTGACCAATGGCCAAGAAGAATCCGTCAATGGCTACGTCGTAGCGTTCTTCGTCGGGTTCACCCATACGTTTTACCACGTGCATGCCTTCCACACCGTTCTCACCGAACAGCCCTACAGCATTGTGTTCAAACAATACGGTAATATGCGGATGGTTCAACACGCGTTCCTGCATGATTTTGGAAGCACGGAGATAAGGCTTGCGCACCACGAGGTACACCTTGCTGGCCAGTCCGGCCAGGTAAACTGCCTCTTCGCAAGCTGTATCGCCACCACCTACTACAGCCACGGTTTTCTTGCGGTAGAAGAATCCGTCGCAAGTGGCACAGGCGCTCACACCCATGCCGGCGTATTTCTTTTCGTCTTCCAGTCCCAAGTATTTGGCTGTGGCACCAGTAGAAATGATAACCGTATCAGCGGTGATTTCTTTCTCATCGTCTACCACGAAAGTGTAGGGTGCTTTGCTCAGGTCGGCCTTTGTGACAATTCCGTTACGAATATCGGCTCCGAAGCGTTCGGCCTGTTTCTTCAGGTCGTCCATCAGTACAGGGCCGGTCACACCTTCCGGATAGCCGGGGAAATTCTCAACTTCGGTAGTGGTGGTCAGCTGTCCGCCGGGTTGGATGCCTTCATAAAGTACGGGAGAAAGATTGGCACGGCTGGTGTAGATAGCTGCCGTGTATCCTGCAGGTCCTGATCCGATGATCAGGCATTTTACATGTTCTGTTGCCATAAAATAATGAAATAAAATGATCTTAATACAGTTATTACTGAGCAAAAATAGATATTTTTTGGAATAAACCTTCAACCGCCTATGGATTTTTCGAAAATATACATTCTTTATTCATTCATATTTGTCCTTTGGATACGGGTTTTTATTGCATAAATGAAAAATACGTACTACCTTTGCCTGTCAAAAAGTTAAAACTAACATTTAAATAAAGATATGTTTAGAAGTCATACTTGCGGTGAGTTACGACTCGCCGATGCAGGCAAGAACGTGACACTGGCCGGATGGGTGCAGCGTGCACGTAAGATGGGAGGAATGACATTTGTGGACCTCCGCGACCGTTATGGCATCACACAGTTGGTGTTCAACACTGAAGTGAATGCTGAACTCTGTGAACGTGCCAACCACCTGGGACGTGAATACGTGATTCAGGTAAAAGGAACGGTGAGCGAACGTTCTAGCAAAAATGCCAATATCCCGACAGGAGAAATTGAAATCATCGTATCGGAACTGAATATTCTGAACACGGCACAGACTCCGCCTTTCACGATTGAAGACAATACGGACGGAGGAGATGACCTCCGTATGAAATACCGCTACCTGGACTTGCGTCGTACAGCCGTACGCAAGAACTTGGAACTGCGTCACCGCATGACAATGGAAGTTCGCCGCTACCTGGACAGCAAAGGTTTCTTGGAAGTGGAAACTCCTATGCTGATCGGTTCTACTCCGGAAGGTGCACGCGACTTCGTAGTGCCTTCTCGTATGAACCCGGGTCAGTTCTACGCTCTGCCTCAGTCTCCGCAGACCCTGAAGCAGTTGCTGATGGTTTCCGGTTTCGACCGCTATTTCCAGATTGTAAAATGTTTCCGCGATGAAGACCTGCGTGCGGACCGCCAGCCGGAATTCACTCAGATTGACTGCGAAATGAGTTTCGTGGAACAGGAAGACATCATCAACATGTTTGAAGGTATGGCCAAGCACCTGTTTAAGGAACTGCGTGGCGTGGAACTGACCGAACCGTTCCAGCGGATGCCATGGGCAGATGCCATGAAGTACTACGGAAGCGACAAACCGGATTTGCGTTTCGGCATGAAATTCGTGGAACTGATGGACGTGCTGAAAGGTTACGGTTTCTCTGTATTCGACAATGCAGCCTACATCGGCGGTATCTGCGCAGAAGGAGCCGCTCACTATACCCGCAAGCAGCTGGATCACCTGACTGAATTCGTAAAACGTCCGCAGATTGGTGCCAAAGGCATGGTATATGCCCGCATCGAAGCCGACGGTACAGTGAAGTCAAGTGTCGACAAGTTCTACAGCCAGGAAGTACTGCAGAAAATGAAAGAAGCCTTCGGTGCCAAACCGGGTGACCTGATTCTGATTCTGAGTGGCGACGATGCCATGAAGACCCGCAAGCAGCTTTCTGAACTGCGTTTGGAAATGGGTAACCAGCTGGGCCTGCGCGACAAAAACAAATTCGCTTGCCTGTGGGTGGTGGACTTCCCGATGTTCGAATGGAGCGAAGAAGAAGGCCGTCTGATGGCTATGCACCATCCGTTCACTCATCCAAAAGACGAGGATATTCCATTGCTGGATACTGATCCGGCAGCTGTACGTGCCGATGCCTACGACATGGTAGTCAACGGTGTGGAAGTAGGAGGTGGTTCTATCCGTATCCACGACTCTGCACTGCAGGCCAAGATGTTTGAGATCCTCGGCTTCACTCCAGAAAAGGCACAGGAACAGTTCGGCTTCCTGATGAATGCCTTCAAGTTCGGTGCACCCCCTCACGGAGGTCTGGCTTACGGACTCGACCGTTGGGTATCTCTGTTTGCCGGTCTGGATTCTATCCGCGACTGCATCGCCTTCCCGAAGAACAACTCTGGACGTGACGTGATGCTGGATGCTCCTGGCTTCCTCGACCAAAAACAATTGGATGAACTGCATCTGAAAGTCGATTTAGAAGATAACAAATAATACACACCATACGTTTCAAGGAAAAGATAAGAGAGAAAGGAACTGAATGAAGGAAACTGTACGCGTAATACGCTTTGCCATAGTAGGTACGCTCAATGCCTTGATTGCAGCTGTAGTGGTTTGGCTACTGATGCACATCGAAGGAGAAAGTTACCTTATTGCAAATGTATGTGCGTACATCGTAGCACAGATTCACAACTTCATTTGGTGTAAATATTGGATCTTTCCCCTTGAAACAGATGACAAAAAAAATAGCATCTGGCATCAGATGCTATTTTTTATTGGAGCCTTCGCACTGGCTTACAGTGCACAATTCCTTTTTCTACTCATGCTCGTGGAGCTTCTTCACTGCAACGAGTATCTGGCACAATTCCTCGGACTCTTCGTCTATGGCGCCGTCAATTTCATCTGCAACCGCCGCCTGACGTTCCGTTAACCCATTTCTGTCAAGTTTTTTTCTTCAATATAACGCAACCCGCGCTCCAGAATGACTTCACGCGTCTTTTCCGGATTGTCGGTGCGGAACACCAGGATACCTTTTCCGCCCAACAGAAAAGAATAGAGGTAGGAGATACCTATGCCCGTCTCACTGAAGCTGCGAATGGCGTCGGCTGCCCGTCCAGGTTCATTGTCCAGGCTAATGGCAAAAACTTCGGACACGTTGGCCGAAATACCGGCATCCTTCAACACGTGGAAGGCACGGAGAGGCTCGGAGCAGATGATGCGGTAGATACCGTATTCCACGGTATCGGAAATGGTGGAAGCAATCAACTGAATGTGGGCTTCCTTCAACAACTCAAGCACCTGCAATAGTGTACCCGACTTGTTTTCTACAAAAACAGATAACTGATGTATGGTCATATCTTTTTCTTTTTAAATCAATGTTTTTCGTAAATCTTTCACGCGCACGGCCTTACCTTCCTGCACCGGCAGGCTTCCCTTGGGCACGAGCTTGACGCGCGGAGTAATCAGAATCTCATCCTTCAGCTGGCGGGTGATTTCCTTGGTCAGGTTCTGAAGGAAGCCGTAATCGTCGGTAAAGTCGTTCAATTCCACTTCCACCGTCATCTCGTCGTTGGCATCGAGGTTGGTCAAGGTGATGAGGTACTCGTTGCCCAGCTCCTTGAACTGCAACAGGATGTTCTCAATCTGGATGGGGAAGATGTTCACGCCCTTGAGAATCATCATGTCGTCGCTGCGTCCCTTCATCCGGTCAAGCCGCTTGTGATGACGGCCGCAGGGACAGTCGCCCGGCAAGATACGGGTCAGGTCGCGCGTACGGTAACGGAGCAACGGCATCGCCTCCCGGTTGATGGTGGTCAGCACCAGTTCGCCCACTTCGCCTTCGGGAACCGGTTCCAATGTCACGGGGTCTACTATCTCCACAATGTAATAGTCCTCCCAGATGTGGAGTCCGTTCTGCTCCGGACATTCGAAAGCCACGCCCGGACCACACATCTCCGACATGCCGAAAGAATTATAAGCCTTGACACCCAACATGTTTTCTATACGCCGGCGCTGCTCGTCGGAATGAGGTTCCGCCCCGATAATCAAGGTCTTGAGGTGCGTATCCCGCCGCGGGTCGATGTGCATTTCCTGCATCACCTCATACAGACGTCCGGCATAACTCGGAATGGCATGCAGGGCCGTGGTACCGAAATCGGTAATGAACTTAATCTGGCGTTTGGTATTGCCAGCCGCCGCGGGAACAGTCAGCATGCCCAAGCGTTCGGCCCCATACTGGAATCCCAGTCCCCCGGTAAACATGCCGTAGCCCGAAGAGTTCTGGAAAATATCGCCCTTGCGGAGTCCCACCATATACAGGCAACGGGCCACGGCATTGGCCCATTCCTCCAAATCGTGCTGCGTATGCAGGATAACGGTCGGAGTACCGGTAGTACCACTGGACGAATGTAAACGTACCACCTCCTCCAACGGCACGGCAGAGAGTCCGAAAGGATAATGGTCGCGCAAATCCTGTTTGGTGGTGAAGGGGATGCGCTGCAAATCCTCCAACGACTGTATATCTTCTGGTTTGATTCCACATTGCTGAAAGCGTTCCTTGTAAAAAGGAGAATGCATGCAACGGTTGATAGTTGCTTTCAACCGCTGCAACTGAAGTTTCTCGATGTCCGGTCTCGACATCGTTTCCACCTCAGGATGCAAGTACATTTGTGTGTTTCTCATGTTGTTTTCTGTTATTTGGCCTACAAATATAGAAATAATAAACTAAAACCCAACAGGAACTTTCATTTTTATTACACAAAAGTATAAATGCTTTAAATTTGACAGATAGAGGCCAGTCGGCTCCATGCTTCCGGTGCCTCTTTTCTGAAGACAACCGACTTCCAACCAATATACAGAAAAAAAGCCGCTGCCTTCCTCACAGACGAAGAAATGCAACGACTCTTTTTATTTCCGTACAGAAGCGGCCCGGAAAACGGAACTGCCTCACAATGATTTACTCAAAACTCCCGTAGCGCGTAGGCAGCAGCCTCCGGTCGCCTAACGTGTTGTCGATGCGGGCCACATTGATCCAGAACTTGTTGTCGCGCACACTCTGAATCGGATAGGCCGCCTTTTCCCGGCTGTAAGGATGCGTCCAGTTGTCGCCCACAATCTCGTATTCCGGATGCGGCGAGTTCACCAGCACGTTGTCTTCCTTGTCGGCCTTTCCGCTTTCAATCTCGGCAATCTCTTCCCGGATGTGTACCATGACCTCGATGAAGTTGTCCAGCTCGGCCTTGCTCTCGCTTTCGGTCGGCTCAATCATCAGCGTACCGTGTACCGGGAAGGAGAGGGTAGGCGCATGGTAACCGTAGTCCATCAGACGCTTGGAGATATCGTTCTCCGAGATACCGCTTTCCTCGTGCAGCTTCCGGCACTCCAGAATCATTTCGTGTCCCACGAAACCGTTCTTGCCGCAGTACACCACTCCATACGCATCCTTCAGGCAGGCAGCCAGGTAGTTCGCGTTGAGAATGGCCACCTGCGTGGCTTTCTTCAGTCCCTCGGCCCCCATCATGCAGATGTACCCGTAGGTGATAGGCAGGATACCCGCACTTCCGTAAGGTGCCGCCGACACTTCGTTCGTCGGGTTGCCCAGACTGACGTGTCCCGGAAGGAAAGGCACCAGGTGCTCTGACACACAAATCGGACCCACGCCCGGACCGCCACCTCCGTGCGGACTGGCAAAGGTCTTGTGCAGGTTCAGGTGACACAAATCGGCCCCGATGGTACCCGGATTCGTCAGGGCCACCTGTCCGTTCATGTTCGCGCCATCCATGTACACCTGTGCGCCGCACGCATGGATAATCCGGCATATCTCCTTGATTTCCTCTTCAAAGATACCGTGGGTAGACGGATACGTAATCATCAGCGCCGCCAGTTCATCCTTGTGTGCCTCTGCTTTCTCACGCAAATCGTTCAAATCCACGTTTCCATGGTCGTCGCAGGCGCAAGTCAGCGGCTCATATCCCGCCTGTACGGCAGAAGCGGGGTTGGTACCATGTGCCGATGCCGGAATCAATACCAAATGACGGTGACCCTGTCCGATGCTTTCCAAATAGCTCCGGATGACACGCAATCCTGTATATTCACCCGCAGCTCCGGAATTCGGCTGGAGAGAAACTCCCGCAAACCCCGTGATGGTCTTCAGCTGCTCGCACAGGTTCTGTATCAACGTCTGATAGCCTGCTGCCTGGTCTTCCGGCACCAGTGGATGTATGTTCATCCAAGCCGCATTGCTCAGCGGCACCATTTCGGCCGCCGCATTCAGTTTCATGGTGCAGGAACCTAATGAAATCATAGAGTGAGCCAATGAAATATCCTTGCGCTCCAAGCGCTTGATGTAGCGCATCATCTCCGTTTCCGTGTGGTATTTATGGAACACTTCATGGGTGAGGTACGCACTCTTGCGCTGGAAGACTTCCGGCAGGGAAGCCGTTGCCGGAATCGGTTTGGCTTCATGCATCGGTTCTTCGGCCGCCACGGCAAAGAGATTGACAATCCGTTTGGCATCGGAAGCGGTCGTCGTCTCGTCCACACTGATACCTACGTCTCCATTGCCGAAATAGCGCAGGTTGATTTCCTTTCCCAAAGCAATGGTACGTACTTCCTGCAGCGTCACATGGTCGGGCAGCTGGATTCTCAGGGTATCGAAGAACGTGTCGTGACGCAGCTTGTAGCCCAGACGGACCAGCTGTTCGGCCAGCCAGACCGCCACGGCATGCACCTGCTCCGCAATCTCCCGGATGCCCTCCGGTCCGTGGTACACGGCGTAGAATCCCGACATCGTGGCCAGCAAGGCCTGTGCCGTACAAATGTTGGAAGTGGCCTTTTCCCGTTTGATGTGCTGCTCACGGGTCTGCAAGGCCATACGGTAGCACAGACGGCCGTACTTGTCCTTCGACAAGCCGATGATGCGTCCCGGCATGTTGCGCTTGTACTCATCCCGTGTGGCGAAATACGCTGCCGAAGGACCTCCGTAGAACATCGGCGTACCCAGACGCTGGGCGCTTCCGAACACGATGTCGGCGCCCCATTCTCCGGGCGGCACCAGGATGGCCAGCGAGAGGATATCGGCAGCCACGGCCACCTTGCATCCGGCGGCATGCGCCTGTTCCGTAAAGGCCCGGTAGTCTTCAATGCTTCCGCTGTTGTTCGGATACTGCACGATGCAGCCGAACATATCGGGCGTGAAGGCCAGCTTTTTGTAACTGCCCACCTTAACCGTGATGCCCTGCGGAAGGGCACGGGTACGGATTACCGCCAGGTCTTGCGGGAAGATTTCCTCGTCGACGAACAGCACGTTGGCCTGTGCCTTCTGCTGGGCACGGCTTCTGAGTCCGTGCATCATCGTAGCCGCTTCCGCCGCCGCGGTCGCCTCATCCAGCAGGGAACAGTTGGCCAACGGCATGGCCGTCAGGTCACTGATTACCGTCTGGAAGTTCAGCAGGGCCTCCAGACGTCCTTGGGAGATTTCCGCCTGATAGGGGGTATAGGAGGTGTACCACACCGGATTCTCGAACACGTTGCGCTGGATGACCGCCGGAGTCACGGTGTCATACCACCCGCATCCGATGTACGTCTTATATAATTTGTTCTGGGCAGCCAGTTGGCCGATGTGCGTGGCAAATTCACGTTCCGTCATGGCAGGAGCCAGTTTCAGCGGTTCCTTCAACCGGATATTGGCCGGAATGGTCTTGTCAATCAGTTCATCCAGGCTTTTGACCCCAATTTTTTCCAGCATCAGGGGAAGTTCTTTTTCCCCGATGCCGATGTGTCGGTTTGCGAATGTCGTTGTTTTCATGATTTATACTAAGATTTATGGTTTCAGGTAAAAAAGCGGCTTTTCAACGGAAGAAAGGATTGTTCATCTTCTCATAACCGATGGTCGTGGAGTTTCCATGTCCCGGATAGACCACTGTTTCATCGGGAAGTACCAGCAACCGCGACATGACACTGTCGCGCAGCTGCTCGAAGTTGCCCCCTTCCAGGTCGGCCCGTCCGATGCTGCCCCGGAACAAGACATCACCGCTGAACATGCAATGCTGTGCCTCGCAATAGAACACCAGCCCGCCCGGCGAATGACCCGGCACGGCAATCACCTTCAGTTCCTGGTTGCCCACCGGCACGACATCCCCGTCATTGAGGGCGTTGCCCATGGCAGGCGCTTCCTCGTTTAGCGGAAAGCCGAACATCCGGCAATACTCCCCAATGCGCGGCAGGAGAAACGCGTCCTTCTCACTGGCTTCCGTGCGCAGCCCAAACTCCCGGAGCATGAACGCATTGCCGAACACATGGTCCAGGTGGAGGTGCGTGTTCAGCAGATGGCACACCGTCAGCCCGTTGTCTGCAATGAACTTCTTCAACGCCTGCTGTTCTTCCTTGTAATAGCATCCGGCATCAATGACGGCTGCCTGCAATGTCTCCTCGTCCCACACCACGTAGCAGTTGACCGGAAACATATTGAATTCAAATGATTTTATTTTCAGCATACGATTTATCCGTTAATGGTTACATATACCACTTTCTTGGTCTCGAAAAATTCTTCTTCAAAATAGTCCTTCAAGTCATAAATGAGCGTCTGGTGCTTCACCGGCATGACCTCTCTGTCCAATTCTCCGCCCTTCAGGCAAATCAGTCCGTTGGGGAGGGCATTGTGCTGTTCCTTCCGGATATTCTTCCGGATAATCTTCAGCAGGTCGGTGAGCGGCATCACCGCCCGGCTCACCACAAAGTCGAACTGCTGTTTCTCCTCTTCGGCACGGCAGTGGCGGGTCGTCACGTTCTTCAGTCCGATGGCCTGCGCGATTTCCGTGGCCACCTTCACCTTCTTGCCGATGCTGTCCACCAGATGGAAATGCGTGTCGGGAAACAGGATGGCCAGCGGGATGCCGGGAAAACCTCCTCCCGTGCCCAGGTCCATGACTTCGGTCGACGGACGGAAATGGATGATTTTCGCGATGCCCAGCGAATGTAGCACATGATGCTCATACAGATTGGTGATGTCCTTGCGTGAAATCACGTTGATTTTGCTGTTCCAGTCGGTGTACAAGTCATACAACGCCGCAAACTGCTGTTTCTGCGTCTCGGTCAGGTCGGGAAAATATTTCAAAATGATATCCATGTACGATTATTTCTTGATTAAGTAAGTGTTTATTTCTTCATAGGGCACCGTCAGTTCGAACGGTCCCATCGGGCGAGGAGCGATGTCATACTGGTTGTAGAGAAAAGTCACCCCGTCTTTTCCGAGCCGGAAATTATCGGGCACGTACAAATCCGTATCCAGCAGGATGCCCATCTGGTTCAAGCCTTCCAGACAGGTCAGCGTATCGGTCTCCAGCTTTCTGTTCGCCTCCTCCAGCAGCCTGACGAATATCCGTTTGCATATTTCTTCGTCCGTTCCTTTGCGGAACACCCTCTCCTTGGTCAGCTCGCGTCCGTTGTGGGCATCTACGTTGACCCAGTGTCCCCAACTGCTAGGGTGTGCTCCTCCCGTGTATTGGAAGGTGGTCACCGAATAATTCCAGATGCTGTCTTTGCCCTCCGTAAGCTCAGAGTTTATCTCATACTCATAATTATACCAGTCGGGAATCTCGTCCGCCTTCATGCCGTTCTTTACATCCGTCTCATAATTCTTCTGCACGTCTTTCAGGTAATCGCTCACCAGACTTTCCTTAATGGCAGACACGAAGGCCTTCGGAGAAGCAGCTTCGGCATGGGCGCTCGAGAACGCCTCTTCCAGCACCTTGTTGATGACCTCCGTCAGCGAATCATTCGCTTCGGACGAACGTAAATATTTGAAATTGATTTTAATCTGACATTGAGGAGCCTTGGGGTTGGACGCATCCAGATATACGGTGGTATCCATCGGTATGGAATCTACAGAAAGGCAGCTTCCTTCTGCCGACCGGTTTCCGGTACATCCCGACAACATTCCCGCGGAGAGCGCTCCACATAAAATGGAGGAAAAGATTCCTCCCTGTATTTTTTTCATCATATTCAGAACTTTATAATCAGTGATGATTTCTATGTCTACAAATATAGCATAACTTCCCGAATTGTCATGGAAAAAGGAATTCTTTTTGTAAATCTTTGCCATTCCCACGAAAATACTCTTTCTTTGCAAAATGTAACCTATCAAGAATTGAATGCCATGATTACAATAGAAAACTGGGGACTCATCTCTTATTCCGAAGCCTGGGAACGACAAACTGCTCTTTTTGACCAGCTGATTGAGGCGAAGCTCCACGGAAAGCCCTATACCAACCGGATTATCTTCTGCCAGCATCCGCATGTGTACACGCTGGGCAAACACGGCAAGGCAGCCAACATGCTGCTGACTCCCATGCAGTTACAGACTATTCATGCCGAACTGTTCCAAGTAGACCGGGGAGGGGATATCACCTACCACGGACCGGAACAATGGGTGTGCTATCCGATTCTGAACCTAGAAGACTTCCACTTGGGGCTAAAGGAATACCTGTACCTGCTGGAAGAAGCCGTCATCCGCCTGTGCGGACAGTACGGCATTGAGGCCGGAAGAGTGAACGGAGCCACGGGTGTGTGGCTGGCCACCGGTACACCGGAAGAACGTAAAATCTGTGCCATGGGCGTGAAAAGCAGCCATTTCGTGACGATGCACGGACTGGCCCTCAATGTGAATACAGATTTAAGGTATTTCAGCTACATCCATCCCTGCGGATTCATTGACAAAGGAGTCACCTCGCTACAGGCGGAACTGAAGCGGGAAATCCCGATGGACGAAGTGAAAGACAGGCTGGAAAAGCTGATGCTGGAATTATTCATGGAAACGGCCTGATGGAATGCGTCAGGCCGTTTCTGCCGCATTATTGCCGACCGGCAAGAAACACTTTCAATTGTTCATCGATTTGCTGCATACCCTTTACCGAAGGATGTCCGCCCTGCTTGTCAATGCCTTTCAGTTCAAGACAGGGCACCCCATAATACTGACAGATGGTCTTTACCGATTCGTTGATTTCCACCTTCAAATCGCAGTTCAACAGGAAATACACTTCTACATTAGGATAGCGGTAACGAATGTGTTCCAACATATAAGCCATGGCCGGACGGAAGCTGTACAAATCCTTCTTTGTCCAATTCTGATACTGGTATTGCCCCAGAGGCGCTCCAGCCCAACTGTCGTTCGTTCCACCGAATATCAGGATGATATCCGGGCAGCCTAGGTTGTCCATTCGCGTCACGAACGAACGATCGGAATAATCCGCCTTTCCATATCCTGTATGACAGATGGTGGAACCCGAGAAAGAATTGTTTACACACAGGCGATAACCGCTTTCTTGAATGAACTTGTACCACCACGTCTGGCCAACGGAGGTCACATCGTTCTTACTCAAAGGCTGGGGGAAATACCACACGGCATTCGTGTCCGGTTGAAGATAATGTTCAAAGGTAGAATAAGAATCTCCCAAAATAGATACAGATTTCCGGTATTGCGAAAATCCAGTGCTGCAAATCAATAGAAAGAAAAGCAGCATAGCATACGTTTTTCTCATGATATGTCGGTTAAAGTTTCTACAAATGTACGTGATAAAAAACAAACCCCACAGAAAAAGCTGATGTAAATAAGGAGTTTTTGTCCGGGAACAAGTAATCAGGGTAAAATTATCCGTAATCCGTCTACTGCAAATCTCCTCAAACTGACTTATTTTTGTAACATAGAACTATAACATATTATAAAAGACATGGAACTAAATGATTTTTTGACGCATGTAGCCCAGCGTCGCCCGTTGGACACCCCTGAAATTCAGGAATTCCTGAACCGGATGAGCGACGAAGCCCGCAAAGTGACTTTCGAGCTGAACGGCTCCTACCATCCCATGGAAGAGATACAGGCCCTGATGTCCCGTCTTTTCGGACGTCCGGTAGACGAGACCTTCCGGGTGTTTCCTCCTTTCTACACGGATTTCGGAAAGAACATCCACGTGGGAAAGAACGTGTTCATCAATGCCTGCTGCCATTTTCAGGACCAGGGCGGAGTGACCCTGGGCGACGGCTGCCTGATAGGGCACAACGTGGTGTTCGCCACGCTGAACCACGACCTGAACCCGGAACGCCGTGCCGCCATGACGCCGGCTCCCATCGTCTTGGGGAAACGTGTCTGGGTAGGCTCGAACAGTACCATCCTGCAGGGAGTCACCATCGGCGACAATGCCGTGATTGCCGCGGGGGCCGTCGTGACGAAGGATGTGCCGGCCAATACGATAGTAGGAGGGGTGCCGGCCAAATTTATCCGGAACATAGAATAAAGATTTTGCGTTCTTGCCTATATGAGAAAAAGGTCAGGGGATATGCTATCTTCTGACCTTTTTTATAAAACTGCTTCAGCCAAGAGCATAAAAAAAGTTCTAAAAATCGAATGATTTTTAGAACTTCCTCCTTTTGCCTCACGGCTTCGGTACACCCTCAGGGATTCGAACCAAAATTGTTATACTCTGAAAATCAAAAAGATGCTACTTATTTCTTTTTTTAGTCCCATGAATAAGTCTGTCTCTTATTTCAAGGTTATGCAATAAATTGCTCATCATCATTAGATAATACAAAGGTACGAAAATAAAATTGAATATCATATAATATTCTAATACTTAGATTTACTTATAGAAGTAAGCTGTATTCCATATAACATGATATATTATTAGAACATAATGATGAATAATCTTATAGATTGTTTTCTTGTAGTACTAAATGGTAGTAAGTGTAAATTACTCAATAGCTTCTTGTCTATTTGTTTCAAGAAATTCCTCAATGTCAGCTTCTTTGTATAATATTTTTCCACCAACATGATAAAATGGAATAATTCCATTATTTCGATATTCCTGTAAGGTTCTACGAGAAATCTTAAGGTATTTTGCTAACTCTGCATCAGTCAAGTATCTATGCCCATTTAATATGGAGAGTTTATTATTTATTATTAGTTCCATATTTTGTGTAGCTTTGTGTAACTTGCAGTATAATGCTGTTATCCGTTCATCTTTTTCAGTAATTATTTTGTTCATAACTTTGAGTGCTTTTCAATATATACTAGTATATCTTGTTTCTTATAATAGATTTTCCTTCCCATTTGTGAGAAAGGAATTTGTCTAGTATTTCTGAGATGTTGCAAAGTTCTAGGAGAAATTTTTAGCCATAGACAGACTTCCTGATTATCAATCCAGTTATTAATTTTCTTAGATGAATAATCATTTGCTAAATTATTTGTTCTATCTAGAAATTTTTCTATTTCTAAAAGAATATTTTCATAAGTCATTTTTTCAATCCCAATGATTTCCATATCCAAAAGAATTTTGAGTTTATGCAAATGTATTTTGAATATGTATATAGCACAAAATATTGTCTTTAGATATCATCAGATTGCATTTAATGTCATGAATTGTTATAGTCTACATTATTATATCTTTTTATAGTTGATATTCTAGCATATAAATTTATTATTGTATTAAGTATCATCCGTTCCACTTTTTATCTACTTTTGTGCTATGAACGAAATAAAACTACATATCTATTCCGCCGATACAGATACTATCTTGGCTCTTCCTTATGCAAACGAAGGAATACATGCTGGTTTTCCTTCACCTGCACAGGATTATATGACAGAATCCATTGACCTGAACAAGGAACTGATTCATAACAAGGAAACAACATTCTATGCAAAGGTGGAAGGAGATTCCATGATTGATGCTGGTATCTATAATGGGGATTACGTGGTCATAGATAAATCACTGGAAGCAAATGACGGGGATTATATAGCAGCTTATGTAGATGGTGAGTTTACATTGAAACAGTTCAAGCGTGACCCCCAGAATAATTGTGCCTGGCTGATACCTCATAATTCAGAATATAAGCCCATCAAGGTAACAGAAGAAAATGACTTCATGGTCTGGGGAGTAGTAACCAATATTATTCGCAGATTAAAAAAATAACAACATGGAACTCTTTGGCCTTGTAGATTGCAATAACTTCTATTGCTCTTGTGAACGTGTCTTCCATCCTGATCTTATCGGGAAACCAGTAGTGGTACTTTCTAATAATGATGGATGTGTGATTGCTCGTTCCAATGAAGCTAAGGCACTTGGGCTGAAGATGGGCGATCCTTTCTATCAGGTGAAGGATATGCTGGAGAAAAACAATGTTGCAGTCTTTTCTTCCAACTACAATCTTTACGGTGATATGAGCAAGCGTGTGATGTCACTTCTTTCACGATATACTCCCAAGCTTACGCAATACAGCATTGATGAAGCTTTTCTTGACTTCTCAGGAATGGATAATCTTCTGGAGTATGGTAAGGAAATAGTCCGAAGGATTGGTAAAGGAACCGGAATACCAGTATCTCTAGGAATAGCACCTACAAAAACATTGGCAAAGATGGCCAGTAAATACGCCAAGAAATACAAGGGGTATGAAGGTGTATGTTTGATTGATACAGACGAGAAAAGGGAGAAAGCATTGAAACTGTTTGAGATTGGTGATGTTTGGGGAATCGGACATCGGAACACAAAGAAGCTTGAATACTATGGAATCAAGACTGCCAGGGATTTGACACAGAAATCAGCTTCATGGGTTCAGAAAGAGCTTAGTGTTACAGGGCTGAGAACTTGGAAAGAACTTCAGGGAGAGAGTTGTATTTCCATAGAAGAGCTACCTCATAAGAAATCAATCTGCACCAGTCGTAGTTTCCCTGGAGTAGGATTGGACAAACTACAGGATCTTGAAGAAGCAGTTGCAAATTTCGCAGCCTCCTGTTCTCGTAAACTGAGGGATGATCATATCGCTTGCAGAAATATGACTGTTTTTGTTTATACCAGTCGTTTCAGGACTGATACGCCGGAGGATTATATTTCATCAGACATTATTTTCCCTGTTGCAACAAATAATCATCAGGAACTTGTAGCTTATGCAGTCCAGGCTCTTAGAAGATATTGGAAGGGAGACTGAAAGTATTATTATAAGAAAGCAGGAGTTCTCGTATGGGATATATGCAAGGATAATGAAATCCAAGGGAATTTGTTTGATGAAGTTGACCGGGAAAAACAGCAAAAATTAATGGCCGCCATCGATGAAATAAACAAAAAGAACGGTCATGATACAATTCGTATTTCCACTCAGGGATATTCAAAGAACTGGCATCTGAAAAGCGAATATATTTCTCACCAGTACACTACCAACCTAGATGATGTAATTGTGTTGAAGGTATGATGAAAAAGCCCCAGTGGGCATAAGTTGCTTCCTTATATTATTCATCTCTAGCAGTTCCTTATGTTCTTTCCTGTCGATTGCCTTAACCGATACACGGTTACGGGATTCTTTTCCATCCAGTTGCTAATCTTACGTATGCTGTTTCTTATTTCATACAGGCTGATTATATGGTCTACCACACTCTCTGCCAGGATAATTTCGCACTTCTATGAACTGGAGATCAAAACTTGAATTACGGTTATGAGGAGTGGAAACGTATACATTTTGTCTATGTACATTTCTATATAGTTGTTATATGTTAATTTAGTAGCTACATAACATTATGCTTACTAATTTATCGAAGGTGTAAACTTAAAATTGGCCATGCTTTAAATGGTTTACAATTTCAGTTTACAGAGGAAAATCGGCCAGTTAATCTATATATCTGATTAATAATTATATACAAAATGATTATATCTGCTCTATCTGTTTGGCATGATATTCTCACTATTATGAGTATATACTCTTGAGTGCGCACAATGGGAGTATCGATTTATTCACTTAATAACATTGGAATTATGTCATACATAGATAATGAGATACTCGAAAGGCTGATAGGAACCATGATAGAGGGATTTACCCGCATTGAAAAGAAACTGGATCAGATGAACCGTCTGAAAGAATGTATGAATGGGGACAAACTACTTGATAATGTGGATTTGGCAAAACTCCTTGGTGTGTCACAAAGAACTTTGGCACGTTACAGACAAGAGGGTAAGATTAAATATTACTCAGTTGAAAAGAACGGAAAATCATTTTACCTTGCTTCAGAGATACAGACTTTCTTGCTCCAGCGTGGTAAGAACGTATCAAATAAAGAATAGCGAACGGAATAAATGATTGTATTCAAATGGTAAGGCTGCCATATGGCAGCCTTAGACACTGTCCAAAATTGTGTAAATGGGAATCTGTTGGAGAATAAAAAAGGGTGCATCACAAAACAGATACACCCTTCTATACCACCACCTTCGTTTGTCATTATAAGGTTAAGCAAAGGTATAGTTAATATGTAGGATAACAAAGTCCTTTTATGATTTATTAAAAATCTTATAGATTAAAACCTAGAAGTAAAAAATATCCTGCTTTAGCCCTTATTTATTGCAGTTATAGGACTAAAAGCAGGAGATTTTTATGTTTTTAAGAAGATTTAAAATCCGTTGTAAATGTACTTGTTATTGGCTGATTATATTACGTTTTTCCTCGGGTATATTGTTTTCTTGATCTTCTTTTTCCCTCATCTCTTTAGGCTTTTGTGCGTAAATGATAAGACGTAGTGACTGGTCATATGTGAGATAACTCCATACCCAGTTCAACAACACATTTATTTTATTGCGAACTCCCAAAATGGACCGCAAATGAACCACCAACCACAGTATCCAAGCAAACCATCCTTGTGTCTTAATTTTTTTGAATTCTGCAACAGCTTTATTTCGACCTATTGTAGCCATGGTACCTAGATTTTTGTAGTGAAACGGCCGCATTTTCTTCCCTTTCTCCAGTCTTTTTAAATTTTTGGCTAAAAGTTTTCCTTGTTGGATAGCTACTTGTGCCAATTGTGGATGTCCTTTGGGATAGTTTTTATCACTTGTCATCAAGCATTGGTCACCAATGCAGAAAACATGATTCATCCCTTTTATTTGATTATAGGAATCTACCAAGATACGTCCTCCATGTCCGATAGCCTCGGAGGATAGATTGCCTATTTCATTAGCTCGTACACCACTTACCCATATAAAAGTTTGTGTCGGGATTTCCATCCCATCTTCTAATATCACTTTGTGTGCTACAAAATCGGTAACTCTTTTATTGAGATAAATGTTCACTCCCATACGGCGGAGAAACTCTTCGGCTTTCCGGGAAGATTTGACGGACATGCCCGAAAGCAAGCGGTTGCCAGCTTCAATCAAAAAAATGTGCAGGTCACTGTGATCGATCTCCGGATAGTCTTTAGGTAATATGTAACGTTTCATCTCGGCTATGGCTCCAGCTATTTCTACACCCGTAGCTCCTCCGCCTACTATGACCACGTTCAGCAATTCTCGTCGTTCCTGAGTAGTGTCACATGTGACGCTTCGTTCCAAATTGCTGAGCAAAGCATTTCTTAATCCCATTGCTTCCGACAGGGTTTTCATGGGCATAGCTGCCTCTTCGATTTGTTTGTTCCCGAAGAAGTTGGATGTTGTACCTGCTGCCAATATCAGGTAATCATAATCAATGTTTCCGATAGAGGTTTGAAGAACTTTCCTGTCTGGATATATTTGTTTTGCTTCAGCCAGTCGAAAATGAATATCCTGATGACTGTTGAATAATTTTCGGAATGGAAACGAAATTGAACTAGGCTCTAGTCCGGCAGAGGCTACCTGATAAATAAGTGGTGGAAATTGATGATGATTATTCTTGTCAATTAGGATTATCTGAAAGCCTGACTGATGTAGTTCGTTTGCCAGTTTTAATCCTCCAAATCCACCTCCTACAATGACTACTCTTTTCTGTTTTGTTTTTGTTATATTAAAGCTCATAATGCGACTAGTTAAGATATAATTGTGTTATGCATAAGATGTTTTTTGTCATTGCCCATCTTGAACGGGCATGACAAATCGGGCAAAGACGCGATAGGTACTTGCCTGAAAACTAATAAGATAAAATCGAAGAGATGTTGCGTTAAATCAGAATATGTCGAATAATATATGTATAAAGAATTTTCTGATTATTGTGCCCGATTGTATGGGCATACTTATGCAGTTCAGTCAATACTTTTATTCGGTTTTGTATAGAATATATAACCGCTTTGAGTAAGAGTTGCGTACTTATGCGGATAGAAAGTTGTATATACTGTAAATATCGTTGACAAGTCTGATTATTGAAAGAGTTATGAGTTTCGTGTATATAATCTGCGGATAGTATATGGCTTGGGTGAAGGATATGAGAAATGAATTGCGTTTCAGGTTTTTCTGTTTGACAAATGCCGTTTACTGCTGGTAGTCCGTCCATTGATTTTTCGGTATTAAGTGTGTGTGCAGCAAATAGAGCAAACATGAATAGTGTAAACGCAATTATTATTCTCATTTCAATATAGTTTTACTTATATAGTAACAAAAAGGATTTAGATTTGTTCATAAGATTAGATATTGTTCTTTATATTTTTACCTTTTCCTTTTTTACAAGTAATTCTTCTGTTTTTGAAATATAAATATGTAACCATCGCATATCATATAGGGATTGCGGTCACTTTCAACGTCTCCAGATTGACATAGGCACCGCGATACAGTGTCTTTCCTTCCTTGAACATTCTCCATAATATGTCACATCCGATATGTGCCAGTGTGGAGTTAATGAATAAATCCTGTTTTTCCAGGGCTTCCGCCAGAGAACAGCTTGGTCCCGATTCTTTTTCCTTGATTTTTGCATATTCCACCTCTTCAGTGATGACATTCATTTTAGGCATGGGAATATATTCCTGTGAAGAAGGCTGGAGGACTTTCTCACGTACCGTGCCGATGATGACCTGTCCTCTTGTCTGGCTATTCCCAAAATCCATCCAGTATATGGGGGCCGAATGGTCACTGAAGTTTTCTTTGCGTGCTTTTTTCAGGAACTTCCAGAGTTCAAGCCGTGAACGTATATTGTCCGTGCAGGTTATGATGATATTTGCTGTGCTATTTTCTGAAAAATTTCTGATGGGAAAACATTGCGGTTCTGCAGTCCATGCATATCCGAAGAAACGATTGATGCGTGTGACAAGTGACACTGCCTTGTTCAGTCCAAGTTCCGTTTCACTGAACAACTGACGCCCGATGTTGGCTTGGCTTACCATATCAGGATCGAAAACTGTTACATGTAGTCCAGGATGACCCAATGCCTGAAGCGCCATGCTCACGCGTGCCAGATTGGTTATCACTTGTGAGCCGGTGCCTCCAGCTCCGATGACAAAAACCGTTACCGGATGGCGTGGATTGAGCAGGTAGCGGTCGGTAAAATGTATCTTTTTCATGGAAGTATGTCTTTAAGTTTTTTATTCATGGGCTT
>ENA-OWRC01000307-OWRC01000307.1-human-gut-metagenome-genome-assembly--contig:-NODE-307-length-64906-cov-5.650337_pt1 | contig 64906 bp, 66 predicted proteins | sample MGYA00248268_ERZ651895 | MGnify/ENA primary metagenome ERZ651895 (study PRJEB26924, sample SAMEA4378242) | human gut metagenome | biome: human gut; feature: human-associated habitat; material: faeces...
CTTATTACCAGATGGTGGAGATCGTTATTTATCAACACCTTTAATTCAAGATTAGATAGGGGAATTTAAATGATTGAAGAATTAAGACATAATTTCCGTAACGGACGAATGTGTAAATAGTTTCATTTATTCATAAAACAATATATAATATTTATGCAAAAGAAAGAAGAGGAAATTAAAATGGCAGTAACTAAAAGAGAAGATAGAAAATTTAAATTTGAAACATTACAATTACATGTAGGACAAGAACAACCAGATCCAGCAACAGATGCAAGAGCAGTACCTATTTATCAAACAACATCTTATGTATTTAAAAATAGTGCACATGCTGCAGCTCGTTTTGAATTAGCAGATGCTGGAAATATCTATGGACGTTTAACAAACTCTACACAAGGTGTATTTGAAGATCGTATTGCCGCTTTAGAAGGTGGGGTAGCAGGTTTAGCTGTTGCTTCTGGAGCAGCTGCAATCGCTTATACTATTCAAGCTTTAGCAGGACAAGGTGAACATATCGTTGCTCAAAAAACTATTTATGGGGGAACTTCTAACTTATTAGCGCATACATTTACTCAATACGGAATTACAACTACTTTCGTAGATGCTCATAATTTACAAGAAGTTGAAGATGCAATTCAAGAAAACACAAAAGCAATTTATTTAGAAACTTTAGGAAATCCTAATAGTGATATTCCTGATATCGATGCAATTAGTGCAATCGCTAAAAAACATGGATTACCAGTTGTTGTTGATAATACATTTGGTACACCATATCTATTTAGACCAATTGAACATGGTGCTGATATCGTTGTTCATAGTGCTACTAAATTTATTGGCGGTCATGGTACAAGCTTAGGTGGTGTCATCGTTGATGGTGGTACTTATGATTGGGCTAAAAGTGGACATTATCCATGGATCAGTGAACCTAACCCAAGTTATCATGGAGTGAAATTTACTGAAGCTGCAGGACCAGCTGCTTTCGTTACTTATATTAGAGCAATCTTATTAAGAGATACAGGAGCTACAATTTCTCCATTCAATGCATTCTTATTATTACAAGGTACAGAAACATTATCTTTAAGAATTGATCGTCATAATGAAAATACTAAAAAAGTTGTTGAGTTCTTACAACAACATCCAGCAGTAGAAAAAGTAAATCATCCTTCATTACCAGATCATCCAGATCATGCTTTATATGAAAAATATTTCCCAAATGGTGGAGGATCAATCTTTACTTTCAATATTAAAGGTGGCGTAGAAGAAGCTCATAAATTTATTGATAATTTACAAGTATTCTCTTTACTTGCTAATGTCGCTGATGTTAAATCATTAGTTATCCATCCAGCAACAACTACGCATTCACAATTAACAGAAGAAGAATTAGCTGATGTTGGAATTCAACCTAATACAATTCGTTTATCAATTGGTACAGAACATATTGATGATATCTTATTTGATTTAAAAGAAGCTTTAGATCAAATTTAAAAACTTGGCAAATGCCAAGTTTTTTTATTCTGTTTCAGTTGTTGAATCTGAATTTGTATTTTCATTTGATGAAGAATCATCGGTTGTATTTTGTGATGAATCACTTTCATCGCTGTTTGTTGTATTATCACTTGATGTACTTTCTTCATTTTCAGATGAAGAAGATTCTTCTTGTTGGATTTCCTTTTTTGTAGATGTTGACTTGTCTGATTTTGTTTTATTTTGTTGATCTACTTGTTTTTCTAATTGATTAATTTGTTTTTGTTGATCTTGATAATGTTCATATGCAAAATACCCACCAACTCCTGCACCAATAATTAAAAGTAAAATAAGTAACGTGATAAAGAAAGTAGAAACTTTAGAACGTCCATTTTTTTTCTTTTTCACTTTCGTTTTTGTCTTCTTTCTTGTTACCTTTTTTGTTTTAGGTCTTTTTTTATTTTCACTTTTTGTATAGGAATAATCAGTATTATCATAATATTCTTTTTCTAAATCATCTTGTTGATTATCGTTTTCATCTATATTTTCTTCTTCATCGTTGAATTTAAATCTTTCAGCCATAATTATCACCTCGCTATCATTTTATATATCAATATGAATTGAATTTGAACTTTTTATGTGAATTATTTGAAAATATTTGACTTTAGATATGAATTTTGTTTTTATAAATAGAGAAAGTGAGGATAAAAGATGGATAATTTGGAGTATTTAAAAGAAGTAGAGAAGAGTATTCAAAAAAAATATAAGAAAAAATTATGGAGACCTTTTTGTAAGGCTATTAATCAATATGAATTAGTAAAACCTGGAGATAAAATTGCTGTATGTATTTCTGGTGGAAAAGATTCTATGTTGATGGCTAAACTCTTTCAAGAATTAAAAAGACATAATAAATTTGAATTTGAACTTGTTTTTATGGTGATGGATCCTGGGTATAATCAATTAAACAGACAAATGATTATTGATAATTCGAAAAAATTAAATATTCCAATTCAAATATTTGATTCACAAATATTTGATTCTGTTTTTAATATAGAAAAATCTCCTTGTTATTTATGTGCGAGAATGAGAAGGGGACATTTATATGCGAATGCAAAGGAATTAGGATGTAATAAGATTGCTTTGGGACATCACTATGATGATGTTATTGAAACTATTTTAATGGGTATGCTTTATGGAGCACAAATTCAAACAATGATGCCTAAACTTCATAGTTTGAATTTTGAAGGAATGGAACTTATTAGACCGATGTATCTTATTCGTGAAGATGATATTAAGGCATGGAGAGATGAACATGAATTAACATTTTTACAATGTGCATGTAAATTTACTGAAGAAAATCAAGATGCTCATGATGAAGAAAATGATTCTAAACGTTTAGAAATTAAACAATTAATTAAGGATTTAAAGAAAGTAAATCCTTTTGTTGAAGGAAATATTTTTAAAAGTGTAGAAAATGTCAATTTAAAAACAATTATGGCTTATAAAGATGATGAAGGAAAACATCTGTTTTTAGAACATTATGATGATTAATCGTGTAGAAATACACGATTTTTAAATAAAAAAACATATCAATGATATGTTTATTAGATAATATATTCAATTTGATATCCATGTAAATCAGCAAGATCTTCTAAAGTATAGGATTCTAAATAATCAGTAATAACTTTATTTAGTCCTTTATAAAAAGGAAGAGTTAAACATTCACTATAACGAGGACATTGATTAGGTTCAGTTTCTAAACAGGCAACACAAGCGATTGGACCTTCAACAGCAACTAAAATATCTTTTGCTGTATATTTATTAATATCTCTTGTAAGAGAATATCCACCTTGGGCACCTCTAACGCTTTTAATAAGTCCTGCACGAATTAAAGGAGTAGCTATTTGTTCAAGATATTTGATAGAAATTTCTTGTCTTTTAGCAACATCTTTAAGTGATATATTCCCTTGTTCTTTATTTTGGGCTAAATCAATCATTAATCTTAGAGCATAACGCCCTCTTGTTGATATTTTCATATGACCACCTCTTGTCTATTATAACATCTTTTTTGGATAATTCCTAGAGAAATTATATGAATTAAACAAAAAGAAAAAGACCAAAGTCTTTATTCTTGTTCGATAAATGTATTATAGATAGCACGAATTGCTTCATTAAAGTGAATGTTTTTAACACCAACAATGATATTTAATTCTGAAGAACCTTGATCAATCATTTTAACATTGATTTTTTTATTAGCTAAAGCTGTAAAAACTTTTGCTGCAACTCCACGACCATCTTTCATACCACGACCAACGATAGCAATTAAAGCAAGGTCAGATTCAAGTTCAATTGAATCAGGTTCAACGGCACGATGTAAGTTAGCTAAAATTTCTTGTTCATGTTCAATGAATGAATTTAATTCAACAATTACGTTCATTGTATCAATACCAGAAGGTGTATGTTCATAAGATAGACCAGCTTCTTCAATAACTTGTAAAACTTTTCTACCAAAACCAATTTCATCATTCATCATATCTTTTTCAATCATGATTGTCGCAAAACCTTGTTTACCAGAAATACCAGTAATAATATGATCTGGTTTATGCACAGTACTTTCAACGATTAAAGTTCCAGCATCTTCAGGTTTATTAGTATTTTTGATTACAATAGGAATTCCTTGAGAGCGAATAGGGAAAACAGCATTTTCATGCAAAACACTTGCTCCCATGTAAGAAAGTTCACGTAATTCTTTATAAGTGATTGTTCCAATCACTTCTGGATTTTTAACAATACGTGGATCAGCAACTAAGAAACCTGAAACATCTGTCCAGTTTTCATAAAGTTTAACTTGACCACATTTAGCGACGATTGAACCAGTAACATCACTTCCCCCACGAGAGAAAGTTCTAATTTTTGTAGGATCTTCACTACATGAACCATAGAATCCAGGAATAACACAATTTTCTACTTCACTTAATTTTTTAGATAAAACAGGATCTGTTTTTTTATCGTCATAATTTCCATGTTCATCGATAAAGATACATGTTGCAGGATCAACAAATTCAAATCCTAAATAATTCGCAAGTAAGATACCATTTAAATATTCCCCACGACTTGCTGCATATTCTTCACTGATTTGATCTTGGAAGTTTTTCTTAATAACTTCAAATTCTTCAGTAAGATCAACTGTTAAATTAAGTTCATCGATAATACTTTGATAACGATCTTTGATTGTATCAAAAGTACATTCAAACTCTTGTTCACTTTCTGCGTTATATGCTTTGTATAATAAATCAGTAACTTTGATATCATCTTTAAAACGTTTACCAGGCGCTGAAGGTACAACAAAACGACGATCTGGATCACTTTTGATAATGTCACCGACTTTTTTAAACTGATGGGCATCTGCAAGAGATGAACCACCAAATTTGACGATTTTCACCATAATAATTCTCCCCTCATATTAATGATAATAAAATATCACTTTTTTCAAGTATATTCAATATTTTTTCAATATTGAAAAAATAAAACAATAAAAATATAATAATATTATATAGAAAAGAGGTCGACATTATGAGAGAAAATATGACATTTCTTACAAATTATTATCAAATAAGAGAAATGACAATTGATCGTATGAAAGAAATCATTGATCAAAATAAAAGGTCAAAGGAAGGAGGAACCGTCTTTTTTGGTGATTCTATTACTCAGTTTATGGATATAGAAAAATATTTTCCAGAAATAAAGAATAAATATAATTGTGGGATTGGCGGAATTACTTCAACAATGTTACTTCATTTTATAGATGAAGGTGTTTTAAAATTTAAACCGAGACAACTTGTTTATATGATAGGTACTAACGATTTAGGAAAAACAGTGATGCAATCACCTAAAGATATTGCTATTAATGTTAAAGAACTGGTAGAAACAGTTCATTATAACTTACCTGAATGTGAAATCTATGTAGTGAGTCCATTACCTTGCCTTCCAATGCATGATTATAAACATACACCAGGGGTTTTAAGAAGTAATGATCTTTTAAAAATGATTTATAAAGAATTTAAAAAGACAATCCCTTATGAATATGTAACTTTTATTAATGCTTATCCAACGTTATGTAATAAAAAAGGAGAACCGATTGAAGCATACTTTGAAGATGGTCTCCATATCAATCATGATGGATATGTACGCTATACAAATTGTTTAAAAGAATACATTTTATAATAAAAAAGGAAACGGGAATATGAAAAAAAGAATATTAAAAATAGCATCAATGATTATCGTTTTACTGATGATGATTACACCTATAAGTGCTCATCCAGGAAGAACAGATGCAAATGGAGGACATTATTGTCGTACAAATTGTGCCAAATGGGGACTTAGAGATGGTGAATATCATTATCATAATGGTGGAGGTTCGAGCAGTTCTTCAAGTTCAGATAGCTCCTCATCAAGCTCAAGTACAGATAGTGGATCTTCTTCAACAAGTCAAACACAAAGTACACCTCAAGTAGTTGATTATACAAAACAAGGAGAAACGGCAGGTTATAATTATAAAAAGGCAAATCCTGATGCAGGTAAGGAAGATCTTACGGGGAAGGATCAAACCTATATAAATGGTTATGATACAGGGTTTACGAATGCTGAAAATGAATTAACGACACTTTCTAAAGATCAAGGAACAGCCAAGGGAACAGAAGATGGAACGACAACAGAATCATATAATTTAGAAGTTCCAGTTGGTTTAATAAGTAGTGTTTATTTAGATTCTTATAAAGATGCTTATAATCAAAGTGAAGCAAGTGATTTTTCTAAAATAAGACAAGATGCAAATAAAAAAGCAATTGATAATGCAAGAAATTTAGAAGATGAAGATACAAATAGTGAGTACACTTTAGAAAAACAAAAGAAAGTCTATAAAGAAAGTTATCAAAGTACTTATGATCAAGAAGAAAAAGAGATAAATTCTTTAAAAAAGAAGCTTTCTAAATATGCACAGGATGATTTTGATAATGAGAAGCAAAGTGATGAATCTTATCGTAAATATAAAAATTATAAAGTCTATGATGTTTTAGACAAAAAATATAAAAAGGAATATAACAAGTATAAAAAACAAAAAGAACAAGAAGATGAAAATGGTGTTGCTGGTGGAGCTGGTGTTGTAGCACTAGGTATTATTGGATATGTCCTTTATAAAAGAAAAAGGAAATAGAAAAAAATGAATACATATGAAAGTATATTGACTAGAAGAAGTACAAGAAAATATTTAAATAAGCCAGTAAGCAAAGAATTACTAGAAAAAATCATAGAAACTGGAAGATATGCACCAAGTGGTGGCAATAGTCAAAGTAATCATTTTATAGTTATTCAAAATAAACAAATAATTGATCGTTTAGTAAAAATGGTTGAAAAAGCATTTTCTAAAATGGAGATTACTGAAAATATGTATAGAAGTTTACAAAATTCAATCAATCTTTCTAAAAAAGGTGGATATGTATTTTCTTATAATGCACCTGTTTTGATTATTGTCGCCAATAAAAGAGATTATGGAAATAATCAAGCGGATTGTGCGATTGCCTTAGAAAATATGATGCTTGAAGCTAATGAATTAGATTTGGGAAGTTGTTATATTAATCAATTAAAATGGCTCAATGAAGATCGAAAAATTCTCTCTTACTTACAAAGTTTAGGTATGAAAGAAGATGAAAGGGTCTATGGCTCTTTAATTATCGGCTATCCTGATACAAATGATGGAAAACCACTAAGAAAAGTATTACCTAGAAAAGGTAATGTAGTGACATGGCTTTAAAAAAATAAAAAGATGATAACTTATGTTTGATGTTATCATCTTTTTAAATACATTTTATTTATAAATCAAATTATAAAGATTTTGTTTATATTTATTTCCAATAGGAAGTGTTACTTCATTTTTTAACTCAATGGTATTTTCTTTTATGCAAATGACATTATTTAAATTAACTAGATAAGATTTATGGCATTGAACAAATTCATTGCCTAATTTTTTATGAATTTTCTTTAAAGTATATCTTAAGGTATAATCTGAGATAGATGTATGAATAACAATATAATTTCTAAATGATTCTATGTAAAGAATGTTATTTTTGATTATATGATAATTTATTTTTCCGCTTTTTAAAGAAATTGTATTTATCTTTTTTAATAAAAAATCTTTACTTTTAAGAAATGCTTGATATAAGTCTTCATATAAGGATACATTACGAATATAGTAATTAACATATATATTTTGATGATCAAAAATATTATTTTTTTCATCTAAAACATAAATAAGAATGGAATTTTTTTGAATTTCACTTAAATGAGATATGATTGCTAAATTTTCAAGTATGATAACATCATAAATTGTTTCTTTTTCAAATGAAGAAGATATTTGTATTTTTAATTCAAGTTCGTCAGAAATTTCATTTATGAAATCTGAATTTATTTTACTTTCCAATAACCATAGAATTTTAATCATCTAAAATACCTTCTTCCACTTTTTTTAAATGTTCCCATAGATTAATATTATCATTTTCTAAAACAGATAATATGTGATATTTATCTATAAAAATAATACCTTTTTTTTTCATTATTTCTATTCCACGAAGATAATTAGATTTATCAATTCCTAATAATGAATCGAATATAATTTCATCACCTGATTTTAAACATACTTTAAAAAGAATATTATACCCCTCATTATAAATATATTGAGTTGATATTTTTTCATAAGTAATCGTAATATTCTCAATTATTGAATATTTAATTTCTTGTATACCTTTTTTTAAAATGAAATACTCCCAAGTTTCTATTAAACCTGATGGTTGTACTATTAAAATAGAATTGTTACTTAAATACCATTTAGGTGTAAATACCATTGGTAAAATAATAAATAGATAAACAAGAACACCAACGACAATTATAAGTTCCTTATTTATAAATGGAAAATAGGTCATGAATAATCGTATACTGACTGCATAAAAAGAAAAGTAAATCATTACAAGTAATATTTTCCAAATGATAGATCTGTTTTCTTTTTTTATTTCAAATTTATATTTCATATAAATCACTCTTCTTTCTATTTATAATATAATCTAAAAAATACATAATGCCTATATTTTAGGGACAAATAGATTTTTTTAGGGATGAAATAAAAAATGGTGCAAATTAGCACCATCTTGAAATTATTTTTATAACTCCTTGTTTTTTTCTCTTTCTAACATATCTTGATAAGAATAAACACAACCACAATAATTTTGTCGATAAAGATTATATAATGCTGCAAATTTAACTGATTTTAAATAACCATTGTTCTTTTTAAAATCACTGAAAAGAAATTGTGTTTTTTCTTGAGGAAAGCTTGCGCCAATTTCATTGATCCATTGACTATTTTTATGTGGAGAAACACTTAAAACAGTTGTCCAATAATCAAAGTGATGTAAAGATGCATAATCATAAGCATCTTTCATTCTCTTTGAATAACAAAGATAACAGCGTTTTCCACCTTCAGGTTCATCTTTATATTGAGAAATATCTTTTAGATATTCTTTTGGTTGATATTCTTTTTCAACAACTTGAATATTTTGATTGAAATCTTGATTAAAGCATTGAATAAAATTTTCTAATTCATGAAATCGTCGAAAATACTCAGTATCTGGATAAATGTTTGAATTAGAGTAATAAATAGTTATATCGAAAAATTCAGATATTTCTTTTAAAACGTTTCCGCTACATGGCCCACAACAAACATGGAGAAGTAGGGTGGGTTTTGTACCTTTAATTTTTTCTAATTCTTCTTTGAGTTTTAAGTCGTAATTGATTTTCATTATAAAATCATCATGCTATCACCAAAGCTAAAGAAACGATATTTTTCTTTGACAGCTTCTTTATAAGCTTTGAAAATAAGTTCTTTTGAAGCAAAGGCACTAATCAACATTAATAATGTTGATTTAGGTAAATGGAAGTTTGTAATCAAACAATCAATAGCTTCAAATTTATATCCAGGATAAATAAAGATATCAGTATTTTCACTTGTTGCTGTAAATTTACCATATTTTTTCATATTAGCTTCTAGAGTACGTGTTGATGTTGTTCCTACAGCGATGATTCTTTGACCATTTGCTTTTGCTTTGTTTAATTTATCAGCGACTTCTTCACTGATCATATAGAATTCACTATGCATATGATGATCTAAAACATTTTCTTCTTTAACAGGTCTAAATGTTCCAAGACCAACATGTAAACAAACATCTAAGATTTCAATACCTTTATCTTTTATTTTTTGATTGATTTCTTCAGTAAAATGTAAACCAGCTGTAGGAGCTGCTGCACTTCCTTCAATTTTAGCGTAAACTGTTTGATATCTATTTTTATCTTCAAGTTTTTCTTTAATATAAGGAGGTAAAGGCATTGTTCCTAATTGATCTAAGATTTCATAGAAAATCCCATCATACATCATTTCAAAAACACGAATACCTTCATCTTTGATTTCAATACATTTTGCTTTTAATAACCCTTCACCAAAAGTAATCACCGTATTCATTTTAATAATACGAGCATTTCCACATAAACATTCCCAAGTATCTTTCTTTAATTCTTTTAACAAAAGAACTTCTACATGTCCATTTGTTTCTTCTTTAATTCCAAATAAACGTGCAGGAATAACTTTTGTATTATTTCTTACTAAAACATCGCCTGGTTTTAAATAATCAAGAATATCATAAAAATGTCTGTGTTCAATATTTCCGTTTTCTCTATTTACTACCATTAATCTAGAAGTATCTCTTTTTTCAACAGGATGTTGAGCAATGAGTTCTTCAGGTAGTTCAAAATCAAATTCACTTAGTTTCATTTAAAAAGCCCTCTTATAAACATCTCTACCATATTTATCTAAAAATTCTTCTTTAAAATCTAATAAACGATCTTCTTGAATTGCTTTACGAATATCTTCTGAAAGTTGTAATAAGAATCTTACATTGTGAATCGATAACAATGTTTTTCCAAATAATTCATCTGATTTATGAAGATGTCTTAAATAAGCTCTTGTATAATTTCTACAAGTATAACAATCACATTCAGGATCAATAGGAGTAAAATCTTCTTTAAACTTTTCATTATTAATATTCATACGTCCATGATGTGTCATTAAAGCACCATGTCTAGCAACACGTGTTGGTAAAACACAATCATACATATCAATACCACGAATCGCAGCTTCAATTAAATCAATTGGATTACCAACTCCCATTAAATAACGTGGTTTATCTTCAGGTAACCATTGAATTGCATCTTCGACCATTTTATACATCACATTTTTTGGTTCACCAACGCTTGTTCCACCAATTGAATAACCAGGGAAATCCATTTCTACAAGTGCTTTGGCACATTTTTCTCTTAAATCAGGATATTCTCCACCTTGAACAATTCCAAATAACGCTTGTTTTTCATTATGATGCGCTTCTTTACCTCTTTTAGCCCAACGAATTGTTCTTTCAACACTATGTTTCATATAATCATAAGTTGCTGGATAAGGAGCACATTCATCTAAAGACATAATCATATCTGCTCCTAATTTGTTTTGAATATCGATTGCTTTTTCTGGAGATAAGAATAAAGACTTACCATCAATAATACTTTTAAAATAAACGCCTTCTTCTTTAATCTTTCTTGTTTTTCCCAAAGAAAAAACTTGAAATCCTCCACTATCTGTAAGCATAGGACCATCATAGTTCATAAACTTATGAAGACCACCCGCTTTAGCAACAATATCTTCCCCAGGTCTTAACCATAAGTGATATGTATTAGAAAGGATTACTTGTGAACCCATTTCTTTTAACATTTCAGGGGCAATCCCTTTTACTGTAGCTAGTGTACCTACAGGCATAAACATAGGTGTTTCTACATCTCCATGGGGAGTATGTAAAATCCCATATCGAGCACCACTTTGTTTACAAACATGTTTTAATTCATACCAAAAATCTTTCATTTTTCCACCTCTTTTTGCCTATTCATTATACATGAAAGTATTTATAAATAAAATAGAAAAAGAGCTAAAAGCTCTTAATCAAATGTAACATATTCATTTTCTAAAGGTTTAGCACCTTCTAAATGATCAACATGTAAAATAGGAATATTACTTTGAATAGATTCATCATATTCTAAACTAATGGTTCCATCAACCACTAACCATTCATCTTTAATTAAATCTTTAGCGTATTTACTAATACATACTAAACCTAAAAGTTGCATATCATCACTACAACATACCATGGCTTGTCTACCTAAAACAAAACCATTTTCAATTAATTTATCACGGCCAATCACTTTACCTTTGATCTTAATTGTTTTATTTTCATAGATTTGAGGATTTTCCATAATATGCATACAGAAAATACCATAATCCATATCATTTACTTCAATATAATCATCATTTAAGTTATATGGTAAATCATTAACAGTTAAATCTTCAATTTGTCTATTTTTATTTTCATAAACAATTTGACACATTGGATTTAAAGATTTGATACTTCCTCTAATAGGATATTTCTTTGTATTTTCATCACAACGATTCACAATAACTAAATCACTACCTGTTATATGATAAACGAATTGTCCACGCATATTGTTGTAATAAAGATCAAAGGTTTCAGCAGAAATAGTTGTAAGAATTTGAACAACTTGCCATTGGTCAATACAAATTTCATCCACGAATTTTGTATTATCCCACATTCCGTTATATTCAATCATCACTTGTGTTGGTTGGTATTTTTGATGTAAATGAAGAAGAGTTTCATAATTTAAATCTTCTTCGTTTTCAATAAATTCAACAGAAGCATTTTCTTTTTCTAAAGCAGGAATATCATATTCTACTTCACCTTCTTCACAGGCAATGATTAAAGTTTTTTCATCTTCACCAAAACCTTGTTCAAGAAGAGTATCTTGGATAAATGAAGATTTTCCACTTTCTAAAAATCCAGTAAACAAATAAACTCTTGTTTTATTCATACGCTTATCCTAAAAATAACTCCTTAATTGTATTTTCATCTAAGTCTTTACCAATTACACAAACTTGACCTGTATAAATAGGTTTACCTAAACGAATTTCAAATTCACCTGGTACTAAATCAAAATACCACCAATCTTCATTTCCACTATCTACAAAACCTTTAGCTCTTAAAACATTATCATCATTACATAATTTATTTAAGATTTCACTTAATTCAACTTCATTATATTTTTTAACAGTATCAAATCCGATACTATTGAAAACTTCATCTGCATGATGGTGATGATGTCCACAACCACATTCATGATCATGGTCATGGTGATGATGTCCACAACATTCATGTTCGTGATCGTGTTCATGATGGTCATGTCCGCAACATCCATGTTCATGATCATGTTCGTGATGATCATGTCCACAACATTCATGGTCATGATCGTGTTCATGATGATGATCATGTCCACAACATTCATGGTCATGATCGTGTTCATGATGATGGTCATGTCCGCATTCACATTCGTGATCATGATGGTGATGATGTTCATGTTCATGTAATAATTCTTCTTGAATGTTCACTTCACAAGCATTAATGATATCTAAACCATTTAATTTATCCCAAGCAGTTGTAATGATTGGTGAATGATCGTTTAATCCTTTTAAGATATCTAAGCATTCTTTTAATTGGAATTCAGTTAAGTCTTGGCTACGACTTAAAACAATTAATGATGCATGTTCAACTTGGTTATTATAGAATTCACCAAAGTTTTTAGTATACATACGACATTTTTTAGCATCTACAACTGTAATAAAATTATCTAATTCCATTTCATCACTATTAACAGTAGATACTGCTTTAATAACATCAGATAATTTGCCAACACCAGAAGGTTCAATAATAACACGATCAGGATGATACGTATCTAAGACTTCTTTTAATGATGTTTCGAAATCTCCTACTAAACTACAACAAATACATCCAGAGTTCATTTCGTTGATTGTAACACCAGAATCTTTTAAGAATGTTCCATCAATTCCAATTTCTCCAAATTCATTTTCTATTAATACGATTTTTTCATTTTGATATGCTTCAGCAATTAATTTTTTAATTAATGTTGTTTTTCCAGCACCTAAAAAGCCAGAAATAATATCTATTTTACTCATATATTTCACCTCCGCTAGATTATAACACTCATAAATCATTTCATCAAATGATAATACCTATGTTATAATGATTGACAAGTAAAGGGTGATAAAAAATGAAATGTCCAATAATTAAAAGATGTGGAGGATGCTTTTATCCACAAGATCAATATCAAGAAGAATTAAAAGAAAAGACATTATTTATAGAAAAAGAAATAAAGAAAACAAAATTAAAAATAGATGTAAAACCAACAGTAGCTTCACCATTAGTTAATGGTTATCGAAATAAAGCAATTGTTGCTTTTAATCAAAAATATGAATACGGTCTCTACGAAGAACATAGCCAAGATATTATTCCTTATAAACACTGTTTATTACACGAAGATATTATGGATGAAATTTTACAATATATACAAAGCTATTTAAGAAAGTATCGTGTTTCTATTTATGATCGTAAAAGACATAAAGGATTATTAAGACATATTTTAATTCGTCGAGGTGTTAAAACAGATCAAACAATGGTTGTTTTAGTATGTAATGAAAATATGTGGCGTGGGTCTAAACAATTTTGTAACCAATTAGTTAAGAAGTTTCCAAGTATTAAAACAATTGTCTTAAATGTCAATACACGTAGAACACCAATTGTTTTAGGAAATGAAGATAAAGTTCTTTATGGAAAAGGGTTTATTGTTGATGAATTATGTGGTTTGAAATTTAAGATTTCTCCACAATCTTTTTATCAAATCAATCATGACCAATGTGTGAACCTTTATACCAAAGCTTTATCCTTATTGAATATTAAAGGAAATGAAACAGCAATTGATGCTTATTGTGGTATTGGAACAATAGGAATGATTCTCTCACAAAATGTAAAACAAGTTATTGGAGTAGAAAGTAATAGAGACGCAATCAAAGATGCAAAAAACAATGCACGAATGAATCAACTATCTAATATTCAATTTGTATGTGATGATGCAACTGAATTTATGAAAAAACTTGCGAAAGAGAAACATAAAGTAGATGTGGTCATTATGGATCCTCCAAGAAGTGGTTCTACTAAACAATTCATGGATTCGGTTAAAATACTAAATCCAAAACAAGTTGTTTATATTTCATGTGATCCAACAACACAAATAAGAGATATTCAATATTTTAAAAAGATAGGTTATCATACTCATACAATGCATCTTTATGATATGTTTCCCCACACAAGCCATGTTGAGTCAATTTGCCTTTTAAGTGCTAAATAAAATCGATACTTTTGTATCGTTAAAAGTGATGAATGTATTCAATTAGTAACATTATTTAACTAAAAATGGAGGATGATTTTGAAAAAGAAAATTAAAGAAGTAACAACAAAATATACTTGGAAATTTTGGGGTTTGGTGATAGGTGAAATAACATTTATTGTCATCTTTATTCTTTTGTTTGGTTTGTCTATTAAAGCACTTGTCCAAGATATTCAAATAAATACTTATAAATATAAATCTGAAGGAACAGTAACTGTTGCAGAATTTTATGGAAAAACATGGGTTTCTAATGGTTCAGATAGTGGTTCTTCAAGTAAGTTTAGCTATATGCATTATGTTATTCATTTTGATAAAAAAGTTGGTGGATATGATCAGTATGAATATAGCGCAAGCAATGTGATTGCGACAGAAAGATATTTAGGTGATCGATATGTTGTGTTATTTAATAATAATGTTGATAATGCAAAAATAATTCAAAAAGAAGATATTTTTATTGATAATGTTATTTTGGTGATATTTATTACTTTAATGATAATACTATTTCTTTTAAGAAAGAAAATATATTTAGGGTTTATTAGTTTGAATAAAAAGCAAGATAAATTTATTTACAATTAGATACAGTTTAAAGGAAAAGATTTTATGAATTAATGGAAAATATTGATAAAATCTTTTTTTTGTTTAATTGACAATTAAATGTACAAAAAATATAATATAAATATACGAGATACATAGTCTCAATAATATTTTTGATGATTGTTGCAACCTATAAGGAAAGTAACAATTATTTATACTATCTCATGAGACCGATAGTCTCAAAATATAAATAATTAAAGGAGGAAGACATGTATGAAAATAATTAAAAAAATAATAGTTACTACATTATTATCGCTATCTTTAGCTGTAACATTTATTCCAATAGATGTATTTGCGATAAATACTGTAGATAAATGGGATGGTACAGTTGATACGAGTTGGTATGATAATCATGAAAATGATAGTGAATATCATATTACAACAGCAAAACAGCTTGCAGGAATTGCAAAATTAGTCAATGATAAAACTGTAAGTGAATCTTTTAAAGGAAAAACGATATATCTAGATAATGATTTAGATTTAGCGGGATATGAATGGACATCAATAGGAAATGGGAGTAATTTTGCAAGATATTTTGCAGGAACTTTTAATGGTCAGTATCATATAATTAATCATTTATCACATCATACAAGTGAAAATGATTTTCGTAACGGACTTTTTGGAATAGTCTCAAGTGGCGGTATAATAAAAAATTTACAAGTTATTAATGCGGACATTGTTTCTAATGATGATTCTTTAATTGCAGGTGTTTTGGCTGATTGGGTTAATGCAGGAACAGTAGAAAATTGTTATACAAGTGGGAAGATTGAAAATAATAATGGGCACAAATTTCTTGGTGGCTTGATTGGTCAATGTACTGCTGATACACAAATAAAAGGATGTGCTTCTGATACAAATGTTGTAAGTACATTTAGTGGTGATGATTGTGATACTGTTGGTGGTTTAATAGGGCAATGGGAAACTTCAAAAGCTGCTTCGTTGATTACTGATTGCTGGTTTGGAGGTTCAGTTTCTTGTAATAATATAAATTCAGCTGTAGCAGGAATTTTAGGCGCAAATTTTGATTTTCGTGGACCGCCTGGTGTTATTATTAGAAATTGTATGGTATCTACAAAAAATATTACGTGTGCAGAACCAGGAAATATTACTTGGATTACAGCTGCAGCCACAGTTCTCGTTAAAAACTGTATTTGGCCTGATACACCACCTGCTGATGTAACTCTTGATGAAGAAACATATCCAGATAATAATGGAAATTATTTTGCTGTTGTAAGGTTGATTGTTGATTGGAATGCAGGAACTGCGTCTGCTGATCCTAATTTTGATCAATCAAAATGTGGTAAATCAGTCTCAAATTTTACATTAGCTAATGTACTTACAGAGCTACAAGAAAATGCAAGTGAAGGTATTAAATGGGTATGTGGTATTAATCATCCAACTTTTTCATGGAATGAGTTAAATATTTTAGCTGATTATACGAAAGTAAATGAAGCAAAATCAAAAATTCCAAATGATTTAAGTATTTATACAGATGAATCGGTTAAATCACTAAAAGACATTCTTGCTTCAATAGAAGAAGAAAAAAATCTTATGGAACAAGAAATTGTAGATGGTTATGCAATGAATATTGAAAATGCTATCAAGGAATTAAAATATAAGGATGCGGATTATACAAAGGTGAACGAGGCTAGAGCTAAAGTACCATGTGATTTAAATATTTATACGGATGAATCAATTAAATCATTAAAAGATATTCTTGCTTCAATAGAAGAAGGAAAGAATATTACTGAACAAGCAACTGTAGATGGTTATGCAGATGCAATTACTAAAGCGATAAGTGAATTAAAGTATAGACTTGCAGATTATACAAAAGTAAATGAAGCAAAATCGAAAGTTCCAAATGATTTAAGTATTTATACAGATGAATCAGTTGAGACATTAAAAAATGCACTTAATGCAGTGAAGTATGATAAAAATATTACGGAGCAAGATATAGTTGATGAATATGCAATGAATATCAATAAAGCATTAGAAAAACTTAAGAAGAAAGAAATAACATCTATTGATAAAACACAAAGAAAGCAAATAAAAACAGGGGATTCAACAAACTTTATTGGATTAGCAGGGTTAATGATTTTAAGCATATTTGGATATATAATTTTAAAAAAGAAGACATTAGATAGATGATTTGATGATATTTAGGACTCGAAATGAGTCCTTTTTTACATTATTTTGTAAAAAAAGTGTTTTTTAGTATTTTTTTTGCTTTTTGGTGTCCAACTCTTTCTTTTTTTTAAAATGTTTAATATAACCAAACCAAATCAAAATTAGTGGGAGGACAGTATGGATATAAACAACGAAGAACAAAATGAAATTGAAATAGATTTAAGAGAACTATTTTTTCATAAAAAAAGATATTGGTATATTGTCGTTGTATCGATTTTAGTTGGCGTTTTAGGTGCTGCATTTTATTTATGGAAAATTGAAGTGCCACAATATCAAGCAACAGCAATGATTTATATGAGAGATTCTAATACGCAAATTTCTGTTTCAGATTTACAAGTCAATCAAGAGTTATCAAGTGATTATATGGTTATCTTAAAAAGTAGACCAGTTTTAAATCGTATTATTTCTGATTTAGATGTTGATATGACATATGATCAACTTTATAATTCAACAACTATTTCTACAATTGATGATACACGTATTATTAAAATTACAGTAACAAATACAAATGCTCAGATAGCAGCGGATTTGGCTAATCAATTAGTAGATCGAGGTGTAGATACAGTTGAAGAAATTGAATCTAAGCAACCTTATACAGTTGAAAAAGCAGTAGTAGATAATAATAAAATCAATACATCTAATAAAAAAGTATTACTTATGGGAATGCTTTTAGGACTAGTTGCTAGTATTGGTGGATTATTTATTCAATTTATGTTGAATGATAAAGTAAGAAGTGCAGATGACATTGAAAAATTATTGGGTGTTCCAGTATTAGCTGGTATTGGTGAAAATAAAGAATTAGCAAAATTAAATGGAGGAAGAAAACATCATGAAACTAGGTAAGTTAGAAACAAGAGAATTAATTGATGATAGTGCAATGAATGAGTCTTACAAGACTTTACGTACAAATCTTCTTTATACAAGTGATTTAAAAGTAATTTCTTTAACAAGTACAGTAGCTAATGAGGGAAAGACGACAACTGCTTACTATTTAGCAAAAAGTTATGCTGAATTAGGTAAAAAAGTTCTTCTTATGGATTGTGATTTAAGAAAGGGAAGTTTAAAAAAATTCTTTACTGTAAAAACAAGAGTAAGTGGAATTAGTGAATATGTAAGTGGACAAAGCAAAGATTTTATTTATCAAACAGATGTTGATGGTTTATTTGTTGTTTTATCTGGGAAAAAACCACCAAATCCAACTGAATTACTTTCAAATTCTTCTTTTGAAAAAATGTTAGAAGCTCTAAAAGAAGAATTTGATTTGATTATCATTGATACTCCACCTATGGGAATCGGTGCGGATGCAACGATTATTGGAAGAAATGTAGATGGTGTTCTAATGGTTGTACGCAATAACTTTGTAAGCAAAAAATCTGTTAAAAAAGTAAAAGATGATTTAGTAAGAACTGGAAGTAAAGTGATAGGTGTTGTTTTAAATCGTATCGAAAAACATCAATCAGATTACTATGATTACTATGGATACTATTAATGGAAGGAGGTGAATATGATGAAAAAATTATTAACTACTATTTCTTTAGCGTTAACATTATGCTTAAGTCTAACTACTGTATTTGCAGCACCAAGTATTAATAAAAATGGAGCTGTCAAAAAAGATAGTATTTTAATCAACGGAGAAAAAGTTGACGCAAACACAACTGCAGCATTTGATTCTAAAAAAGAAACTTATTCAGCTGCAGGTGTATCTGATGAAACTATTGATGTAATTGAAAAAGTAAATGCTAATCCATCACAATTAGCATCTTTAATCAAAGGTGTTGATTTGTCAGGATATTCTTTATTAACTGAATTCCAAGATTTATCAGTTTATGTTAATGGTGAATTAAAACAAAAAGTTAAGAATGTTACTTTAACTTGGGAAGTACCAAACTTAGTAAAAACAGCTAAAAATGTTAAAGTTCTTCACTATAGTACAGAAAGAAATACTTGGGAAATCTTAACTCCTAAGTCAGTTGATTTTGACAATAAAACAATTACTCAAGAATTTAAAGACTTATCTCCAGTAGCAGTTATTTATCAAGCTGGTGATGCTAATGCTAATAAAAATGGAACAAAAGCAAATAGTACAAAAACTGGTGATTCTACAAATGTAATGCCATTTGTTGCTTTAGGTGTTGTAGCACTTGCAGGAATTGGATTTTGTGTTGTTAGAAGAAAGAAAAGTATGTAAAAAAAGTTAAGGAATCAGTAATCTGATTCCTGCTTTTTAATCATTATATAAATAATGATTAGAAAGGAGGAATAAGAATGAAAAAAAATAAAAAGAGAAATTTTATTGTTTTAGGAATTGTAATAGTTTTAGTAGCATGCATTACGATTATGTTATTTCAAGTAAAAGGTGAGAAAAAAGAAGTTGTAGAAACTGATCAAAATAGTTATCGTTATATTAAAGTAGATGGTAAAGATTATCGATATAGAACGAATTTAAAAACAATCTTATTTTTAGGGATTGATACAACTGATGAAACAAAAAATCAAGGACAAAGTGATGCCATTGATTTAGCTATCTTTGATCGTGATCAACAAAAAATTAAAATTATTTCATTATCAAGAGATACGATGTGCAAAATAAGATTATTTGACAGTGAAGGTAATGATTTGGGTTGGGATAAACAACATTTAGGTCTAGCATATTCTTATGGGAAAAATAGAAAACATGGTGGTATTTTAGCTAAAGATGCTGTTTCTAAACTTTTAAGTGATGTTCCTTTAGTAAATTACACTGCATTTGATTTGAATTCTTTACAAGAATTACAAGATATTATTGGTGATATGCCAATGGTTTTAGATGATGATTATATAGATATTAATCCATTGTGGAAAAAAGAGAAGAAAATTGTTATTAATCGAGATAATGTTGAAGAATTTGTACGTTCACGCAATACTTCAAAAGATTATTCTAATAAAACAAGAATGCAAAGACAAAAATTATATATTCAAACTTATATTAATCAATTGAAAACACAACTTACAAATGATTATTCAACAACACTTCAAAAAATGTATAATTTTTATAGTAAATTAACAACAAATATTACATTAAAAGAAATAGATAGTTATGCTGAAATGATTCTAAATTATTCAATCGATAATAATGAATACTATACTTTACCTGGAGAAGATCAAAAAGGTGAATTACATGATGAATTTATTGTTGATCAAAAATAATTAAAACAACTTGTATTACAATTGTTTTATGAAGAAGATAAGTAGGAGGGGTATTTTTATGTATAAGATAAATGATTTATATGATTTAACACATAGTCAAGCAAAGGATTATTTATCAAAATATGAGTATCCTTGGCAAGCTTTAAAAGGAATTAAAGATTTTATTATTGAATTAGGAGAAACTTTAGGGGATGAATATCAAGAAGTGAATGAACATGTTTGGATTCACAAAGATGCTAAAGTTTTTGATAGTGCTTATATTGGTTCACCTTGTATTATTGGTGCAGGAACAGAAGTGAGACATTGTGCTTTTATCAGAGGTAGTGCATTAGTAGGGGAAAATTGTGTTATTGGTAATTCTGTTGAGTTAAAGAATGTTATTATTTTTGATAATGTACAAGTTCCTCATTATAATTATGTAGGTGATTCTATTTTGGGATATAAGTCTCATATGGGTGCAGGATCAATTACAAGTAATGTTAAAAGTGATAAAACATTAGTAGTTGTAAAAGATAGATTTAACCATGAAGAAATTGAAACTGGACTTAAAAAAATGGGTGCAATGCTAGGAGATTATGTAGAAGTAGGATGTAATAGTGTTTTAAACCCTGGAACTGTTATTGGAAGAAATAGTAATATTTATCCATTATCTAAAGTAAGAGGCGTTGTACCAGAAAATTCAATTTTTAAGGAACTTAATGATATCGTAGAAAAGAAATAATTATTAGAGGCAATGTGATTTAAAAACATTGCTTTTTTATTGATATTATAATCATACATGTAATTAAAATTATAAAAATTTAAATTAGATGAGTATTTAAGTAATTAAAATAGCATATTGGTTATAAAGGGTTGATAAAAATTAAAAAAATGGTATGGTTTAAGTAAATATTCTATATGAAGAAAGGATAGAAAAAATGAATAAAAAAGTAAGAAAAGCAATTATACCAGCAGCAGGATTAGGAACAAGATTTCTACCAGCAACAAAAGCAATCGCTAAAGAAATGTTGCCAATCGTAGATATTCCAACAATCCAATATATCATACAAGAAGCAGTAGACAGTGGAATAGAAGAAATCTTAATTATTACAAACAGTAATAAACATGCAATGGAAAATCATTTTGATAAAAACTATGAACTAGAAGAAAGATTAAAAGAATCAGGAAAACTAGAACAAGTAAAAATGATCCAAGATATAGCAGATATGGCCAATATCTACTATATCAGACAAAAGGAACCAAAAGGATTAGGACATGCAGTACTTTGTGCTAAATCTTTTATAGGAGATGAACCATTTGCAGTCTTATTAGGAGATGATGTGGTTGTCAATAAAGAAGGAAAACCAGCTTTAAAACAATTAATAGAACAATATAGTAAAACATCAGCATCAGTAATCGGAGTACAAACAGTCGATAAAAAAGATGTCAGCAAATATGGAATCGTAGAACCATCAAAATCACATCCAGCAAAGGGAAGACTGGTAAAACTAACAGATATGGTAGAAAAACCAGCAGTAGAGAAAGCACCAAGTCAACTAGCAGTCTTAGGAAGATATGTATTGACACCTGAAATCTTTGAACTTTTAGAAACACAAGGAAAAGGAGCAGGAGGAGAAATCCAATTAACAGATGCTATTAAAAGATTATTAGATAGACAAGCAGTCTATGCGTATGATTTTAAAGGAAAGAGATATGATGTAGGAGATAAATTTGGATTTATCAAAGCAACAATCGATTTTGCATTAGACAGAGAAGACTTACATGATCAAGTAAGTAAACATATTCAAGATATTGTCAATAATAAGTAGTGATAGGAAGGTAATTTAAATTGGATATATATCAAACGGTTATTTCTCATTATCCTCATTGGAGTAAAATAGAATTAATTTCTGTAGTTATAGTAATGATTATAAGCTTTATTATTTTAGAAAGATTTTATAAAAAAGATAAAATAAATAAAATACAAATGTTTTTTGTATTTTATTTATTATCTATTTATTACATGTTTATGGATCTACTGTTTTTTCTAGATTACCAAGTAAAAGAATATGTAAGTTAGAAGTATTTTGGTCATGGAAAGAAATATTAAATTCAATGAATACGACATATCCAAAGTATGAATTGTTCTTGGAAAATATATTAAATGTTATTATGCTTTTACCTTTAGGTATCTTTTTACCATTAGTATATGGTAAAAAGATAGATTGGAAGGAAGGTTTATTGATAGGTTTTTGTATTTCCTTTTCTATTGAATTGATGCAATTGGTTTTATGTAGAGGAATGTTTGATGTTGATGATATTATTCATAATAGTTTGGGTTTTTTAATAGGAATAGTGATTATTAACAAAGTATTATTAATGAATAAAATAAGCTAGCAGCCTTAAATTTTGGGCTGCTTTTTTGCTATTTGATCTAAATTTTATGTTTACATTATTTGTATCTTGTACAATAATAAGATACAAATAATGACTAACAACCAAGGTTGGTAGAAAGGAAAAAGTATATTGTATAAATATACAGTATATTAGTAGTTAAAGCATTGGATATATTTCAAACCATTATTTCTCATTATCCTAAATGGAGTAAAATAGAATTAATTACTGTATTCATTGTTATGATTATTAGTTTAATCATATTAGAAAGATATTATAAGAAAAATAAGATTACTAAAAAACAAATGTTTTTTAGTATCTTATTTATTTTATATATTTTACATGTATATGGATCAACTGTCTTTTCTAGACTACCTAGTACTAGAAAATATCAGTTAGAGGTATTTTGGTCATGGAAAGAGATTATTCATCCTATAGGTAGATTAGGAAGTGCTTCTAGGTATGATTTGTTATTGGAGAATCTATTGAACATTGTAATGCTTTTACCACTTGGTTTATGTTTACCATTAGCATATGGTAAAAGCATTACATGGAAAAAAGGATTATTGATTGGTATTTGTATTTCTTTTTCAATAGAATTATTACAATTAATATTATGCAGAGGTTTATTTGAGTTTGATGACATTATTCATAATAGTTTAGGTTTTTTTATAGGAATATTGATGAGTAATAAAATAATATTGAAAAGTAAATAATTGTAGAAAAATGTCGTTCACGCACGAAAAAGTGTCGTTCGTGAACGATACTGTTAAATAGATAACATGAGGATTATAATTATGTTATCTATTTATTTTATATAAAAATGTAAACGGTTTAAAAAGAGGTGAGCTTATGAGTAATGATAGTGGAATTAAAAGTTTAGCTGGTTTTTCTTATCAAATAAGAGTTTTTGTTTTAAAATGTACAGCATTAAACGAAAATGAAGAACTTGAATTTGAAACAATAGATGATATTGCTTTGAAAAAATTGGATAATTTAGATAATGTTAATACACTAGTTGCTCAAAATGATGAGTTTATTGCTGTACAAGTTAAAAAGACTACAATTTCTAAAAGTACAGCAAAAAATATATTGTTTAATTGGCTGCTGATTGATGATAATAAGCAAGTAAAGAAATATATTTTAGTAACTGCTAGAGAATATAATAATAAAGATAGAATTTCAACTATATCATTAGATGAATTGTACAATGAAATAATAAAATCAAAAGTAACGAATAGTAGTTCATTGATTAAACAAGTAAAAGATAAATATAAAGATAATAAAGACAAATTTTTGTTAGATTGCAATAATATAAAAAATAATTATAGTTTAGAAACTATTGAAAATATAGATGAAGAAATATATGAAAATTACAAAAATTATTTTAGAAAAGCGGGTAATGCAAAAAATACTTACGAAAGAAGAATAGAAAGATTTTTACAAATTATTACATGTGAAATATTAGAAAAAATTAATTCAGGTAATCCGTATACTCTAGATTATGTATATTTTATGAGATTGATAGAAAATATTTCTCAAGAAATTACAGATGAACATTTTACTCCTGATTATGTATTGTTTAAAAAAAATGATTTTGAATTTAATAAATTAGAAATTTCTAATTCTAGAGAATATCATCAGTTAACTAAATGCAAATTTTCAAAAGAATTAATAATAGAACATCTATGTCGAGAAGAATATTATAAAAATTATAAATATAGAATGTTTGAATCTGGAAAGTCAACGTTATTAAGTAATATTGAAGAAATCTCTCATTATAATTTTTTAATGGTAAGAACAAAATTACAAAATGATAATAATGATACTCCATTAGAGAGATTTATTTGTTTTTCTGAGAAAAATAATAGTTATGCTGAGAGTGATGAATTAAAAACGGGTAGTGGAGTATATCTAACAAGAGAAGAAGAAACTGAAAGACAAATTTCATGGGAGGATGAAAGTAATGAGCAAAAATGATTTATATTTGGAAACAATACAAACTAGCCTGTATATAGATATAATTTTAAATGTATTAGATAATCACAATAAGCTTTCATTAAATAAAATTATATTTTTTTCGTTCTTAATAAAAAAAGAGAGAGATAATGTACAGTCGGTTTATAAAAGTAACAATAAAAATAACATAGTTTTTAAAGCAATTTCGTTGATTTCAGGTTCTTTTGAAGATTATTGTAATAGTATGGAATTCATAATAGAAGCAATACATATTCTTATAGTGAATCAATTAATTGTTTTAAAAGATGGTTATTTGTATAAAGGAGATTATATTATAGAAAAAAGAATTAAAAATAATATAGAAACTACTTTTATAAAGAAAGCTATTGAAGAAAGCGAATATATGACAGATAAACAATTTTTAAAAGAGGTGATGGATAATGTTTAAAATAAAAAAATTAAACTTATATAATTTTGAAGGTGACGTATATACATATTATTTTAGCTGTGGAGTTAATTATATTAGAGGTGGTAATAGTACAGGGAAAACAGAATTTTATAAATTTATGGATTATATGTTAGGATCTTCAGAAAATATTTTTCAAAATCCATGGTTTAAAGGAACAATGAAATGTGCTACTTTAGAAATAGATAAAGATGGAATAGGTTATATATTACATAGAACAGAAAATATTAATAAAAATTATATATATTATAAAGATGAAGAACCGACAGAATTACTTATGTTGGATATTTATAAAGAACGTCTGGAATCAATATTTACAAATGATATAGAATTTTTGAAAGAATTGCGAGCATTTACGCAAGAAGAATTAACATATAGATCTTTTATGATGTTTAATTTTTTAGGAGAAAAGAGACAAGGATATATATATAATTTTTTAGATAAATGTTCGGATATTAAGTATTCTGTTAAATTAATGCCTATTTTAAATTTTATTTTTAATGATAATTTAAAAAAAATATTTGATTTACAAAATGAACTTACAAAAAAACAATCTCAATTAAAAACAGAAGAAAAAAAATATCAAAAAAGTGAATTTTTATTTCAACAAATTAATAATAATCTTCAAAATTTAGGGATAAATATTGTGTTTAATGGAAGAAATAAAATAGAAATAAAAAAAGAAATTGAAAATTTAAAAAAATTAAATAACACAAAAAGGGCAACTGTATATAAAACAATAGATGAATTATCAATGATGTATAATAATATTTCTGAACAAATTAAAACAAATGAGCTTTTTTCGGATGGAATGAAAAAGATAAAAAAAGAGAACGAAAATAGAAAATATTTAATAAAAAAGTTAGAAGAATTAATAGAAACTAAAGAAGAATTTTCTTATTTAGTAGAACCTATCCAAGATTTAGTAAATGATTTAGATAATTCTATATCATTTAGTCAGTATAAAATAAAAGAAAAAACTATACAATCATTGAAAAAACAAAAAAAACAATTAAGATTGGAAATAGAAAAATATGATAATCAATTTAAATTTCAATCTATTGATAAAAAGATAAGATATATTACTTTACTAGATGAATATTTAGAAATAGATATCTCTAATAATGAAGAAATAATTAGTGAATTAAGAAGGCAAATACAAGAAATAAAAAGAAAAATTAAAATTTTTCAAAATGATGATAATAGTAAAATGATAAATGATATATCACAATACATAACTAATTTATATAAATCTGCTAGAGGTATATCTTCTATCGTGGATGATGATGTATTACAAAAAGGATTTAGGATCAAATATATAAAACAAGGAAATATTCTACAACCGGTAGTAAAAAATACAAATGAAAACGATGATGACAAGCTAATGGAATTAAATTATTTCATTGGAAGCATGGCAAGACAAACGTTAATGCAATTATGTGGATATTTTGGATTTTTTAAAGTATTTTTAGATAAAAATAAGTATCCTGTTGTCCCGGCTTTTTTTATAGATCATATATCAAAACCATTTGATAAGACTAATTCTATAGCAATAGGTAATGTTATTAATGAAGTTTATAAAACAATAAAAAAAGAGGATTTACAAATATTTATATTTGATGATGAAATGCCAGAAACGATGAATTTGAATCCTGATAGTAGTATTGAATTGTCTAGTGAAGATAAAACGGGATTTAATCCATTTTATGTGAATAATATAATACAAAAATAAAAAAATTTTAATTCATATATATTAAAAATAAAATGAAAATTAGTGCTTGTTTTTTGAATTTTTTTTAAATTATGATGATTTGATCCAATGAGGAAACATCATATTGAAGTGATTCATAAAGAAGTTGATGTAAAGGATAAGTTTGATTGTGATGTTATTATTCTAGCGACGGGTTCTACACAAATTATTCTTCCAATTAAAGGAATTGATCAAGAATTTGTTTTACAAGCAGAAGATGTTTTAGAAAATCAAAAGTTATTAAATGGAAATGTTGTTGTTATTGGTGGAGGTTTAGTTGGAACTGAAACTTGTAAGTATTTAGGAAATCAAGGAGCAAAGGTGACATTAGTAGAGATGAAAGATAATATTGCTGATGGTATTGGAGCTACTTTTATAGGTCATATGTTTGCTAAATTAAATGAATATCATGTGGATGTTAAAACAAATGAAACAGTTAAAGAAATAAAAGATCATAAAGTTGTTTTATCAGATACATCTATTCCATGTGATTACGTTGTGATTGCAGCAGGCTATAAAGCAAGAAATGAGTTTAAAGAAGAATTATCTCATAAATACGATGTAAAAGTTATTGGAGATGCTGCTTCTCCTAGAAGAATATTAGATGCAACAGCAGAAGCATATCGTGTAATTAACGAATTATAATATTTCCTATGAGGTTCAAATGAACCTCATATTTTTTTGGACTAAACGTCCATTGAAAGAAGAAAAATTGAAAGATAAAATAAGTATAAGAAATGAGACATTTGTGAGACAAACTTGGTAAGCGCCAAATAAAATAGTGGATAAAAATATAGAACTCTAAGAACTACAATATAGAATGTGGAGACTCCAAAAACTATATGGAAAGGAAGAGAGACTATATGACAGTACAGGAACTTACCGAAAATGAAAAATATAAATTCTGGTATTTTAAAATCAAGGAATGCAAGGAAAGTGGTTTATCTGTCAAAGATTTCTGTGACAAAAACAATATCAAGCCGTCGACTTATTATAATTATCAACAAAAAATCAGAAATATTTTATGTGATCAGATAAATGAAAACAGCAACAAGAATGAAGTATCCTTTGTTTCTGTTGAAAAGCAACCACACAATAATGAAAAGATTATCATTATCAAGGGAAGCATCAAAATTGAACTTGATTCAGATACACCATACCAAAGTATTGAGCCTCTTTTGAAGTCACTGTTATGATTGGTGATATTTCAAAAGCAGAACATATCTATATAGCTGTTGGCTATACAGATATGCGCAAACAGATCGATGGCTTTTCAGCTATCGTTCAACAGAACTTCAAGCTTGATCCATTTTCCAATTCTGTGTTTCTGTTTTGTGGTAGAAATACAAGGACCATGAAGGCTCTGTACTAGGAAGGTGATGGTTTTGTATTACTTTATAAAAGACTTGAAAATGGTAAATTCAAATGGCCAAGAGATGAATCTGAAGCACGAGAAATAACCCATCAACAGTTCAGATGGCTGCTTGAAGGACTCTCTATCGTACAGCCCAAAACCATTCAGAAAAGTTATCCACAAGTTGTACTGTAAAGCCTTGACTTCATAGGAAGATATGCCTGTTTATGGTATAATGGATGTATGAAATGGAGGTGCTTTTGATGGCTGATACAGTTGAAAATTTAGCTTTGGTAATGGCTAATCTGTCACATTCTATTGAAGAATTGAAAGCTACAATTGCATCTTTGAACAGTACGATTGACAGTTTGAAAGCTGAAAATAAATACTTAAAAAACAACAATGAACTTTTGCGTGAAGAAAATGCCTATTTAAAGAGAAAGCTGTTTGGTACCAAGAGTGAAAAGATAGCACATTCTATGGATCAGCTTTCTCTTTTTGATGAAGCAGAAAATGAATGTGAACCTGAACTGCTTGAAGATATCTCATATACCAGAGCCAAAAAGAAACAAAAAGGGAAAATCGATATCAAATTAGACAACCTTAAACATGTAAAAAAAGTTTATGATATTGATGAAAAAGACAGAGTATGTGAGGAATGTGGCTCTAAACTATCTTATGTGGGTGAAGAGTTTGTAAGACATGAAGTTATTTATGAACCTGCCAAACTCTATGTAAAAGATATTTATCGAAAAACATATGAATGTCGTAACTGTAGAAAAAAAGGAAAGGCAGTAATGCTTAAAGCAGGAACACCTCAACCAGTAGTTCCACATTCATATACATCGCCAAGTGTACTGTCACAAGTGATTATCGATAAATATGTAAATCATATGCCTTTATACAGACAGGAATCAGAATGGAAACGATTAGGAATGGAGCTGTCAAGAGCGACCATGGCCAACTGGATCATTATTGCCGCCAAGGAATATTTCATTCCATTGGTGAACAGGATGCACGAACTGATGATGAAGGGATCACACATACATTGTGATGAAACGCCAGTTCAGGTATTGAATGAACCAGGTAAGAAGGTTACTTCTAAATCGTATATGTGGGTATATTCAAGTATCAAAGAAAGCAAAAGACCTGTTAAGATATTTGATTACAGACCTGACAGAAAAGCAACCAATCCTCAAGAATTTTTGAAAGGATTTGGTGGTACTATCATCACTGATGGCTATTATGGATATAATCATATAGATGGTGTGACCAATGCCTACTGTTGGGCACATGCCAGAAGGAAGTTCTATGATGCATTGCCTGTAGATATGAAGAATGCATCAGATACACTCGCAAATACAGCCGTTGAAAAAATAGCCAGACTGTTTGCGATAGAAAAACAAATCGAAACATTATCACCTGATAAAAAGGTGAAAGTACGTCAAGAAAAATCAAAGCCATTAGTTGATGACTTCTTTTCATGGTACAAGGATAACCAAAACAAGGTGTTAACAGCTTCTAAGACAGGAAAAACTATACAATATGCCTTGAATTACGAGGCAGGACTGCGTTCATTTTTAGAAGATGGTCTTGTACCTATAACAAATTCATTAGATGAACGTACAATCAGACCATTTACAGTTGACCGAAAGAACTGGCTGTTTTCAACTTCTACTAAAGGAGCTGAAGCAAGTGTAGCAGTATTCAACCTGATTGAAACAGCTAAATCCAATAAACTTAATCCATACGATTATATTGAATTCATCCTGGATTATTTACCTCAACAAGATCTGGTTGAAGATCCAGAAAGACTGGACTGGTTCTTACCATGGAGTGAAGAGATAAAAGAAAAATTTGAAATAAAAGCCGACTAAATTGATTATTATATCAATTCAATCGACTTTTTAAAATACACTATTTTATTTGGCGCTTACATTAAAAATAATATTACAAAAACATTTGGACATAAAAAAAGAAATACTCAACTCTTTTATATGGATAAATTCCAAATGTATAGGCAATTCTAGAGTAAACTATAAAAAGTAAAATAGAAAAATAAAAGGAGGAAAATCAGAAATTGCTTTATCTAATTTTCCTCTTTAAAAAGTATCAGATATTTTAAAGTGATTTTTTACTAAAGTATTTGATTATTTAGATTGCTTTTTTCATAAATTTTTATAGTATTTAAGTTGTTTAAAAAATAATATTTTTAATCTATCTAATCTAAATTTCATCAAACGAAATAACAACCATAATATCGCCATTTTTTCTAAATTTATATTTTTTATCTAAGAAATTTAATATCACGTCATCGGGATATTCATATTTATTCTTCAATCTTTCAAATTCATCAAGCACAATTTTTTCATCACTATATGGCATTGCTGTACAAATTACTCTACCATTTTCTAATTTCCATAATGCTCCGTGATCAAATAATTTATCGTAAAATTCACTTAATTGATTTGATGATTCATCATTTTCAATATATGATTGTTTTCCAAATCCACGCGCTCGTGCTTTTGAGCCATCTTGTAATAATCTTAAAAAATAACTAGCACTAATATTTGTAGGTTGAGACCAATGAACACCAATAATCCTGAAATCATTAACAAACTTTAAAAATTTTTCTTTATCAATCACATAACCTATATCATCCAAACGATTAACATTTATTCTATCAAATTTCATAATAATATCCTCCTTTTAAAAATGTTAATATTAAAAATCTATACTAAATTTTTTTGTAACTTAAATTTTATTGTTCTAGTACTTCCTCCCGTTCTTCCTATCAATTCATTTACTTCAACTACTTTTACTAAATTAGTAATTTGTTTTCCCATATTTTCCTTATTATGATAAAAAATAGTTGTACTTACATTATCATTCAATATTAAGTCTCTTAATATATCTCTATCTGTAACATCTAATGAGTGTCCAAAAATATATAAATTGTGTTTTTTACAATTTTTGCATATCATAGCCTCATCACACAAAAATCCGTTTTCGTTATTTTTCTCACATATAATGAATACTCACTTTTTATTTCATCAACCCAATTTTTATACTTACATCCTGTCTCTTTATATATTCTTTGATAAAACTTTTTAAATCCCACAAATTCAATACTTAGATTTTGCTTTTCAACCGGAAGAAATTCGTCAATTCCCAAAACCATATTATTTTTCAATTTCCAAATCTTTATTTGCTTTATCATGTATAAAGACAATATCCATATTAGATTTATCTATATATACTCTTTCTATTGTATTCGTATAATTAAAACTTTATATTTTACATATTTCCTCCTTGGCAATTATTTTTTGTATATCTGGTAATTTTTTTCACAATTTATTTTATTAACATACTGATACAAATAAATTTCTAATGCTTTAATTAATCTATTCAAGTCATCATATAATTTATCTTTTATATCTTTAAATTCATAATTTAACACATAGTCTATCCCCACGATTTTCCAAAAAGTTCATTTCCATTAGAACCTAAATTTAAAATAACACTTTCATCTAATATTTTTTGTGTCTCATCTGTATACGAGTTCTTTTTATCAATAGCTATTATTACTTGTTTTTCACTTTTAATATACAATTCTAATATTTTTTCAAATGCTTTATCCGATATTTGTTTTAAAACAAATGAGTCATGCACTATAATAGGTAAATTAGTCAAATTCAGAACAGAAATATCAAATATAACCAATCCCTTATAAGCTATACCTGTACCTGTATTTTCAGGTGTTGCAAAACTATAATTATTTTTTGAAAAACTTAAAATTTGTGCATTATTTTCTTCCTTATAAATTATATTATTCAATCTATTCATTTCTATATTAATTTTACTTGAAAGAATTGATAGTTGTTGATCTTTTATATTTGATACTCTTTTTTTATCAATAGATTCATTATTTTTTAATTCTATAAATTTGTTATATGCATCATTTTTCATTTCCAATTCATCTTTTTTACTTTTAAATTCATTGTGTCTTTTCAATTTTTTTTTGACAAATTTGGATTTTTTATTAACTTTAAATAATCTTCTTTTGTTGTATGATAATCTTTTGTGCTATGACAGTCCTTACATAAAGCTATTTTATTATCAAAAGATTCTGAATTATCTCCTAAACGTTCTAGGCCTTTTAATTCCAAATATTGTTCTACAGTAGGGCTATTGGGATATATATGTGCTATTTCAAATAATTTTACACTTCTTTTTTTTGACTTTTTCTTTGTAAATCTTTACAACATAGAGGACAATGAAAATTTACCTCTCTAAGATAAAGTCTAATATCTGCATCTGTAACTGAAGCTCTTTCTTTTAAATATGCAGCTAAATCAGGATCATCTTTACTTATATTTATTTTATTATTTCTTGTTCCTATATATTTGTCACCCATTTTTCAAATCTCCTCTCTTTTATATTCAAAAATAAGTTAATAATAAAAATTTACTTCTTTTATTATTTGTTATAAAATATAAATATTAATATTATTATATAACTCGCTCCCTCTATTTCCCATTTTCGTTCACGAACGGCTACTTTTCGTACGTGAATATCATGTTTTATGTGCGTTTTTTGCACAAAAAAGTGTTACCTAGATAACTAAGTAACACTTCTAAATATTATATTTATTTACTAATCTATTTCATTAGCAGCTTTATATGCTGTTCTAATAGCACTTGCTATATCAGCAGTTCTTTCACCAGAACAATCACCTACACATACATGAGGAATTGTAATAGATGAATCATCAAAGATATTTTTCTTTGATCCTAAAGCATTAATAATTGTATCTGCTTTGATTTGATCATTTGCTGTATAGACAATATTGTTTTCAATATGATCTACTTTTGTATTTACTAATTGCTTAACATTATGATCTGCAAAGTCTTTCATCATTAATGGTAAAACAGTTGTAGATTCACCAGCAGCAATTTTATCCATCATTTCAACAATTGTCACTTGATGACCTTTATTTGCTAGATATTCAGCAGTTTCAGCACCTACTAAACCTCCACCAATAACCACACAATCACCAGTAACTTCTTGTCCGTTTAAAACATCCCAACTTGAAACAATATTGCTGTTATCATGAGGAATTGGCATTTCCATATTATGTGCCCCTACAGCAATAATAGCATAATCATAACTATTGATATCTTTTGCTTCTTCATTTAAATGAATATCTACATTTAATGTAGGTAATACTTTTTGATAATATTCAACACTTCTTAAGATTTCATTTTTTCTTGGTGGAACAGAGGCAATATTGATTTGTCCTCCTAAATGATCTGATTTTTCAAATAAAGTCACTGTATGTCCTTTAACAGCAGCAACTCTTGCTGCTTCTAAACCAGCAATACCTCCACCAATAACAACTACTTTTTGAGGATTATTTGTTGGTTTAATTGAAACAGTAGCTTCATTTCCATTTTCAGCATTTAAAACGCATGAAATGTATTGTCTATTTTGAATTGCATCAACGCATCCTTTATTACAGTTTAAACATTCTCTAATGCATTCTCCTTTTTTCACTTTTAAAGCAATATCAGGATCAGTTAATAAAGAACGTCCATAACCAATCATATCAGCGTCTCCATCATTTAAGATTTTTTCACCAGCTTCTACACTTACCACTCTACCTACTGTTGCTACTGGAATAGAAACAACTTCTTTAACTTTTCTAGCAACTGGTAATGTCCAATTATATGGCACATCTCCCATTGGTGGAATCGTATCTCCCATATTTCCTGTATGGTTGGCTTGAGCTACTTGAATCATGTCAACGCCTGCTTCTTCTAGTTTTTTCGCAAAAGCAATTCCTTCAGCTTCTTTTAAACCACCTTTACCTCTTAAACTTCCATCTTTATTTAAAGTAATAATTGGAAGTTTATATTCAATTGTTAAATCAGGTGCTGCTTCTTTAATTGCTTTAACAACTTCTAAAGCATAACGAATTCTATTTTCAAAAGAACCACCATATACATCACTTCGATGATTTAATACTTCGGAACATAAAGAACCTAACAAACGATCGCCATGAACTTCAATCGCATCAATACCAGCAAGCATTGCTTTATGCGCACAACTCGCAATACTTTCTTTAATTTGATTTAATTGTTCAACTGTTGCTTCATTTACAAAATGTTGCATATCATGATGTAATTTAGCATAAGCATCTTTTGTAAGCTTTTGTGCTAATTCTGTTTGTTTTAAAGCTTCTTCTTCATTTCCTTCAGCTTTTGCTTTAGCCGCATTTTGACGAGCTATTCCTGCTTCCATAATCATTTTTCCAACACCAAGAACATCATATTCTGGATGGAAGATTTGTAAAGCCACTTTACAATCATATTGATGTAATGTATCCGCAAGTTTTTTAAAGGCTGGTATTTGTTCTTCACTATAAAGTTTTGGTGTTGGTGATGCTGTACGTACAGGAGCTACGTCACCAATAACAACATAAGAAGCTCCACCTTTCGCTAATCTTTCATAAAAACTTAAACTTTTTTGACCAATAGATCCATCTCTTTCTTCATACCCTGTTGTAAGAGGTGGAAACATAATTCTGTTTTTTAATGTCATTTTCCCTACTTGGATTGGTTCTAATAGTTTCATATTATTATATCTCCTTTGTTATTTGATATGCATTTGTAATAGCATCTTTTAATGTTCCTACTTTTTGACAATCACCAATTAAATGAGCATTTTCAATTGGTGAAGCAACTGGATTATAGCCAACTGCAAAAACTAATGTATCAACATCATCTAAAACATATTCTTGATGATTCTTTTCATATTTAATAGTATTTTCATCAACATAAGTGATCTTTGAATTTAATTCAATCTTCACACCTTTTTCCATCATACGTCTTGTAAGCAATGATTTCGTTGCTCCAGATTCCCCTGTCATTAATCCTTTAGTCATTTCAATTAAAGTAATATCTCTATTTGTAGGGAATAAATCATTAATCAATGGTGCTAAATAATCTGCTGTTTCACAACCAACAGAACCACCACCAATAATTACGATCTTTCTACCTGGAAATTTTTTACCAGATAAAATATCATCAGCCGTCATTGTTTGTTTAAAGACTTTATAAGGTTCGATTTCTTTAGGTGTTGCACCTACTGTTGTAATAATTTCATAATCTTTAAATTCATTTTCAATCATTTCTTTAGTCACTGTTGTATTTAAACGAACATCAACACCTGTTAATTGGCTCTTCATATATTTAACTACTTTAGTAATTTCTTGTTTACCAATAGGCACACAAGCAATATTTAATTGACCACCTAAACGATCACTTTGTTCACATAAAACAACTTCATGTCCACGTTTTTTAGCGACATAAGCAGCTTCCATTCCTGCTGGTCCACCACCAACAACAAGTACTTTTTTCTTAACAGGAGCTTCATCAATTTCTTCTTTTTCAACAGCTGGATTGACTGTACAACTAATTGGTTTACCAAACATAATTCCTGTTAAACATCTTCCACAACCAATACATGGTCTAATTTCATCTATTTTTCCTGCTTTTGCTTTGTTCGCAAATTCACTATCACATAAATTAGGACGACCAATCATACACGCATCACAAACACCATTAGCGATTAACTCATCTGCTACCCAAGGTTCGTTGATACGCGAAACTGTTGCCACTGGAATAGATACATGTTTTTTAATTTCTTCACTTGCATGTTTATGTGGTGCCGGAGCTGTTCCACTTGCTGGCATTGAACTTCCTTTTTTAATGGTATTTCCTCCAGAAACATGAATAAAGTCAACGGTTGCTTTTTCTAATTGTTTAGAAACATAGATCATATCATTAAGTGTTAAACCACCATCACTGTATTCATCTCCTGAAATACGCACATCAATGATAAAATCTCTACCACATTGTTTTCTTACTTCTTCAATAACTTCTAAAGTTAAACGTAATCTTCCATGAATATCTCCACCATATTCATCTGTTCTTTTATTATATAAAGGCGTTAAAAATCCTCCTAATAAACCATGTGCATGGGCTGCTTGGATTTCAACTCCATCTCCCCCTGCTTTTTTAAAACGTAAAGCAGCTTCACCAAATTGTTTAACAATTACTTTTAATTCTTCTTTTGTTACTTCTCGAGGGGCACTTTTAGCATAATATGGTCCTACATTAGAAGGAGCAATCAATTGTGGTGTCCCAGGAATTGGAAAAGCCATATAAGCTGGATGAAAGAGTTGTGATAAGATTTTAGTATCATATTGATGTACTGCATCTACAAGTTTTTTCCATCCAGGAATATAAGAATCATCATAGATTGACATATCTCCTGGTAAATATGTATATGTAGGTTCTACAGTTGTAACTTCAGTTACAATAAGTCCTACTCCACCTTTTGCTCTAGCTGCATAGTGCTTTACTAAGGCATCTGTTACATAACCTTTATCTGCAAGATTAGTTGATAAAGGTGGCATAAAAATACGATTTTTTACTGTTGTATTTCCTATTTTAATAGGTGTAAATAAATGTTCATAAGTATTCATAATAAGTCTCCTTTTTCCTCATGTTTATTTTATCACAAGCATTTCCTAAAAACGTTATCATTTCTAGCTATTTACATCTATTTTTTGTCATCAAAAATAAAAGCAAGGACAAAATATCGTCCTTGCCAGCAAATACCATTAAGCTTCAAAATATTTTTTTATTTCTAAAACTTCATCTTCAGAAACTTTTAACAATTCAACTGCTTTTGAAAACGAAATACTTAAGCTATTCATCAAATTTGTTATTAATTCAATATTTTTCTTTCTTCTTTCCAATTTTTGTCCTTGTTCAAGCCCCATAGAATGTCCTTTTTCTATATTTTCTCTGGTTATCATTTCTCCTAAATTACACATCTTTTTAACCTCCTTCTCTATTTCTTCAAATCCATATTCTTTCATAACTTCTTTCTTTATCAAAAGATCGTATGTATTATTTAAAAATATGACTAATGGTGTCTTTATCCAATCACTATCTTCATACTTATTTTTGATATCATGATCTTTATTTAAGTATATCATAATCTGTTCGCTTTTATCATAATTTTCTAACCTTTCAATAGTACTTCCACTGACATTTTCTAATTTAGAGTTTATGCGATTGACATATCCATCTCGCTTTTTAGCAGCCTGTGGAAGTATCCATATGACATAGGCCTTTTTCATTCCATCATAGTTTCTATAATCATATTCCTTTCCATTTTGACTGGTAATCATTCTTGAAAGATAATCATTTCCTCTTGTTAGTGGGGCATAGCCGGGATTCTCTACATTTTGTATCTCTACATCTAGATAAATTCTTTTCATTGTTCCATCAGCTTGTGGCAGATTGATACAGCATAAATAATCAAATTCCACTCTTCCATGATGAGCAATATCGATGACATTATTTAGCTGTTGGAAATAAGAATTCCCTTCCTGATCCTTCTTTCCTTTAATAAGTTCAATGATTTCTTCTAAAGATACATCCTCAGCTTCTTTAATAAATCCTTTAATGATTCTTCCTAAGATTTCAGGATGTCCTAATATTCTTTTACAGAGTTTATCGATCATGATAATATGATTATTTGATGTGATTTCTAATACTTTTTCTATTTAATTTTTTCTCTTATTATATAGATAATTTTTTGATGTTTTTCTTTTTATTTTTTAAAAAAAGTAAAAAAAATAACGAAATAAAAATTTCGTTATATCAAATAAATGATCAATGCAATTAAAAAACCACAAAGAACATCACTTATAAAATGAACAGCACAAATGATTCTTGATAGCCCTACAATACATGCAATAATTAAAGCAATGATTCCTAAATGAATATTAATATTCAATAAGGCAAATGCAATCGCAAAAGCACTTACTGTATGACGACTAGGAAAAGATTCTCCTGTTTTATGACCTACAAGTGGTTCAATATTAAATGTCATACAAGGACGTGGACGATTATAGAGTTTTCTAATAAGTGTTACAATCAAAAAAGAACTTAATGGTTTAATGATTGTCAATAATAGCTTTGATGAATGATTAATAAATAATATGAGAAGTGTTAAAGCATAAAGTGCGGCTGTAAGATAAGGGGTTATTTTAGCTATTACAACGCATATTTTGTCTAAATGATGTTGACGGATGTAATTGAGATTGTTTTGATAAAATTTTTCCATTATTTTAAGATAAAGACTGTTTCTCCTTTATTAAGTGTTAGTATTTTTCTTTCAATTCTTGGATGTGAATATTTTTTTCTAACATAATTTAAAAGAATAGAAGAAGAATATCCATGAACAATTGTCACTTCTTTAACTAGAATAGAAGTTCCTTTTAAAAAGTGATCTAGTTTTACTTTAGCTTCACTTTGACTACATCCGTGTAAATCTATTGTTGATAACATCCAATCACCTCTTTGATATTATAAAATAAATTTAAATGAAAAAAAATGACAAAACGAAAATATTGCTTTTATGGGTATTTTTCATTACAATAAAGAGGTAAAAAAAGAGGAGTGAAAAAGATGGCATTAACAGCAGGTATTGTAGGATTACCAAATGTTGGTAAGTCAACATTATTTAACGCAATTACAAATGCACAAGTAGAAGCAGCAAACTATCCGTTTGCGACAATTGATCCAAATGTAGGTGTCGTAGAAGTACCAGACTATCGTTTAGATAAATTAACAGAAATGATTGAACCTAAAAAGACAGTTCCAACAACTTTTGAATTTACGGATATTGCCGGTCTTGTAAGAGGTGCAAGTAGAGGAGAAGGATTAGGTAATAAATTTTTAGGAAATATCAGAGAAACGGATGCAATTTGTGAGGTTGTAAGATGTTTTAGAGATAAGGATGTAACACATGTTGATGGTGATGTAGATCCTATTAGAGATATTGAAACAATTAATTTAGAATTGATCATGGCTGATTTAGAAACAGTTGAAAAACGTATTGGACGTTTAGAAAAGAAAGCTAAATCAGGTGATAAAGAAGCTAAAGCTGAAATGAGTGTTTTAGAAAAATTAAAACCAACATTAGAAGCAAATAAACCAGCAAGAAGTATTGAATTTGATAAAGAAGAAATGTTAATTGTCAAACAATATACTTTACTTACAATGAAACCATTAATCTATGTAGCTAACTTAGGTGAAGAAGATTTAGAAGATCCAATGCAAAATCCATATTATGTTCAAGTTTTAGAATTTGCGAAAGAAGAAGGTAGCGACGTTGTTCCTATTTGTGCAAAAATTGAAGCTGAATTAGTAGGAATGGATAAAGAAGAAAAAGCTATGTTTATGCAAGATTTAGGTATTGAAGAAAGTGGTCTTGATAAATTAATTAAAGAAGCTTATAGCTTATTAGGTCTTAGAACATATTTTACAGCTGGAGTACAAGAAGTAAGAGCATGGACATTTAAAGAAGGAATGACAGCTCCAGAAATGGCGGGTATCATTCATAGTGATTTCCAAAGAGGTTTTATTAAAGCAGAAACATATAGTTTTGATGATTTAGTGAAATATGGTAGTGAACATGCTTTAAAAGAAGCTGGAAAAATTAGACAAGAAGGTAAACAATATGTAGGTCAAGATGGAGACATCATGTTGTTTAAATTTAATGTATAATGAAAAAAGCAATTAGATATATCTTATTAACTGTCTGTGTTTGTGTATTTTGTTATTCAGCATATAATTTAATTAATATTTATTTGAATTATAAAAAAATAGATGATGATTATGGAGAATTAGCTAAAACTTATACGAAAGAAAAAGAAGAAAAAGAAGAAAAGGAAAGCTATTTACAAATTAATTGGGATGAGCTTTTACAAAGAAATAAAGATGTGAAAGCGTGGATTCAAATTCCAAATACAAATGTGAATTATCCTGTTTTACAAGGCGAAACGAATGACACTTATATTCATAGTGATATAGATCATAATGAATTAAGTGCAGGTAGTATTTTTATCGCAAGCGAAAATGAAGATCCATTTAATGATTTTAATACGGTTATTTATGGTCATAATATGAAAAATGGTTCAATGTTTAATAATATTAAATCCTATACGGATCAAAGCTTTGCGGATGAACATCCCTATATTTATATTTATTTACCTGATGGTACAGTAAGTCAATATAAGGTTGTTGTTGGTCATATTATTTCAGAAACAAGTGTTTTATATAATACACATATTGTAGATACAGCTTCATTTGTACAAGAAATGGTAAAGACATCTTCTATTAAAGTAGATTTTGATCAATCTCAAGTACAATCGGTAATTACTTTATCTACTTGTACTTCTGCAGGAAGTGAAAGTGGTAAAAGAAATGTAGTACATGCGATTTTACAAAGAAAAGGGATTGATCCTGTAAAAGAAAAAATGGAAAACTAGAGAAATCTAGTTTTTTTTGTTGTTAATTGTAAATGAGCTTGAATTGAATAAGTATGTCTGATGTGCTAAAATATTTGCATGTTAAGAGGGTGTTTTAATGGTTAAAAAAAAGAAAAGAAGTTTTATGTCTAAGTTGTTTTCTAGACGTATTTTATTATTAATACAATTTATCGTTTCTATCATTTTTTTAGGATGTATTTATATATTAAAGATGTTACCAATGAAATATTATTTGATTTTATGTGGTATTATTTTTTTGTTATGGATGTTAAGTTCATTGCTTATTAAATCAGGGATTAAAAAGAAAAAGCGAGAAAATAAATATGCTAGATTGATTTTTGGAAAGCTATTATCTTTAATACTTAGCGTTGCTTTAGGATTTGTTTCGGTAATGGCTTTTAAAGGAAATAGTTTTTTATCTAATATTACAGGTTCTTTTACACAAACAAGAGTTATTTGTATGTATGTGAAAAAAGAGAGTGCTATTAAAAGTTTAAGAGATGTAAAAGATAATACAGAAATTGGAATTGCTAGTGAAAAAGGCTCAAAGAATATTACATCAGCAATTGCTAAAATAGAAAATAAAGCAAATAAAGATTTTCAGACAAAAGATTATAAAGATTATTCTTTATTAGGAGATGCTATCATGGATGGAGACATTGATGTTATTGTTGCTGATAATGCTTATATGGCTTTATTAGAAGCAAATCATGAAGGTATTGATGAAAATCTAAAGAGTTTATGTAAAGTAGAAATTCAAGAAAAATTAAATTCTGTGACACAAGAAACAAATGTGACTAAAAATCCATTTATTGTTTATATGACAGGAATAGATACTTATGGGACAGTTTCAGCAATTTCAAGAGCTGATGTTAATCTTGCTGTCTGTGTTTCCCCAATTCAAAAACAAATATTAATTGTATCTATTCCTAGAGATACACAAATTACCTTGCATAAAAATGGAAAAATGGATAAATTAACGCATTCAGCTATGTATGGTATTAACGAGACAATTTCTTCTATAGAAGATTTCTTGGATTTAAAAGTGAATTATTATGCTAAGACAAACTTTAGTGGAATTACTAATATCATTGATGCCTTGGGTGGAGTAACAATTGATTCACCTTATGAATTTACAACATTACATGGTCACTATCATATTAATAAAGGAATTAATCAAATGGATGGAGATAAAGCTTTATGTTTTGTAAGAGAAAGATATGCTTTACCAAGTGGTGATTTTGATCGAGGAAGAAACCAACAAAGATTACTTAAAGCCATGATCAATAAAGCTGTTTCTCCTAAAATCATTACAAACTATTCAAATATTTTACAAGCAGTAGAAGGATGTTTTGAAACTAATATGTCATCTGAAGATATAAAATCACTTGTTCAAACGCAATTAGATGATATGTCTAAATGGAAAATGTACAATGTTCAACTTACGGGAGATCCAGAAATTTCATATAAAACATATTCTATGAAGGGTAAAAAATGTTATACAATGAAACCTAATAAAAAATCTTTGAACGGTATTATTAATGTTATTAATAAAATTGAAGATGGTAAAAGAATTACTGATCAAGATGTAAAAGGATTACAAGGTGCTTAACCTGTAATCCTTTTTAAATGACAACTCTTAATTTAAAATGGTGTTGATGAGTAGAAAATTGACAATTTCCATGGAGCTTTTCAACTGTATAAGCAATACTTTGAGTTCCAAAGCCATGATCTTTTTCTTTAGATATAGGAATACCATCTACAAAAATAGGTTCATTTAAGTAATTATTTTCAATAGATATAAGTAACTTACCACATTTTTCTTGCATATTTAATTCTATAAAACGTTCATTTTCTAATAACATAACAGCTTTAAAAGCATTTTCTAAACCATTAGATAGAATAGAAGTTAAATCGATATCACTAATAGACAATTGTTGAGGAACATCTAAATGATAATGAAAATCAATATTTTCATCTTTCATTCTATTTTCATAAGATGTCATAATCATATTAACAGTATCATTTAAACAATATTTCTTTCTTACAGTTTGATCGATGGCATCAAATAAAGTATGAATATATTCGATAGCATGTTCATTTTGATTATTTTCAAGATCGTTTAGTATATTGTTTAAAAAATGACGCATATCATGTCTCATTAAAATAATCTTTTTTTCATTTTCTTCCATCAGCTTCATTTCTTTTTTTGATTGTGCTTGTTTCATATAAATAACCTTATTGGTCGTTTCTATTTTTTGCTTTTCTTCATATTGTTTAAAATAAACGGTACAGAATACAAAATAACAGATACATAAAAGAAATGGTGTAAATTCTACAGTTGTTTTATTTCCAATATAAAGAAGCTTTGTATAAACGGTAGAAAGATAATCAAATATATAATAGAACATTGGAATGATACCAAAAGAAATAAGTTCATGTGATTGTTTTTTTAATAATTGAGAAATAGGTAAATAAACAAATTTAATAATGAAAACAAAAGAAATAATGAGTGTTAAAGAATAGGTTATATTATCTATATTCTTAATAAAAGAGGAAACAAAGATTGTTGTCCAGTTACTTATTTGACAACATAAATAAGCACTTGTTATAGCAATTAAACTTGGAAATAATCGTTTTTTGAAAATTAAAACAAAAAATACTAAAAGTGGTAAATGGGTAATAAAAGGATATAAAGAAATAACAGCCGATAAATCTTTAGTAAAATAGAAAATACCTTGTAATACTAAATCAATATAAAAGAATAGAAAAACACAAATGACATTCTTTTTATTGATTCTAATATCTAGAAATAGTACAGAAACAAAGATACCGAATAATAAAGTTAAAGTATAACGAATAGATTCTAAAATAGTATAAATCATATGTTAATCACCTTCTTTAAACATATATTCAAAATAAGCTTCTTTAAAAGATTTAGCATAACTTCTTGCGATGGGAACTTTCTTGTGTGTTTTTGTTTCAATTTCTATAGAATTAAAATGATCAATAGCAGGCATATGAACTAAGTAACTTCGATGACATTTATAAAATGCATCATTTGAAGTTAATTCATTACTACAATGAACAAAAGTATCTAAAACTTCTAGACATTCACCATCATTTAAACAAAATAAAACTTTTTTATTTTGTGCTTCAACACATTCAATCAAATGATAATAAATTTTACGATATCCTTTATCTGTTTTAACAATAATAGATTCAGGTTCATAATGAAATGCTTGTTTACAATCATTTAAAAGAGAGCATAGTTTTTCATAAGTTGTAGGTTTTAAAAGATATCCACTTGCTTTAACATCATAAGATTCCAAGGCAAATTCAGGAGAAGAGGTTAAAAAAATAATTTTAACGACAGAATCATTTTTTCTAATTTCATGAGCTGTTTCCATACCATTTAATAAAGGCATCATAATATCTAATAAAATAACTTCTATATGACTTTTTTGATAACTATTAATTAAAGCATCCCCATGATTAAAAAGATAAATAGAAACATCTTCATGATGTTCCTTTCCCCATTTTTCTATCATTTCTTTAACTTGATTCATATATAAAAGATCATCATCACATATTGCTATATTCATATACATCACCTAATACTATTTTATCAAAATAAAAACACTTCTTATATACATTTCACACCCTAAAAACGACATTTCGCGCCAATTACAAAAAAATTACAATTAGAAAAAGTAAAATAAAAGCATAGGAGGAAATGAATAATATTCAAAGAAAGGGGATAGGGAAAATGAAAATATATAAGAAAGTGATAGCATGTATACTGACATTAATGATGTTCTTTGCACAAATGCCAGTCAATGTATTTGCGGCTAATCAAAAGAATAATATACCACTTGATATTGTCTTGGTTTTAGATGTTTCAGGGAGTATGGAAGATCCTATAACTTCAACTGATACTACTAAAAGGATTACAATTTTAAAAGATTCAATTAATCAATTTATTGAGAGCTTTGCTAAAAATAATTCAAAGATAAATCAGGCAAATAAACAAAGTAGAATTTCGATTATTAAATTTTCAGGAGATAAATCAGATAAAGTAGGAAATGAAACGTATAAAAATAGTCAATTTACCTATAACTATACACAAGTCATGAGCAATTTCTTTACTGTCACAAATGAAAACAAAGCAAAGTTGGAAGATGTTGTAAATAGCATTAGTCCTGCAGGGGCAACACGATCAGATTATGCAATGGAATTAGCGCTAAAACAAATTGAACAAAGTAAAAATGATGAAAGTAGAAAATATGCTAAAAGAATTGTCTTTTTTGTAACGGATGGTCAGCCGACGACTTTGAGTAATTTTGATGATGATGTCGCTAATAAAGCTATTACAACATCAAAGAAAATAAAAAAAGATGCAGAAGTTTATACATTTGGAATGTTTTCTTTAACTGATCCATCTATTACTGGACATGTAGGAAGTGGTAGTTGGTCAGATGCAGAAAAGTTTAATGCTTATATGCATGGAGTTTCTAGTAATTACTCAGATGCCCAAAGTTATAAAGATTTAGGAACTAGAGAAGAAAATAGTGCTTATTATATGGGGGCTAAAAGCTCAAATGAGGCTACAGCAATATTTAATAGTGTTATAAATAAATTATTAAGTATGACATATGCTGGCGCAGATTATACAGAAGTAACTGAAGCAAAGAAAAGAATACCAAGTGATCTAACTCTTTATACAGATGAAACAGTACAAGCATTAGAAGATGTATTAAAAGATGTAAAATATGACTTAGATATTACACAACAAGATACAGTTGATGGCTATGCAGATGCTATTAATAAAGCAATTGATCAATTAGAATATAAAGCTGCAGATTATACAGAAGTAGATAAAGCTATTGAAAAAGCAAATAAACTTAATAAAGATAACTATGAAGATTTTTCAAAGGTAGAAGATGCTATTAAAACAGTTGTACGTAGTAAAAATATAACAGAACAAGATGAAGTAGATTCTATGGCAAAAGCCATCAATGATGCAATTAAGGCATTAGTATTCCAATTAAAAATCAAATATGGTTCTAATGGTGGAACAGGAACAATGGCTAATCCAACTGTTAAATTAGATAAGGAATTTACTTTCCCAAAATGTGAATATGTTGCTCCAAATGGAAAACATTTTAAAGGCTGGCAAGTAGACAATACTGTTTATAAAGTAGGAGATAAAAGAGTATTTACTAAAGATGATCAAAATAAGGAAATTAAAGCAGTTTGGGAAGAACATACTTTTGATCAAAAATTAAAAGAAGTCAATGGAGTAAGTACTTTAAAAGACAAAGCAACATGTACAACAAATGCTATCTATTATAAAAGCTGTGCTTGTGGTCAAGTAAGTACTACAGAAACATTTGAAGATAAAGATACAAAATTAGGACATGAATATACAAAACAAATAAAAGATTCAAAATACTTAAAATCTCAAGGAAGTAACTGTCAAGAACATGATGTATATTGGTATGCATGTTCAAGATGTGATGTAAGTGCTAAAGATGATGAAAATGCACAAGATAAGTATTATGAATCTGCAGAAGTAGGAAATCATGTATTCTCTAAAGATTGGCATAAAGATTCTAATAATCATTGGCATTCATGCACAGTTCCAGGATGTAATGAAGTTTCAGATAAAGGAAATCATGTGTATAATCAAGAAGTTGAAAGTAGTGAATATTTAGCGACTCCAGCTACTTGTATGACACCTGCTAGATATTATAAGAGTTGTATTTGTGGAGCAAAAGGTACAGAAGCATTTGCAGCAACAGGTACTCATTTAGGACATGCTTATATAGAAGTTAAGAATCCACAATTTTTAAGAGAAAAAGCAACTAATTGTAAGGAACACGATACATATTGGTATGTATGTTCAAGATGTGGAAAAACATCAAAAACAATCAATAAATATTATGAAGATAAGGATTCTAAAGGAGAACATATATCAAGTGATTGGATCATTGATCAACAACCAACAGTAGCTAAAGAAGGATCAAAACATAAAGAATGTACAGTATGTAAAGAAGTGTTAGAAACAGAAAAGATTGCTAAGTTAGAAAATGTGAAAACTGAAACAAAGAAAGAAGAAACAGCTTCTAAAAAAGAAATAAAAGTAGAAAGTAAAAAAGCTGTAACAACAGGAGATAATACAAATAGTATTGTGCCAATGGTTTTACTAGGTATAAGCTTATTAGGAATTTATATGATTGTAATGAAAAAATATGTTCGTTAGAAAGTAAAAGAGAGAAGATTTGGTTCTTCTCTTTTTGTTATAATGAATAAGAGGTGATACATAATGCAGATAATAGTGATTATCTTTTTTGTAATTATATTATTCATATTTTTACTTTTAAGTTTATCAAATGGTGAAGATCAAAAAAGAATTGCAGGGAAAGAAGGAGAATTACAAGCAAAGAAGATATTAAATCATTATTTAAATGAAAATGGTTTGTTATTGAAATATTATTGTTATGGTTCATTAAAAAGCATTGAAGAAGCCACAAATTATCTTCATTGTAGTCGAAGACAATTACAAAGAATCTTAAAGAAACTTTGTGATGAAGGAAAAATGATTAAAGAAGGTAAAGGAAAGTATAAAATAAAGGGGTGAAATTTTTCACCCCTTAAAATTAAGCATTTAACATTTTGTTAGCAAGTTTTTTAGCCACAACGACTAATAAAACAGCAACTGCAGCAAGAATAGCTGAACCAATGAATCCCATCACATAAGATCCTGTAGCATCAAAGAAACTTGCGGAAATCTTAGGACCAACGAAAGCCCCAATACCATAACCAATAAAGATCAAACCATAGTTTCTATTATAATATTTAGAACCAAAGATTGTTTTAACCATTGGTGCGAAAACAACAAGTAATCCACCAAATGAGAAACCAACTAAAGCAATACAAGCGACAAAGTATGCAAATGAATGAGCTACTGTTAACATAAGCATTGAAATACCATTTAAAATCAAGACAAGAATTAAAGAATTCCATCCTTTTAACTTATCATAAATAACACCAAATGATAAACGACCAAACATATTAAATAAAGTCATTAAACTTACACATAAAGCTGCATCCATCGCTGATAAACCAATTTGAGTTTGAGCAATTGGTGATGTTGCAGAAACCATCATTGTTCCAGCGGCATTAGCGAAAATAAACATTACTAATAATACCCAGAAGATTGGAGTTTTAACCATTTGAGGAATATTATAATCTTTTGTATGTAATTCTTTGCTTTGTTGTGCACTTGGTACCCAACCTTCAGGAGTCCATCCATCAGGACAAGGAACGATCATCCAAGCAACAGCTCCAACACCGATTAAGAATACAACACCTAAAATTTTACAAGCCATTGGTGCTCCAAAGTTATCAATTAACATTTGAGCGATAGGTGACATAATGAAAGGTCCACAAGCAGCTCCAGCTTGAACTAAACCAGAGATAGAACCACTTTTATCTGGGAACCATTTTAATGCTGTTGGTAAACATGCAGGATAAATTGTTCCAGCACCAGCACCAGCAATGACACCATAAGCAATATATAAGAATGGAATAGATGAAGCAAAACCAGTTAAGATCCATCCTCCAGCAAATAAAACTAAACCAATATAAATTGCGACTCTTGGTTGTAATTTTTCAGCTAAAATACCACCAAGGAAACCTACTGCACAGTAGATAAACATATAAATTGTGTATGCCATTGAAAAATCTGAATTACTCCATCCAAATTGATTACAAAATGGCAAACAGAATAAACTAAAGAAGGCAGTGGCAGAAGTGAATAAACTTTGAATCCAAACTCCTGCAAAAACACGCCAACGTGTTGCTTTTGTAATTTTCATATTCTCTTTTCTCCCTTTATTATTGTAAAGTACCTAAATCAAGTGGTACACCTTGCCCATTAAATTTACCAGCTTCTCTACTAGTTCCTAACCAGTAAACCATACTAGCGATATCTTCTACTTCAAGGAATGGAACTCCTGCATACATTTCTTCTACAGATTTGAAATCTTTACCAGTTAAATCATTAATGAATTTAACATAATCCATTGTTTCACACATTGGAGTTTTAACTTTAGTAGGACATAAAGCATTAACGATAATTCCTTTAGACCCCACTTCTTTAGCAAGAGTTTTAGTTAATCCTAAAATACCCCATTTACTCATACAATAAGTAGCTAATTGAGGAGTACCATATAAACCAGAAGTTGATGAAATATTAATAATACGACCAAATCCTTGTTTTAACATATATTGAGCAGCATATTTATCAGTACGCCAAGTACCAATTAAGTTAATATCCATTACTTTTTCAACTTGTTCATCAGTTAATTCCCAAGTATAACCGAAGTTAATAACACCAGCATTAGCAATCACAACATCTAAACGACCAAATGTTTCCCATGCTGAAGCAAATAATGCTTCCATATCTTCAGTAGAAGTAATGTTTGCTTTTTTAGCTAAAACTTTTGCTCCTTTAGCTTCACAACTAGCAATTGTTTCTTTAAATGCTTCGTGAGATGGATCTAACATATCGGCTAAAACAACATTAAATCCGTTTTCAGCATATTTGTAGGCATGAGCACGACCTTGTCCCATTGCTCCACCTGTAATAAGAACAACTTTTTTTTCTTCCATAATTTTTCTCTCCCTTTGTTATTTATTTAACATCACATGTTATTTTTTTAACAAAGTCATTTTAAACTCTCAAACGATTTGAGAGTCAAGGGGGTAAAAAAGTGTCAAATAAGGTCAAAAAAGAGGAAAATATGTTATAATTTGGTGAAAACTTTAAAACAATTTGAAGGTTGGGGGATTATGTACAATACTTATACAATAGGAGAACTTGCTAAAATACTAGGAATTACAGCTGAAACAATTCGTTATTATGAAAGAAAAGGAATCATTGCGCCCATCCATGATCAAGAAACAGGATATCGCTATTATACAACTTGGGATCTTCATATGCTGATTCGTGCACGCTGTTATCTTGGCTTTGGATTATCAATTGAAGAAACAGCGGGAATACTCCAAAGTAAGTCTTTATAAGAAATTGATGATTTATTAGAAGAACAAGAACAAATCATTCAAAAGAATATTATTTATCAAATGAATTTATTGAAAAGATTGCGTACGAATAGAAAGTTGATTAGTCGAAGTGAAAACTTAAACTTTACTTTACAAAAAAGACCAGGAATCTATCGTATTGATACACAAAAATGTTATACGATAGATTTAAAGAAAGAAGAACGTGAAGAACTTAAAGAATTTTGTCAAAAAATACCATTTGTTTTTTCTACGGCGCTTTTTCCTAAAGAACATATTGAAAATGAAAATAAGGAATTCTACTATGGAATAGGGGTAGAGGAAGAATTTGCGGGAGTACTTGATATTAAGGAAAGTGAATATGTTCATTACTATCCTGAACAGTTATGTCTTTATATGTGCGTTCCTTCTCGTTCGAGTCAAATACTGACATATGAGGTTTTACAGCCCGCCTTTGATTATATGGAAAAAAATAATCTCCAACTCGCAGGAGATGTGATTTCTCAAGTGGTTTCAATGTGGAAACCAGAAGACGAATATTTTAATTATCATACAATTTGGATTCCAGTCCAATAAAAAAGCAATTTCAACCGAAATTGCTTTTTATCTTGATCTTTGTAATGATTTTTTAAGAATAGAATCATCGATGAAGCGAATATATGTTTCTAATGTCTTTTGTCCATAAGTAAAACGTAATTTTGTTTTCTTTGGATAAGTCACTCTTTTAATTTTTCTATAATCAAATAAAACACGACCAATTAAAACTTGTTTTTGTCCAAAGAAAATAATCCATTGAATCATTAAATAGAAAACAAAAGAATAAATTGTTAAAGCATTTAATGGTAAATAAACACTATCAACATCTCCACTTAATAAATGCGTAATCATGTAATAAATACAATAAACAAGCATTACTAAATAAATAACAATAATGATTGCATAGAATATTTTTCCTTGCATGTTTAAACCACAAACCATGGTATCATCTTTCTTCTTTGTTTTAATAATTGTAGCTACGAAATTAATGACAAGATAAGTAATCCACACTAAAATAACAGCTACTAAAATAGGTAATAAATATTTTAAATCTCCCATAAAAGACGCTCCTTTAAATAATTACCTTATTATTATACAAGAAAAAACAAAAATAGTATAGTTAAAAAATAAAGACAATCAGACTTTATGTTATAATGTGGGTAAATTAAGAAAGAGGAAATACCATGGAAATAACAAAAGAAATATTAGAAAGCATTTTAGATGCTTATAGTTATGAAATTGTTTTTGTTGATCGACAACATATTGTGCGCTATATGAATAAAACAGCTAAAGAAAGATATGGTGGGCGTGTAAAAATCAATCAAAGTTTATTTAATTGTCATAGTGAAAACTCTAAAGTTAAAATTGAAGAATTTTTAAAAAGAGCCGATGCTGGTGAAGATGAAATGTTTGAAACTTATAATACTAAAACAGGTGAAAGAGAATTCTTTGTACCTGTTAGAGATTCTAATAAACACGTCATTGGTTATTTTGAAAGACATGAGATGCCTTGGGATGAAAGCAATCCTAAAGTTCCTGTAACTGAATATTGGAAACATAGAAGATAGCTTTGCTATCTTCTAATAGTTTCTAGCATAATATTCATCAAAAGTTAGACCACTTTTTTCTATTTTTTGGGCTAGATCTTTTCCTACATAACGAATGTGCCAAGCTTCATAACTATACCCTGTTAGTTCCTCTTTATCTTTTGGATAACGTAAGATAAAACCATAATTACTTAGTTGGCTTAAAAACCAAGAATATTGAGGGTGATTTTCAACTTCTTCATATTTATATTGATCTAAAGCAATATCTAAGCCTAACCCCGTTGTATGTTCACTATGACCAGGACGTGAACAAGTTTCATCTGCTCTTTCTACACTATAAGTTTCTACCATATGATTATAAATTTCTTTTTGCCAGGCTGTTGAACGATAGCCTGAAGTCACATACAGTTCAAAACCTTTATTTATACAAGCTTGTTTTAAAGCTTGAAAATCATCATAAATCACTTTTCTAGCAGTATGTTTACTATAAGAACTTCCATAAGTACCTGCGTTTGTATTTATTTCAACAAGATCACTCGGTTCATAGGTTTCATCTAATTGATAATATTTATTAACAATTGTATTTAAATCATTAGGATGTTCTTGTTTGATAATTTTTCCATAAAAATCAAAATCACGATTCATATTTACAAGTGTAATAACTTCTTTTTTACTTAAATCTTGGTGTGCTTTTTGGTAGGTATCATATCTTTCTTTATATTCTTGATGATAAAAACTTATTTCAGGTGTTTGTTTCTTTTTTATCGTTTTTACTTCCTGAGTATTCTTTTTAGGAAAGAAAAAAACGATACTACCAACCATACAGATTATTAATATTAATAGACTTATTCTTTTCTTCATATAAACCTCACATTTCTATATCAATATCATCATTACTAATCATTTGTTTAACATAATTTTTGAATTCTTTAATGATATTAGCTTGATCTTTTAAAATACTATGTTGACTAGCAAGAGTAGAAGTATATTCTTTAAGTGAATAAATAGTTACAACATTATCATTATAATGATTGACAAGAGGAACATATTGAATATTTTCAATACTGATTTCATCTTCTTTTTTAACAAAATCAAAACATACCATTCCTTCTAACTGATTATAAACATCTTTCATCGTACTTAAAAAATTACCTAAAGAATAAATAACAAGTGTATGATTGATTTTTTCAATAGGTTGAATTAAATGAGGATGATTTCCAATTACAACATCAACACCTAAATCAGCAAAATAGTGAGCATATTCTTGTTGTAAATCAGATAATTCACTATGTCCTTCTTTACCCCAATGAACAGCTACAATAACTACATCACTTTGAGCTTTAGCGTTGTTTACATCTTCTTTAATTTGTTCCTTATCTAATTGTCCTAATATATAAGGATACGTTTTTAATTGTTTTTGAATAGATTTATAGTTGGTTGTTTCATTAACACCAAAAGTATAAGCTAAAAGACTAAAACGAATTCCGTTTTTTTCAATGACTCTTATTGTTTGCCGGTCTTCTTGATTTTCATATAGTCCAGAAAAGAGAATATCGGAATGTTGTTTCCAAATATGTGCAGATGATATCAAAGCATTTTTTCCTAGATCCATGGAATGATTTGTAGCACTAGAAGCCATATTAAATCCTGTATCTTGTAGATCATCAATTAAAGATTCAGGAGAATTAAAATTAGGATAACCTTTAATTCCATAAGAATCACCAGCAATCAAAGTTTCTTGATTAATATAAGCTAAATCATGATCAGAAATATATTTTTTTATATTTTGATAACAAGGTTTAAAATTATAAGTTGTATTATTTCCTTGTTTTAAGGCATATTGATAAACATTTTCATGGATAATATTGTCTCCTACTGCAACAAAGGAAACAGTAGGGTAGGATGTGTTTTTTTTATTTTTTTTATGTATTGTTCTAGGTTGGATAGGAGTAGAATAATAAGAAAATATAAAATAAAAAAGTAAACATAGTGTTATTAAGAAAGTGATTGAAACAAAGAATATTTTTTTCTTATTTATTTTTTTCATATATTTTCCAGCCTTTCCTTTTGATTATAAATATATTATTATTAATTTAATAAAAAATAAACATTTTGGAGAAAAAAAATGAAAAACAGTGAAACATTTGAACGATATGAAATAGAATACCAAAACGCCGATTATTATGGTGAATATAAATATGCGGATTTATTATCAAAGCTTTCTAATCTTGCAACTAAAAATGCGATGGAAATAGGTTTGTGGAAGGAAAGTTTTAATGGAAAATATGGTTGGGTATTAGTTAAACAAACAGTTAAATTAAAAAGACCACTATTAGTAGGAGAGGAACTGATAGTTTCTACCCGTGCTAAAGGGGAAAGAAAAATTCAATATTTTAGAACCTATGATTTAAAAATCAATGATGAAGTTGTAGGAGGCATTTATTCTATTTGGACATTAATAGATATTGAAAAAAGAAGAATTGTCAGACCACAAAAAGTAGGAATTACAATTCCTGAATGTGAAGAATATTCGAGTTTTGTAGAAAAATACGAGCCGCTTTTAGATATAGAGACTCAAAAAGTTCAAACAAGAGAAGTCATGTATAGTGATATTGATTTAAATAAGCATATGAATAATGCAAGATATCTTGAATGGGTCATGGATCTTCTTCCTCAAAACGTATTAGAAAAATATTTTATTGGAGAAATGACAATGCACTATCAAAAAGAAATTGCTCCAGAGAGTATTGTGGATTTATATTATGGGCAAGAAGATGATCATTTTAAAATAGAATTTAAGATTGCAGAACAAATACATTTTGTCATATCAGGAAGATTTAAAGAAAAGAAAGAGTAATGGATAAAGTTATATCATAATATACTAAGAAAAAAGTGATTCTCATTTAAAACAAGAATCACTTTTCTTATCTATTAATACATTGCAGGAGTTGGAACTTCGTTTTTAGAAGTATCTTTTGCATCGGCAATACCTGCTTCGGTTGTAATGAATAATGAAGCAATACTGCAAGCATTTAATAATGCGCTACGAGTGACTTTAGTTGGATCAATGATTCCTTTTTCAAACATATCGACCCATTGTCCATTTTTAGCATCAAAACCATAATTCTTTTGCGCAGTTTTTTGGCTTTCAACAATGTCTTCTGCATTATATCCAGCATTTTCAGCAATTTGTTGAATTGGAGCAAATAAGGCTTCCATGACAATATGAATACCTTTTTGAACATCTACATTATCAGATTTTAATTGAGGTTTAACTTCTTTATATGCTTCTACTAAAGCAGCACCACCACCAATGACAATACCTTCTTCAACAGCGGCTTTAGTGGCATTTAAAGCATCTTCAATACGTAATTTCTTTTCTTTAAGTTCACTTTCAGTTGTTGCTCCTACTTTAATAGTAGCGACACCATTTGATAATTTACCTAAACGTTCTTTTAATTGTTTTTGATCATAAGAAGAAGTTGTTTTCGCTAATTGATTTTCAATACTTTCAATACGTTGTTTTAAATTATCTGATGGATTATTACCAGCAATCATTGTTGTATGATCTTTTGTAACGATTACTTTTTTAATTGTTCCTAATTGATCAAGAGTAACATCTTTTAATTCCATAGAAATATCTTTATTAATAAAGGTACTACCAGTTAAAGCAGCAATATCTTGTAATAATTCTTTTTGGTTATCTCCAAATCCAGGAGCTTTTGTTGCAACAACATTGAATGTTCCTCTTAGTTTATTTAAAACAAGGGTTGAAATAACTTCGTTTTCATAATCATCAGCAATTAATAATAATGGTTTATTACTTTGAACGATTTGTTCAAGAATTGGAAGAATTTCTTGTAAATTATTGATTTTATGATTTGTAATAAAGATATAAGGATTTTCCATTTCAACAGTCATTTTATCATGATCTGTGACCATATAAGGAGAAACATATCCTTTATCATATTGCATACCTTCATTGATTTCTAAGACGTTGTCAAAACTATTAGATTCATCAACATTGATAATTCCAATTTTACCAACTTTATCCATTGCTGAAGCAATCAATTGACCAATTTCTTCATTACCAGCTGAAATAGTCGCTACTGAAGCGATATCTTGACTTGTTTCTACTTTATGTGAATTTTTCAAAACAACATCAGCAACTTCTTTACCTGCTTTTTCAATACCTTCACGCATTAAAACAGGATTAGCTCCTTTATCTACAGCTTTCAATCCATTCACGATCATATTTCGAGCAAGAATAGTTGCTGTGGTTGTACCATCACCTGCTACATCATTAGTTTTATTAGCTACTTCATATACAAGTTTAGCACCCATATTTTCAAATTTATCTTCAAGTTCTATTTCCTTAGCGATACTTACACCATCATTTGTAATTAATGGAGAACCATAACCTTTATCTAAGACCACATTACGTCCTTTAGGACCTAATGTTACACTAACTGCATCCGCTAAAACATTCACACCTTTTAACATTGATTGACGTGCATCATTTGAAAATCTTACTTCTTTACTCATAAATATCTGCCCCCTTATTCAAACTTAGCAATAATATCTTTTTCATCAATAACAATATAATCTTGATCAGCTACAGTTACTTTTGTACCTGAATATTCTTTATAAATTACACGATCATTTTCTTTTAATGATGAAGTACATTCATCACCAACGGCAATGACACTGGCAATAGATGGAACTTCTTTCTTTTCAGTCGTTAAAACAATTCCACTTGCTGTCTTATTTTCCTTTTCTTCTTTTTTAATTAATACAAACTTATGCAATGGTTTAATCATACTATTCACTCCTTTAGCACTCACCATATCCTTGTGCTAATTTGTATTATAGTCTTATATGTTAACTTAATGTGAACTTTTTAGCACTTGAATCAATTAAGTGCTAAATCAAGGTTACAAAAAAGTGCCTACTTTACCAAATAAAAAAGCTACTTTATGATGTTAGTGAAAGGAAGAATAAGAAATGATTAATAAAGAAAATTGGAAAGAAAATTATACACATATTTCAAATGAAGTGATTGATAATGAAAAGGTTTTAAGAGTTGTTAAAAGTGGAAAAATTAATGAATATGATGAAAATACATACGCTAAATTAGTTGATCCATCATTTCATAATGGAATTATTGAAGTAAAGATGTTAAGTCGTTTATTAAAAGATGCTCCTGATTTTGCGAGAGGGTTTATTGGTATTGCTTATCGTATTAATGAAGATGATACAAAGTTTGAATCATTTTATGTAAGACCAACAAATGGTAGACAATGTGATGACCCGGTAAGGAAACAACATGGTTGTCAATATTTTTCTTATCCAACCTATACATTTGCCTATTTTAGAGAACGTGGCATTACAAAATATGAAAATCAAGTAGATATTGATTTAAATGAATGGATCAGTTTAAAAGCTGTGATTGAAGATGAAAAAGCAATTTTCTATTTAAATGATGATCTTCAACCATTATTAGTGGTAGATCAAATGATTCATGATAAATCAATGAGAGGAAATATTGGTTTCTTTGTAGATATTGGAACAGAAGCTTTCTTTAAAGATTTAAAAATTACTTATTTTGATTAAAAGATAATTTCTAGAGGTCTAACAGCGTTAGACTTCTTTTTTATGGCTTTTATATTTTGTAATATTTAACCTTTTAAATGGTAGAGATGTTAAAATTATATTCAATATCTTTTTTTGATGAGATTAGGAAAATTATTGCATTTTTAAATGTAGAAGGTTTCCTTTTGACAAAATTTTAATTTGATATAATAAAGATAGAGGAAGGTGGAAATACCAATGAGAATGTATCTAATTATGAAAGATTTTATAAATTCAAATATATATCTCTCACTAGATTACTTTGTTCAAAAGTATGATGTTTCAAAAAGAACGATTCAAAATGACTTATCATACTTAATGCGTATTTCTCCTCGAAAAGGTTTTACATTTCATAACAAAAGAGGTTCTGGATATCTCTTAGAAATAACAAATGAAGAATTGTTTAAAGATTTTATGGAAAGCTTAAATGAAGGTATTTATTTTCAGGTTAAAGAAAGACCAGCACAAATTTTAGCTTATCTTGCTATTCAAACTGGATATATTTCAATGGATAACATTGCAGATACTTTTCAAGTATCTAAGACTGTTATAAAGCATGATATGAATGATGTTGAAAATCTAGCAAAGAGTTATCATTTTGAATTAGAAAGAAAAACACATTATGGTATTTTGTTACGTTATGAATTGACATCTTTTAAAAAGTACTTAGTTGAAGAATATTTAAATCAAAATGTTTTTATTCAAACGGCAGTAAATGATGTTATTGAAGAATTTAATGACATTGAACAAAAGTTAATTAGACAGTTGAATAAAGAAGGATTGAAAATCAACTATAATGAACTTTTAAATGTGATTGAGTATTTAAAAATTGTTATTTATATTGCACATAGACAAGATGAACAAAAAGAGGAATTTATTTTTGATAAAAATAATGAAATTCATCGAATTGTTGAATTCTTAGTTGGAATATTAGAAAAGAAATATGCTATAGGATTAAGTAAAAAAAGCATAGAAGAGATTTTAAAAGTTTTACAAAAAAATATAAAAAGAGAAATAGGTTCAATATCTTCTTTTACAAATTATTTAAAAGAAGACATTGAAGAATTTATAAAACAAATAGATGAAAAATATGATACGAAATTTCTTGAAGATGAAGACTTTAAGAAAATGTTGTTAACACATGTTTCATTATTAATAGATAGATTACATAATAAAATTTCATATCAAAATCCATTAGCCAATGAGCTAAATATTACATACCCAATGATGTTTAATATCGCTCTTCAATTTTGTAGCATGTTACATGAAAAATACAACGTTGAAGTGACATTTGATGAAATTGGTTTTGTAGCGATGCATTTTGCATCGCATATGGAAAAGGAAAAACAAGGTAAATTGTTATCTTATAATCATATTGGAATTGTTTGTTCATCAGGTGGTGGAAGTGCTTATATGATCAAGATACAAATTGAATCATTATTTCCTCAAGCAGAGGTACAAACATTTTCATTTTTACAACAAGATGAATTGAAAACATTTCAACCTGATTTAATTTTTACAATCATGCCTTTATCTCAAGAAATCAAGACACCAATTATTTATATTAAAGAACTACTTGATGATAGAGATTTAGTTAAGATTAAACAAATTTTACAATGTGAAGAATATGATCCTTATACTTTGATTCAAGATAATCCTATGTATTATTCATTTTTTTCTAAAGATTTTTTTAAATTTATAGAAGCAGATAGTTATGAAAATATTATTCGGATGATGGGACAAGAATTAGAGGAAAAAGGTTATGGTAAAAAAGGCTATACTGATTTGATTTTTGAACGTGAATCGTATGTAAGTACTATTTATACAAATGGAGTTTGTATACCCCATCCACTTGAAACAGACGCACTTAAAAATATGATTTCTGTAGCTATTTTAAAGAAACCATTTGTACAAAATGGCAAAGAAATAAAAATAGTTTTTATGATTTGTTTAAAGAAAGATCAAGTTGAAATATATAAAGTAATAACTAAAAAGTTATATCGTTTAATGCAAAAGAGTAATTATGTTGAAATGTTAACGAAGGTTGATTCTTTTGAAGAAATGATGAGTTTAATGAAAGAAATAGGAGGTGGAAATAATGAATAGTGAATTGTTAAAAGAATTGAGTAATGCTGATAGTGTAGCATCAGTGGAAGATGAAGTAAGATCGATTCTCTATCGAGAATTAGCAAAACATAGTGATGAAGTTTTTAGTGATTGTTTAGGAAGTATTATCTTTCATAAGAAAGGAACTTCACCCAATCCTTTAAAAATTATGTTTTGTGCTCATATAGATGAAGTAGGTTTTATGGTAAGACATATTTCTGATATTGGTTTTGTATATTTAGTGGCTTTAGGTTCAGTTTTAAATAAAAGCAAAGAAATGCAAATGGTTAGAATTACGACGCAAGATGGTAAAAAAGTGGAAGGCTTATTAAATGTGACTAAAGATAGCAACGGTAACGTTAAAGAAATGTACGTTGATATTGGAGTTGATAGTGCAGATGAAGTAAAAGCTTTAGGAATTGATGTTGGTGACATGGTTTGTTTTGCTAGTGAAGCAAGACAGATTCAAGATAAAGTGATTGCTGGCAAGGCAATGGACGATCGAACAGGATGCTATGTCATGATAGAAGCGATGAAAAGAATTCATGGAGATGTTGAAAATGATATTTATTTTGTAGGAACAAGTAGTGAAGAAGTTGGTGTAAGAGGTGGTAAAACAGCGACTCATCTTATTGATCCTGATATTGTTTTTGCACTTGATGTTGCAAATAATCCAGAACTTGTTAAAAACTATACGAATCATCGTTTAATTGGTAAAGGACCAATGATTGTTCATTATGACAAAACTCTTTCACCAAATAAAAAATTGATTAAATATGTTAAAGAATTAGCCAGTAAACATGGAATACCTTATCAAAGCGATATGTTCGGTGGAGGAGGAACAGATGCTGGAAATGCACACTTAGAAAAAGGTGGACGTTTGGCACTTGTTTTAGGAATACCACTTAGATATTGTCATGGATCTTATTCATTTGTTCATAGTGATGATTTAGAAAGTTTGACACAGTTAGTTAACTGCTTAATAGATCATTTGACATATCAAGATTATCAAAATTTTATTAATTTTATTGGAGGATAAACAAATGACAGAAACGGAACAAATTATTGTAGGATTAATTTCTTCAGCTGGACAAAGCAAATCTTTAGCTTTTGAAGCATTGAAGAAAGTAAAAACAGGTGAATATGATGAAGCAAGAAAGATATTAGAACAAGCTAAAGAAGCTGATTTACAAGCTCACACTGTTCAAACAAAGCTTATTCAAGCCGAAATGTCAGGCTCTGGAAATAAGCCAGAAGTTGGGTTATTAATGGTTCATGCACAAGACCATTATATGACTTCTCAATTAGCAAGAGATCTAATTGAAGAACTAATAAATGTATTTGAAGCAAAGGAGGGTAAATAATGAGAATTGTATTATGCTGTGCAGGTGGACTTTCTACAACAATGCTTATGAATAGTATGAAAGATACAGTACATAACAGTGCAAAATTAAATGATGCTGATTTTGATTTTATCGCTATTCCAATTGATATTCTACAATCTGAAGCAGACAATTGTGATGTTTTAGTTTTAGGACCACAAGTTGCACATAAATTAGATGCAGTAAAACCTATCATCGAACCTCGTAAGATTCCTTATGTTATTGTTGATCAAGAAACATATGGAAAAATGGATGGGGCAACTGTCATGAAACAAGCGTTAATTGCGCGTAGAAAAGCAGATTTAAAAAAATAATTTTATGGGGAGGAAAAAAACGATGTACTCAAAATTTGAGAACTTTATGAAAAAGTATTTAGCACCGCTTGCTGATAAAATGGATAAAGAAGTTCATTTGAGCGCTGTTAAAAAAGCAATGGTTGCAATGACGCCATTGTTAATTATCGGTAGTTTTTGTTTGATTCCAGAAGCAATTCCAAATATGATTGGAGAAAAACATGTAATTTCTCAATGGATATTAACAAATTTGGATATTATCTATATTCCTTATAATGTAGGTATGGCTTTAATGTCAGTTTATGTTACTGTAATTATTGCATATCAATTAGCTAACTCTTATAAGTTAGATATTCCAGGATGTGTGACAATGGGATTAGTATCATTCTTAATGTTAGTTGTAGAATTCACAGAAGATGGGGGAATTTCTAAAACTTATTTAGGACCTAAAGGTTTATTCTGTGCAATGTTTGCAGGATTTATCGCTGTTGAATTATTCCGTTGGTGTAAAAAGAAAAACTTTACAATCAAGATGCCAGATACAGTACCTGATTTCGTATCTCGTTCTTTTGAAATGATTCCTATTTCAGTAATCATTATTGGGTTCTTCTTAATTGTACGTATTGTTTGTGTCAATGTATTAAATACAATGCCACCATTAATCTTTACAGCAATCTTTGCACCATTAGTAGGGTCTATGGATAATCCAATTGCTTATACTTTCTTAAAAATGTTACAAGCTTTAATATTCTTCTTTGGTATTCATCCATCAGTATTAAGCCCAATTACAAGTCCAATTTCGACTCAATTCTTAGCAGAAAATATTGCTGCTGTTCAAGCTGGTCATGTAGCAACTCACTTCTATGCTCCTGGACCTGAATCAGCATTTGGTAACTTTACAGGTAGTGGTGTTACTATTGGTTGTGTATTCTGGTGCTTAATGAGTAAGAATAAAGCTTTAAAACAAGTTGGTAGATTATCATTTATTCCAGCATTATTTGGAATTAATGAACCAATTCTATTTGGTGCGCCAATCGTATTAAATCCAATGTTCTTTATTCCATTTGTTATTTGTGGTGGTATTATTGGTTCATTAGGTGGATGGGCGATGTATTTAGGTATTATGAAATGTTCAACCTTTACACCACCATATGTAGGAGTATTTTTAGAAGGATTCTTAACGAATATGGATCCTATGTCTATAGTTGTTAATGCAGTACAATTAATACTATCTATTTTAATATGGTATCCATTTGTTAAATCATATGAAAAGACTTATGGTAATAAAGAAGAAGAAACTAATGCTATCAGTGCAGAAGATGCAGCTATCTTAGATGATTTAGACTTAGACTTCTAATTAATAGGCAAGTTTCGACTTGCCTTTATTTGTAGGAGGATTAAAAATGGCAAAAAGAATAAATAAAATACAAGAATTTTTAGATGAAAAAGATATAGATGCTTTATTAATTAAAAGTAAAACAGTAAAAAAATGGATGAATACTATGACTGGTAGTGGTTGTCAAGTATTGATTACAAAAGAACATGGCTATTTAATTGTAGATGGGCGTTATATTACAGAAGCCAAAGAAAAAGAACATGATTTAGAAATTATATTACATAATCCACATTTAACGGGACGTAATTATTTAGGGGCAGTAGAAGAAATATTAAAAAAAGAAAATTGTAAAACGCTAGGGGTAGAAGCGTATCAAGTATTAGTTAAGGAATATCAAGAAATAGAAAAATTAGGGATAGAAGTTCTTTTATTGGATCAAGAAATTGCTCATCTTCGTATTGTTAAAGAAGATGAAGAAATTGAAGCTATGAAAAAATCAATTGCAATTACTGATGAAATCTATCAAAAAGTAATTGAGCACATTCATGTAGGGATGAGTGAATATGAAATTAGCGCTTTAGTACAATATTATTCAATTGCATCTGGTGCACAACAAATGTCTTTTGATACAATAGTAGCAACAGGTGAAAGAACAGCTTTACCACATGGGCGTCCAACTTCAAGAAAAGTAAAAGCACATGAACCTATTATGATTGATTTTGGTATTCAATATCAAAATTATCAATCAGATATGACACGTATGTGTTTTATTGGTGAACCTGATCCAAAAATTAAAGAAATCTATGATGTTGTTTTAAAAGCACAGCTCGCTGGTCTTGGTGCTATTAAAGCAGGAGCTAAGGGAAAAGATGTTGATAAAGCAGCTAGAGATGTGATTGAGGCTGCAGGTTATGGCGAATATTTTAATCATGGTTTAGGACATGGATTAGGAATTGGTGAAGATGGTGAAGGACCAACTTTAAATTCAAAGAGTGAAACAGTTTTACAAGAACATATGATGATGTCTTGTGAACCAGGTGTTTATGTTCCTGGTGTTGGTGGTGTTCGTATTGAAGATGATGTTGTTATTATTGATGGTGTAGGTGTACCATTAAATAAAACAACAAAGGATTATATTATTTTGGAGGATAAATAAATGAAGTATGATTTTAATGAGGTTCATAATCGTTTAGGTACTTATTGTACACAATGGGATTATATACAAGATCGTTTTAATAAAAAGGATTTAATACCATTTTCAATATCTGATACAGATTTTATTATTCCTAAACCTATTACTGAAAAAATATTTGAAGTGGCACATCATCAAATTTATGGATATACAAGATGGAATCATCATGATTTTAAATCATCTATTACAGGATATTTTGAAAGAAGACATCATACACATATTGAAGAAGATTGGATTTTATATAGTCCAACAGTCATGTATTCAGTTTCTTTATTGATTCGTTTATTAAGTCAACCTCATGATAAAGTATTAACATTTGAACCTATGTATGATTCATTTTATACAGTTATCCAAGATAATGATAGACAATTAGTTGCTCATCGTTTAATATCAAAAGATGGGACATTTGAAATAGATTTCGATCTTTTTGAAAAACAAGTACAAGAATGTCAATTATTATTACTTTGTTCTCCACATAATCCAACAGGAAGAATTTGGACAAAAGAAGAAATGGATCAAATAATAAAGATATGTAAAAAATATCAAGTAAAAATTATTTCTGATGAAATTCATATGGATATTCAATTAAGAGATAGAAAACATATCCCTTTATTATCTTATATTCATGAATATGATGAACTTTATACAGCAGCTTCATCTAGTAAAACATTTAATACACCAGGATTAATTGGTTCATATTTAATGATACCAAATGAAGAAGTTAGAGAAAAATTCTTGATGCATACAAGAAGAAAAGATTTCTTAAATTCTGTAAGTATTTTTGGTATGTATGCGACAATGATAGGTTATACACAATGCGATGATTATATTGATCAACTTAATGATTATATTAAAGAAAATATGAAAATTGTAGAAGAATTTATAAAAGATTTACAATCAAAAAATTATACTTATGCCGGATTATCAAGAGTTTTAATGCATATTGCACTTAACATTAAGCAGGAAGACGTAAATTCCTTTATTTCCAACGGCTATGTTTTCTATGCAAGAGTTTTAGGTTTTAACAGAGATACATCTTTAATGAGATTATTAAAAATGAACGCATCCATAGACTTAATTGGAAAATTTTCAAGCTACTACA
>ENA-OWRC01000313-OWRC01000313.1-human-gut-metagenome-genome-assembly--contig:-NODE-313-length-64138-cov-62.719926_pt1 | contig 64138 bp, 45 predicted proteins | sample MGYA00248268_ERZ651895 | MGnify/ENA primary metagenome ERZ651895 (study PRJEB26924, sample SAMEA4378242) | human gut metagenome | biome: human gut; feature: human-associated habitat; material: faeces...
GGAAAACCACAAAGAATATGACCTAAAAATCATGTTTTACAACACATATTAACCAAGGGGAGCAGCGCATTCAATCCTATTAACAAAAAAGGCTTTCCTAAGCTAAAGCCAGGAAAGCCTTTCAGTCACGAATTATATGCAAAATCAAAACTCACATTCACCTTCCTCTTCCGAAGAAGGAATTGTCACCAACACTTTATCGATTCGAGCTCCATCCATATCCACGACCTCAAATACGAAATTATTCCATTCCAGCGTTTCGCCACTTTGAGGGATATGCTGCAAATATTGCAGGATCAATCCTCCAACCGTATGGTAGTCTACATCTTCCAACAAGTCCTGCCGATTGAAATAGCACAAGAAGTCATACAACGGGCACTGGCCATCCACCAGCCAACCCTCTTTATTAATTCGTTTAATGATATCCGGTTCCTCTCCGGCATCGTCCATAGAACCGACCAGACCTTCCAGAATATCACGCAATGTGATAATTCCCACACAGGCCCCAAACTCATCGCAAACCAGCGCACGACTTATTTTCTGCGCCTTCATCTGTTCCAACGCCTTGTATACGTTCATATTTTCATGAAAGAAAGTAGCCTCATGCACCAACGCAGGCAGGTTAAAATCCTTTTCGGGAAGATGCAATACCAAATCTTTCAGATTGACTACCCCTTTCACTTTATCCAGGTCTCCGTCTTCCGTTACCGGATAAAATTCATACAATTCTTTCACCAGCACCTCCTTCACTTCGGCAGCCGTCATAGTGCTTTCCAGCGAAACAATATCACTTTTGTGCGTCATAATGGAACCGACCTTCAAATCACCCAACAGAAATACACGCTGCACGATGTCCTGTTCCACAGGCTGTACTTCTCCGTCATCCGCTCCTTCCTTGATAATCGATTTAATTTCCTCTTCTGTCACCTTATTATCGGCTTCCTTAATATTCAGCAAATTGAAAATCAATTCCGTACTTTTTGAAAGCAACCAGACAAACGGCAAGGCAATCTTGGCCAGCACATTCATCGGGCGAGCCACCAGCTTGGCCATTCTTTCGGCCATACTCATACCGATACGTTTCGGAACCAATTCTCCAAAAATGATAGTCAGATAAGTAACGATAACGACAATAATCCCCTGCGCCAATCCGGAAGCATAAGTAGCAGACACTCCCCACGAAACCAATATATTGGTCAAATCAACCGCAATTTTATTTCCTGAATAAATACCGGTCAAAATGCCTATCAATGTAATTCCGATTTGGACGGTAGAAAGAAAGCGATCTGGATCCCCTGCCAGTTTTAATGCTACGCGAGCAGATTTATTACCTTTTTTTACGTCGGTCGACAACCGGGATTTTCGGGCTGATATTAATGCCACCTCGGACATGGCGAAAATACCGTTCAGTACTATCAACCCGATAATAATGATTATTTCATCCATATATAAAAACAAGTGTGTTTCAAAGGAGCAAATTTAACGGAATGTTCATATCCAAAAAAGTGAGCTGTCTATAATTAAATTGTTTTAACAAACAGACAGCCCACTTTTTTTACATTTTCCTTTCTCCCTCAAACACACGAGATTAAAGGCCTACGCAAGAATCTCATCAATGCTCCGAAGCTCATCTTCCACAAAAGAAAGATTATCCAACGCTTTCAGGCTGTCGCCCAACTGTTCCACGGAACTGGCTCCAACCAACACCGAAGTGACCGATGCATCTTTCAGCAACCAGGCCAATGCCATCTCAGCCAGCGACTGTCCGCGCATACGTGCCCGTTCATTCAATGCCTGAATCTTTCTCAAGACTTCTGCTGTAAGTGCCTCTTTTTTCAAGAAGCCACCCCGGGCAATACGGGAGTCCTCCGGAATGCCATTCAAGTAACGATTGGTCAGAAGCCCTTGGGCCAAAGGAGAAAAAGCCACAAACCCCGCCCCATTTTCTTTTACCGCCTTCAAGATTCCCTGTGACTCCGGTTCACGCACCAACATACTGTAACGCCCTTGGTACAACAAGCAAGGCACATCCCGTTCCTTCAGGTAACGACTGGCAAACAAATAGGCTTCCAAAGGATACTTGGACAAACCCACATACAAAGCCTTTCCCTGATGTACGATATCCACCAACGTCTGAAGTGTTTCTTCCAGCGGAGTTTCCGGATCATACCGATGCGAATAAAACACATCCACATATTCCAGGTTCATCCGTTTCAGGCTCTGGTCCAAACTGGCCATCAGATGCTTGCGGGATCCCCAGTTGCCATACGGGCCCGGCCACATGTCGTGTCCCGCCTTTGTAGAAATAAACAGTTCATCCCGGTAAGGAGCCAATGACGATTTCATGATCTGTCCGAAAGTCTCTTCGGCCGAGCCATACGACGGGCCGTAATTATTAGCCAGGTCAAAATGTGTAATCCCATGATCGAAGGCATAATGCAACTTCTTCCGACTGAGCGAAAGGGTATCCATATCCCCGAAATTATGCCATAATCCCAGTGAAATAGCCGGCAACATCACTCCACTTCGTCCGGCACGACGATACTGCATGCCACAATCGTAGCGATTTTCTGCCGCAGCGTAAACAGGTGCTATCATAAAATACAAGTATAATAAAAGGGAAACAAATTCATCTATTTATCACAAAAATAGTCTTTATTTTCAAACGAGCTTCCATCTCTGTGACCATATCCGCATATCTATAAGAAAAATTTAATATATTTGTCTCTATACTGACCAATATTCCATTCCCATGAAGATTATAAAAAAATGGATTTCCCTGCTCCTGTGGGCAGGCTGCATCACTTGCTATGCCCAGCAAACCAACCTGCAACGAGCCACCAACATTTTGCATTGGATGAAAAACGCCCAAAGCGACAGTATCTATGCCTGTTTCGATGCAAAGATGCAGCAGGCCGTTCCTTTGTCGCAGTTAAAAGACATGTGGGCACAAGTAGAGCAACAAGTTGGCCCATTGGAAAAAGAGAAAGAATGGAAACAAGATGCCATCGACGGTACAGTGGTCTACTATACTGATTTGAAATTTCAACGCGCTCCGCTACGCTTTCTGGTAGCCTTCAATACCGAAAACAAAGTAAGCGGACTCCGGTTGCTCCCAGTTCCTCCAGAAGAAAAACCGTTGGTCGTCCCGTTCGACAGCATACACTTGGAAGAATCACCCGTTGAAGTAGTTACCGGAAATTACAAACTCCCTGGTGCCCTTACCCGTCCGAAAGGAAAGACCTGTCTTCCGATTGTCATCTTGGTGCATGGCTCCGGACCACAAGACCGAGACGGGAGCATCGGCCCCAACAAGATTTACCGGGATATTGCCTGGGGACTGGCCGCTCAAGGCATAGCCGTACTTCGCTATGACAAACGCACGTATGTATATGGAAAAGCCTCCGTTCCGGAAGGAAAAGACATCACCCCTGAAGAAGAAGTAATAGAAGATGCGGTTTCAGCCTGCCAATTAGCAGCATCCCTGCCTTTTGTGGATAAACAGAAAGTCTTCGTAGCCGGACACAGTTTAGGAGGATTGCTGGCTCCGCTCATCGCTTCACGCTGCCCGTCGGTCAACGGACTCATTCTGCTGGCCGCTCCTTCCCGCTCACAGGATGACATCCTCAAAGAACAACTGCGTTATCTGGCTTCCTTAAACGGAAATACAGACGAGGCACTTCTCGCCCAGCAATACCAACAAGTGAAAGCCTCTGCTCCGCAAGCTTATTGGAACTACCTGGACAAGTACGCTCCTGTCATGACGGCCTATTCCTTGTCCATTCCCATGCTCTTCCTACAAGGAGAGCGTGACTACCAAGTGACCATGCAGGATTTTTCCATGTGGAAGTTAGGAATGTTCGGCAAAACAAACGCAACTTTCTACTCCTACCCTACGTTAAACCACTGTTTCATGGAGGGTACCGGAAAATCGACCCCAATGGAATACAATCATCCTGCACGGGTATCTGAAAAAGTAATAGAAGACATAGCAAAATGGGTCACCCAGAAATGAGTGACCCATTGTATTATCAGTAGCCGAACGATTTATTTTCCAGTTTTTACTTTATCCCATGAAGGAGGAGTAACTCCCATCAAATTGCGGACAAAGAAATCATATCGTTTGTGTTCGCCGAAATCTTCTCCCATAGTATGGTGAGCACCCGGAATGACTACCAGTTCAAAATCCTTGTTGGCCTTTTCCAACGCATTGACCACCTGCATCGTAGAAGAGGGGTCTACATTGTCGTCCAGTTCGCCGACCACCAGCATCAGCGGACGAGAGAGACGGTAAGCATTGTCCACATTGGAACAAGCGCTGTAAGATTCGTCCACCGGATACCCCATCCAAAGTTCATTCCACCAGATTTTATCCATGCGGTTGTCGTGGCAGCCACAAGCTGAATAAGCTGCTTTATAAAATTCAGGATGGAACAATACGGCACCCGTAGATTCCTGTCCGCCGGCAGAACAACCGAAGATTCCTACACGGTCGATGTCCATGTAAGGATATTTCTGTGCGGCCGCCTTAATCCAGGCAATATGGTCGGGTAGTCCGGCATCTTTCAAGTTCTTGTAACATACTTCCTCAAACTCTTTGGAGCGGAAAGAAGTAGTCATACCGTCTACCTGTACCACGATAAATCCAAGTTCAGCCAAAGAAGTCATCCACCAATTGTAAGAAGAGAAGGTTTTCGGCACATACTGGTCGCCCGGACCGGAATAGATATATTCAATTACCGGATATTTCTTTGACGGATCGAAATTGGACGGGCGACAAATGATGCCCCACATATCCGTTTTTCCGTCACGACCTTTGGCAGTAAACACCTCTGGAGCCTTCCAGCCGTTAGCCAACAACGCGGAAATATCTGCTTTTTCCAATTGCATGCGGATTTTTCCATCCTTTGCCTCACGCAGTACGGTAACAGGTGCCTGGTCTACCTTACTATACACATCCACCAGATATTTGTGATCGGGTGAATACCAGCACTGGTGCATACCTTCTTCAGGAGTCAGTTCCACCAAGTGGCTGCCGTCGAAGTTGATTTTGTAATAATGAATCAGATAAGGGTCTTCATTCTTGTTCATGCCATTAGCGGAGAAATAAATCACCCCATTGGCCTCATCCACATACTGAACGCCACGCACATACCATTCGCCTTTGGTTATCTGATTCAACGGTTTTCCGGTAGCCCGGTCATACATATACAAGTGATTGTAATTATCCCGTTCGCTCGACCAGATAATCCGCTTGCCGTCGCTCAGGTAATTACGGTAAATACGCGGATAGTTCACATATTTTTCCTCTTTCTCTTCAATCAACGGACGAACCGTTCCATCAACTGCCGACATTTCCAATACCCGATACACCTTGTGTCCACGTTCATTGTATTCAAAGGTAATGCCTTTGCTGTCTGCATTCCACATCGGAGCCGACAAATCATACTGATGACTGAACAACTCAGTAGAAGGAATCAACCGACGACCGGATTCCACTTCAAAAATACAAGGCACCTTGAAACGCAGTTCGTCACCAGGTTTGGCATACTCCTGCTTGTGCAACTTCGGCTGTGATTGGTCGGCAGGAGAAGATTCCACATAATACACATAGCGTTTCTCTACCGGACGAATCCGGCAAGAAACCACCGACTTGGAGTCGGGCGACCACTGGATGTAAGAAGAGTAATAATTGCTTAACGTACCATCCTGGCTCAGCTGCTTCTCTTTTCCGGTCGCAATCTCACGGGCATACACATTGTCATTCTTGATGAAAGCTACCCATTTCCCATCGGGAGAAGTCACCGGACCTCCATCTTTCTCATCGTCCACTTCCATCCAATGGCGTTCTTTGCCACGGGGAGGAATCGCACCTTCATCCAACAAACGATTGTGCTTGATGCTGTAAGCCCAGAACTTTCCATCCAGTTGGAAACGTAAGGTATCAAGTGAAGTATTCAACCTGCAATTCTGAAGCGGAAGATGATAGGCATCTACCTTACGGCCTGACTTTTCAGACAAGGCACTGGCCATTTTCTGCTGATTGAACAAAGCTGTCCGTTTGGCCGATGCCGCATCCACCTTCACATATTCGTTTCCTTTCTCGGTCTGACATACATACCAGAAAGAAGAAGTATGTTCTACCCAGTGAGGTACTACTCCGGCATAAAGCACTTGCTTCATGCTATATTTCTCTCGTAATGCATAAGCCCGGTTGTAATCATCGACCGTACCCTGTGCTAAAAGCGGCATACAAGATGCACTTCCCAGCATAATGGACAAAAGTCCAGATTTCCATAAATTGTTTTTCATTGTGTTTTATTTAAAAAATCGGGACCTCAGATATTCTTTCTCGCGTCCAAGAATATCCAAAGCCCCGAATCTGATTGCATTATTATCTATAAATTATCATGGTTATTTCACTTCCCATTCATACAAGCCTGAAGAGTTTTTATCCGGCTGAACGACTTCCAGTTTCACCGCCTTGGTCTTTACCGGTTCAAACTCTACGGTGTTCGGATTGCCTTTCTTCACGCCATATTCCGAAATATTCTGTACCGGAGTCCAGTTGCCAGAAGCATCTTTGTAATAAATCTTCCAAGCTTTCGGCACACGACAACCACCCCATGGGGCATCGTCAAACCAGTAAACCGTAGAGCTCGAAACTTCCATTTCTTCCGGGAATTCGTAAGAAATCCATTCCGTAGTACCTTCTTTCGGCCACCAATGATAATAAGGAATGGTACGGTCGTTTTCATCCTTCGGTACCAGCCCGTCGGTAATAGCAGACAAAGAAGTCACTTTATGGGATGCATCAATCTTACTCTTGGAAGCCAGGGTAGGAACCGCTACTGGACGAGTGGCACTCACTTCATTCGGCAACCATACCGCCATGTTGCCGGCTCCACGGTGTGCCCATGCATAATACGGAATCATTGTCAGGGTATGATCTTTAGCCACCAGACGACCCGACTCATCGTATTCCAAGGTCTGGGCCTGTGTCTTGATTTCATTGATACCATACAGCAAATCCGGTTTTTCTACCACTTCAAACTTCGGTGTGCGGTTCATCAATACGCTCAATACATCGAAATCATTGTCCGGCCATTCTGCACAATAGACAATCGGGCCACGTTCTACAGATACCCGACCACGGTCAGCTTCTACTTTACCGTTGGCTCTTACCGTACGTACGTTCATATCAAAATGGATTTCTACCTTATCTCCCTTCTTCCATTTCCGGTCGATAGTCAGATATCCTTTCTCTAAATCCGATTTCACTTCTTGTCCGTTCACCTTTACACTGTATTTCGGACGACTGCCGTCTGTATAAGTATACAAGTCACTTGGAACGACCTGGTTGCGTACCCATCCCGGGATACGAATCTTCATGGCAAACTGTCCAGCTGAATTGCGGTCTACGGCCAACGTGATGTCTCCGTTCCAAGGATAAGAAGTGGTCTGTGACAAGGTCACCTTCTTGCCATTTACTTTCAGCGTGGCATTGTTAGCGATAAACAGGTTCACATACACATCCTTGTCTTTTACTGCATACACATAACCCGGTACAGAAGGGATGAAACGACAGATATTAGACGGGCAACAAGCACAACCAAACCACGGCTGGCGCTGATGCTGTCCCATAGATTCCAACGGGTTCGGATAGAAGAATGAACCACCATCCAATGACACGCCTGAAATCAGTCCGTTGTACAACGTACGTTCCAGCACATCGTAATACTTGGAATCCCCGTGCAAGAGGAACAGACGGTAGTTCATATATACATTTCCGATAGCGGCACAAGTCTCACAATATGCCGACATGTTAGGAAGTTCATAATTCTTTCCGAAAGCTTCCCCATTGTTAGTGGCACCAATACCACCGGTAATATACAATTTCTTGGAAACGATGTTCTCCCAAATACGGTCAATGGCATGCACATACGCTGTATCTCCTGTCAAGGCAGCCACATCGGCCATACCAGAATACATGTAAGCCGCACGTACGGCATGACCTACGGCCTCATCCTGTTCAATCACCGGCTTATGAGCCTGACTGTATTCATCCCGGCGAGAAGTATAGCCACGCTTGTCCAGGAAGAATTTAGCTTCATCCAAATATTTCTGGTCACCTGTTACCAGATACAGTTTGGCCAATGCCATTTCCGCAATCTGATGTCCCGGTACACGCACCTGCTGTCCCGGCTTGTCACCGATTTCCCGGCACACACAATCCGCATAACGGATTGCAATATCCAAAAAGTTCCGCTGTCCCGTAGCCTGATAATGGGCAATGGCTCCTTCAATCATGTGTCCTAAGTTATAGAACTCATGGCTCAGTTCCTCTACTTTTTCCCAGCGTTTGCTACCCGCCCATTCATGTGGATGTTTGGGGTTCATGGTACGTGCCGTGTACAGATAACCGTCGGGCTCCTGTGCCGCAGCTACAATCACGAGTACACTGTCAATATATTTCTTCAACTTCTCATCCGGATATGTCTGAAGCAAATAACTTGCTCCTTCAATGGTCTTGTACACATCGGTATCATCGAACGAATATCCCGTTACCTTGTTGTTCTCACTCGGATGAGCGGCCATTTCAAAATTCTTGTAACGTCCGGTTTCTTCACATTTGCTGAATGCCAACGGAATCGTCACTTCCCGACTTGCTTTCAAACGTTGTCCCCAGAAAGAATCCGTCAGTTTTACTGAAGTAAACGGAACCGGATCAATCGGATAACCGTGTGCCGGAGTTTTCTTCTGTGCGTATGCCCCGCCTCCTATCAATGAAAAGAGCAGAGCCGAAATCACTAGTTTTTTCATGGTTTCTTTTTTATTTATTGGTTATTTTCTTCATTTATTGTTCAGCGGAAGAGCTTCATCCCAAATCTTAATCGCATGTACATAGCCACTGAACGGCCAATTGCCTTCCGCATTTTGTCCCAAAGTTACAAATTGTATCGGTTTTATCAGCAACTGAATGTCTTTCGAGCTGATTAATTGGTCATTTATATACACTTTTTCTATTCTTCCATCAAAAACAACATAAATATGTTGCCACTTCCCGGCCAAACTCTGGGCATCCTTATAACCCACGTCTTCATAAAAGCCATAATGGTTCAGCATGCCGCAACGTGGTTCTGTCCCATTCACCAGCATGATTTTTTCCATTTCATCGTGTGAACTGGTAAAATCGGCCACACATTCATTTTCTGCCAGTTCCGGGTTCAGCACCCACGCCTCCAATGTATAAGGCGCATTGTCACGAAGCGTAGCCGGCAACGTAAAGCTGGAGCGGAAGAACTGCTTGCCTTCAAAACGGAAAGCCTTCTTACCTTGCACTTCCTCCACCACTACCGGCGCTTTCTGTGCCTCGAAATAACCTTCCACTACTCCTTTATTCGGAATATACGGTACCGTATCTCCTACGGCGAAATCTTCGGCTGTCATAGAGACCAGCAATCCTTTCTTTACACGGTCGGAAGCCTCCACACGTACCAGTCCCACTATGGCATCGTATGCTTTTTCCACTTCTTCCTGCTTCCAGTTATAATACCGGAAATTCGTCAAGACCAGTTCCTTGTCTGCGGACTGAATCATCACTTTTCCACGTTGTACATAGTCTTCTGCCGACTTGGAAGTCCAATGGTTGTTTTCATATACCCAGACAGTGGCTGTATGTGCTTCCTTCTTATTGATGACCGGTGATTCGAATTCCAGCTGCGTACCCGGTGCCAAGACGATGGCTTCCTGTCCTCCTATACGCTTGCGGGAAACTTGTCCGGTTTTCAGACGGAAAATACCACCCAGCATACCACCGTCGTTCTTCCATTCCGTACCATTCCAGTCCAGTCCGGAGAGTCCCATCCACAGCTGAGGAGAAGCTGTTTCGTATTCCCCAAATACCTTGATGTTCCACAATGCACCGGCAAAACCGTTTTTCTGTGTACCTGTGGTCGTTAATCGTACATAACGTGCATCCGTATCTCCGAAATCCACCATCGGACTTCCTGCCAGATAATTGTCACGCTTGTCTGCAAAGACCTTCCACTGCTTTCCATCCACTGAGGTTTCAATCAGGTATTGATAATAAGATGTACCGTATTCAAACTGCGTCCAGATGGTACGTATCTTTTCCACCTTCTGCAAATCAATTTCAATCCATTCCTGCCCCATGGTTTTCGGACGCCACAACGTACCGTTATTGTCATCCACCGCATATTCGGGCAAGAAATTCTCGTCATAATACGAAGAAGCTTTGACTGGTTTTCCGTATGCCAGATTCTTCGATTTCAAGATACTTTTGGCAAAAGCACCGACTCCACTGTGGGTCCCTTCCACCGGTACAATCGAGCCATCGGCATTAAACTCCAGCTTGTCTATGCAAAGCTGGCGATGGAATCCCCGATTGGAATGAGGATTGTCGTGACGATGATAGACAATATAGTAATTGTCGCCTTCCTTCAGAATACTGTGATGCCCCGGACCATGCACCGTACCGTCGGCCGAGGTTTTCAGTACCGTACCTCTGTACGTATAAGGACCGAGCGGCCCTACTGTACTTGTGGCATATTGTACATGATAGGTACTGTCATGACAAGAATCGGAGGAATACATGAAATAATAAATTCCGTTCCGCTTCATGACAAACGGAGCCTCAAAAAAGTCCTTGATTTCCGTATTGGGTATCAGCTTCGTTTCCACAAAACCTTTCATGTCGGGTGTCATTTTTCCCGCCCCGCAACCGAAGCCTTTGTAAATGCCCCATGTTCCCCAATACAGATACACGGAACCATCGTCATCCACAAACGACTGCCCGTCCAGTGTGATGGCATTCTTTACAAACCGATCAGGTACCAGCACTGCTTCACTCTCGCCGAGCACGTTCTTCCACGGGCCACGTGGCGTTTCAGCCATTCCCTCATACACATTACACGGCTGGCAATAAAACATCCGATATGTTCCATCCGTATGTTTCATCACATCCGGTGCCCAAATCCAGTGACTGTTCGGCCAGTTCATCGGCATAATGGTCCAGTTCTCAAAATCCTTGCTACACCACACCTGTGCAGGGCCAAAACCGGCTCCACTTCCATCGGTCGTGGCATATACATAATACATGTCTCCAAATTTCTTTACAGTAGGATCTGCAAAATAACCGGGAATAAAAGGATTGCCTGCTCCCGGTGTATTCCACTCCACTTTCTGCGAATACATCGCCTGCAAGGCCATTCCCAAAAACAAACCCGTCAGAACTTGCTTTTTCATTGTGTTTCTCTTTTTCTTATTATAGGTGAACTTCATTCAAAATAGGTATCTCTATCTCATAAAAATACTCCTTCAGCAACTGATACATCTCCGGGTCGTATGATTTCAGTTTTGTACGACGGTTCATGGAGTTATGTACCTTATTGGGAGTCTCCGAATAACGGTTGCAGTTGAAGAACGACTGTACACACTCTGCAAAATATTCTTCCTTGTTGGAAAGCGCATAAGTATCTTTCCACAAGCCCTTGGCAATAGCATGCTGCATACATTTCTCCAGACGGTCGTTGAAATCAGGTTCTACTCCCACAATGCCGATAGTATGGAACAAATGCGCAAACTCATGAATCAGGATATTCTCGCCCACATACCGGTCGCCCGGCAAAGCCAGCACGTTCTCTTCTCCGCAGCTGGCCGAGAAGTCATCCTCCGGCGCCCCGCCAAATCCCCGGGCCCGCTTGTTCCAGAAAGCAATGTTTTCCGGCGTATTGCAGATATGCGCATATTCAGGCAAGTCGCACACCTCTTCATGCTCTCCGATAATCATCACATGACAACCTTTGCTCACCATTTCTTTCTTAACGTCCGGACGCTTTGCCGTCATCAACGACACAATCTCATAGGCTTTTTCCAACGCCTCGTCGCGCACGTGTTCCGAAGACACAATGTACAAGCCGTCCACTGCCAAGTATTTTTTATAGAAAGCAGGAATCCCCTTTCCTTCCGGTACAGCCGAAGGTTTCACTTCTGCCACAAACGTGCGTTCCAGTTTCAAGGCAAAACCACCTCCCGAAGCCAGATGAATGGGTAACTTCGTATTCGCATCCACGATGAAGGTCTGCTTTACGTAATCTTCCGCCTGATGAGAAGCATTGATACCGTCCTTAAACAAGGTACATCTGTATTTTTCTCCTTTGCCCAGGAACGAGAAGTCCAAGGTAATATCCCGCTCGTCCCAGTTCGTCATACCACCGATATACCAGTTGATATCCTTTTTACGAACCGTCACGATAGACTCACCCAGCTTACCCGAATAAATAAAAGTAGAATCCACCTCCATCGGAATCGAACTGATGAAATCCACACATTCCTGCTCTTTCTGATAATTTGTCGGTGCGTCACACAGCATCGTAAACGGAGAATCATGCACGATGTAAGCTGCCAGCTGATGACAGCGCGTGCCCATGCTGGCCGGTGTGGAATACATCGGCTGAAAGTCGCGTTTTGACAAGTTCTGCATCGCTCCCGGCGTATAGTCTACGTATCCCGCCATCAAGCGAATGTAAGGGAAAGTCACGTCATAGAGCGGCATGTTCTTTTCCACTTCACTCCATTTCATTTCCTCCATGCCGAACACACTCTCATAGTTCACCACGTTCGGATACGTACGGTTCAGTCCCGTCGGTTTGTAGATACCGTGATAGTCCAGCATCAGCTTATACTCGGCCGCCTTTGCTGCAATGCGATAAATCATTTCTACTGCCGTCTGGTCATCCCGGTCCAGGAAATCCACCTTGAATCCCTTGATACCCATTTCCGAATATTTCCGACAAGCCTCATCCAACTGTGAATCCAGCACGTTGAATACCGTCCAAAGTACCAGTTCCACACCCTTGCTCTTTCCATAACGGACCAGCTCCGGCAAATCCAGTTCTGGAATCGTCTTCAGCATGTCCCCACTCTTCGGGTCATACCATCCTTCGTCCAGCACCACATACTCCAGTCCGTTGCGAGAAGCAAAGTCAATATAATATTTATATGTATCCATGTTGATGCCGGCCTTGAAAGGTACTCCCTTCAGGTTCCAGTCATTCCACCAGTCCCATGCCACCTTTCCCGGTTTCACCCACGAGCAGTCACCGATACGGTTCGGTGAAGCCAAGGCATACACCAAGTTGTTTACCGGCATATCGGTATCCTTTTCCGTAATAGCTAAGATACGCCACGGATACGTACGGTTACCTTTTACATGTGCAATGTAATCTTCCGCTTCCGTCACATACTCCTGCTTGCGCCAGGGATAAAAGTCTGTCTTTTTCGGATAAGGAGCAAACACCCCTTTCAAGGCCTGCTTCCCGTCCGGCTGTACGAACATACCCGGATACGCCTCCAAATCAGATTCCAGCAACGTCACCTTTACCTGCTTGCAATCCACTGTGACCGGCAAGAAGGCCAGTTCCTGCGGTGCTTCCGACAACGGTTTTACCTCATACGTATTCTGGAATGCCATCGCCATCGGCTTTTCCTTATTCGTAGAATACGGAAGATAAGCTGTATAATCACCGGCAAACCGGAACTCCGCTATTTCATTCTTAATAATCAAATCCTCTTTTGAAGAAGTATAAAAGCGATAAGCCACTCCGTCGTTGTAGACACGGAAATAAGCTCCGCAGCCACCTTTCAGCTTCAAGTTCATTTCATTGCAAGTTACCTGAAACGACTTGAAGCGATAAAAAGGTGCATCAATGTCCTGAATCATCTTTTTCGTCTTAGAAGAAATCACTTTCTCCCCGCCAACCGAAGCCGACGTTTTTCCTTCTTGAATTAACCCTAATTTACTATCTACAACAATAAGAGAGTCTTTATGATATATACAATAAGTCAACCCATTTGCACCGGATGAGACCTCCACCTTCAGGTGTTTATCCGGCGACTGCACCACATATATTTTATTACTGGCTGCCATTGAAGAAAGGCAACCGAAAAGCCATAAAACGGCACCCAACAAAAACAACGATGTATTTTTCATACCCACAGATTTACTTTTTCCGATTACAAAGAAAAAAGATAAACGAATAAGTTTCTGACAGGGAAGTCTGAAACGATAACAATATCATCCCAAAATCCCTTCTCCTACTCTTAGAAGAAGGGATTTTGTACTATTTTTTCATCCTACTGGACGATTTTTGCCTACTTCTTAGCCTTCACGAAGTACTGGTTAAACACGATGCCTAACACAATCATCACCAATCCTATGTAAGTGGTAAAGACGATGCGTTCGCCCAGCACCACGGAGATGAAGAACAATGACATGAAAGGAGACAGGTAACACAGCTGGTTGATCAACGCCGGATTGGAGGTCTTCCGCATGGCCAGTCCGAAGAAGATAAACGGGATACCCATTTCAAAACCTCCCACATACATGCCCGACAACACTCCGATCAAAGAATGTAGGTTCAATCCGACACACAACGCACCGATAGACAAATAAACCGAGCCGAACAGGAAAGTCAGAAACAGCACCACACTGCCGTCTGTCTGCACCTTATTCCGGTTGTTGAACATCCAGTAGGCAGCCCACAGCACCGCACTCAATGCCGCCAACAGAAAGCCTTCGGCCGACACGGTCATTTCACCTTCAAAACCTGTGCCGATAGAAATCAAGGCTACCCCTGCCAACGACACAAACATCCCGATATACTTCTTTTTCGGAATCGGCTGCCCGGCAAACAGCGCCAGCAAAATCAGCAGCACAATCGGCCACGCATAATTGATGGGCTGTGCCACCTGTGCCGGAAGCAGTTCGTACGCCTTGAACAGCACCAGATAGTAGGCCACCGGATTCAGCAGCCCTAATGCCGCATAATACAGCCATTGCTTCCCGGTCAGGCCTCCCAACAGCCTCCATTTCCGCTGTACGGTGAGCAACACCGTAAATATCACCAGCGAGGTCAGGCTGGCCACCCACAACATTTCAAAATGCGTCAGATAACGCAACGCCATCTTGAACGCCGTGGCTACCGTCGACCAGCTCAACACCGCTACGCAGGCACACGCAATCGCTTTGTTATCGTTTGTCATCTCAGGGCCTCCACTTCTTCGGTTGTCAACGGAATCCTCTGGCCCAGTCGCCGTGCCCCGGTGGCCGTAATCAAGTAATCCTCTTCGTTACGCAAGCCCGTAAAATCACGGTAACTCTCCAGTTTCTCATAATTGATGAAATCCGTAAAGCGATGCTCCGATTTCCAATAATCTATCAGCTCCGGAATAAAATAAATACCCGGTTCAATGGTCAGCACAAAACCCGGTTCCAGTTTACGGGCCAAACGCAACGACTTCCGTCCGAACTGCGTACTCTTGGGATGTCCGTCATAGCCTACCCACACTTCACCTAAGTTCTCCATGTCGTGTACATCCAGTCCCATCATGTGCCCCAGCCCACAAGGGAAGAACATGGCATGCGCTCCCTGTTCCACGGCATCTGCCGGATTGCCTTTCATCAAGCCCAGCCCTTTCAAGCCTTCGCAAATCACCCGACAAGCCAAATCGTATACATCCCGGAAATACACTCCCGGCTTCAAGGCATCCACTGCCGCCCGATGCGCTGCCACCTGAATGTCGTACACATCCTTCTGGCAGCTGGAGAATTTCTTTCCGGCACAGATGGTTGACGACATGTCTCCGGCATAGCCCATCTCCGTTTCTGCTCCTGCATCCACCAACAGCATATCGCCTTCCTTCACCGTATGGCCATAATAATGGTTGTGAAGCGTCTGTCCGCACACTGTAGCGATGGTCGGGAAAGACAAACGGCATCCGTTTGCCCGAGCCACTGCCTCCAAAGCCGCAGCCGCTTCATACTCTTTCATGCCGATGCGCAACACCCGCATGGCTTCCAGATGCATTTCTGCCGTCACGTTGCAAGCCCGTTCAATCTCCGCAATTTCCTCTTCCGTCTTGTGATTCCGCAAGTCGACAATCCCTTTGATAAACGGTACAGAAGGAAGCTCCGCTCCCGGTTTTACTCCTAACAAATCCATCAGTTTCAACCGATGCTCGGCACGGTAGGGCGGCAAATAATGCACCATCCGCTTTTGTGCCACCACTTTCTGCACGTATGTCTTCAGTTCGGCCAACGGACGTGTTTCCGTCACCCCTACCCGCTGTGCTTTCTCATGTAAGGTAGGCTGCGTACCCATCCACACAATATGGTCGATGGTCAGTTCGTCGCCAAAAATGATTTCACGCCCCTCATCAATATCAATTACCGCAGCCAATCCGGCATACGACAAACCCCAGAAATACAGGAAGGAAGAATCCTGCCGGTAATCGTACGTGTTGTCCTCATAATTCATTCCGCACTCGTCGTTCCCTAAAAAGAGGAGCAGGCCTGAGCCCACACTCTCCTTCAATTGCCGCCTGCGGGCGACATACGTTTCTTTTGCAAACATAGTTTTATCCTTTTAGTTCTTTAAATCCGTACCTTTCAATTTGATGCGATAAGGCCATTGTGCATCTTTTTCCCCGCTCCGAGGCGAAGGATTCATCCAATGCTCCTCCGGTGCCCCCATCACTACCAACCACAAATATACTAACTTCTCGTTTTCAGGTACCTTAAAAGTCAGTTTTCCTGTCTGCTTGGCACTCATTTCGCCATACAGACTTTTTCCGTCCGCCTTTACAGCTACAAAACCATACCGCCAACCCGCTTTTTCCGGATGAACCGATACATAACCGTCCTGTGGACCTTTCAATCCCTCAAATTGTAAGGTTACCTTCGTCCCCGGTTCCGGTACCACCAACGGGATGACATTGAAGCCGTAGTTCTCCGGACAAACCTCGGCAGGTACCTGATACCATCCATCTGCCTGCTTCGTCAGCTTACAATCATATTGGTTGGCATAAGGCCGGGTATTCTTCCACACCCGTTCAAAGTCCAGATTCACCAGATGGCGGCTGGCATCGAACATCTCGTCACAGAAAGCCTCCTGTGACAGCCCCGTCAGCCGTTTATACGTCATCACCGGGTCTTCTCCCTTTTTTCCCTTCCGGAAAAGTTCGGCAATAATGGGACGTCCCCGCTTCACTCCCCAATACTCTAAGATATACGGAGAGTGATAGATATTCTCCAGGTGCAGATAAGCCTTGTGCGTCAGTTTCGTGAATGCATCCCAGTGATATTTTTCATCGGTCTGCCAGTCTGGATTGACCTGCCACAACATCCATTGTGAAGCCATCTCGAAGAAACCGGAACCTCCCCAAGCCTCTCCTTCCCCGTCACACGAAATCTGCGACTGGAAACTGTGGCCCAGTTCGTGTGCCACACAGTTCAGCTTTTCATCCTGGATACGGTTGGGGGCCACCCACAAAGCTCCAATCTGCTGGTCATAATCCCCGCCGTAGGCCGTTCCCTCGAGCGAATAGTTAATCATGACCATCATCCGGTAACGGTCGCTCTTCGACCCCGGCTTGGTAAATTGTAGGGAATCCCGGAAAAACGTGTAGAAATGTTCCAGCTTGTCCGTCAAGTTGTTCAGGTCCACGTGCATGTCATGTCCTTCCAGCTGAGGAGGATTCGCCAGGTCATTGCCGAATCCCTTCTCCCAAAACACCGCCACATTGTCCGTGCAGCACATCCGCTGATAACTCCATTTGGAGTCCGGGTTATGGAGATCCATGCCCTGCAAATCTTTAGGGATGTAGATTTCTTTGCCTCTCAGTTTGTTATTGCACAAATCAACGGGACACACCGATTGTGAAAAAGCGGCAGAAGCCCATACCGTAAAAAGACAAGCAACAATATATCTCATAAGCATAAAATAAATTCTAAAAAAAGAATCCCACTATTCAACTTATAGCAGGATTCTCTTCATTACCATTATTAAAACGACGTCACTACTTTCCTAATGCGCCAATATAATAACTAATCATAAATTTCATTGCTTTACCCCCGTCATTCTTGTCAACAAAACCTACACAAATTTGTCCGGTTGTACCTTCAGCCAATGTATTATTATACTTAAAGATTAAAGATTCAACTCCATTCGAATTCATTTCATACGCAGCTGAAACCGCAAAATCATCCGCATCTTCCTGAGTAACCTGTCCCGCTAAATTTGTATAATATGTCGTTGCAGGAGTTCCTCTATTAATCCATTCTTGTGTAGCCGGATCGGCCAATGCAAACTGAATCCCGCCCGCATTTAGCGCATCATTAAATTCACTGAAACTCATCCCAAAGACATCCTCGATATTGCTTGCGTAATCTTCCGGAAGTTCAATGGTATAGGCTCCATCATAAGAGAAGGTATAATCCATATAGATGTATGTCGGATCGTCCACAGACAAATTAAATGTAAAACGAACATAATCGTCAAAGTCCGGACCGTTTTTCGCAAAACCGACATTCAATTGCAAAGAAGTTCCTCCTCCAGCTTCCGCAGTAACCGCTGCTATTAATGATTTAGCCGTTTTATCCAAAGTAACAGTTGCTTTTCGATCTGCATCATCTGCTGCACAAGGCTGGTTTGCTGAATTGAAATACCAGCCTGAATTGTCCTTTGTATAAGCTGTCTTCGTCCATTTGTTCCGAGAGGCATTAATCGGATAAAAAACGACACTTCCATCTTCTAAACCGCTCAACACCCCATCTACACTCATTCCCAACTGAGTTTCAAACTGTTCTGCGTAGTCCTCCAATTTAACCACTGTCTGAGTAGTAGAAGAGGCGATATTAATCTTGAAGGCTGCAGTCTGAGTAATCTGAGCATCTTCATCTATCTTCAAATAAGGGTCCTCATTTTCCCCATATACATGTTTTGTTGAAGCATCGTTATAATCGTCACTACATGAAGCAAGTGTCAACAACGACAAACAACAAAATATTGATAATATATTTTTTTTCATAATCTCATATTTTATAATTCTATCACGTTTACTTTCCGTATGAATAAGATTCCTTATTCTGAATATCCAGGATTTTGTACTAAGTTCACGTTTCCATTCAAAATATCTCGATAAATCGGGAAAATATCTGCCTCATGGCCATTACCAGTAATCGCCTTCTTACAGAACCACGATTTACCATTATACACATTCTGCTGAGGATTGTTTTTCAGACGGAAACGAATCAAGTCCTGACGACGATGATGTTCGGCAACAAATTCCCATGCCAAATCATCCAGCAGTCCTCCTAATTCAATATCTCCATTAGTATCCAGTTCGCTTGTGATATTATCACTTTCATCTTGCTTGGCTGTGTTTTCCCAGTAACCATACTTATATACACTGTTCCCTTCCAGGTCTGCCACAGTACGCTTCGCATCAGCCTCATTGTCAAAGGCACGTCTACGCACTTCTGTTACCAGTTCTGCAGCATCTTCTTTTGTCTCACCTTTATATCCGCCCAAACGAAGCAGACATTCTGCTTTCATCATTTTGGCATCGGCCAGACGGAAGAACGGAATATCATCGTATGAACTTCCCCAGTCACCTTCCAGAATTTCATATTTCTGCAAACGGTAACCTTCCATTGAATAACATCCCGGATTATCAATACTACGCATATTATATGTATAGTTCAACTGTGTACCGTCTACCATAATCTTCTCACCGGCATAGTCCACCTGCGGACCACCAATCCAGCATAAACCAAATCGTTTGTCTGTAGCGGTAGCTTTATTTGTAGCATAATCTACCTGAATACCTTTATAAGTATCGAGGAACTGGTTCAATGCACCGCCACCGCCGGTTGCCCATCCTGTAAACTGCCATGTAGCACGTCCGGCCTCGTTCATCCAAAGGTTAGCAAAATAGTTACCACCTGCATACAAATATTCAAACGGAATACCGAAAATAATTTCCGGAGAAGTAGTAATGTCTTCCTTGAAGTTGTCTTCATAATTGGGAGCCAACTGATATTGACTCTCTGCTAAGATTGGTTCAAGTTCGTCAATACATTTTTCATAATAAGAATTATCCGAATGGTCATTGAACCATGCGTTATGATTCAGGTACATTTTTGCCAGAATCATATGTACCACATAATTGTTCATTTCTCCATTCTTTCCGGCTTTTATATCTGTTCCACAAGCATTCTTCACATCGTCCAGTTCACTGATAATAAAATCCCACATTTCTTGTGGAGTAGCCTGTTCCGGCTGATAACCTTCCGGATTGTTATAGAAAGTAGTCTCCAACGGAATGTTACGGAACAAATCAAAAAGGAGATAATAGTACAACGCACGATATGCACGTAATTGGGCAACCTGTGAATCGGTCAGTTTCAAAGACTCCGTTTGATCCAGCAACTTATTGCAGGCTGTAATTCCAGCATATCCATTCGTCCACAAACCACTCAAGTGACCTAACCCGGCATGAAACTCATGTTTGTGAAAACTGATATACAAATCTCCCCATCCTACACCAAGGCGCAAGGGAATACACCATAAGTCTGTACAGATGTCCAAGTCCGCATAGCCATACCATGCCCAGTAAAAATCACGCAAAGAGGAATATACCGTAGCAAACTGGCCCTGGTTATCACTTTCGGAAAACTCATATTGCTCACTGGCAATCTCACTGTAAATCGTTTCACTCAAGTCAGTACAACTGCCTAAAGTAAGCATACTTGCACCTAACATTGAACATGCTAATGATTTATATAATTTTGATTTCATAATCAGCTTAATATTAGAAGGTTAAATTAAGACCAAAGGTAAATGAACGAAGTGAAGGATATTTGTCACGAGCATCGATTCCCGCATAAGTAGGATATGGATTTGACAATTCCGGATCCAGTCCTGAATATCCTGTAATACAGAACAAGTTATCAGCAGACAAATAAGCACGTACCCCTTTAATCCACTTATTATCTTTCTTGAGCGGGAAAGTATAACCCAAAGTCAAGTTTGTCAGTTTCAAGAAATTACCATTTTCAAGATAGTAGCTTACGAATGTCTGAGCCTGTGAAGAAGACAAAGTGTACTGACCACCATAAGGAGCTTCTTCCACTGATTTCAATCTGTTATAAGCATGGGAGTTATTTTCATAATAAGCACGCGGTTCATTCAATATCTTGAAGCCTAACTGACTGGTAAACTGCATGCTCAAGTCCCAGTTCTTATAAGAGAAGGTATTGCTCCATCCTAAATAAACTTTTGGCAGACCATTACCCAGATATTGCTTGTAAGCATCATCTTGTGCCATCGCAGTGGTAAATTCAACCACTTCTCCATCCGGTTTTTCAATCAGGAACAAGCCGTTTTCAGAAACTCCCACTGATTTCAGTCCCCAAAATTCACCCAAAGGGCGTCCTTCTTCCATACGATGGGTGGTCACACTGATAGGCTCTCCCAATCCACCTACATTCTGATAACTATCTGTTTCATACAATTCATTTGACAAACTCAGCAGTTCACTTGCATTATGTGCCAATGTCACTACTGTTTTCCATTCGAAGTTCTTTGTCCGCACCGGTACGGCATTGATAGCTATTTCTACACCATGGTTACGTACGGAACCACCATTGGCCAATGTCGTATTGTACAAATTCGGAGGAGTCGGTACACTGTACCAGAACAGCAAATCGGTAGTCTTTTTGTTGTATACATCTATAGAACCACCCAAACGGTCATCCAGTACACTCCAGTCCAAACCTACATTAAATTCCGTAGATTTTTCCCATTTCAATTTAGCATTAGGATTAGACTGCACTTTCAACCCTTGTTTCCAGGTATCTCCGTCTTTATAATACGTTTCATACGCATAACGCGTCAACGATTGATAAGGATCATTCGGAATTACACCGGTAATACCGAAACCAGCACGCAACTTTAAGTTATTCAACCAGGTTAGGCCTTTCATGAACTTTTCATTACTGATGGTCCATCCCAAAGATGCAGAAGGGAACGTACCCCATTTATTGTCGGCACCAAATTTTGATGAACCTTCCCGACGTACACTTACCAACAAGTTATAACGGTTATCATACGCATAACTTATACGACCGAAGAAACCAATCAATGTATTTTCACTCGCTTCACTTCCCAATCCAGCCTTTCCTTCTTTCAGGTAAGTACCAGATGCCATATTATTCCACAAGAAGAAGTCATTAGGGAAGTCATAGTTGCTTGAATAGTTACGTTCGTATTTATAATACTGATAGCTATAACCTACCAACGCATTCATACGATGTTTTCCTTTTGTAAAATCATACTTTGAAGTGATTTCCAGGTTATCAGTGCGTGTGTCATCATTGGTATGATAAGCATAACCATTATAACCTCCTAATTCACTTCCATAATACTCACTTGTATTATACCCTTTATCATGTGATCCGAAACGACTGGTAGCTAACATCAAGTTAGTCTGCCATCCCTTAATCGGTTCAAAAGTGATATTACCAGTTGCACGTGTTTCTTCGTAAGTATAATCTCCCAAACGTTCTTCCAGCATACTTACAGGGTTATAATAGTAGCTTACTCCGAAATCTTCATTATATGAACCATCCTCGTTATAAATAGGAGCTGTCGGATTACGGGCAATTGCCTGACGATAAATGTTAGACTGGTCTGTAGCAGTAGCATTTGTCGCACTATTCTTATGCCATTTTTTCACCATATTCAAATTCACCCTCAACATATCATTCAGCATCCAGTGTGATACATCGAAACGCATACGCATATCTTCCGCGTAGGTATTCATGATTACACCATCTTCCTTACGATAGGTAAAATCAGCAGAATAAGTAGTCTGCTTGGTTCCACCCGTGATATTAAAGTTATGATTGTGCGTAAAACCTGTACGACTGATAGCATCCAGCCAGTCGGTATCATATCCTTTATCCGTAAAGTTTGTCTTTCCGGCACGTACATCTTCTGCCGTCATAAAATCCAGTTTCTTACCAAACTGAGAAGCGGATACATAACCTGAATAAGAGGCTGTGGTATGCGCCTCACGCTTACCGGTTTTTGTAGTAATCAAAATCACACCGTTTGCACCTCGTGTACCATAAATGGCTGCGGCAGAAGCGTCCTTCAGCACATCAATAGCCTCAATATTTTCAGGAGCAACCGTACTTAAATCACCTTCTACTCCATCTATCAAAATCAAAGGAGTTGTGCTACCGTTCACGGAAATAACACCACGCAAACGGACGGTAGAAGTAGCATTCGGGTCACCAGAACCTTTTGCAATAGTCAAACCCGCAACCTTACCTTTAATCAAATCAGCTGCATCGCCCACTTTACCCACTGTAAAGTCTTCTGCCTTTACAGAAGTAATCGCACTGGTCACATCACCTTTACGCTGCGTACCGTAACCAATCACCACGACTTCGTCCATCACTTCAGTATCTTCACGCAGGGTAATGGTCGCTCCGGCTTTCAACTGACCAGCAGGAACTTCCTGCGTCTTATAACCGATATAACTTACCTGAAGAACAGCCTTGGCAGAGACATTCAAACTAAACTTTCCATCTACGTCTGTAATGGTACCGTTTGTCGTACCCTTCTCCATGATATTCGCACCGATGACAGGTTCACCTTTCGAATCGACCACCTGACCTGAGACTGTCTTCTGTTGCAAGACACTCTCTACCACCGGTGCTCCAGTAGATTCTGCATAGACTGCCACAGGCAGACAACCCGCAGAGAGCACCACACATGCCGACATTTTTACAAATGCACGACTAAACAACATGTGATTTAAATGTGTATTCATTTTGCTTGTATTTAGGGGTTAATAATCACTCTACTTTCCATTCTATAATACCTCCAGAAGCTCCTTTCTGAAGCTGTGCGGAGATTTTCAATCCGGTAGTCTTGACCGGCTTGAAGCTGACTACGTTGTACTTGTCTTTTTCTACACCATATTGATCATTGGTTTCTACTTCTTTCCAGGAATTTCCATTCTTGTAATAGAGTTTCCAGCTCTGCGGTACCCGGAAATCACCGTCATAATGGTCAAAGTCGAGCCAGTAGACTTCTACCTTCGAAACCGTGTAAGGCTGGTCAAACTCGTAGGCCAGAGATTCCAGTGTTCCGTCTTTCAACCACCAGTAGAAATAAGGTTTGGAAGTATCGGAAGAACGTTTAGGTTCCCACTGGTCGTTCACGCCCCATGCGTATGACATCACGGCTGCCGATTCGGGGGCATCTTTCTGGATAGCGGCCTGAATGGTAAATGTCTTAGCCTTGGAAGCGATGGTCGGTTCCGGTGTCGGAATAGCGTATTCCTTGGTCTCCGGAATCCAGACTTCCATCTGGTCAGACCCGCGGTTATCCCATGTAGAATAAGGGATGGCACGGAACGGTACATCTTTCACACTGCCGTCCTTACCCAGTTCCTTGGCGGTTCCACTCAATACCATCACTCCTTTCAGCAGGTTGGCATCGTAAGTAGCCTTTATCTTGGCGTCACGCGGAATGAACTTGTTGAAGACGATGCTGTCGGGCTGGTCTTTGCCTTCCAAGCAGAACATAATCGGACCACGTTCCAATGCCACCATACCCCGGTCGACTTCCACTTTGTCGTTGGCCGTGATACGACGGACATCCATCGGCAAATCCAATTCAATCACATCGCCCGGTTTCCAGGTACGAACAAGCGTTTCGTAACCGTCACCTTCCATGCCTTTTACGGCAGAACCATTGACTTTCAACGTATATTTCTTGGCGGCATCTGTATAAGCATACAGGTCGGAAGCTACCGGAGTCGATTTTGCCCAGCTGGGGATACGCAGACGGATGGCAAACTTACCTTCTTTCTCTGGAGTGACTTTGATGGCAATCTTGCCGTCCCACGGATACTGGGTAGTCTGTTCCAGTGTTACATTATTGTCGGCTGTCTTCATTTCGGCTTTTCCCTGAATGTACAGGTTTACATAAATGTCGTTCTGCTGAGTGGCATATACATAATTGGAAACGGAAGCCATAAAACGGGTCACATTACCCGGACAGCAGGCACAACCGAACCAAGGCTGGCGGTCGTGTTCACCCATAGATTCCAACGGATTGTCATAGAAGAACTTGTCACCGCTCAATGACACACCCGAAATCACGCCGTTGTACAAGGCACGTTCCAGCACATCCATGTATTTGGATTCACCCGTAGCCAGAAACATACGGTAGTTCCAGTACACATTAGCAATGGCCGCACAAGTTTCGCAATAAGCGGTGTGATTCTGCAATTCATAATTCGGTCCGAAGCCTTCTCCCTGTGCGCGGGAACCCATACCTCCGGTGATATACAGTTTCTTGCTCACCAAATTATCCCACAAGCGGGTCAAGGCATGGAAATAAGCGGTATCCTTGGTCAAGGCTGCCACATCGGCTACACCCGAATAAAGGTATCCAGCACGTACGGCATGACCTACAATTTCATCCTGCTGAAGAATCGGTTTGTGGTCCTGACTGTATTCGCTCAGTTTGTGACCGTCGGTACCGCGTCCGGTTTCTTCCACGAAATACTTCGCCATATTGAGGTATTTCTCGTCGCCCGTTACCTTATATAATTTACACAATGCCATTTCAATGATGGGATGTCCCGACGGTACGTGCTTCTGTCCCTCGCCCAGACCGAACACCTTGCATACCAAATCGGCATTCTTGATGGCCACATCAAGGAAGGTACGTTTACCCGTAGCCCGATAGTGTGCGATGGCTGCCTCGTACATGTGACCGCTGTTATACAGTTCGTGACTGTTCAACTTTTCCCATTTGGAACGTCCCCACCATCCGGAAAGGCGATAGCACTTGTTGGTGACGCAAGTAGTCAGATAACCGTCCGGTTCCTGAGCCGCTGCAATGATATTAATCACACTGTCCAAGTAATGGTCCAATTTAGGATCATATTTCACAGCCAGTGAATAAGAGGCACCTTCTATTACTTTATAAGGATCGGTATCATCGAAAGAGAAATCACCGCGATGCTCTCCTTTTTTCAATCCGCCCGCAATGGCGAAATTGTCGAAACGGCCGTTTTTCTCACATTCCTTAAAAGCAGAAGGGATGGATACGGTACGGTTCGTTTCAATACGAGGTGACCAGAAACCGTCGTTAATGTGTACCTGAGTAAAAGGAACCTCCTGAATCGGAGCATCCGGCTGTTGGTAAGCAGGCTTGGTACAGGAAGTGATTCCCACCACTGCTATCCCACTCATCAATATAAAAAGTCTGTTCTTCATTTTGTATAAATTGGGTTTTTATTTTCTTTTAGCAAAAGTAGCTTTTAGTAAGAAAGATGGGTAAAAATATCATCCATTCAGCTACAAAAATAGTCGCATTCAAATGGTTTGTTAGTCGAAATACAAAACACTATAAATCAATTAATTAAACAATAAATCATAGACTTTTATAGCATATCTTCGGACGATTTTATCATTCTTTTCCCAAACCTAATGAAGGTAAAATAGAAGGAAATCCACCCCTACACTGTAAAACGAAAAACGCCTTGCCATAAAAAGCATTTCCTCCTTGCAACTTTTATGTTTCCCACAAGGAGAACGTATGTTTCTCTCTTGGAAAACGTACGTTTCCGCCGTGAGAAACATACGTTTTCGCACTGAAAAACATAAAAGATACCACACTCCTATTAGAAATAAGCCAAGGCATTCAGATTAATACAAAGCATCCATCCCGCTCAGTTTTCCACTCTCTTCTTTTGGGCAAATCCTACAATTAGATTTTCACATCATCTTTTTTAGATTATTTTATACGCCTTATTCATATATTTTAATCAACTTTGTACAGTCTTTAAAAAGAATTACACATGAGGACACTTATTTGCTTATTAATTTTCCTATCAGTCGGCCTATGGGGAAATGCCGCGCTTCCCACTCACTTCCAATTCCGCCATTACAACATCGAAAATGGGGTTTCTTCCAATGGCATAGCCTCCATTCTGCAAGACCAGAAAGGTTATATCTGGCTGGGAACAGATAATGGACTAAGCAGATTTGATGGGAATCAATTTGTCTTCTATCAAAAAAACAACCCACTTTATCCTGACTTTCATGCAAGCTCCATAAATACCCTCTGCGAGACAAGCACTAATGAATTATGGTTGGGCACAGAAAATGGAGTATATATTTACAATCCAGTAAAGGATACCTTTACAGCATTCTCTTCACAGACCAACGCACACACCCGCATTACTTCCTGGGTAATGCATATCATTCAAGACAAGGAAGGAAACATTTGGATTGCGACCCGTAACCAGGGAATCTTCCAATACAACGTATCCTCCCACAAGTTAATACAATATGAAATTCCTCAAAATAACAATATTGCCATCCGTATCCTAAACGACAAGCAAAACAACATATGGGTGTCAGGACCTTATCAACTCTGCCGACTCAATAAAGTCAATAACACTTTTGAAGTGTTTCCCATTCAAGGAGAGCCCGACGGTGTCTATTCTATGGCTTTATGGGAGGATACGGGTAATTATCTTTGGATAGGAACCTGGGAAAAAGGGCTCTGGAAATTAAATATGCAGACACATGAAGTACAAAAGTTTCTGGTTTCCGAAAAAGGTATAGGTATACGGCATATCCATTCCATTCTGGAGTATTCTCCCGGAATCTTCTTTATAGGCTCCGATGAAGGGCTGACTATTTTTAATACAATTACCCAAGAAAGTTTTCTCTACAATCAATATGGTGAAGGCAATGAGTCCTTGTCCGACAAATTCATCTATCCGATGCTAAAAGACCGGGAAGGTGGTGTATGGATAGGTACCTATTATAACGGAGTAAACTACCTGCCTCCCTATTGTGGACAATTTCACGGATATTCCGGAGCAGATAATTTCCCCTTTTTCAATGGACAAATCATCAGCCGCTTCTGTGAAGGCGAAAACGGAGAGATATGGATTGGCTCGGACGATGCAGGAGTGAGTTGTTTTTCTCCATCCAAAGGACAGTTTGTCAACTTTCCTGGGAGAGAGCATCTGACCCACAAAAATGTCCATGCCTTATGCCATATCGGAAAGAAACTCTGGATTGGCACTTACAGTGACGGAATCTATGTCATAGAGACTCAAAGCGGACAAATAACAAAATACGATATGAAAGACGGGCTGGACGAGAACAATATTTATGACATTTTTCAAGACAGACAAGGGCAAATATGGACTGGTTCCATGAACGGAGTCTGCCTGTTCAATGCCCAGAAAAACCGCTTCAACCTGATAAAAAAACTGGATGCGCTAATCATCAAAATAATGGAAGATGCCCAAGGCAACCTGTGGGTAGCCACCCAAGGAAAAGGACTTTTCAAGTATATTCCCCAAAAGCAGGTCTGGAAAAGATACAACCAGACTCAGGGACTTGACTGCAACCTCATCAATCACCTTTGCATCGACCGAGAAAAAACACTTTGGGCGGCTACGTTCGAAGGATTGTATTCCTATCAACCGGAAAAAGACCAATTTATCCGCCACCCACTCAAGATTTCCAACGAATGCATCAATGCCATCTTAGAAGGAGAAGACTGTCTGTGGCTCACTACAGCCAAGGGACTGGTGAAATACACGCCCACCACAAGAGCCACACAAATCTTCACCAAAAGTGACGGACTGCAAAGTGAAGCCTTCATCATGGCCTCAGCCCTGAAAACCCGTAACGGAGAATTCTACATCGGCAGTATCAACGGTTTCAATACATTCTATCCACACCAACTGAAACTCAATACACAAAAACCCAACGTGGTACTGACCGGACTGGAAATTTTCAACAAAAAAATAGAAACACAAGAAGGGGGCATCTTGCCAGAAGCCATTGACCACCTGGAAGAAATCCATCTTCCCTACAAAGACAATGTCATCACGCTGACCTATGCAGCTTTAAGCTATTGTACCCCACAGAAAAACCAATATGCCTACATCCTGGAAGGCTTCGACAAGGAATGGAACTATGTAGGATCGCAACACAGCACCACCTACACCAACTTGCCGGCAGGTACTTATACCTTCCGGGTCAAGGCCTCAAACAATGACAATGTATGGAATGAGGAAGGTACTGCCATCCGCATCATTGTACATCCTCCGTTCTATTTCTCCCTGCCGTTCAAAATCGGCTACTTCCTGCTGTTTGTCCTCGCCATCGGACTACTGCTGCGCTACGTGGTGCGCCGGAGTGAAAAGAAACATGCCAAAGCCATCGACGAGCTGAACAGCAAGAAGGAAAAAGAAATTCACGAAGCCAAAATCAATTTCTTCACCATGATTGCCCACGAAATCCGTACGCCGGTATCGCTCATCATCGGTCCGCTGGAGAAAGTGATGCAATCCACACACATCCCATCCAACGAGCGGCAGGAACTGGAAATCATCGACCGTAACAGCCAGCGCCTGCTCTATTTGGTGAACCAGTTGCTCGACTTCCGAAAAGTGGAACAAAAGGAAATGCGGATGCGCTTCACTTCACAATCCATACGGGAGCTGATGGAAAGCGTGTGCGAACGCTTCTCCCCGACCCTTCACCAGAAAGGAGTCAGTTTCTCCGTGGTCTATCCGGACAAGGATTTCCATGCCGACGTGGACAAGGAGGCCATTACGAAAGTACTGAGCAACTTGCTGACCAATGCCAACAAGTATACGCAAAATATGATTGAGGTCCGTTTCGAGGCACAACCTGAGCAGCAGTTATTCTCCATTCAAGTGAAAGACAATGGAAAAGGAATGAATGAAGAGGAGCTGGGCAAGATTTTCAAGCCTTTCTATCAGGCATCCGAAAACAAACCGGGCACGGGCATCGGACTGAGCATCGTAAAAGGTATCGTGGAAGCTCATAATGGAAAAGTGGAAGTGACCTCACAACCAGGTGTAGGCTCTGTATTCAGCATTACTCTCCCACAAAAACAAGAAAAACAGGCTACCGAAAACGGAGAAATCTTGTCGGCTGGTCCACTACCGGAAGACATTATTCCTGAACAGCATGATGCAACCCCTCAAGCCAAGGTGCTGCCCATCATGCTGATTGTGGACGACAACGAGGACATGCTTCATTTCCTGTCCTCCCATTTCCAGAGCAACTACACCATTGTAACGGCATCCGACGGTACTGAGGCACTGCATAAGTTGAAAGAGCAGGAAGTATCATTGATTATCAGCGACTGGATGATGCCGCACATGAACGGTATTGACCTGTGCAAGGCGGTACGAAGCAACCAGATGACGAGCCATATCCCATTCATCCTGCTGACGGCCAAGACAGGCACAGAGGCCAAGATTACCAGTATGAACTGCGGAGCGGATGCGTACATCGAAAAGCCGTTCTCCCTGCAATACCTGGAAGCCTGCATCAAGAACCTGCTGGAACTGCGCCTGCAACTGAGACAGAAATTCTCGCAAATGCCGACCGTTTCCATCAATTCCATCGCGGCCAACCAAACCGACAAAGTATTCTTGGAAAAGATGAACCACCTGATTGAAGAGAACCTGAACAACGACCAGCTTTCAGTAGACTTTCTGGCCGAGAAACTGTGCATCAGCCGTTCGGGACTGTTCGTCAAGATAAAAGGGCTGGCCAACACCACTCCGAACGAGATGATTCAAATTATCCGGTTGAAGAAAGCGGCCTCCCTGCTGCTGGAAAACCAGTACCGCATCAACGAAGTAAGCTACATGGTAGGATTCAACAACCCGTCGTACTTCAGCAAGTGCTTCCAGAAACAGTTCGGCATGAAACCGGGTGAATACATCGCCAGCCATACCTCCCAGCCCGTCAGTACCCCTCCGGAAAAGGAATGAGATTTTATAAGGAGACGGATGATGCGAGTGCATAAAATTATGTATCTTTGCGATTCAAAGATTTGATTGAACATGAAGTGCATAACCCTCACTCCCCCGGAACATATACAGGCAACCATTCAGTTGCCCTCGTCCAAAAGTATCTGTAACCGGGCACTGATTATCCACGCGCTGGCACAAAGTCCATGCAAACTGGAGAACTTGTCCGACTGCGACGATACGCATGTCATGACCGAAGCGCTGGCTCACATGCCGGAAGTCATTGATATCATGGCAGCGGGAACTGCCATGCGTTTTCTGACCGCTTACCTTTCGGTGCCCCCCGGCACACATATCCTGACGGGCACGGAACGGATGCGGCAACGTCCCATCCAGATTTTGGTGGATGCCTTGCGGAGCTTAGGAGCGGACATCGAGTATGTGGAAAACGAAGGTTACCCTCCTCTGAAAGTTTCCGGCCGGACCCTGACAGGCAGCCGTCTGACCCTCCCGGGAAATGTGAGTTCCCAATACATCTCAGCCTTGCTGATGATTGGCCCAATGCTGGAGAAAGGACTGGACCTGACCCTCAGTGGGGAAATCGTGTCACGTCCCTACATCAACCTGACGCTGAAGGTAATGCGGGATTTCGGGGCGGAAGTGGAATGGACTTCCGATTGCAGCCTTCATGTGGCACCTACTCCCTATCAGGCCTTACCTTATTATATAGAGAGCGACTGGAGTGCGGCTTCCTATTGGTATGAGATAGTAGCTTTGTCCACACAGGATGCTACCGTAAGCCTTCCGGGACTTTTTGATCAGAGTCCGCAGGGCGATTCCAAGGTGGCCGAACTATTCGAACAGCTGGGGGTCGGTACAAAAAGGGAAGGACAGACTGTCACGCTTTATCAGACCCATTCCTGCGTGAAGCACATGGAGTATAATTTCGTGAACCAGCCCGATTTGGCGCAGACCTTCGTGGTGACGTGTGCCATGTTGGGAGTCACTTTCCGCTTTTCGGGGTTGCAAAGTCTGAAAATCAAGGAAACCGACCGTATGGCAGCCTTAATCGCAGAAATGCGCAAACTGGGCTACGTGCTGGAAGAAAGCGACGGTTCCGTACTTTCATGGACAGGCCAACGGTGCGAACCACAGAACCCACCGGTCATCGACACGTACGAAGACCACCGCATGGCCATGGCCTTTGCCCCGGCTGTCTTGCGGGAAGGAACTTTGTGTGTACGCAATCCGCAGGTGGTTTCCAAATCATATCCCCATTTCTGGGAAGATTTGCAGAAGGCAGGTTTCCATTTCACTCAAAATTGATTGTATCATGTGGATTTTAGTCATTGTATTAATTGGAGTCGTTCTCTTCGGACTGGTGGCCGGATACTTTTATAACCGTTCCATACAAAAGAAAATCGACCGTGGAGAATTGACCGAAGCCCCGGAAGTCAAGACGGTGGACGGGGAATGCTGCGGACAGCATCAGGTCTGCGAAAAAGAAAGTCTGTTGGCAGCCGTCAGCAAAAAGATTGAGTATTACGACGATGAAGAACTGGACCGTTTCAAGGGTCATCCGTCGGACACCTATACGGAAGAAGAGATTGATGAATTCCGGGAAATCATGTACACCATGAAGGAGGAGGAAGTGGCCGGATGGTGCCGCAGCCTGCAACTCCGTGGCGTGGAGATTCCCGACGAACTGAAAGACGAGCTGTTCCTGATAGTCGGGGAACGCCGTTTCCACTAACCTCCTCACTGGCCCATGAATATCCTCGAATTGTTGCATTATACGTTTTTCCAGCATGCCTTGCTGGGCAGCCTTTTTGCCAGCATCGCCTGCGGCATCATCGGCACGTACATCGTGACCCGAAGACTGGTCTTTATCAGCGGAGGTATCACGCATGCGTCGTTCGGAGGCATCGGTATCGGACTTTATGCCGGTATCTCTCCGATTCTGAGTGCGGCGGTATTCTCGGTGCTGTCGGCTTTCGGTGTGGAATGGCTCAGCAAGCGCAACGACATGCGTGAAGATTCAGCCATTGCCGTGTTCTGGACATTCGGTATGGCCGTGGGAATTATCTTCAGCTTCTTAGCTCCCGGCTTCACGCCCGACCTTTCTTCGTTCCTCTTCGGCAACATCCTCACCATCACCCGAGGCGACATCTACTTGCTGGTGGCATTGAGCCTGGTACTGATAGTCTTCTTCTCTCTGTTTCTCCGGCCCATCACGGCCATTGCCTTCGACCGGGAATTTGCCCGATCCCAACGCCTCCCCGTGAGTGCCTTTGAATATACGTTGATGGCGTTCATAGCCCTGACCATCGTGGCCTGTCTTCGGATGGTGGGTATCGTACTGGCCATTTCCCTGCTGACGCTTCCGCAGATGACGGCCAACCTCTTTACGTACAGCTTCAAGCGCATCATCTGGCTTTCCATCGGCATCGGCTACCTGGGATGCCTGGGCGGACTGTTGCTGTCGTACCAGTTGCGGGTACCTTCGGGAGCAGCCATCATTTTCGTGTCCATCCTGATTTATGTGGCCGCCAAATTATTTTGCATGCTCCGCAAGAAAAGAGCACAATGATTGAGATTTATCCTAATTTTGCAATATAAGCATTCAAGTTAAAACCACAGTATATGGAAATAAAAATTGATTCACTGGAAAACATCCACGAAGCTGCCAAGAAATTCATCGCAGCCATGGGTGACAACACGGTTTTTGCCTTCTATGGAAAGATGGGGGCAGGAAAGACAACCTTTATCAAGGCCGTATGCGAAGAACTGGGCGTGACGGACGTCATCAACTCGCCGACATTTGCCATCGTCAACGAATACCGTTCGGACGAAAACGGAGAACTGATTTATCACTTCGACTTCTACCGCATCAAGAAACTGGAAGAAGTGTACGACATGGGTTATGAAGACTACTTCTACAGCGGCGCACTCTGCTTCATCGAGTGGCCGGAACTGATTGAAGAGTTGCTTCCGGGAGATGCGGTCAACGTACACATCGACGAAAACGAAGACGGTACCCGCACGGTACGCTTCGATGAGAATAACGATTAAAAATGGGAGTACACTATTTTATCCAGGCCTTGTTTGTCCTGGTAGGGCTCTTGTCCCTGCTGGCGGCCATCTGCAACTGGAACTGGTTTTTCACGGCAAAGAACACCCAGTTTATTGTGAGAAATGTGGGACGGAAACAAGCCCGCTGGTTCTACGCCCTGATTGGTTTCCTGATGATAGCTACAGGCATATTTTTCTTTCTGTCCATCCAGGAAACGATATAAAACAAACAGAGTTTTCAACAGCTTGTTAATAACTTCGACAGGTTATTAACAGGCTGTCTTGTTTTCCACACCTTAAAAATCGAAGGAAAGCTGGCCGTCGCCTAACAGATTAAAGCTCATCCGGTGATAAGGAGACGTGCCGTAAGCAGCGATGGCGGCACGGTGTTTCTTGGTAGGGTAGCCCTTGTTGCTTTTCCAGTCGTACATCGGATATTCTTCGTGCAGACGGTTCATGTAATCATCACGGTACGTCTTTGCTAAAATGGAAGCTGCCGCAATGGACAGGTACTTTCCGTCTCCTTTTACAATAGTGGTATGCGGGATACCCGGATAAGGATTGAAGCGGTTACCGTCAATCAGCAGGTGCTGGGGAACCACCTTCAACTGGGCAACGGCCCTGTGCATAGCCAGGAAAGAGGCGTTCAGAATGTTGATTTTATCAATCTCTTCGGGTGATACCACTCCTACCGCCCACGCCGTAGCTTCCTGCTCAATGACCGTACGCAATTCATAGCGTTGCTTTTCCGTCAGTTTCTTGGAATCGTTCAGCATTTCATTACGGAATCCGGGAGGCAGAATGACAGCTGCCGCATAGACTGCTCCAGCCAAACAACCGCGTCCGGCCTCATCACATCCGGCCTCCACCAACTCTTTATGTAAATAGGGCAACAACATATCTACCTCTTTCTTTTTTCGGACTGCAAAGGTAGCACATTTTTCCCGGCCCGCCACCTTTGGAAGACAGAAGTTATCCCAAGGTTATGCACCGATTTTCGACCAAGACCTGACGGGATATGGCAGAAGATTCGTATCTTTGCCGTGCAAAAAAATGAACGTATGGTACAGATTGACGACGTAATAGTAAGCCTGGACATTTTCAGAGAAAAATTCTTGTGCGACCTGAATGCCTGCAAGGGAGAATGTTGCATCGAAGGGGATGCAGGAGCCCCTGTAGAACTGGAAGAAGTGGAAAAACTGGAAGAAGTGCTTCCCGTGATATGGGACAGCCTTTCACCGGAAGCCCAGGAAGTCATCAACCGTCAGGGAGTGGTCTACACCGACCAAGACGGCGACCTGGTCACTTCCATTGTCAACGGAAAAGACTGTGTGTTTACCTGCTACGACGAGAAAGGCTTCTGCTACTGTGCCATCGAAAAAGCATTCCGGGAAGAAAAATGCAGTTTCTACAAACCGATTTCCTGTCACCTCTACCCCATCCGTGTCAGCGACTACGGTCCGTATAAAGCGCTGAACTATCATCGCTGGGATGTATGCAAGGCAGCGGTACTGCTAGGAAAAAAAGAAAATCTGCCGGTCTATAAGTTCCTGAAGGAACCGCTTATCCGCAAATTTGGAGAGGCATGGTATGAAGAAGTGGAAAACGTGGCCAAAGAACTGGAAGCCCAACACTTGATTTAACGATATATACCCGTCACCACAGGCTCCTTCAGCCAGGTGACGGGATTTTTTATGTCTGAATTCTATTTTGCTTTTTCTATCCGTACCTGTTTGACTAAACGTAACGCGTATTCTACTGTCTCTCCAGAGTTTAGAATTTTAGTATTATAAAAACAGAAGGTTGAATGAAAGTCATTACACAAATAACGGCAATCATATTTATTAAAACGGTCCAGTCCATTATCCCATAGCATATCGCTCAATGTAAGTATCGTATCATCATACTGGTCACGGAACTCTTTTGCCTCTTCGGTCGTAAAGGTTCTCCATCCTGTGATTCCGTCCACTTCATACGCTTCACAAACCTGGATAGCCTCCGCTTTCTTCAATAACCACTGCCGGGGAGAAACCAACGTAGCGATGACTTCGCTTGCAGAAACAGCCTCTACTTTCCACACAAAGAAAGGTCCCCAGATACTTTCCGATTCAGGCAACTCCTCTGACACTAACACATCGGAATCTCCACTGGCTGTTCCATCCTCGTTCGTACCTCCTGCATCTTCGTCCGAATCTTCGTTGCCCCCATTCGAATCCCCACTTCCTCCTTCCTCTTCTCCCGGCACCTCTACCTCCGGCTGGTCCCAGTCGTCTTCCTGCGTCATATGTTCAAAAGGGAATTCTTCAAAGGTTTCTGTCACCCAATCCTGAACAGCCGCATTTCCTTCCAACGTAATCTCTCCTTTGCCCGTACTGACAAAACGATATGGTCTTCCAGCCTCCAATGGATAATTGAAAAAATAACCATATACGGTTTCTTCGGCATCTGTCTTGACATTGAGTGAGAGATGCGTCTGAGTACTCTCGGAAGGAAGAATATAAATCGGGCCTGCTTTCCAGGCATTTTTCTCTTTTTGACACACCACAGAAGCAAACTGACCGTCATTACTCCTGTTCCCCTCAAAAGTAATCCCGGAACTGACGGGAGAAATACGGGCTTCCACCTCTACTGCCTCATCGGGTATTCCCTCAAAAGACAGGTACAAAGCGGCTACTGCATACGACAAAGAAACCAATACCCTGACATCATTTCTCAGCCGTACCGAATTCTTCCCCATCACCAGTGGCGTATGTGCATAATTTCCCTGTGAAAAGGTCAGCATTTGTTTGGAATTCAGACTCATAGGAGGAAGATAGTCTGCGGATGAGAGTCCGGAAATAACCATAAACACATAGTCTCCGGCGGACTGAGACAATACAGGCCATTCCGTTTGGTCCTGCACCTCCTCCTTCCAGACAGATTCTCCTACCGTATTAAACAAATAAAGATATAAAGGATAAAGCGAAGTGAAAAGTGACGCATTGGATAAAGTGACATCCATCTCACAAGAGTCAACGGTCTCTACCGTTTCAGATTCTTCCTCCACTGGATAGGTACCACATCCGGAGAAAAGAAACACACAGGTCCACAGGGCAAAAAACAAATGAGTCTGCATACGTAATTCCATAGTCTTTTTATTTGGGATAACGTATCCAGACTCATTCGTCTACCACTACAGCACGAGAAAAGGCTGTTAAAAATATTTTTCCAACCGTTTAATCATCATTCCAAGACAGAAAACCACCACATGATCGTTTTCCTGAATCATGGTATTACCGGTAACCAGAATACCTTCTCCATTCCGAATCAGTCCACCGATGGTAGCTCCTTTCGGCAAGCCCAAATCTTTCACCGGCTGCTTTGTAATCTTCGCTCCCGGCTTAACGATAAACTCTGCCACATCCGCATTGGCAAAAGTCAGACACTTCACATTCGACACATCCGCGTCAAGCATCATCTGGTAAATGTGACTGGCCGCAATGAATTTCTTATTGATGACCGTTCCGATATCCAGGCTCTCTGCCATACTGATATAATCCACATTTTCCACTTCCGCCACCGTTTTGGTCACTCCCATCCGTTTGGCAGCCAGGCAGGCTAGGATGTTGGTCTCAGAATTACCTGTCAGTGCCACGAAGGCTTCTGTGTTTTTGATGCCTTCTTCCAGCAAAAGCTGAATGTCACGCCCGTCTCCATTAATCACCATGACTCCATCGTCCACCAGTTCTGTCAACCGGTTACACCGGGCAAGGTCGCTTTCAATAATTTTGGCCTTCATGTACTCGGGCATGTATTGCACCGTACGTACGGCAATACGGCTTCCGCCCATAATCATCACATTCCGCACATCCGCCTCATTCTCTTTTCCGGAGATTTTACGGATATAAGGAATGTATTTCTTGGTCGTCGTAAAATAGACCACATCATTCAACTTGATCACATCATCACCACGCGGAATAATGGTCTCATTCCCTCGCTTGATGGCTACAATATGGAAAGGTATGCTTCTTCCTCCCAGCTCATGCAAAGGCACATTCAGAATCTCTGCCTGCTCACGCATTTTGGTACCCAACAGAACCAACGCACCTCCGGCAAATTCCCACCATTGCCGAATCCAGCTCATCTTTACGGCATCTACAATGTCACGGGCTGCCAGCATCTCCGGATAAATCAGGGAATGTACGCCCAATTTGGCAAAAAACTCCTTGTGCTTAGGCAACAGGTACTCATAATTATCAATACGAGCCACTGTCTTCTTCGCGCCCAGACTGGTGGCAAGCATGCAAGCCGTCATATTGCGACTTTCATCGGGCATTACCCCGATAAACAAATCTGCTCCAGCTACTCCAGCCTCTTTCAGGCCATTAATGGAAGTGGGCGACAAGTTTACCGTCATAAGGTCCAGGTTGCTTCCCATGGCACTCAGTTTGCTCTCGTCTTCGTCCATCAGGATAATATCCTGTTTTTCGCCCGAAAGCAGCTTGGCCAAGTGAGTACCGACCGCACCCGCACCTGCTATAATAATTTTCATATCTTGATTATCTGAGTAATTGTGTTTAATATACTTTCCTCATCAATGCCACAAATGGCATACAAATCCTTGACCGGACCATGCTGCACAAAACGATCAGGCAATCCCAGTCGCTTCACCTGTGGGCAATAGCCATGGTCACTCATAAACTCCAGTATGGCACTACCCATACCGCCGTTACGAACCCCATCTTCCACGGTCAATATACGTGTGAATTTCTTTCCGACTTCATGCAGCAGTTCTTCGTCCAATGGCTTCAAGAAACGCAAATCATAATGAGCCACGCTGCAACCCAGTTCCTTTTCAGCCCGGTCTATCGCAGCAGCAGCCTTATTGCCTATCGGTCCGATGGTAATGACAGCCAAATCGGTTCCGTCTTTCAGTTTTCTTCCTTTGCCCACCTCTACTGCCTCCAACGGGCATTCCCAGTCGGTCAGCACACCCCGGCCACGAGGATAACGGATGACAAAAGGTCCCATATTGGGAAGTTGTGCCGTATACATCAACCGTCGCAATTCATGTTCATTATAAGGAGAAGCAATGACCAGATTGGGTATCGGACGCAGATAAGCCATATCAAAAGCCCCATGATGGGTAGGTCCGTCTTCTCCCACCAAGCCGGCACGGTCCAGGCAGAGTACCACATTCAACTTCTGAATGGCCACATCATGGATAATATTATCGTATGCCCGCTGCATGAAAGAAGAATAGACATTACAGAACGGCAATAAACCTTCCTTCGCCATACCCCCGGAGAAAGTAACGGCATGGCCTTCTGCAATACCTACATCAAATACCCGGTCGGGCATTTCTTTCATCATAATGTTCATGGAGCAACCTGATGGCATAGCCGGTGTCACCCCCACAATCTTCTCATTCTTCCGGGCCAGTTCCAGTAACGTATTTCCAAATACTTCCTGAAACAAAGGAGGCATCCCCGTGGTATCGGAAACAATACGTTCCCCGGTCTCTTTATCAAAAAGGCCAGGAGCATGCCACACCGTGGCCGATTCTTCCGCCGGCTTGAAGCCTTTTCCCTTACGGGTATGGATATGCAGCAGCTTCGGACCCTTCATGTCCTTTATTTCTTTCAATACCCTTGTCAGTGCAGTTACGTCGTGCCCGTCCATCGGACCGAAATAACGGATATTCAACCCCTCGAAAATATTCTGCTGCTGCATCAGCATAGATTTCAGGCTATTATTGAAACGTATCAGACTTTTCCTGCGTTCATCATTCAAGATACCCAAACGGTAAAGTTTACGGGATAAGGCGTTTCGTAGCCGGTTATACCCCTCAGAGGTATGTAAGTTCATCAAATACTGCTTCATGCCGCCCACACTGCGGTCAATGGCCATGTTGTTGTCATTCAGAATAATCAACAGGTTATTGGGAGTAGAGGAAGCATTATTCAAACCTTCGAAGGCCAGTCCGCCACTCATGGAGCCATCGCCAATGACTGCAACCACATGACGATTATCTTCTCCTTTGCGGGCAGCCGCCACAGCCATTCCGAGTGCCGCAGAAATTGAATTAGATGCATGTCCACAAGTGAAAGTATCATATTCACTCTCCGCAGGAGAAGGGAAAGGACAAATCCCATTCAACTTACGATTCGTATAAAAACGGTCGCGACGTCCCGTCAGGATTTTATGCCCGTAGGCTTGATGACCCACATCCCAGACAATGCGGTCGTAGGGCGTCTGATATACATAATGAAGAGCTACCGTCAATTCTACAACCCCCAGACTGGACGCAAAATGTCCCGGATTGCAAGATAACTCATCTATAATCTTATTGCGCAGTTGATGACAGACCTCCGGCAACGCCTCGACAGAAAGTTTCCGTAAATCCTCAGGGCTATCTATCTTATTCAACAAATCGTATGAAGTTGTCTGTTCCATCCTTGTTCTTCGTTAACTTTAATCGTACAAAAATAGCACAAATATACATAATGTATTTACATTTGCAGTAAATTTTCTCTGATTATGGAATTTAGGACAAAAGTTGAACTGCCAGTCAAAGGCCCGAAACTGCATCATTCTGACAAATTGATGATTTGGGGCTCCTGCTTTTCCGAGCATATCGGTAATCTGCTGATGGAGAACAAATTCACCTGCGACATGAATCCTTTCGGGGTATTATACAATCCTCTGTCGATTGCCACTTCCATACAATGCCTGCTGGAAGGAACTTGTTACGAACCGAAGGACTTACGCCATACAGACGATACATGGTACAGCCTGATGCATCACAGCAGTTTTTCAGCTGCCTCACAGGAAGAATGCCTGAGAAAAATCAACGAACGCATCCGGAAAGGTCATGCGAATCTGCTACAAGCCGACTGGATACTCATCACCTGGGGTTCTTCCTTCGTGTATACATGGAAAGAAAACGGAGCGATTGTAGGTAACTGCCACAAGTTGCCAGCCCGTCTCTTTGAAAGAAGAATGGTTAGTGCGGAGGAAATTGCTGCTGCCTATATCCCCCTGCTCCAACAGCTTCACACACTCCGGCCCAACCTGCAATGCCTGTTTACAGTCAGCCCGATCCGTCACCTCAAAGACGGACTTCACGGCAACCAGCTCAGTAAGGCCAATCTGTTGCTGGCTACCGACAAGATTTGCCAGAAACTCGATTTCTGTCACTATTTTCCCTCCTATGAGATTATGATGGATGAACTGCGAGATTACCGTTTTTATGCCGACGACATGATGCATCCGTCTCCACTCGCCATCCAATACATTTGGGAATGTTTCAGCAATTGTTGTTTCACTCCTTCCACCCTCTCTTTCCTGAAAGAGTGGGAAAAGATACGACGTGGACTGGCCCACAAGCCTTTCAATCTCGCAACGGAAGCCTACCAAACCTTTTTAAGTCAAATACTGTTAAAGATAGAGGAGTTAAAAGAAAAATTACCGTACTTAGATGTTCAAAAGGAAATAAAGTTATGTCAAGCACAATTGAAGAAATAACCTCCATCCTGGGGGCTGAACGCAGAGGATACACGCCCGCTACCATCGACTGGATTTTAACAGACAGCCGGTCACTGTGTTTCCCGGAAGAGACCCTGTTTTTTGCCTTGAAAACAAAACGTAACGACGGACATAAATATATCCCGGACCTTTACCAGAAAGGGGTACGCAACTTTGTCGTGAACGAAATACCCGAAACAGCATCCTCCTATCAGGATGCCAATTTCCTGATTGTCCCCAACCCGCTGAAGGCCTTGCAACGGCTGGCCTCCAAACATCGGGAACAGTTTCAAGTGCCAGTCATCGGCATCACGGGAAGTAACGGAAAAACTGTTGTCAAAGAATGGCTGTATCAGCTACTCAGTCCGGATCGCGTCATCACCCGTTCGCCAAGAAGTTATAACTCCCAAATTGGAGTACCTCTCTCCGTATGGCTCATGAATGAACATACCGAGCTGGGAATTTTTGAGGCCGGTATCTCCGAAATGGGTGAGATGGAAGCCTTGCGCCCCATCATCCAGCCTACCATCGGTATCCTGACCAATATCGGAGGAGCCCATCAGGAAAATTTTTCTTCCCTGCAAGACAAATGCATGGAGAAACTGCAACTCTTTAAAGACTGTGACGTAATTGTATATAATGGCGACAACGAGCTCATTGCCAGCTGTGTCACCAAATCTTTGTTCACAGCCCGTGAAATCGCTTGGTCGACCAAAGATTCCGAACGACCGCTCTTTATCGAAAAGATTCTGAAGGATGAAACCGGAACCACCATCAAATATCGTTATTTGGGATTCTTCAAGGAATACCGTATTCCTTTCATTGACGATGCTTCCATTGAAAATTCATTGCATTGCCTAGCCGTAGCCCTTTACCTGATGGTCCCACCCGAAACCATTGCAGAACGCATGCTTCATCTGGAGCCCATCGCCATGCGCCTGGAAGTGAAAGAAGGGAAAAACGGTTGTACATTGATTAACGACAGCTACAATTCCGACTTTGCCTCTCTTGATATCGCGCTGGACTTTATGATGAGACGTTCGGAGGACAAAAACCGCAAACGCACACTGATTCTGTCGGACATGCTGGAGAGTGGACAGACCAGCAAACTGCTCTACAGACAGGTGGCCGACCTCGTACACAGCCGGAAAGTAGACCATATCATTGGAGTGGGCGAAGAAATCTCCGCAGCAGCCAACCGGTTTGAAATCCAAAAAGATTTCTTTCCCAACACCGCAGAACTTTTGAACTCAGGCCTGCTCCATCAATTGCACAATGAAGACATCCTGATAAAAGGAGCCCGTGTGTTCCATTTCGATGAAATCACTGACGCACTCGAATTAAAGGTACATGAAACCATCCTCGAAATCAACCTGAACGCACTGGTCGACAATTTGAACCATTACCGGAACAAGCTGAAACCGGGAGTCAAGATGGTCTGCATGGTAAAAGCCTCTGCCTATGGAGCCGGTTCTTTTGAGATTGCAAAAACGTTGGAAGACCAACGGGTGGACTATCTGGCCGTAGCCGTAGCCGACGAAGGAGCCGATTTACGAAAAGCAGGTATCAACAGTTCCATCATGATTATGAACCCGGAAATCACGGCCTTCAAAACCATGTTTGATTATCGTCTGGAACCGGAAGTATACAGTTTCCATCTATTGGAAGAACTGATTAAAGCTGCCGAACGCGAAGGAGTGAGCAACTTCCCGATTCACATCAAGATTGATACAGGCATGCACCGCTTAGGATTTGCTCCAGAAGAGATGCCTCAGCTTGTACAACGCCTACAAAAACAAAGTGCGGTCATCCCCCGGTCTGTATTCTCTCACCTGGTAGGAAGTGATGCAGAACGTTTCGATGCCTTTACCCGCCACCAGATAGAAACTTTCGAAGCAGCCTCAACCGAACTTCAACAAGGGTTCAAGCATAAAATCATCCGCCACATCTGTAACACGGCGGGTATTGAACGCTATCCGGGCGCACAATTCGACATGGTCCGTCTGGGAATCGGACTCTACGGTATTGACCCGTTTACCAATAAGATACTGCATAATGTCACTACTCTGAAGACCACTATCCTGCAAATCCACAATGTACCTGCTGACGACACCGTGGGTTACAGCCGGAAAGGTGTTCTGACACGCGATTCCCGTATCGCAGCCATTCCTATCGGATATGCCGACGGCCTGAACCGACATCTGGGCAACGGACATGGCTACTGTCTGGTAAACGGACAGAAGGCTCCTTATGTAGGTAATATCTGTATGGATGTATGCATGATTGACGTAACGAACATCGACTGCAAAGAAGGCGACAAAGCCATCATCTTCGGTGATGACCTTCCGGTCACTGTCCTCTCGGATATCCTCGATACCATTCCGTATGAAATCCTGACAAGCGTTTCCAATCGTGTAAAAAGAGTGTACTATCAAGACTGAGTCCTCCGACTACACGGACAGATAAAAATACAGCCTCTGGCATGAAAAGAAGATTCAATGCCAGAGGCTGTATTTTTATCTACATAACGGATATCTCTTAGAAAGAACAAAAGAAAGTGACCAGAAACGGTACGCTGAAGTCGGTCACAAAACCATGAAAGATGGACACAATCACAAACTGCTGTCCGGAACAACGGGTAATGATGGGCAAAGTCGTATCCATCGTCGTGGCTCCTCCCGAGGAAATGGGTGCCAAGTTACCAAACCAACGCACCAGCAAAGGAGCACCCAACAGCGTCATAATCTCCCGAAAAATATTAGACAACAAAGCCACTGTCCCCAGTTCCGGTCCCTTATACTCGGTAATAAAAATACTGGATAATGAATAATAGCCCATGCCCGAACCTACCGCCATGCAATCGGCCATACTCCGATGGGGCAGCAAGACACTCACCAAGGCCGCGGCAGTCAAAGTGCCCAGTATCGTGGCTATGGGGAGAAACACAAGCCTCGGATTCAAAACACGAAAGTTTCTCAAAGTCTGCGGGTCATTCCCTATACTCAGTCCCACACTGAACATCAATCCGCACAAAGCATAAAAACTGACATTCGTCTCACCCACATCAAAAGGCAGCCAATGGAACGCCCCACACAGGGTGCCCAGTACGAAAAAAACTATAATAATCAAACTCCCCTTCATACCTCTCCCCTCTTCCTTTTATACAGCCAATGCCACAATACCCAAGCCAAGGCACAGCTACCCAACACACAAGCCAGTGCAATGAGAAAAGCTTCTCCTCCTAGCGTGAGCAAGCCTTCCACAATCCGGCGGTTTCCGCCTACCTCCACCCCAAGCAGGAACAAAAGGACCCAAATCAATACGGTAATCACCTTCCCAATCCAGGAAAGTCTCTGACGACGAAACAGAAAGCCTATCGCTATTCCACCGAACATGACACCTATTACTGTAAACATGTAGTAACCTTATTCAAAATCTGCTGCAAAAATAGCGAAAAAAGTCTACTTCTTCCCACTCCCCAAAGACGGTTATGAAAGACTTAAAATAAAAAAGGATTACTGCTCACGCGGTAATCCTTTTTTATCTAGTTAGTAGATTAATTTTGAGAGAATTGAAACTTCACAGCCTCATTGTTGTTTTAAGTTCTAATAAGCACTAACTATATTTATATAAAAGCAAATGAAAATGTTCTATCTATTACTGTTCTCCTCCAGCCTAGGCTTGGGAGAAGTTTCTTTCATCAGTGTTCTCACAGAATCGGCCTCATAAGCCACCTGTGGATCTGCCTGACGGTTCTCGAACTGATCATGTACATATACGATACCTGAAGCATCACCCTCACCTGCATGCTTTACCACACCACCCAAGGTGAAAAGCAAAATCATCATGGCTGCAGCCTTAAACAAGGGCATAAAACGCGTATAAAGCGTCAACCGTCTGGCCTTTACTACTGGACGTTCGATTTCTGCCAGCACACGCTTGTCAAAATCTTCACCCAGCTTCATTTCGCCCGCAGCTTCCTGGTAAGTAAACAAAGAACGGTAACGGCGCAAATGAGCGGGAAGTTCTTTCTGCTGAAAGAAAATCCGGAGAATCTGTTCTTCCTCCACGGAAGTTTCACAGTTCCAGTAGCGTTCCAGAAGTTGTTCAATGTACTTATAGTCCATAATCGTTTATCTCACTATATTTTAGTTTGATGCGTTGGCGAGCGCGGAAAAGATTCACTTTCACTTGCTCTTCTGTCACCCCCAGCACATCCGCAATTTCTTTATAACTCTTACCTTCAATATCCCTGAGCTGTACGATGGTTCGTTGCTTCTCGGGAAGTTCGTTTATCAGCCTGTGTACCAGCCGGAACTGTTCATTCCGTTCCATTTGGCTTTCAGGAGTCAATGCATCCGGCATTTCCTGCGTCTCAGGCGTCAGCTCCAGATTCTGTGCCTCTTTTTTCTGCCTCCGGTCGATGGCCAGATTGCGGACAACCGTCAGACAATAGGCTTCGATGGATTCCAGTTGCGCCCATTCCTCGCGTTTGCTCCACACTTTAATCAGTGCATCCTGAACAATGTCTTCCGCCTCGGCCCGATTGAACGTAATGCGCAGGGCTAATCTGAAAAGCTTGTCCTTCAGCGGTAGGATATCGTCACGAAAACTGATTTCTTGCATTGCTTTCTATAATAATGACGGGTGAGTTACCTAAAAGTTACACCCACCCGTCGATTTTTTTCAATTATTTTCTGATAATGGTTCCCGAGTCTTTGTGAATGGCTGATGCTAAGGTGATTACGACCTGCGACACTCCGGCATCCAAGGCCGAAAAAGAATTTTCCAGCTTGGGAATCATGCCTCCTTGTATGACACCCTCGTCCACATAACGCTTGAACAAGTCGGGAGTCAGTACCGGAATCACGCTGTCATCGTCATTCTCGTCGCGCAGCACCCCTTTCTTTTCAAAACAATAGACCAGTGTCACCTCAAAATACTCAGCCAGGGCCTTTGCCGTTTCTCCGGCAATGGTATCGGCATTCGTGTTCAGCAGGTTACCGTGGCCGTCATGCGTCAGCGGTGCCATGACAGGCACAATCTGCCGATGAATCAAATCGGTCAAAGCGGCTCCATCTACCTTCTCCACATCGCCCACATAACCGTAGTCGATATCCTTTACCGGACGCTTCACGGAACGGATGACGTTCATATCAGCTCCCGTCAATCCGACGGCATTCACACCTCTCGCCTGCAAACCGGCCACGATATTCTTGTTGACCAAACCTCCGTAGACCATAGTCACCACTTTCAAGGTATCGGCATCGGTAATGCGCCGACCGTTCACCATCCGGCTCTCAATACCCAATTGGGCGGCGATACGGGTAGCCGAACGGCCTCCACCGTGTACAAGCACCTTATAACCGGGCATGGAAGAAAAATCATTCAACAGCAGATTCAATGTGTCAGGCTCTTCTACGATTTTCCCTCCGACCTTTATGACTGTCAGTTTCTCTTTCATAGCTTATCTCCTATTTTACTCCAAATAAGTATATCCGTACAATCCGGAACGGTAGTTGGCCAGGAATTCCTTTCCTTCTTCCAAAGAAATACGTCCTTCCTTCACCGACTTGGTCACCCAGGTTTCCAGTGTACGAACCAGTTTTTTCGGGTTATACTGCACATAGTCGAGTACCTCGGCCACGGTTTCCCCATCAATCACCTGATCAATGCTGTAGCCCTTGTCGTCCACACTCACGTGTACGGCATTGGTATCGCCAAACAAATTGTGCATATCGCCCAGGATTTCCTGATAAGCTCCTACCAGGAAAACCCCTATATAATAAGACTCCTTCGCCTTGATGGTATGTACCGGCAAATCATGCGCCACATTCCGGCTGGTCACGAAGTTGGCAATCTTTCCATCCGAGTCGCAAGTGATGTCCTGCAATGTGGCCGTGCGGTCGGGACGTTCGTCCAACCGTTGAATCGGCATAATCGGGAAAATCTGGTCGATGGCCCAGGAATCCGGCAATGACTGGAACAGCGAGAAGTTACAGAAATACTTGTCGGCCAGCAATTTGTCCAAGTTGCGGAATTCATCCGGGGCATGTTTCAAGTTCGAAGCTATCTGGTTGATTTCACGTGTCACCGACCAGTACATCCGTTCAATCTGCGCCCGTGTCTTCAAGTCGACGATACCGTGACTGAACAAATCGAGCGATTCCTCCCGGATTTGCTGCGCATCGTGCCAAGCCTCCAACATCCGGCTCTGACTCAGGTTGTCCCAAATCTGATAAAGTTCCTGTACCAGTTCATGGTCGTCCTTGCTTACCACGAAATCCTCGTCCATGGAAGGAAGAGAAGCGGTTTCCAGCACCTCAAAAATCAAGACTGAGTGATGAGCCGTAAGCGAGCGTCCGCTTTCCGTAATGATGTTCGGATGCGGAATGTTGTTCTTGTTGCTGGCATCGACCATGATGGAAATGGAGTCGTTCACATATTCCTGAATGGAATAGTTCACGCTGCTTTCACTATTGGAAGAGCGGGTTCCATCGTAGTCCACACCCAGTCCGCCACCGATGTCTACAAACTCCACAGGGAAGCCCAACTGATGCAGCTGCACATAGAACTGAGAAGCCTCGCGCAAAGCCGTCTTGATACGGCGTATTTTGGTCACCTGACTGCCGATATGGAAATGAATCAGTTTCAGACAATCCTGCAAGTCTTTCTTTTCCAAGAAATCGAGTGCCTCCAGCAATTCACTGGAAGTCAATCCGAACTTGCTGGCATCGCCTCCGCTTTCTTCCCATTTTCCGCTGCCAGAAGAAGCCAGTTTAATCCGAATACCGATATTGGGACGCACATTCAGCTGCTTGGCCATCTTGGCAATCAACCGCAACTCATTCAGCTTCTCTACCACCAGAAAAATCCGCTTACCCATTTTCTGCGCCAACAGCGCCAGCTCAATGTAACTCTCGTCCTTATAACCGTTACAGATAATCAGCGAATCAGAATCCGTATTAATGGCAATCACGGCGTGAAGTTCCGGTTTTGAACCGGCTTCCAGTCCCAAATTAAACTTTTTTCCATGACTGATAATCTCCTCCACCACCGGTCTCATCTGATTTACCTTAATCGGATAAATGATGAAATTCTCGGCCTGATAGCCATATTCTTCAGAAGCCTGATGAAAACAATTGGATATTTTCTCAATCCGGTTATCCAGGATGTCCGGGAAACGGACCAGCATGGGAGCCGTCACGTCCCTGAGCTGCAGTTCGTCCACCAGCTCTTTCAAATCGACAGCTACCCCGTCTTTGCGTGGAGTTACTACCACATGACCTTTGTCATTGATACCAAAGTATGAAACGCCCCACCCCGTGATGTTGTAGAGCTCTTCAGAGTCTTCAATACGCCATTTTCTCATTTCACTACATAAAGTCTAGATTTATACTTCTTTAATTTATCAAGTTTTTCAAGCGGTCTACCGCCTTATCAATCTGTGCATAACTTTCCAATTCTTCCGCATTGAAACTCCACTTTGCCTTTGTATAATAGGGCAGCCGCTTTTCCAATGCAGAAGTAATAACTTGCATCAGCTCCTCGTCCGTTTTGTTCGCCAACAACGGACGTTTGGCCTTTGCTATCTTTAAACGACGGAACAGTATTTCCGGAGATACATCCAGAAATACTGTTTCGCCTGTATGATTCATATAATCCATGTTGTCAAAAAAACAAGGTGTCCCTCCCCCACATGCAATCAATACGTCTTCAAATTCACCGGCTTCATGAAGCATCCGCTGTTCCAGCAGCCGGAATCCTTCTTCCCCACGCTCCGCAAACAACTCGGAAATGGACTTGTGCATGCGCTCCTCAATATACCAGTCCAAGTCGATAAACTGCAATCCGACAGCTGCGCTATAGGCTTTTCCCAGCGTAGTCTTGCCCGAGCCCATATAGCCAATCAAGAAAACTCTTTTCATTACTTTTTCTTTGCTTTTGCTCCTTTCACCTTACGCATCTCAGCTTTCTGGTTCTGCAGCTCTATGACCTTGAAACAAGCTTCCAGATTCAAATCAGCCGGATTCACATTGTTCGGGATCTTATAGTTTTTCTTTTGGTAAGCAATGTAAGGGCCGTAACGTCCGTTCAGTATCTGCATATCCGGATTATCCGGGAACTGCTTGATTACTTTCTGAGCCTCCTGTTCTTTCTTTTCCAACAGCATCTGCTCGGCCTCTTCAAAGGTAACCGTCATGGGGTCCTTATCTTTCGGAATAGAAACAAATTCATTGCCATGACGTACATACGGACCAAAACGTCCCACGCCCACCGAAACCGACTTCCCGTCGAGTTCACCCAACACACGAGGCAATTTGAACAGGTCGAGTGCTTCTTCCAGCGTAATGGTTTCCAAAGAATGCTCCTTATTCAACTGGGCAAATTTCGGTTTTTCTTCGTCATCGGATGAACCAATCTGTACCACCGGACCAAAACGGCCGATTTTTACAGAAACCGGTTTCCCCGTCTTCGGGTCTGTACCTAACATACGTTCACCCACTTTATGTTCGGTCTTCGTGGCCAGTGTAGTTTCTACCAGCGGATGGAAATTCTCATAAAAGACTTCCATCAGGTCGGTCCATTTCTTTTCACCTTCGGCTACTTCATCAAACTCTTTCTCCACGCTGGCCGTGAAGTTATAATCCATAATCTTCGGGAAATACTGCATCAGGAAGTCATTGACCACACAACCCACATCGGTCGGAATCAACTTAGACTTTTCGCTTCCGCTCATTTCTGTCTGCACGGTTTCCTTTACGTCCTTTCCTTTCAGTCTCAACAAGGAATATTCCCGTTTCACACCCTCCTTATTGCCTTTCTCCACATAACCTCTTTGCTGGATCGTGGAAATGGTCGGTGCATACGTAGACGGACGTCCAATGCCCAGTTCCTCCAACTTGCGCACCAGACTGGCTTCTGTATAGCGTGCCGGAGCCTGACTGAATCGCTGTACGGCCGAGATTTCTTCACGTTGCAGGTTCTCGCCCACCTCCATCTTCGGCAGCCCGGTAGAATCCTCCTGTTCGGTTTCTTCATCGAAAGATTCCTTGTACACTTTCAGGAAACCGTCGAACACAACAACCTCACCTACTGCCTGAAACTCATCGTCACAGGTACTTATGGAGATGGTAGCCGTGGTTTTCTCCAGTTCCGCATCGGCCATCTGTGAAGCCAGCGTACGTTTCCAAATCAGTTCATACAGACGTACCTCCTGCGAAGTACCCTCAATGGATTCATTCGACATATAAGTCGGACGGATGGCTTCGTGGGCCTCCTGGGCTCCTTTTGTCTTGGTGGCATACTGCCGTGTGTGCACATAGCGTTCGCCCATCAGGGAAAGAATCGCATCGCGGCTGGTAGACAGTGCCAGTTCAGAAAGGTTCACCGAGTCGGTACGCATATAAGTAATCAATCCGCTTTCATACAGACGCTGCGCCAGCATCATGGTCTGCGCTACCGTATAGCCTAATTTCCGAGCCGCTTCCTGCTGAAGCGTGGAAGTGGTGAAAGGAGGTGCCGGCGATTTTTTCACCGGACGTGTAGTAATATCTTTAATGGCGAAATCAGCATCTTTACATTTCCCAAGGAACTGGCGGGCTTCTTCTTTCGTCTTGAAGCGACGTCCGAGCGTTGCACGGATAATGGCCCCTTCCGCATCCTTGAACACAGCAACCACTTTATAAGAGACTTCACTGGTAAATGCATTGATTTCACGTTCGCGTTCCACAATCAGGCGCACTGCCACCGATTGTACACGACCGGCCGAAAGTGCCGGTTTGATTTTCCGCCACAGTACAGGAGATAATTCAAAACCCACAATACGGTCGAGCACCCGTCGTGCCTGCTGTGCGTTGACCAAATCAATATTGATATCCCGGGGATGTTCTATCGCCTTCAGGATTGCTGTCTTTGTGATTTCGTGGAATACAATACGTCGCGTTTTCTTCGGATCCAGTTTTAACACCTCAAACAAGTGCCAGGAAATAGCCTCTCCCTCCCGGTCCTCATCGGATGCCAGCCATACCATATCGGCCTTGGCCGCTTCCTCTTTCAATTCGGACACCAGTTTCTTCTTATCTTCCGGTATTTCGTAAATAGGTTTGAAATGATCTTTTATGTCGATACTAAACGCCTTCTGTTTCAGGTCGCGGATATGTCCGTAACTTGACATAACTTTATAACCCTCCCCCAAAAACTTTTCGATTGTCTTAGCTTTTGCCGGAGACTCCACTATGACCAGGTTATTTTGCATGATATTCTGTATTCCGTTTTTTATATTTCTCGGGACAAATGTAGAAAAAAAATTATAACATACACGATAAACAAACTGAAAATAACTTACTTTGCAGGGTAATATCGCTTTAACTACCTCAATTTATGAACAACAAAAGTATCAACAGCAACAAGCAATTCATGATAGGCAACGGAATCCTGGCCTTCGGCGTGTTTTTTATCGTATGCCTCTTTCTGTACCTGGGTTTCCGAGGCCAGTCCAAAGGAAACGAAAAAGACAAGACCTTCGAAGGACTTTATGCCATAGAAATAGCCAATTCCTTCAATAGGGACAGCCTTTCGATTTATATCAATGATAGTCTGTTGTTCAATTCCACTTTAGGCAATAGTTCCGTCAAATTCCAGGTGAAACGCTTTGCCGAAGAAAATACCCTGATGGTGGTGGACAACCGTACCGACGAAGTGACTCCTTTCAACTTGAACGCCAAAGGCAGCCAAGTACAGATACAAAAGAAAAACGGAAAAATCTTCATTCAGGAGACCGAAAACCCCTAAACGCATCGGAGAATTTGCCTCAACACGCCCATCAATTCTCTGTTTCACACTGTGGGATACAAAAACCACAGTGTGGGATATATATTTCACAGTGTGGGATACAAATCCCGCACTGCGAAACAGAGAAACTGCACTGCCATTTCTTTTTTAGTTCTTCTGCATTTCGCATTTAATCTTTCCCCGTCCCTTTTCTTCCTACGGATACCCTCATCCGTCAATTTAAAACAAATCGCAAAGGATTCTTTGAGAAAACGCACCCGTGTGCGTAAACGAAAAAATGTTATTTAATCGGCAAAGTTGCGAAAATTAAGGTCTTGTCAATTGGATATTAGAATAAAAGGACGTAATTTTGACACGCAATCATTTATTTTTAACCTGAAATCCACCTAATAGAGAGAACAACAAGAAACACATGGAAGAAGTTTTTAGCTATATTATCGGGCTTGGGGCAGCCGTGATGATGCCTATCCTGTTTACCATTTTAGGCGTATGTATTGGGATTCAATTCGGCAAAGCACTGAAAAGCGGTTTGTTGGTCGGAGTAGGTTTTGTGGGACTCTCTGTAGTAACGGCACTTTTAACCAGCAGCTTAGGGGAACCGTTGAAGAAAGTGACCGAAATTTATGGCCTGAGCCTGGGTATTTTCGACATGGGCTGGCCTGCTGCCGCCTCCGTGGCCTACAATACCTCCGTGGGAGCCTTCATCATTCCGGTATGCCTGGGCATCAATATCCTCATGCTGCTGACCAAGACGACCAAAACGGTCAACATCGACCTGTGGAACTACTGGCATTATGCCTTCATCGGCGCGGTGGTCTACTTTGCTACGGAAAACATCTGGTGGGGATTCTTCTCAGCCATCATCTGCTATATTCTCACGCTGATTATGGCCGACCTGACTTGCAAACAATTTCAATCTTACTACGAAAAGATGGATGGCATTTCCATCCCACAGCCATTTTGTCAGGGATTTGTTCCATTTGCTCTTATTATTAACAAGGTATTGGACAAGATTCCGGGATTCGACAAGCTGAATATCGATGCAGAGGGAATGAAACGGAAGTTCGGTATCATGGGAGACCCTTTGTTTCTAGGAGTCATCGTAGGTTGTGTCATCGGGGCTTTGGCCTGCAAAAACACCCAAGAACTGATTGACGGAATTCCGTCCATCTTAGGACTGGGCATCAAGATGGGAGCGGTCATGGAACTTATCCCGCGTATCACCTCTTTATTCATTGAGGGTCTGCGCCCAATATCCGATGCTACCCGCGAACTGATTGCCCACAAGTTCAAGAACAGTGCCAGCCTGAACATCGGTATGAGTCCAGCACTGGTCATCGGCCATCCTACCACCCTGGTGGTTTCCCTGCTGTTGATTCCGGTCACTTTGTTCCTGTCGGTGGTTCTGCCCGGCAACCAGTTTTTGCCCTTGGCTTCACTGGCCGGTATGTTCTATCTATTCCCAGCCGTATTGCCTATCACCAAAGGCAACGTGCTGAAAACCTTCCTCGTCGGACTGGTGGCTCTGATTATTGGTCTGTATTTCGTGACCGACCTGGCTCCCTTCTTCACACAGGCTGCCCAGGATGTATTCATCAGAACACACGATACAGCCGTGCAGATTCCGAACGGATTTCAGGGAGGTGCCCTCGACTTTGCCTCAAGCATCTTCTCCTGGGTGATTTTCCATGCAGTCTATCATCTCAAGATAATCGGTTCAGTGGTATTGGTCATTGTCACCTTGGGCATGGCCGTATACAACCGCCGACGTATCCTGCACGAAACTTTACAGAATAAAGAATAAAAAACAAATAAAGCGCTTATGAAAAAATTAGCAATGGCTATGATGCTGGGCGTGGCGGCTCTTTCGGCTCATGCCCAGGTAAACTACCGGATGCAGACGGCCTGCAATCCGCAAGATGTAAAAACCTACGACACCCAAAGACTGCGCAGCAGCTTCCTGATGGAGAAAGTACTGGTGCCCGATGAAATCAACGTCACCTACTCCATGTACGACCGTTTCATCTTCGGTGGTGCCATGCCGGTCCACAAAGAACTGTCACTGGATACCATCGATCCGCTAAAAGCTCCTTACTTCCTGTTCAACCGTGAGCTGGGGGTCATCAATATCGGCGGTGACGGTATTATCACGGTAGACGGAAAGGAATATGAACTGAAATTCAAGGAAGCCCTCTACGTAGGCCGCGGCAAGCAGAAAGTGACCTTCAAGAGCAAGGATGCCAGCCAACCGGCCAAGTTCTACCTCAATTCTGCCATCGCCCACAAAGAATACAAGACCCAGTGGGTTACCATCGATGGGCGCAAGGGCTCGCTGAAAGCAAACTCTTTTGCTGCCGGCAAGATGGAAGAAAGCAACGACCGCGTCATCAACCAGCTGATTGTGAAAAACGTGCTGGAAGAAGGTCCTTGCCAGCTGCAAATGGGACTGACGGAACTGAAACCGGGAAGCGTGTGGAACACCATGCCGGCCCATACACACAGCCGCCGCATCGAAGCTTATTTCTACTTCAATGTGCCTGAAGGCAACATGATTTGCCACCTGATGGGACAACCTCAGGAAGAACGTTTGGTATGGATGGCCAACGAACAGGCCATCATGTCGCCGGAATGGTCCATTCACGCAGCTGCCGGAACCAGCAACTACATGTTTATCTGGGGAATGGCCGGGGAAAACCTGGACTATGGCGACATGGACAAAATCCAATACACAGAAATGAGATAACACATCTTCTTCCTGTTTGGAAGAAAACCATACTCAATTTTACCAAATGTTTTCGAGAATTCAGCCCATATCGGTCTGAATTCTCTTATCCGTACTTACAAGCAAAGCGCTTGTAAAAGAATATCTTTAATCTAATATCAGCATATGAGTACATTTAAAACAACCAGCGAAAAAATAAGCAATTACCGATGGATTATTTGCTTCATGCTGTTTTTCGCCACTACAGTCAACTACCTGGACCGTCAGGTACTTTCCCTCACGTGGAAAGACTTTATTGCTCCTGAATTTCACTGGACAGACACACACTACGGAACCATCACCGCCATTTTTTCCATCATTTATGCCATTGCGAATCTCTTTGCCGGCCGTTTCGTCGACTGGCTCGGAAGTAAAAAAGGATATTTATGGGCCATTGCCATCTGGTCGGTCGGTGCCTGCCTGCATGCCTTCTGCGGCTGGGCAACCGAAATGAGTGTAGGCCTTCAGGATGTAAATGACATGCTTTCCGCTTCCGGTGCCTTGACCTCCACCATCGCCATTACCAGCGTGTATTATTTTATTGCGGCCCGCATCGTGCTGGCTGTAGGCGAATCCGGTAACTTCCCTGCAGCCATCAAGGTTACGGCCGAATATTTCCCGAAAAAAGACCGTGCGTTCGCCACTTCCATTTTCAATGCGGGAGCTACCGTCGGTGCCCTCATTGCCCCGGTCAGCATTCCTTCACTGGCCAGTTATTTCAAGAGTATCGGTGTAGGCAACGGCTGGGAAATGGCTTTCATCGTCATCGGTGCGTTGGGTTTCATCTGGATGGGCCTTTGGCTGTTCGTATACAAGAAACCCCAGGAAAATCCGCGTGTCAATGCCGCAGAACTGGCTTACATCCAGCAGGACAAAGAGAATGAAGATGCCTCTCACCATACGGAAAATGAGCCGAAGCTTACCCTCTGGCAGTGTTTCACTTATCGCCAGACCTGGGCCGTAGCCCTCGGTAAGTTCCTGACCGACGGCGTATGGTGGTTCTTCCTCTTCTGGACCCCGGCTTACATCTCCGATGTGTACGGTTTCTCATCCGACAGTTCTACTGCCCAACTATTGATTTTTGTACTGTACGCCATCACCATGCTCTCCATCTACGGCGGCAAACTGCCGACCATCATCATCAACAAGACCGGAAAAGACCCGTATGCCGCCCGCATGAAAGCCATGCTGATTTTTGCCGTCTTCCCGTTGCTGGCCTTGTTTGCCCAGCCGTTAGGTAATATCTCCTACTGGTTCCCAGTCATCATCATCGGTATTGCCGGAGCTGCCCACCAGTCCTGGTCGGCCAATATTTACTCCGTGGGTAGCGATATGTTCCCCAAAAGTGCGGTAGCAACCATCATCGGAATCGGCGGAATGGCAGGCGGTGTAGGAGCCTTCCTCATCAACATGTGTTCAGGTATCCTGTTCGATTATGCTGAAGCTACCAAGATGGCTTTCCTGGGATTCGAAGGAAAGGAAGCCGGCTATTTCATTATCTTCTGCATCTGTGCCGTAGCTTACCTGATTGCATGGTGCGTCATGAAAGCACTGGTACCGAAATATAAACTGATTAAAGTCTGAAACGTCTCGGACGTATATAAAAAAGAGTCACGGCATCCCTTTCTGACGCCGTGACTCGTTTCTGTCATTCTTATTTCTTCAGTTCCGGATAGCTGATGCGGGTGTGATACATGGTTTTCAGTTTCTCCTTGAACACCGCCTTCACCGTGGCAATATCCTTGAACGTAATCGGACATTCCTTGAAATACCCATCTTGCACCTGACTGTCGATAATTTTCTCCACCAAAGCCGAAATGCTTTCCTCCGTATACTCCGGCAGACTTCGAGAAGCGGCTTCCACGGAATCAGCCATCATCAGGATAGCCTGTTCCTTGGTAAAGGGATTAGGCCCAGGATAGCGGAAGGCTTCTTTATCGACCTCCTCATCCGGATGTTCATTCTGATAGGAGATATAGAAATATTTGGTCAGCCCTTTCCCGTGGTGCGTACAGATGAAATCTTTAATCACCTGCGGCAAGTCGTGTTTGTCGGCCAGTTTCATTCCGTCGGTCACATGACTGATGACAATCTGTGCACTCTGCTTGTAGCTGAGCTGGTCGTGCGGATTCACGCCCGACTGGTTTTCCGTAAAGAAGGCGGGATTCATCATCTTCCCGATATCATGGTACATGGCGCCCGTACGTACCAGTTGACTGTTGGCCCCGATACGGTTGGCTGCGGCAGCCGTCAGATTAGCCAGCTGAAGCGAATGTTGAAATGTACCCGGTGCTACTTCCGACATCTCACGCATCAGCTTGTTGTTGATATTGGACAACTCCACCAGCGTCACGTTCGAGGTGAAGCCGAATGTCTTTTCCAGGATGAAAAGCAACGGATACGTAAACAACAATAAAATACCATTCAACATAAAGTTCATATACATGTGCGTGCTCAGCTGGGCCACCTCACTGACATGAATCAGGTCGAGCGCCAGATACATCAGGGCATAGGCACATGCCACAATCAATGCACTACGGAACAGTTGGGAACGCTGGGAAAGCTCCCGCAAGCTGTAGATGCCAGCCATGCCTGCCGCCATCTGCAACAAAATAAACTCATGAGGGGTACGCAAGCAGATGGAACACAACAGAATGGTAATGACATGGGCCATAAATGCCGTACGGGAATCCAAAAAAATACGGATTATCAATGGAATCATAGCAAAAGGTACAATATACACACTCATAAAAGCATGCTCTACCATCACAGAAGAGACAACTGGGAAAGCAATGATAATGATAAAGAGCAAAGCCAGCGTCCGATGCTTTTTGTAATAATCACTCCGGAAAAGCTCCAGGTAAATCATGAAACAACCTATCAGCAAAGACACGAAAAGCAATTGGCCCAGCAAGGTCAAGCGTTTCTCAGACACCGTTTCACTGCGTTTGTCCCACTCCTTCTCCAAGGATTTCAAAATGTTATAGGTACGACTGTCAATAATCTCTCCACGGTCAATGATTTTCTGACCGTTCATCACAAACCCGTTAGCCCACGACAATCCGCCCAACAAATCCTGTTTGGCCGCTTCCGATTTCTGGGCGTCATACACCAGGTTCGGAGCAATGTATTCATTCAAGTTGCACCGCTGCAACAATAACCGATGGTAATGAAGCGTATCAGCAAAAATCAGCGTCTCATAGGCCGTCTTGAAACTGTAGAGATCGTTTATGGCTACCTGATTTGCCGTATTCTTATCCACCAGCTGAATGGAATGCACACTATCCTTACGCAATTTTTCCCAGTCATTTGGAGCAAAAATACCCTTCTCATATACCACTTTCAATAACCGCTCAATATGATGCTGGTAAGCCGTTACCGGAATGATGCGGTATAAACTATCGGTATAGGCTTTTTTGAACTGCTGTATCATCCGTTCGCCCACGGTCTTGTCCAACCGGTAATACGGACTGTACAGACGCATGATACTGTCCTGCTCCCGCTGCACTTCGGCATCTTCCTTATAGATAGGAAAGTCGAAGGAAGCCTGCAGCAGGCCATACTTCCAAGGTTTATTGATGTCAAATTGATAGTTAAACCGTCCTTCTCGTGGTAAAAAATAGACAATCACACTTACTGTCACAATGAATATGCCCAGTTTATATAACAATCCTTTATAGGAAAACTGTCGTTCGGTCTGTAAACTTTTCATGTCAAAGAGATATTTTGCGTGCAAAATAAGAAAAAAACGGGAAAATTAGATTAATTTTGCGGCGTATTTTTAGATAAAAACCACAATGTCAGAAAGAAAAGTAAGAGTCCGTTTTGCACCGAGTCCCACAGGTGCGTTGCATATCGGCGGCGTACGTACCGCTTTGTACAATTATCTGTTTGCCCGCCAGCACGGGGGAGAACTGGTTTTCCGTATTGAAGATACTGACTCACACCGTTTCGTGCCGGGTGCTGAGGAATACATTATCGAATCGTTCAAATGGCTGGGCATCAAGTTTGACGAAGGTGTCAGCTTTGGAGGCAACTATGGCCCGTACCGCCAGTCGGAACGCCGTGACATTTACAAGAAGTATGTACAGGTGCTTCTGGACAACGGAAAGGCTTACATCGCATTTGACACGCCCGAAGAACTAGAAGCCAAACGCAAGGAAGTTCCGAACTTCCAGTACGATGCTTCCACACGTATGTCTATGCGCAACTCGCTGACCATGCCTAAAGAAGAAGTAGACAAGCTGATTGCAGAAGGCAAACAGTATGTGGTCCGCTTCAAAATTGAGCCGAACGAAGACGTGCATGTACACGACATCATCCGTGGAGAAGTGGTCATCAACTCTTCTATCCTCGACGACAAAGTATTATATAAATCTGCTGACGAACTGCCGACTTACCACCTGGCCAACATCGTAGACGACCACCTGATGGAAATCTCCCACGTGATTCGTGGAGAGGAATGGTTGCCTTCGGCTCCGTTGCACGTACTGCTGTACCGTGCGTTTGGCTGGGAAGACACCATGCCGGAATTTGCCCACCTGCCGCTGTTGCTGAAACCGGATGGAAACGGCAAGCTGAGCAAGCGTGACGGTGACCGTCTGGGATTCCCGGTGTTCCCCTTGGAATGGCACGACCCCAAAACGGGCGAAGTTTCTTCCGGATACCGTGAATCGGGTTATCTGCCGGAAGCAGTCATCAACTTCCTGGCCCTGCTGGGATGGAACCCGGGCAACGATCAGGAAATCATGTCGATGGACGAACTCATCAAGTTGTTCGACCTGCACCGTTGCAGCAAGGCTGGTGCCAAGTTCGACTACGAAAAGGGAAAATGGTTCAATCACGAATATATCCTGATGAAGAGCGACGAAGAAATCGCCCAGCTGTTCATGCCGATTCTGAAAGAGCACGGCATCGACGCACCGATGGATAAGGTAGTGACGGTAGTCGGACTGATGAAAGGTCGCGTAAGCTTCATCAAGGAATTGTGGGACACCTGCAAGTTCTTCTTCGTAGCCCCGACTGAATACGATGAAAAGACGGTGAAAAAACGCTGGAAAGAAGATTCAGCCGCACGCATGACTGAACTGGCTGACCTGCTGGAATCACTGGACGATTTCTCACTGGCTCATCAGGAGGAAGTGGTCATGAAATGGATTGAGGACAAAGGTTATCATCTGGGTAACATCATGAATGCCTTCCGCCTGACACTGGTAGGAGAAGGAAAAGGTCCTCACATGTTTGATATCTCAGCTGTATTGGGCAAAGAAGAAACAGTGGCACGTATGCGTCGTGCGGTAGAGGTACTCAAATAAACGAAGACATGATTTATAATCTTATTATCGCCCTTTATACAAGTGCAGTCAGATTGGCTGCACTTTTTAATAAGAAGGTAGCCCTGATGGTTAAAGGGGAAAAGGAAGCGTTCAGCATACTGGAAAAACAAATTGTGCGCGGCGAGAAATACCTGTGGTTTCATGCGGCCTCCTTGGGGGAATTTGAACAAGGACGCCCGCTGATTGAGGAAATCCGGAAAAAATACCCGCAATACAAGATTCTCCAGACTTTCTTCTCACCTTCCGGATACGAGGTACGGAAGAATTACAAAGGAGCAGACATCGTCTGCTATCTTCCACTGGACACGCCAGGCAACGTAAAGCGTTTTCTGGACCTGGCCCAACCGTATATGGCCTTCTTCATCAAGTATGAGTTCTGGCAGAACTACCTGACAGAACTGCAACGACGGAATATTCCGGCCTACAGTGTATCTTCCATCTTCCGAAAAGAACAGGTTTTCTTCCGCTGGTATGGGAAAAGCTACCGCAAGGTACTGAACACGTTTACCCACTTGTTCGTGCAGGATGAAGCATCCGTGAAGCTGCTGCAGTCCATCGGCATCACGAATACAACAATTGTCGGTGACACTCGCTTTGACCGCGTACTGGAGATCTGCCGTCAGGCCAAAGAACTTCCTTTGGTAGAACTGTTCAAAGGAGAGCATACTGCCTTTGTAGCCGGCAGTTCTTGGGGACCGGATGAGGATATTTTCATCCCATACTTCAACGCACATCCGGAGGTGAAACTCATCATCGCTCCCCACGTGATTGAGGAAAGCCATTTGAAAGAGATTATCGGCAAGCTGGACCGTACGGTCGTACGCTACACGCAGGCCACAGAGGAAAAGGTGAAAGAAGCCGACTGCCTGCTGATTGACTGTTTCGGTCTGTTGTCTTCCATCTACCGCTACGGAGAAATCGCCTACATCGGAGGAGGATTTGGAGTAGGTATCCACAACGTACTGGAAGCGGCGGTATACGGTATGCCGGTCATCTTTGGCCCGAACAACAAACGTTTCCGCGAAGCACAGGGCTTGCTGCAATGCAAGGGTGGCTTCGAAATACAGGGTGCAGAAGACTTCAAGAAAATCATGGACGAGTTCCTGACTAATTACGAGGCCTTGGACAAAGCAGGCAAGAAAGCCGGAAACTATGTACGAGACAATGCCGGTGCCTTAGACAAAATTATGCATACAGTGACGCTATAATCCGACTATAATGCACATAAAATAAAAAGGAGCTGAAGAGAGGAATATTCGATTTCTTTCCTACTTCAGCTCCTTTCTTTTTATCTAACAGCATTCAAAAGAACCGTCATCTCAACATTGCTCTTACGATTGGGCTTGCTGCGATGTCTGGTCTTCTTATCAGCGATTATATATCTTTCCTGTTGTAACACCGATTCCTTACAAAAATCATCAGTACCAGTTTTATCTTCCCCAGACTTACTCAGACTTCCTCCGTTCTTTTTGATAAGCCTCGAACATTTCTGCCAAGGTTTCCATCGGAATATGCAGCAAATACATCTCCTTGAACACATCGGGCAATACTTGCTGGAGGAAGGTCTCTTTCCGAAGTGCCACAATCTTCTGTGCAGCTCCGGTAGACACGAAATAGCCTAATCCCCGTTTGTTGTAAATAATGCCCTGATTTTGCAGGTAATCGTACGTACGGACCACTGTATTGGCATTGACCTCCACTACGCCCGCATATTCACGGACCGACAGTATGCGCCCTTCTTCCTCATATACATGCTGAAGAATTTCATCCATGATGCGGTCGGCTATCTGCAAATAAATCGGTTTATTCTCTTTAAAAGTCATAGACGCCACAGTTTTCGTTTAATTACTTGTGAACGGGTAAACAGTCTGTACGACAGCCACCAGTTGAAAAGAGTAAATAAAAAGAAGAAAATAGTAATTATAGCCAACACACCATCTACAAATTGAGGGGTATCCTGAAAGTGCTCCTTTATCCACTCTGAAAGACGAATTAAAGCTCCTCCTTCTGCCAGACTGGCAAACAAAATTCCTCCGAGAATCGTCACTGCCAGACAGGTTCCGATGGTTTTCAGGAAAGGATGTTTATACCAGAAACTCCCTCCCAAGATAAAGAGCGAATGGTTCCACAGGGAGAATATCCATACGAGGAGCTGCAGCAACCACCAAGAATATACGGGTTCACCTGTTGCGTCTACCGAAGCATGTGTAGCCCATTTCATGGAAAATACTTCCACTAATATTGGTTGGCTATATATCGTCGGTAAATCAAACAAAGGCAGCAACAGGTAATGAGTAAGTTCCAATGCCAACAAGGCTACCAGTACCATCAACAAAGTACCTATAGTCACAAATACCGCCCGTGAAAAGAATTTTTCCAGCCTCGTAGCCGGAAGCAACAAATAAGAGATGCGTTTCTCCTTGCTGTCCATGCATTTCATAATTCGGGAAGCATAAAAAAGCATCGCAAAACTCACTACCATGCCAATTACTCCTAACATATTGCCACAAAAGCGATGAAAGGAATAAATCTCTGGAAAACCTTCCTCTGCCGACTGTAAAAGGCCCAACATCGGGAAAAAGAAAGCCGCAAAGATACCCAGCAAACCATAAAGGTTACTTTTCCAGTTCTCTATCAAATCGCGTTGCATAATATTCCGCACGCGTGCCATACTAAAAGTTGTATCCATCATGTCGTGTCGTTTATTTATCATTAAATATCGCTTGTATTTTCTCACGTTCCGTCAACAGAGCGTTGAACAGCAACTCCAGATTCAACGGACTTTCTTCTCCCGAAAGGTTAGGCCATATCACGCTGTTTCCATGTACGGATGGCTGTACAAAAAGGGCATCGTCTGTCGGCTCATTCATCCCTTGTTCTGCAAATAAGAGTTTATCCGTAATGTCTACTACCGAACGATTCAGCAGCACCTCATTCCCTTCGATTACCACTACCTGATCCAACAAACGGTCAATATCCCTCACCTGATGCGTAGAAACCACCACCGATTTCTCCTCTGTCATCCCCGAAGCGATGACTTTACGGAACTGACTTTTGGAAGGAATATCCAGTCCGTTGGTCGGTTCATCCATCAAGAGTAAGGAAGTATTAGCCGCCAGTGCAAAACACATGTAAGCCTTTTTCTTCTGTCCCATGGACAACTCTCCCAAGTGAATGTCTTCATTCAGTTCAAAATCATTCAGACAGGTCCGCAACAGTTCCCGACTGAAACGAGGATAAAACGGAGCGTTTACCTTTACAAACTGTTTCAGACTCAAGTTAGGCAAGGTAAATTCTTCCGGAACCAGATATAGGTCGGATAAAGTCACCGGTTGACGCTTTTGTACATCTACCCCCTTCATCCAGACATTGCCACCTTGCGGACACAACAAACCGCTTATCAAATAAAGTAAAGTCGATTTGCCCGTCCCATTCTTTCCTAAAAGGCCTATCACCTTTCCCGCCTCCATTTCCAGGGAAAAATCCTGGAAAATGGCAGCTCTCTTTCCATAACTGAAGGTCAATCCTTCGATTCTTATCATAGACGTGTTCATGTTGTTGATTAATGATATTAGTGTAATAGTTTAATAGTACACCGCAAATGTAATGCTTTTTCTTAAATCCACAAGCATAAACGAAACTTTTAACAAGAAAAACGGATTAAATTCAAATCTTCAGCCATTTAAGGCGCTATCAGAAAGGAAAAAAGGAAAAGACAAAGAGATATTATCACAGAACCGAAACGACGTAAGAAAGAAGGAAAAAACTGTAAAGCGATATATTCTACCGACACAGTAGCCAAAAGGAAAAGAATACATAGGGGTACCTATTCGGTCATCCTTCCTAACCCACCGTTCCTTGTGTCCCGTCAGGGCACAAAAAAGCCCCGAAGCAGTAATGCTTCAGGGCTTCATCCAAAACGGCGACTACCTACTCTCCCACTTGTACGCAG
>ENA-OWRC01000321-OWRC01000321.1-human-gut-metagenome-genome-assembly--contig:-NODE-321-length-63260-cov-23.597753_pt1 | contig 63260 bp, 79 predicted proteins | sample MGYA00248268_ERZ651895 | MGnify/ENA primary metagenome ERZ651895 (study PRJEB26924, sample SAMEA4378242) | human gut metagenome | biome: human gut; feature: human-associated habitat; material: faeces...
GTTTTGTGGTCGAGATGGCAAGGTTGACCGTCTTATGCTCGATTTCTTCCTGCATTGTCACCACCTCCCTGAGAGAACCTCAGCTTAACGGTCATGTTCCACCGGGGGCTTACTCACAGCCTTTTCTGCGTCATTCTGAACCGATTCATCCGGAACCGGAATGACCATCAGGCGACGCCCCAGAGGGAGAAAGGCTTCGGGTTGATGGAATTCTTCTTCATACTTCTGCGCCAGCTCCGGGGAGAGCGATACAAAATCTTCCTCGTCCAGACCTACCACCAGAAAGGTTCCGGCAATAACATCGTACATCAGCCCGTCCTCGTCCCATAAGGCCCGGTTCAGCGGCAGACCCATGAGCTTGCCGTCATCGTTATAAACGATGGCAATCGGGTCATCAGCAAAGGGGTAGCTTGCGCCGATAGAGCCGCCCACCGCCTGCTGCAAGGCTTTCAGGTCGTTATCGATCTCGACCTGCTGCGGATACTGTCCCGGTGCAATTTTCAGCACCGACAGAGTGTTCTCGTTCTGCTCCATTATCTTCCTCCTCGAATTTGATAGTGATTTCCTGCCCAGCACGGGCGGCGTTCAACAGAGCTGCCACAAAGAAGCCGAAAAAGGCACCAGCTTCAAAAATGATAAACAAATAAATATAATTCATAACGAACCTCCTACATTGACTGAACTGTGAGAAGAATTCTCTCAGGGAGGACGGGGAGCGCAACACGCGGTGACGGTATGCTTAGTGGAAACATTGGCATGAGTATGCGGTGCGGCATCGGTAGAAAAATAGTCGTACAGAGCATCCCGCAGAGAATGGAAGCAACGAGCATGGTAGTCGTGCAGACGGAGAACCAGAATCCTCAGAACATCAACGGCGGAACAGTAAAAGTCCTCCGTGACTTCTGCGAAACTCTCATAGCGGGTCATTTCAGCATCCATGCTGCACCTCTCAGTCAATGCAGATGCAGACCATCTTCTCGCGGCCAGCCATAAGAGGGACGCTGTTCTCGGCCAGATAGCACTGGATCAGATACAGGTCACTGGTGGTAAGGGCAACAAAGCTGCCATTGGTATCGTAGCGAACAAAGACAACGGCACCGGACAGATACCGCTTGCCAGCCAGCGTGATGACCTGACGAGGGTCGTAACAGAGAGCCAGCGGCACATCCTCGCTGATGCTGTAGCAGGAGTCTGCTTCATCAAAGCAAGGCAGGTAACTGCGAACATTCGCCAGCGGAGTGATGGTCAGTTCGACCTCCGGGGCAATCACGGCGGCGTAAACTTCATCATCGCCGAGCTGCCGCTCCAGCACATCGCTCATCTTGTTGAAGAAGTCGGTTACAGCGGCGTCCATGTGATTGACCTTCTGGCTCATGTTCTCGATGGTCTTTGCGGTTTTCATGTCGATCATAGTTGTTTTCCTCCAAATTTTTGCAAAAAAGAAAGACCCGGTCGGGTCTTACGTTCAAAAGGTGTATCAGCGTTCATTCTGCCGCTGCTGTTTACGCTGCCACTGATCCAGCAGCTTGATGATGGTGTCCTCCATCTGTTTCGGGGTGTAGCTGCGGGGAAAGTATTTCCGCAGGGTGTCGTTTTTGATGACAACCTTGTCCAGCTCGTCCTTTTTCTCTTCTCCCATGACCGCAAAGGCAACGTCATACGAGAAGTGTCCTTCCTGCGCCAGCTTTTTAAGCCGTTGCGCTTGGGAAAGTGACGGTGCATTCTGGGTGTCGTTCATCGCTTCTAAAAAATCCCGCTGTTGGCTTTCGTCAAGATAGGACAGTTCCACAGCAGGGTTAAAAGCGATTTTCTTCTCGTCCACCATGTCCAGCAGTTCAGGGATGAGGTTGGTCAGACGGATATAGCGGAAAATTTGATTCTTACTAGTTCCGAGTTCTTCAGCCATTTCCTCACTAGATAGTGCGCCGAAATTATTCCCAACTTGGGAATAATTATCTTGCGTAGGACGTCCTGCCTGATGTTTCATGGCTTCCAGCTTCATTTTGTAGGCGAAAGCCCTTTCACTGGGCAGGATGTTCTCTCTTTGGAGGTTTGAATCCACCATGAGCAAAACAGCGGCATCATCATCCATCTGACGGACGATAACAGGCAGGGCATCCAGCCCAGCAAGCTGTGCAGCGTGCTGACGGCGGTGCCCGGAGATGATCTCGTAGCCACCTTCCGGGCGTGGACGTGCAATCAGCGGAGAAAGCACGCCGTACTGTTCTACGCTTTCCACCGTGCGCTGCATGGACTCATCATCCAAGACCTTAAAGGGGTGGTTCTTGAAAGGGAACAGCTCTCCAATGGGGATCTGTTGCACCTGCTCTCGTTGCTGCTCCTGTCGGGATTCTTCCGTGGAGAAAATGTCATCTGCCCCTTTCAGCGACACGTTTAAGCTGCCTTTCGGCATTCGCCATCACCTCCTCGGTCAGAGATTTATAGGCTTCTGCCACCTTGCCTTTGGGGTCGTGCTGGAAAATGCTCTTGCCTACGGCGCTGATCTCCGCAGCACGGACAGACCGGGGAATGGTCTGGTCGAACACCTTGATCTTGCTGCCGTAGGCACCTCGAATCAGGTTGTCGATTTGCTGTCCGTAGTTGGTGCGGCTATCGGTCATGGTCAGCAGGATGCCCTCGATTTTCAGCTTGGGGTTGATCTGCCGCCGGACCTTCTGCACGGTCTGCAAAAGCTGTTCCAGACCTTTTGCGGAAAGGTACTGCGCTTGCACGGGAATCAGGGTGGTGTCTGCTGCTGCCAGTGCATTGACGGTCAGCATCCCAAGGGAAGGGGTGCAGTCCAGCAGAATGAAATCGTATTCGTGCTTTGCACCTTCCAGCACCTGTTTCAGCATCTTTTCCCGGTTCATGCAGTTGACAAGGGACACTTCCAGCCCTGCCAGTTCGATGTTCGCCGGAATCAGGTCAACGCCCTCTGCATGGTGCAGGATGCCTTCACCGGGCGGAATGCTCTGGTCATTCATGGCTTTCTGCATCAGGGTGGAAAGGGTAGTGGGCAGTTCATCGGGCTGCTGCCAGCCCATGCTAATGGTCAAGCTGCCCTGTGGGTCAGCATCTACCATCAGAACTTTTTTGCCTTCGGCTGCAAGTCCAACGCCCAAATTTTCACAGGTGGTGGTCTTGCCGGTGCCGCCTTTCTGGTTGACGATGGCTATTGTGGTTGCTTTCTTTGAAATTTTCATCACCCCCGCATCGCTAAGTCGTGGTTGGTTTGGTTCTGGTAGGAAAGCTGCATCGTGGTGGGTGCGTTGTACAGAGAAGCGAGCAGATATTGTTTCATGTTACGGATCGGATTGCTGTTCTCTGCAAGGCACTTCAGCACAAAGCGGATATGGTCGGCGTTCAGCTTCATAAAACGGCTGCGTACCACCTCGGCGGGCTTATCGTCCCCGGCAATGTGCAGCGTCTTGCGGTTGGTGGCACAGGTGTCCACCAGCAAATCTACGATCTGATAGATGGTATCCTCATCGTCCGGGCAGAGCCGGAGCAGAAGGTCTACCTCCAAGGACTGCGAAAAATATTCTTCCAGTTGGGCGCGTTTGCTCATCCAGTCGTTTTCATCGGAATAGATAGGATCAGTATCGCTTACCTCTGTATTATTTCTCTCAGTCTTATTACATCGTAGTTTGGCCGGGTCTTGAAGCGTATTCTGGACGGTTCCAGAATCGTCATTATCACGATTCAAGTAGGGCGTTTTTGACGATTCTGACGAAAAATTCTTTACATAGATGAGGTCGGGCTTGCCCAGCCCCCTCCGTTTGCGTTCAATCAGGCCGTACTCTTCCAGTTCTCGCAGCAACTTGGTGGCCTTTTTATCGGCACAGCCCAGTGAATCCTGCACTTCTTGCACGGTATAGATGATGAACACCCGCCCAGCTTTGTCCAACCAACCATTCCGGGCTGAAAGGCTCATGCGGTCCAGCAGGATACCGTACAGGGTTTTGGCATCTGTGGAAAGCGGTTGGAAGCGGCTATCCTGAAACAACAGCTTGGGAATCCGGTAGAAGGAGAACAGCTCGCTGGACTGCCCATAGAAGTAATCAAGGTCTGCGGTTCTTGTCGGCTTTTTTTCGGGCATAGAGAATATCCCATTTTTCAGGTGTGGAACGGAATACATTGACCTGCTTCTTATAAGGGCAGTGGGCATACAGGCAGGTGCGGAATTTGAAATCAGGCCGATAGTACGGACACAGCTTGCAGCTGTCCGGGGCACGGTCAGAACCTTCGCCAGCGGCGATCACATGGTGCATGGAGTGCTGAACATGGCGCAGAGCTTCGTTTCGCTTGTGGCTCACTTGGCATCACCTCGTTTCTCCAGCGGTGCCATCAGGTCTTTGTAGCAGGGAACCAGCACACAGGGCTTTGCCCGCTTGTAGGGGCACCCTTCGCACTTGCTGGGGCCTTTGGGCGGCTCGATCAGATAGTAGCAGTTCTCTTTGCCGAGAACGCAGCCCTTCTTTCGGTTCTTCCAGAAGAAGCAGTGCCGGCAATCTGCCGGGCGGGAAGCGTGGTAGCGGATACCGTCCATCGTGACGGTCAGAACTTTTTTCATCGGTAAACCCTCCTTTGGTGGATTCGGGAAGTTCAGCCCGAAAACAAAAAAGCGCGTTCCTCTTTCTGTTCCGAGAGAACAGCGAGTGAACGCGCTATGTATGGAGAAAAGTGTTTTGCACGGTTTCTGGTAGGAATGTGAAAAATAGATTTACACAGTTTATCTTGTATTTACATGGATTTACAGGAAAGCGGCTACCAATTTTAGCAGAGAGCCGGAAAACAGAGTTCAAAAGGTGCTTTATGGGGCTTTATTAGCTGGAAACCTGATTTTATTAGCTGGAACCGAGAATTCTGCTAATGGCATTAGCTGGCTAATTTTGGTGATAGGTTCAAAATGAAAAATGCGAAGATCGTCTTTCACATGGAAAAATGACCTTCGCATTTTCTTAAAGGGATACCCCAGACAGGATTCGAACCTGCGGTCTCCTCCTTAGGAGGGAGGCGCTTTATCCAGCTAAGCTACTGAGGCATATTATGTATTATCGTTGATTTTTTGAAATCCAACGCGCTTGGTAACGAATATGCAGAATGATTTTCACACCGAAGTGACCGACTGCGTTGCAACCGGAACGGTGTTAAACTTGTTGCATCAAAATTTGTTGAGAAAACCGTGATTCTCGGTCTTGCATTTGATTAGAACAATCACTTCTGCCCCCAAGGTATCAGGTTGACCGAATTCTTAGGAGGCTTGCGCTCTATCCATCTGAGCTACGGAGACGGATGCCCTATTATAATACAGCATTTTGCGGATAAAATCAAGTTGAACCGGCGGGCAAAATGGTGTATGCTATAGAGGAAATGAAAATAGCCGCGGCAGGCTTTGCCGCGTGCGGAGGAACTTATGGAAAAGGCAAAAGGGAAAAAGCTGTTTTACCGCCCGGCGGGCAAGCGCAAGGGGATGTATACGCCTACGCAGATCATCTGTGTGAGCTTTGTCATCGTGATCGCGCTGGGCACCTTTCTGCTCAGCCTGCCTGTTGCCAGCAAGCATGGGCGGCTGGATGTACTGGATGCCATGTTCACCGCCACAAGCGCTACCTGCGTTACTGGTCTGATCGTGCGGGATACCTGGACCCAGTTCACCTACTTTGGGCAGGCGGTGATCCTACTGCTCATTCAGGTGGGAGGTCTGGGGTTGGTCACCCTCACCAGCTTCTTCGCGCTGGCTATGCGGCGGCGCATGGGCTTCCGCGATCTGCGGCTGCTGGGAGAAAGCGTCTCAGCGGACGGATATGCGCAGGCCAAGGACGTGCTGAAGATCGTGGTGGGACTGGCTGGCCTGTTTGAAGGCATTGGCATTGTGCTGCTGCTGTTCGCCTTTGTGCCGCAGTTCGGGCTGGAAGGCATCTGGGTGAGCGTGTTCACGGCCATCTCGGCTTTCTGTAACGCGGGCTTTGATCTGTTTGGCCGGTTCGGCCAGTATTCCTCACTGGCACCCTATGTGAACAATTACTATGTTCAGGCCGTTGTGATGTTCATGATCATCTCCGGTGGTCTGGGTTTCATGGTCTGGGTGGAGATCGGCGAGTACCACAAAAAACACCGCTTGTCTCTGCAGGCCAAGGTGGTGCTGAGCTTCTCGGTGATCCTGTGGCTCGGCGGCGCGGCGCTCATCGCGCTGATGGAGTGGAACAATCCTGCCAGCATGGGCGGGCTCTCTGTGCCCGGTAAGCTGATGGCGGCGCTGTTCCAGTCGGTGTCTACCCGTACGGCGGGCATGAATACCATCGACCTTGCCGCCTGCGGGCCCATTACCAAGCTGCTGATGAGTGTGCTGCAATTCATCGGCGCGGCACCCGGCTCCACCGGCGGCGGTGTGAAAGTGACCACCTTTGCCGTCATCATCCTGACCATCCGCAGCGTGGCTCAGGGCCGCGATGACTGTGTGATCGCAGAGCACCACATCGAGTCCAAGACGGTTTATCGTGCTTTGACCATTATCGTGCTCGGCGGGCTGGCGGCGGTTGGCTCGGCTGTGGTGGTGTACTACAACACTTCGGAGGCGGTATCGATCATTGACGCGATCTTTGAATCCTGCTCTGCCTTTGGCACAGTTGGCCTTTCGGTGGGCGTTACCAGCCAGCTGAACCGGGGCGCAAAGATCCTGTATATGCTGGTCATGTTCATGGGCCGTGTCGGCCCGGTGTCGCTGGCCATGAGCCTGACGGCAAAGCCGGACGACAACAAACGGAAGATCATGCCGGTGGGGCATATCAACGTTGGTTAAACGATTTTGAATGCCCTCCTAGAGTTGCGGCTCCCAGCATCCACTTCATGCCTTGAGCGGCATTCGTGTCTTGCTGGCCGCGGTCCCAACAACTCCTCCCTGCTTCTGCAGCAGGCAGCGGTCGTCGTCGTTGTACTCTGGGCATGTTCAGTGGAATTTGATTTTTATTTTTCGCATTTGTCGCAGCCCCGACGCTTGTCAGGGCGAATCCCTTCCATCTGCTAACGCAGATCGCTCGCCTGCTTGAAAGCCCCACTGGGGCTTTCATTGCTACGCAACCGCAGGGCTGCTCCAAATGCATTTTCACGAGTGGAGTAGTAGAAATAAGCGTCGGAGTATAACAAAAGTGGGTGCTATCCGAAAATAGCACCCACTTTTTTGTATATTGAAAAATAGAATTTACTCTGCGTACAGCTTGATGATGTTCAGCAAGATCTCGGTGCAGCGGTCCATGCGCTCAGCGGTGATGCACTCGCATACGCCGTGGAAATTGAAGCCGCCGGTGCCCAGATTGGGGCAGGGCAGGCCTTTCCAGCTCAGCATAGCACCGTCGGTGCCGCCGCGCACCGGAATTTCCTCCGGTTCCAGCCCGGCCATGCGGGTGGCCTTGCGGGCGGTCTCTACTAAGTGGAAATGCGGCTTGATTTTTTCCAGCATGTTGCGGTAGCTGTCCTTGATCTCCACGGTCACGGTGCCTTCGCCGTACTTTCCGTTCAAAAATTCGGCAATATCCAGCATGTTGTCCTTCTTGAACTGCAGCTTTGCGGCATCGTGGTCGCGCAGGATGTAGCCCAGCTTTGCGGTGGTCACATCGCCGTACATCTGGCACAGGTGGTAGAAGCCCTGACGGCCCTCGGTAGTCTCCGGCCGGGCCGTGACGGGCAGAGCACCGTGGAACTCCATTGCTACGTTGGAAGCGTTGATCATGGTGTCCTTGGCGGTGCCCGGGTGCACCGAGAAGCCGCGGATGGTCACGGTGGCGGAAGCAGCGTTGAAGTTCTCGTACTCAATGGAGCCGGCATCGCCGCCGTCCACCGTATAGGCAAAGTCGGCACCGAAGCCCGGAATATCGAACAGCTCTGCACCCTCGCCGATCTCTTCATCCGGAGTAAAGGCGATACACAGCTTGCCGTGGGGCAGGCCTTTTTCCTGAATGGTTTCAACAGCGGTCAAAATTTCAGCAATACCGGCCTTATCGTCGGCACCCAGCAGGGTGGTACCGTCTGAGGTGATGAGGGTCTCGCCCTTCATGGAAGTAAGGAAGGGGAACACAGAGGGCTTCATCACCATGCCGGTGGCGGGCAGAGTTACGTCGCCGCCGTTGTAGTTTTCCCACACAACGGGCTGCACATTCTCACCGCTGGCATCGTCGGCAGTGTCCATGTGGGCGATCAGGCCCAGAGCGTGTTGATCCTCACAACCGGGCGTGGCAGGCAGGGTGCCATAGACGTAGCAGTGCTCGTCCACATGGGCATCCTCCATGCCAAGGGCCTTCATCTCATCCACCAGCTGGCGGGCAAGGTCAAACTCCCGTTCAGCGGAAGGGTGCGTACCGGAGTTTTCGTCCGAGGTGGTATGCACCCGGACATAATTCAAAAGCCGTTCATAAGCGCGCATAAGGCACACTCCTTTTATATTTCAGTGATGTATACTTCTCAGTTCCTTTATCATACCCTCTTTTCCGACAATTTACAACTGTTTTGCGCGCATTCATATGGAAAGATGAATCCTCATTTTTAAGGTGAACAAAATTCATGCAGTAAAATGCATCCATCTGTGCAGAACGTGCTACAATAGGTACAAAATAAGCCGGGAGGGAAGTTTTATGGCAACAAAAATCTTTTTTTACACCCTGCGCCCCTACGATGAGCTGGGCATCGCGCAGCGGCTGGCACCGCAGCTGGATGTTGAGTTTGGCTCTACGCAGGAGTATCCCACGCTGGAAAATGCTGAACTGGCAAAGGGCTATGATGCCGTGTCGGTAACGCCCTGTGATATGAGCGCGCCTATGGTCAAGCGGTTTCACGAGCTGGGCGTAAAGTCCATCTGCTGCCGTTCCATCGGCTACGACCACGTAGACCGCGAGACGGCCCGGGAACTGGGCATGAAGGTGGCCAATGTGGATTATCCGCCAAACGGCGTTGCAAACTTTGCCATTATGCTCATGCTGATGAGCCTGCGCAAGGCAGGGCACATCCTCAAGCGCGGCGAAGCGCAGGACTACTCCCTGCAGGGAAAAATCGGCCGCGATATTTCCACCTGCACTGTGGGTGTGATCGGTACGGGCCGCATTGGCCGCACGGTGCTGCAGCATCTGTCCGGCTTTGGCTGCCGCCTGCTGGCCTACGACCTGTACCCCAACGACGAGGTAAAGAAGATCGCCGAGTATGTGCCGCTGGAGACCTTGCTGGCGGAAAGCGATGTCATCACTCTGCATACCAACGCTACGGAGGAGAATCACCATCTCATCGACACCAAAGCAATTGAGAGCATGAAGCCGGGCGTGACCATCATCAACACCGCCCGCGGCAAGCTGATCGACAGCGATGCACTGATCGCCGGGCTGGAAAGCGGCAAGATTGGCGCGGCGGGCCTGGACGTGCTGGAAAATGAGAACGGCCTGTACTATTATAATCGCATGGGCGATGTGATCCCGAACCCGGAGCTGGCGGCTCTGCGCAGCATGCCCAATGTGATCCTGACCGACCACACGGCTTTCTACACCCACGAGGATGTGGAGAGCATGGTGCGCGGTGTGCTGGAAAGCGCAGCTGCCTTTGAAAAAGGCCAGCCCACCCGGCATGATGTGACGGACCTTTGATTTGTCCGGCGGACGATTTTGAATGGCCACCGTTGCACTCTGGCCATCTTCAACGGAAACAGTATTTCTGAATAGAGCAGATCCCGGCAGACTGCGGTCTGCCGGGATCTGCATTTTCACGAGAGGGGGTGCAGCGGAAAACGGCATTCAGTTTGTTTGAAGCATCTGCCGGTTGGGACCCTTCCGGTGAAAAAGGGATTCTTGAAAATCCGCAGATTTTCAGGAATCCCCAATAAAAAATAATTATTCCGCTAAAAATGCTCAGAGCAAAGCGGAGAGCATTCAAATGGTAATCAACCCAGACTGATGCCCATGCGGCGGGCGACGGTGAGCAGGTCGCAGTTCTCCGGCACGTTGCGGGTCTTGCCTGCAATGTCGGCCAGACGGTTCTCGGTGACATGGCGGTTCACCATGGCAACGGTCACGCCGTAGCGCTCGATCTCCACCAGCTTTGCCGCATAGCTGCCGAACTGGGTGGCCAGCACACGGTCGTAGGCACTGGGGCTTCCGCCGCGCTGCATGTGGCCCGGGATGCACACACGGGTCTCCATGCCGGTTTTTTTCTGCACGGCCTGTGCAATGCGGTTGGTGGCGGTGGTGCCAAAGCCTGCCTCGGCGCGCTTTGCCATCCATTCCTTACGTTTCATGCCGGCTTCCTCGCAGTTGATGGCACCCTCGGCCACAGCGATGATGGAGAAGTTGGAACCCTTCTTTGCGCGGCGTTCCACGGCAGAGCACACACGGTCGATATCATAGGGCTGTTCCGGCAGCAGAATAATATCTGCACCACCTGCAATGCCGGAGTACAGCGTCAGCCAGCCGGCCTTGTTGCCCATGATCTCAATGCACATCACGCGGCTGTGGCTGCCTGCGGTGGTGTGGATGCGGTCGATCACATCGGTGGCAATGTCCACGGCGGTGTGGAAGCCGAAGGTTACGTCGGTACCATAGATATCGTTATCAATGGTCTTGGGCAGGCCGATGATGTTCAGACCCTCCTGCGAGAGCAGGTTTGCGGTTTTGTGGGTGCCATTGCCGCCCAGGCACAGCAGGCAGTCCAGCTTGGCTTCCTTGTAGGTCTTTTTCATGGCGGCAACTTTATCAATGTTGTCGTCCTCCACCACACGCATCATTTTAAAGGGGGTGCGCTTGGTGCCCAGAATGGTGCCGCCCAGCGTCAGGATGCCGCGGAAATCGTCCTCGCACATCTCCTTGTAGTCGCCGTTGATCAGGCCGCTGTATCCGTTCAGGATGCCAATGATCTCCACGTTATCGCCCATGCGGGCATACAGTGCTTTTGCTACGCCGCGGATGGTGGCGTTCAGACCCGGACAGTCGCCGCCGGAGGTCAGGATTCCAACACGTTTTTTCATTCAAAAGCCCTCTTTCATTTGGTATTCAGCGCCGCGCGTTCTGCCTTTCAAAGTCAGTCTGCCCGGAGACCTACCTGTTTATAGTATAAGATTATTCCGGATGGGGGCCGCTGTCAAGAGAAGCGCAGAAAATTTACACGCTTCCACGGTGCATTTCTGCGGGCAGGAGAACAGCGGGAAAACTTTTGCAGAAAAAAGCTGAATTTGTAAAATAAACGCAAGAGAAAACGCAAGAGAAATCTTAGCGACTTCTCTTGCGTTATTTTTTTGCGCATTTTTAGGGAAAGCGAGGAAAAAAGCAGGACATGGCAAAGCACATGACCCAAGATGACCGCAAGACGCTGGAAGCCCGGTACAATGCCGGGCAGAGTGTGGCGGGGATCGCAAGGGCGATGCAGTTCAACTATTCGACCATCTACAAGGAACTGAAGCGCGGCGACACCGGTAAGATGGACGCCAATGGCCGTGCTGGGTACAGCGCAGCGCTGGGACAGCAGCGCTTGTACAACAAGAAGCAGCAGCTCAGGTATTGGGCTGACCGCCCGGCGGGTGAGACGGATGCTTGAACTGGCAATCTGGATGTATCACATCGGAAATCCTGACCCGGTGGTTCGGGCCATTACAGATGTTGCGACCGGCCTTGTGATTCTGTGGGGCGTGGTGAACCACTACGCAAAGAAAGAATCTGACAAGGAGTTCATGGACGTTTACAACGAGATGCGAAACTGGAAAGCGGTGGCGCACTACAATGCAGAGCAGGCGCAAGAGCTGCGAGAAAGGCTAAATGAAAAGTGGGAGGATTTGAGAAAGTGATACTTGAAAAACTACACCGGAGAATCAACAGCTTCAATAAGGCGTTCAACTGGCGGCGATTCCGCCGCGATGCGTTGCACCTGGGCGAAAGCCTGCTGGTGTTCGGCGTGCTGTACGGAATTTTCTCAACCTTGATCTGGGGCGTTTGCTGGATCTTCAAAATCAATTACGACCCGGATCTTGTTGCCGTTGCATGGGCGGTGCCGGTGCTGCTGGACACGCTGGTAAACAAGGCTTACGACTGGAACAACGAAGTCCGGGACTGGGACTGACAGAACCGGAAAGGCATGGGCAGACCTACCCGCCCACCATGCGGCTGAACTACGAGGGGAAGCCGCCCGGCTACCGCAAGGCCGGGGCCTTACCTGCTGGGGGCAGAAAGAACACGGCAGAGCGGTCCGCATGGGCAGGAGGAGCGGTATCATTTGTCCGACGCCGCTCTTTTGATATGGTACAGCCAGTGCAGGAGGGGGTGCATTCCCTTCCGTCCGGTGCTAACACCGGAATGTACCACCATTGACCGAATATTCACGCAATACAGAAAGGACAAACAACATGGGAGAAGATTACAAGGCAAAGATCGAAGTGGTACTGAATAACGAGGATCATGTGGATATGTGCCTGAACGGCGAAACCACTACCCTGCAGAATCTGGCAATCGGCGTGATGGCGCAGACCATTGCACTGGGCACGGACAGCTGGGATGATGCAAAGCGGTGGCTGGCAGAAGTTACGTTTGCTCTCCCGCTGGCGCTGGAAGAGGCGTGGAAAAACAAGGAGGCAGACAACACCACGGCCACCGACAAGAGCGTAGTCACCGATGCCGCCCAGGATGCCATGCAGAAGGCGTAAGGGAGAACGACCATGGACAAGAAACTTCTGAAAGAAGAGTACAAGCGGCTGCTGACGAAGGCCATTGAAGGCAGACCGGGCGGCATGGCATTGATGATCATGCTGGAAGAAACGGACTTCTACAACTCGCCCGCCAGCGCAAAGCATCACCTGAACGTCCCCGGCGGCCTGGTGATGCACTCGCTCAACGTAGCGAAGGCTGCACTGGAACTGTGCGAGAATATGCCGCAGTTTGCAGGGTGCGATAAGAACGCAGTCCTGACTGCAGCCCTGCTCCACGACGTTTGCAAAGCCGGAAATTACATCCAGAAACCGGATGGAAGCTATCAGTATAGAGATACGGATTTGCTGGGGCACGGTGAAGCGTCCGTAATCAACATTCAGCACTGGATCCACCTGACGGAAAAGGAAGTTCTGGCAATCCGGTGGCACATGGGTGCCTATACCGGAGAACGGGACTGGGACACTCTTAGCAAGGCATACGACAGATACCCGGAAGTCCTGTGCCTGCACATGGCTGACATGATCGCAACGCACATCATGGAGGCAGGAGAGTGAACGGGCGCGCTGCTTACATAGATCTTCCGAACGGCAAGAGAATGGAACTATCAGCAAGTATACCGGATATCGAGGAAGTGCCGGGACCTTTGTCGGACGAAGAAAAAGCACTTATCGAAATGCTGGAAAATGAGTTTGAAACATTCGTTGCAGAGTTTTACACAGGTAGGCCATTGTGGAAAAGAAGAAACCTCAACATCCCAGAGCGTTGGGAAGTAGTGCAGGACAAACGCCGCTGCACTTCCCCGCTTGGGAAGAGCAGCTACCTACATAAAGCGAGGAAGGTCAAGAGTTTGGCAAGGAGCATACATACCAGAATCGCCCCGCACAGGGGCACAAAGAAGAATGACGTGGAACAGTGCAAACACACGTTCAAAATAACCGCTGCCCGGTGCGCGCCATGCAGCGGTTACAACGTGGAGTGCAAGCACTACGAGAGAAACAATGCTGCTGATACAAAGCGTGGTTCTTCTCTAGCGTAAGATAAGCAGCCCTGCACCGCAGAAGCGGGGCTGCTTTTTATATGGCGCAGAGCACTTCTTATAGGCGGAAGCGCTGCGAATGGGGTCGGACCCCGTCTGCGCCTTGGTTGTTTTCCATGAAAGCCGGGAAACTTTGAAACCGGTTGCCCGGCATAGCGGAATGGTGCTGTACAGCAGCGTCCTCCTTTCCGTTCAAGCCCGGTGAAAGACCGGGCTGCCATTTCCGCGAAAGACGCACCCGCATGGAGTTGACGGGAATGGGTGCGCCGCAGCATGAGCGCAGAAATGCCCTGTTAAATCCGCTCAGGACAAAAGCGGTAGGCCGTTGCCGCGGCCGCCCCGCCCGGTGCTCTCTTTGCCGGGCGGGTCTGATATGCGGACGCATAGAGGATGATCCTGCTTCTGACTATCCCCCATAAGCAGGAAAGCCGGTTCGATGCCGGCCGTCCGTGCAAAAAGAAATGAGGTCAATATGATTCATCTGGGAGATATAACAAAAATCCACGGTGATGAAATCGAGCCGGTGGACTGCATCACATTTGGAAGCCCATGCCAAGACTTGTCCATTGCCGGACGAAGAGCAGGTCTTGCGGGAGAACGATCTGGACTTTTCATGGAGGCAGTTCGGATCATAAAGGAAATGAGGTCAAGCACAAATGGACTGTATCCAACTTTCGCTATTTGGGAAAACGTACCCGGAGCCTTTTCCAGCAACAACGGAGAGGACTTCCGGGCAGTTCTGGAAGAACTTGCCTGCGTGGAGCAACCAAACGCTGCTATTCCTGGACCTCCGAGGGGGGGCAGATGGAGCAAAGCTGGAGCAATCGCTGGAAACGGATGGTCTTTGGCGTGGAGACAGCTGGACAGTCAATATTTCGGAGTGGCCCAGCGCAGAAAGCGTATCGCTCTTATCCTCGACCTTGGAGGTCAACGCGCCGGAGAAATATTATTTGAGCGCACGAGCCTGTCAAGGCATCCTGACCCGTGCATCCAGGCGTGGAAAGAAGTTGCCGGACTTACTGCAAACCGCCCTGCTGGAAATGATCGAATGGTGGGAGCCGGGTTCCTCTGCGGCAGTAGTAGAAATGCTGATAGCAGAGGAACGGAGGCGGACAGAGCAGGAAAAAGCGAAGCAGAGGAAAGAACGAGTGGTGACAAATGCTGTGAAGCAGCTGCGTACACGCTTAAAATCCGTTCAGGGTGCGCCGGTGGTGGAAAGGGCGCACTTGTGCAGACAGAAAAAACTGGAACGCTATCGACGCTCCAAGACCAAACGATCTTCCAACTGATCCAGGAACCGACATACTGCATCAGCGGGAATACGGTTGACCGGAAAACAAACCAGAACGGGACAGGCGTAAGAGAAAGCGGAGCCTTTACGGTGAACACGGTAGACCGTCACGCGGTAGCGTACGCATTACAAAATCAAAATCTCTGCATTGATGATGCCCTTCCGTTCGATACGACCCAAATAACAAGCAAGGTAAATAAATCCAATCCACAATGGGGCGACCCATGCCATCCGTTAGCAGCGGCGGCACACCCGCCAGCTGCAGTAATTAGAATCAGTGATGAAGAAATGCCAGCCCAACCGATGGTTCTGGAAAGCAATCAGGTTCATGCAACGGTCACACAAAACGGAATCTGCCCGACACTTCCGGCGAGTATGGGACTTGGCGGCGGGTATGTTCCGATGATTACGGACCACCCGGCGGACAGGCCTGTTGTTTTTGAAAACCATGCGCAGGACGCACGGTACAAGGAAGCCCCCACCTGTTCCCCAACGGGCTACGACCGTTGGGGAACAGGTGGGGGAAATACGCCGCTCGTGGCCGTGCCGGGGCAGGTCACAAGCTACGGCATCGGCAATGGACAGGCCAACGCCTACGCCAGTAAGGAAAAATCCGGGACGCTGGACACCATGCACGATGCGCAGGCTGTGGCAATCGAATACTCCGGCTGCCTGAATCCATGGGACACCCAGGCGCGGCGGGTATATGGCGAAGATGGCACATTCCCAGCACTTCCGTCCAGAGAATCAGCGGGCGGGAACCAGCAGGCGGTACTTGCTGGGAAGAGAACAAGATGGATTGTCCGCAGGCTGACACCGACAGAATGTGAGCGGTTGCAGGGCTACCCGGATGGATGGACGGACATTGGAGAGTGGACGGACACCAAAGGAAAAAAGCATAAGCCGGCAGACAGTCCACGGTACAAAGCACTTGGAAATTCCATTGCCCTGCCGCAGTGGTTCTGGATTGCCCAAAAAATGAAGTCATACATGGGCGATGGCGCAAAGCTGGGAAGCCTGTTTGACGGGATTGGCGGATTCCCACTGGTATGGGAAACTACATACGGCATCGGGACCGCTCGGTGGGCATCGGAGATTGAAGAATTTCCGATTGCAGTTACGAAAAAACACTTCCCGGAAAGGAAAGAATATGAAAATTGATGTGGGAAAAATCGCTCTGGTGGCGGTCATGATTGCAGGTATACAGACCGGCGTGCTTTATCACCGTATTGATGATCTGGAATGTCAGCGGGATATTTACAAGTCCCGGTATGAGGACTGGGAGGGCGTGTCGAAAGAGATTGCAGAGTACGCCGATACCCTGCGGGATTCTCTGAAAGCACGGGACCGACTGGATGGAAAATTGCTAGTTGAGGATGCTGGCGATTTTCTCTGCACGGCCTACTGCACCGAAAAGCGGGAGCATATCTGCGGCACAGGAACCGGAATCACAGCCAGCGGTGCACCGGTAGAAGCTGACGTGACGGTGGCGGCTGACCCGGATGTGCTCCCGTTTGGAACCATCCTCTATATCGAGGACATAGGAGTGCGGGTCGTTCAGGACAAGGGGGCAGGAATCCAGGGAAAGCACCTGGATGTGGCGGTTTCCGGCAGTCATGAAGATGCTCTGAATTGGAATGGCTACGGGACGCATAGAGTTTGGATTATCAAAGAAGGAGAATAAAAATATGGACGGATTTGTGAAAACACTGGGTGTTCTGATGGTTTTGGTAGCTGTGGCACTGTGGGCAGCATTGATTTTCTTTGTGCCGGCCGCACTGATTAAGTTCCTTTGGCTTTATCTGGTGGCATGATGGACAATGAAACGCTGACACGGATTCTGTCCGCACGATTTATAACGTGTAATGAGCAGGCCCGAAAAGGCAGTAAGGGATGCACGAAAGAGTGCAAACTCTATGAGCTGCAAGAACCGGGTATGACCTGCCGGGACAGCGTCCTTCTCCACGCAGAGGAAGCAAAGAAAATTTTGAAAATAAGGTCGCACAACTCCTGACACAGGCCGCCCGCTGCGGCGGCCTTTTTTGTGAGCATGGGAACAGGCCCGGCCCGGTTCAACTCCGGGATTGCCCAAAACTGAAAGGAGAACACACCGATGCAGAGGTACTACATTTTGCTGAAAGCGACCGGTGCTGGTGGGTGGCCGGGTTGGCTGCCGTACCGGCTGGATGCGGACAGCGCCGAACGGGCTGTTGAAAAAGCCAAGGAGCAGGCCGAGAATCATTACCCGGAGTACGAAAAGTTTGAAGTTCAGGCTATCGAAATTGAAAGGAGAAGCAAATGAAGCTGGCAGCAATCGCAAAGCTCATTAAGGCAGATGGGTACTGTAAACTCTACAAAGTGTTCTATGACGATTGCAGAACCTATGATTTGTACATTGGAACCAAAACGGCAATCTTCCCGCTGACCGGATTTCCGAAGGCACAAAATGAAAGTGAGTTGGCAACCCTCCTGGGCATCAGCAAAAAGGAATGGGCAGACATCGAGTTTGATAATGACTGCCCGGATGATCTCCATCACATCGAAGGGATGGATTTGGACGACACGGCAGACGGAGAAATGGACTGCGTGACCGGAAGAATCGGTATCCGGTACTGCGGGTGTGAACTGGTTCCAATGATCGAGCCTGTTTCGGGAACGGTCGGTTTTGTGGATGCGAAGCAGATCATGCCAGTAGCAGATGAAATCCGCAAGAGCGGATATTTCAAATACTGCGCCAGGAAGATGGCGAGCGGCGGACGCTACTATGTTATCAAGGACGGAATGGTGGTGCGCGGCGCGGTGCTTCCTGTAAAGCTGGAACCTCTGGCAAAGTCTGGACTGCGTGAGCTTGCCGACATGGTGAAAAAGACTAGGGATGTTGCCGATGTGGAGGACTTGAGCGAACAGGAGGACAAAAACGATGCGTAAGACTTTGGAACTGCTGGCTTTGTCCACCTGCACTGCCGCGCTGTGCGTAACACTGACTGGGTGTGAAGCAGTCAAGGGCACAGCAAGCGGTGAAAAACCGGTCAAGACGGTATATGTTTACCTGCCGGACGGCACTTTACTGGACAAAGGACGGGCGGACAAGGTAAGTTCGTTTGTACACAATGATCGTATCGTGAAAGTCACGATTGACGGGAAAACATACGAGACCAGCTGGGCCAATGTGGTTTTAGTGGAGGAATAACGATGAGCAAGATTTTGAAAAGTGTAACCTTGGGTGATGTGAAAAATGGTGGCATCTTCAGAGCGCTGGGCAAGGAGTTTGTGAAGCTGGATGCGGACGAACACGGCTGCCTTGTACTGGCAAAGGAAATTTGGACGAGAATGCCGTTCCGTGAAGGTGACGACCCAGAATGCCCCAACGATCTGCGCCGGAGCGAGATTATGCCATATCTGGGTAACTGCCTGGCAGAGTTTACAAAGAACGGCACTCCGCTGAGTACATTCATTCCGCTCAGAATCGACCTTCAGGATATGACCGGCCAGAACGAATACGGGATCTTTGAAGTAAGGATTGGTCTGTTGACCCTGCGCGGGTACGGAAAATATTGGAGACTGATCCCGAAAGTAGATGAGCCGTGGTGGTTGGCAACGCCTTACGGCACGCCGAATTGCTCTCCGAACACCAACGGCAGCTACTACGTCTGGTTCGTCAAGTCTGATGGTTCCTACGACTACTGGTACTGCAGCCACGCCTACGGTGTTCGCCCCGTTTTGTGCTTTTCCTCTGCACTCTTGGTCTCTGTTGAGGACAAAGGCGAGGCCGGGTTTTCTCTTGCAAATGTTCCGCTGGATGATCTGCTGGCTGAGATCAAGAGCCGGACGGAGGGTTGACCATGGATGCAGTGAAAAATGACGTGAAGCGGCTGGTCAAAATTGAGCTGGCCGCTGCAAACAAGAAGTTTCGGATGTTTGCAGGGCCGCATGAGGGCGCGGGAATCATCCAAGAAGAAGTCGTGGAAGCTGTGCAGGAAATGAACGGTCTGCGTCAGGAACTCAATGCAATGTGGATGAATGTTTACTCCAACAATCCGCAGATTTCCACGAAGGGTGTATATGACCGGGCTGTTGCTCTGGCCGTGGAAGCTATTCAGACAGCAGCGATGGCCCGGAAGTTTGAGCGCAGCCAGCGCCGGAACTGGCCGGGAGCGAAGGAGCCGCACTATGGCAAAGAAGAAAAATGATGCACCGGCAGAGGTCGAAACCATTACGCTGACCATGAGCCGCCCGGTGGCGGAGGCTGTGCAGACTGCCTGCGAGTGGTATCTGCGGCTGCACATGGGACAGTTCTGGGATCTGGCAGAAGATTTGTGCTTTGCAAAATTCTACTCGGACGCGGAAAACAATGCGTTTCAGAGCGAGGAACAGCGTAAAAACGCTTTTAATGTTGCGATAGACCGCAGAAATACCATGCTGCTAGAAATGGAACGGCTGTACAGCAGATGCGTTCTCCCCGCCCCGACCTCAGACGTAATGAAGGTGCCGTACCGGGCAGAACAGGTATGGCTTGTTATTCGCCACGCCCTGGCATGGCATGACAAGCCGGAGGGCGACCCATGGAATGTGTGCTTTGATAAGCCGCTGAACCGCAGCGACCAGCCGCAGCCCAAAGTGGAACTGAAGCTGAAAGCTGAACAGCCGGACGAAACCAGTACAAGTTACCCTGAAAAATGTGCAAAGTGTGGGAGGTGTTGAAATGAGTACAGCATTATTCAATCTGGACAATGATGGAACACTGGAAATCCTCATATCCAGAGCAAATATCAAGAAGATAACACGGGTGACGGTCGCAGAGCCGGGCAGAAAAACGGCCAAAACCTTCCTTCCCGATGTACCGCCGCTGGAATCGGAATGGGAGTTGAATCCCGGTCGGTGTACCTGTGAGCATTTCCGTTGCAAGGAATGCCATTTCATCAACTGCGTGGCCGTTAAATACTGCGGCGAGTGCGGGGCAAAGATGAAAAATGCGGGCGTAAAGCCGGAAGATTTGCCGCTCCCACCATTTGATGAAGAAAGCGGGAACGCAAAGACTTCTGGATGGAAGGAGCCGGAAACGGATGAACCCTGGTAGAACTTGCTTGAACTGTCGCTGGCATGACAGCTTTTCATGGGTCTGCTACAACGGGTTATCGGAATACCGGGCAGGCATTACAGACCCAGAAGATGCCTGCGAAGAATGGGAGGAAAGAAAGGAAAGTGACGAAGAATGATGCACTGACCGATGAATTGCGCAAGGAACAAGAACGTGCGCGTCTGGAATCGGCCGCAAGAGCCGCAGCCAAACAAGGAAAAGGCAGATACGGGCTTTGTGATGCCTGCAAATTCAGAGCCGGAGATGTTTGCTGGATCCTGGCTAGAAGAACAAAAATCACAGCACGGGTAGAAGAATGTGTGGCATTTGATATCTGACAAGAGGAGCAAACATGAAAACCAGACGGATGAAAAGGCTGCTGACCTATGGCCGGATGTATCACTGGATCTGAACGAAAGCGCTGAACGAACTGAAAATAGCAAGCCCGTCGTAAAATTGCCGCCTTGACGAGGCGGCAAGGGGCTTGTATGTGTAACTTAATCTAGCGACCACGGAAGAACACGCCGGGGAAAGCGGGGGTCAAGGGGGAGAAAACGAGGGCGGGTCTGTAGGACTTGACGGAATGGGGAACTTAGAAAGACCTGCCCGGCGTTGTATCCCCCTTGTCCTGCGAAGCCGTGTGTGTTTGGTCCACAGAAAAGAAAATCCCAGTAGAACTTTGCGGAAGGAGGAAGTGAACGGTGCGGGCATGGTACATTCGGGAGCAGAAACACATTCTCGGAACATCCGATTATGCAGAAGTGGATCTCTTTGAAACGACGGACAAGGAACACACCGCGAGCACCCGCCGCAAAAGAGAACTGGCGACCTCCATTGCGCAGCAGAAGTATAACGACATGATAGCAAGGCGGTATTTCTGCCAGCTGGCCTATACGAATTTCGGAGAAAGCGATTGGGCAGTCACGTTTACATACGACCACGACCACCAGCCAGCACCCGGAGATTTTGACCAAGTAGACCGGGACTGGACGAATTTTACCCGCCGCTTGAAGCGCTTCTGCAAAAAGATGGGTCGAGAAGCATCCAAGTGGATGCAGGTTGCAGAGTACAGCGTGATGGACGAGGACGGGAAAGTTACCGGCAGACACCACCATCATGCGATCCTGCAAGGCAATCTGACATGGCAGGAGATTAAGGGCTTGTGGCGGGACAGCACCGGGCGGCCGATGGGGCTTGTGAAAGTTGAACCTATCGACCTGACCTGTTCCAGCTTTGAACGCCTGACAACCTACATGACGAAAGCCCGCGCCCGTATCCGGCGCTGGCGACAGAGCCAAGGGCTGCAAAAGCCGAAAACCCCGCGCCCGAACGACACCAGATGGAGCCGCAAGCGCTTTGACGAAGCGTTTGCTTTGCCGGATGATCGCGAATACTGGGAGAAAAAATACCCCGGTTATACCCTGCGCGAGTGCGAACAGCACATCACGGGAAACAACACCAAGCACCTGATCGTGAAACTGAAAAAGAAGCCGGACACACGGCGGAAGAACAGGAGGAACCAGCCATGAGCGCCAGACTGGAACTGGACGACCTGCCGCCGCGCTACCGTGCGCAGGCGGAGGCTCAAATAGCGGCCAGACAACGGGGAAAGTGTACCCATACGCAGCCAATGGCGGAGGCCGCAAGCGCTGCTGGGCGGTTGAACAAAACTTTTGATTCCTACGGAGAGTATGTGTATTACATCGGCACGATTTTGCCCGGCATTCAGTCCGGAAAGATCGTGTCAGCAGAACCGCACCCGAAGTGGACGCTGCTGCAAGAGGAAGAATACTGTGCAGTGAAACTCCCGGCGGCGCATTACACGGCAGACTATAAGCTCACCTATGCAGACGGACGGGTGGATGTGGTCGAGATCAAGTCGAAGTTTACCCGGAAAGCACAGCGGGATTATATCTATCGCCGTAGGCTTTTTATCGACCTCATAGCCAAACCGCAAGGATGGGGATTTGTTGAAATCATTACACCGGACACGAAAGCAGAAACGAAAGAGTGGAAGCGCCTGGCTGAACAGGCGGGAAAGGAACAATTATGGGCAAAAGCAGAGCAAGGATGCCGGCATTTTACCGGCAGAGCATCCAGAACGCGGTGAACCAGCAGATCAACATCAGCAAGTCGAAGCACCGCACCATGCTGAACCGTGAAGCAATCGGGCAGGTCGTTTCGTACTGCGCTGTTGCTGCGGCGCATGATCTCTGGGACTGGGGCGAGAAAGAATCTACGCTTCTGACCCTGAAAATGAACAATGCTGCATCCCGGTACATTCTGGATCATGACAAGTATGGTGCACCGGAAGCAAAAAAGCGACTGGAAGCGCGCACTGCCCACCTGATGCCGGAAGAATTTTGGCTTCCGGTGGGTGGTCTGGTAGGCTCTGAAAAAAAGCTGCGTGTTCTGGCTGAACGCCGGGACGCTGCAAAGATGATCGTTCGTTTCTTTGTGGAATCGCTGGAAGAAATGGAGTACACCCCTGAACAGATCGAGGTCGTGAAGGAAGAAATCAAGAAAAATTACCAACAGTTCCTCGGCTGGGTGGACGACGGCGGAGAAGAATTTGCCTATGATCGTCTGCGCCGGGTCATTGAGGACATTTACGGCGTGGGTGCCATGGTGGAGCGCGTCAAGGGTGAAGAACCCGTTTTCGGAGAACCCCTTTTCAAGAAAGATTTTTGATTTTTTGGGAGGACTGAGCAGTGAAAGTACACGAGGCGGAGGCAATCTTGAAATATTATGCGGACATCCCGCAGCGGATAGAGATCATCCGCCGTCAGTGCACCGCACTGAGCGATGAAGTGGACCCTATGCGGGGCATGGGCACCGATGGAATGCCCCGTGGCGGAACGCCTGGGGACAGCACGGCGGCGATGGCCTGCCGGATGGATGAACTGGGCATTGGAGACCAACTGCGTCAGCTGGAACGGCAGCGGGCTGTGTTGCTGGAAGATCAGAACATTATACGAGGACAAATGAACCGGCTGGACAGTGGCCACAATCTGATTTTAACGGAGTTCTACATCAGCCACAAAAAATGGCACGAAGTACAGCAGAAAGTTCCATACAGTGTGCAGCACTTGAAGTACCTGCGAAACGTCGCTCTTGCACAGCTGGGAAGGAACCTGGAACGGCTCCCGGAGTGCGCAGCTTTATTATCGCGTGCGTTAAACACGCGCGAGGGACAGCGCCGAGCGGATGCCTGGGCGGAGGGTGACATTCTCTTATAGGCAAGGCTGCCTGCGGAACTTCATGTGCAGGCGCTTCCGCAAAATCGTGTCCGATGGTCGTAGAAAAACAAACACGACTACCCCAAAAATCTGAAAACAGGAATAGAAATAACCCGTCAGGTCATCGACCCGACGGGCTTTTCGTTACTCTGTGGGGATGGTAATGGTTATGTCAACCATTTGCGTGGATGGCCTTTCGGTGACGGTGAAAGTACGAATACCATGTTCATCCTCAACACTGGAAACAGTGACTTCATCGGGGGAAAGGCTGTGCATCATGCAATATTGTTGCTTCACAGCTGCTTCTGCCCGCAGCACCTGCTGGTCTAACTGAAATTGCTCCATGACGGGTGCGCAGCTGTCCACAAAGCTACGCATCAACTGGTCGATGGCCTGTTGGGCTTCCGGGGAAGTATTGTTCATTGCTGATCCTCTCTTTCTTTTGGCGCGTTGCGCTTGATGATGATCTGCGCCTCGTTGGGATTCCGGCCTTCCTCTACGTTGTCCTGAGCAATCTGTTCAGCCAGACCTACCGGCAGACCATTTTCGTCCAGCGGACCGGCGTAGCCGTCGTAGTCCACGATGTTGATGCAGGGCGGTGGCGGGACGGTCTTGTAATACCTGCCGTCCTCGTAGTTCTGATCCGTGACCCGGTTCCAGTAACCAATGTCGCCGTGCTCCTCCTGGGCGGCTTCCATTGCTTCTCTGGCCTGTTCTTCCGTCAGACCATCGAACAGCAAACGGGAGCCGTCTGCAAAGGCAGCGACCAAACGCCACGGCGCGAAAAATTCTTCGTATTCCATGCAAAACCTCATTTCGTGAGAGAAAATGTATCAAAAAAGCGGGTTTTCGTGATTGAATTGAACTTTTTGAAGCTGGAAAGTTGAATTTTGTGGTTAAAAAGCTGCTTTTCGTGGCTAAGACCGGATTTTTGCAGATAAATTGCAAATTTCGTGGTCAAAAAGTAAGATTTCGTGAAGTAAGATTCTTTACTCCGGGATGTAACCGTTCAGGCAGCGATTGAAACCGCGTTTCGTGAGGGCATCGGTAACTCTGTCCTCTGGGAAGTAGTAAGTGGACCCGTCTGCCGCGGGCACAGCCCCGGCGGGATACTCTGCGCCGGTGTACCAGTCTGTTTCCGTGTCGTACTTGCGGTGCAGGTACTTGTAAACGTCACGCTGGGCTTTGTCGAACACCTCAACGAACGAGAAGGAAGCGACCGGCGGCAATTCCGTTGCCAGCATGGGCGCATTCTGCGCCAGCCATGCAGCCATTACGGTTTTAGCTGCGTTTCGTTTTGGCTTGCCTTCCCGGTGCACCAGATCCAGCAGCTGCACAACAAGGGGCTTTGGCAGATCATTCAGCACTTCTTCCAGCGGGTAAGGATTTTCGTGCAGGAGCGGCGAGGTGCGCAGTTCCGGCACAAGATCCAGTTCGTGACAGGTTACGGGCTTCTGGCGGGTTTCAATGCGTTCACTGGTGTAGTACAGCATTCCCTTGATTTCGTTCTGTGCTGCATCAGAGAGCTGTTCAACCAGTTCGATGCTGTCCGCAAAGCTGATCTGCGCCTCGTTTCGTTCGCCGGTGCTGCGCCCGGTCTTGTATGCCGTGTCGATGATGCCAAGTTCCATAGCCAGCCGGAAAATGTGCTTGCAGGGCTTTTTGCGCTTTACAAAATCGTTGCAGGTGCAGCTTGCAAGGCTGGTCTGGTACGGCTCTTTGCCGGATCCATAGAAAACCCCGGTTTCGTGTTCCTTGTCCACGGAAAGCGGGCTGGTCTTGCTCTGCTGGGCGCTGGCAAGGCGCTTTTCTTCGTCAGTGTCTGCGGGATGCTCTGTCCAGGGGCCGAAGGCGGGAATCATAGTCATAACGGGAAACCTCCTTTTCGTGTTTCGTTACTGTCATGATAGAGCAAAACGCAAATAAAAGCAATAAATTAGAACAAGATTTCGTGACGGGATGCAAGAATAACCCCGGCGGGCTGCCGGGGCTGGCTGTCAAAACGGCAGGCCGGTATAGTTGCGCATGGGCATAGCATCGGCGGCGGGAACCAGCATATTAAGCAGCTGCCGGTATAAAGCCGGTTTTGCTGCACGCTGGGCACGGAAGTCCTCTAGGAATTGCGCCTGTGCTGCCAGATCGGCCAAGTTTTCGTCATCCACGTTGTAGCATTGGCATTGATCCCGCCCGGCGGAGTATATCCAACATCGAACCATGAAAACACCTCCTTTCTGTTTCGTGATGCTCCCGGCATAAATGTCGGGAAGATGGGGCGGGGCCGCTTTGACCGGTGTGACCCTGCCGGGGCTTCCGGGTCCGTGTTCAGGCGTGGACGGCGGGCAGAGCTGCCAGATCGGCGAGGCGGGGCACGGTCAAGTGGTGACGTTCTGTCACCGATTCCGGGCGCTGGATCTGGGCAGCGTGCTCTGCGGCGGCTTCGATGATCTCCGTCATCCGCTTTGCGGCTTCCTCCGGCGTGGTGAAGTTCTCGACTTCGCGGATGTGGGTCTTGCTGATCCGGTCGGACCAGTCGATCAGGCGGGCGGGGTCAAAGCTGACCGGCTGCACGGTGATCTTGCAGGTGGTGGGCTTGCCGTTGGTGTAGTAGTCGGCGGTGACGATGTAGGCGATCTGGGCGGTGGCGTTCTGGTTCTTCATGGTTGTTACTCCTTTTCGTTCTATATTTCGTGCTGATACTCCCGGCGGCCTGCCGGATGGGCTGTTACCCATGAGCGCCCGCCCCGGTCTGGGGCGGCTGGGCTTGCACCAGCGGCAGCGGGAACGCTGTCGGCCTTGCGGGTTTCGTGTCAGGCGTTGAGCTGTAAAAACGTGCTCTGCGTGGGGATCAGGTGCCGGGTGAGGGTGTCGGTGTAGCTGGCCTCTCCCTCGTAGCTGTCAACCACCCGGCGGTCTGCGGCGGCCATATCGTGATAGCTCTTTTTGCCGTAGGTGGGCGGCAGCCAGCCTTTGCGCTGTCCGGCGTAGAGATTGAAGGACTTCAAAACGTCCGTGTTCGTAAACTCGATGTGGCAGGTGCCTTTCTTGTAAAACGTGGCGGTGAAATAGTGCAGCTGGATCTTCTGGGTCTGACCGCTCTTTTCGGCGGCATCCAGGACGGTGCGGAGTTCGTCTCCGCTGTAGGGCTTGCCGTTCGTGTCCAGGAAGTGCAGCACCCGCTCGATCTGGGCCATCTTTTCGTTGACGTTCCAGCGGGGGTAGAAACGCCCATCGTATGTATCAAAGGCGTTGCAGCGGAAAATTACCTTGCGGTTGATCTTGTACGCGGAGTTCGTGCACCAGCCGTTGTAATAATGCACGTTCTTGCTGTACTCGTCGTTATAATGCAGGTTCGTCCAGTCGTCGAACAGCTTTATAATTTCGTGGTCGATGCTGGAAAGAAGATTTCGTGAAATTTCTTCCCGGACGGTCAGAATGTTGTACGCGCTGAAGTCGTAGCCTTCAAGCTCTTTGATTCGCTTCTGGTAATCCTGCTGCATTTCGTAGGTCATCGCATCGAACAGCTGCGGCATTTCAAACAGCTGTTTCCAGTACATCCCGCGCAGTTCCCGGATAGCGTCGTTATAAGATTTCGTGAAAGCCATCACGGGGTTTTCTTTCTTACCAGCGCCGGCGGAGGAAAACAACGACTTGATTCCGTTGTACTCTTCATAGATCCGGCGCACACCTTCAGCCGCGGCGTTATACCGTTCAATGGCTGCTGTGATGGGATCCGAAGATACCAGGGCGGCAAACTCCGGGTTTTCTTTCAAGCGCTCTGCGGTTTCGTTTTTCAGATCCAGCCGGATCCGGCTCACCGGCTCCCGGTCGGGAATGTCCACCGACACAAGCGCCACTTCCACGCGGGCGGCGCGGCGGGCGTTCTTGAAAGCGTCCGGGTAATACTTCACTGTTGCGTGCAGCGCTTCCAGCCGTGCGGACAGCTCTTTCCGTTCGTTGGTGCAGGGGTTGCGCAGGGTTTCAGCGTTGAGCAGACAGCGCACCTTGCCGCCGTCCTGCATGATGTCCAGCGCTTTGAGTAGGTGCGCGGCACCAGCGGAGAAAGGCGGATTCATGACGATTGCGGCGTATTTTGTGGTGGGACGGAAGGTCAGAAAGTTATCATGCACCACCCGGAAACCGTCTTTCTTCAACACGGCGCGGAAGTCACTGGAAAGCTCGATGCAGTCAAGCTCTGCGCTTCGTGCCTTTTCCTTGTCGTAGCGGTCAACCTCGCCGGTCTTATAGTCGTGGTGGACGTTGAACGCCAGAGTGTGGACCTGACGCGCAAGTGCTCCATCACCGGCGGACGGTTCAAGGATGGGTTTCGGGTAGGTGGTGAACCCGGATTTTACTTCCCGCAGGGAGAAAACCATATCAAAGGCCAGGCTGTCCGGCGTGGGGTAGAAGTCCAGGGAATCGTTTGGGGTGGTCATCGTGTAAACCTCTTTTCGTGTTTCGTGATATGCCCGGCGGAATGCTGGGCGGTGGGGCGGGGCCGCTTTATCCGGTGCGGACCCTGCCAGGGCATCCGGTGCAGGTCATGCAAACAGGCGGTTGCATACCTGCTGTATTTCGTCGTTCGCCTTCATCGGGGCAATGAGCACGGCCACGGCGGCGCGTTTCGGGTCTGCGGTGTCCGTTGCCAGGATGGGCGAAAGCGGGTTGTTGCTGCCGTGGTAAACAAATTCGTGATGATCCACAAAAGCGTCATACTCCGAATTTATCATGATGGGCCGGGATCCATCGCGGAACATTCGGAACGTGCCCCAGATCTTGCCCTTCATCTCGACTTCTTGCAAAAGAGAAGTGCGCTTGACCTCTTCTTTGCAGTTGCTGAACTTCTGGAACATCTGCGCGGCGGTCAGCTGGTGCGGATCGTTGACCACAAACCCGGCATCACTGGAAACGATGGTCACGCCGTCGGCGGGTGCGTCCTGCATGGTCACGGGCTGGATAACATCCCGGTAAAGGATGGCGGGCAGCTTGAACGCTGCATAGCCGGTGATGATGTACACGCTGCCGCTCTGGCAGGTGATCCGAACGGCGTTGCGGCTTTTTGCCTGCCCTTTCAGATAGGCGGTGATCTTCTTCACGTTCAGCCCGGCGGGGGTGCTGGTTGCTCTTTTCATATTGCAAAAACTCCTTTTCGTTTTCGTTCTGTTTTTCGTGCCCGGTGCGCTGCCGGGGTAGTGGGGCGGGGTTGCTTTGCCCGGTGCAGCCCTGCCAAAATATCCGGTTTCGTGGTGGTGGGTCATGCCAGCAGCCCGGCGGCGATGCTTTCAAAGTCCAGCTGTTTCACGGGTGCTTCATCCGGCGCGGCTACGGCGGCGGGGGCCTGCTTTGCGTCCTCTACGGCCTTCCGGGTCTTGCGCCAGGCATCCAGCGCGGCGGCCTGACCCTTGCGGTCGGTTTCGGGCACTGCCAGGAACGCGGCGCAGGCTTTGCGCTCTGCCTTGTGGAGTGCATCCGGGGTGGGCTGTGCGGCCTTCTGCGGGGCACTGGGCTTTGCGGCGGGTTTCGTTGCGGCGGGCTTGCTGGCCTTCTTTGCGGGCTTTGCGGGGGCCTCTGCCTTTGCGGGGATCTCTGCCGGGGCGCTGGCGGCCTGTTCTGCAGCGGCCTTGGCGGCTTTGCGCTGGTCGGCCAACATCCGGTTGTATGCCTTGATCTCGTCCAGGCTCTTAAAGCGTCCAGCGGGTGCGGGGCGGCTTGCTTCCACCTGGCCGATATGGAACAGGTGCGCAGGGGCTTTGTAATAGTTCCCGTCGGGGCGCTGGTCATTGGCGGCGGCGGTCAGTGCGTCCGGCTCCATGCTGGCGCTGGTCTTGCGGGGGCGGTCGTCAAACTTCCACAACTTCGTGCAGATTGCGGCCTTCTCGCCAGCCTTGACGCTCTTCCCGTCTTTCTTCCACTCCTGGAACGTGTGGAACAGGCCGGCAAGCAGCAGCTTTTCCAGCTCTTCGCCCTGCTGCTCTTCGGGCACGTCCTTGAAGTGGATTTCTTTGCCCTTGGCGGCGATCTGCTCCGGGGTGTAGGCCAGCGCCAGGATGGCGCGGCGCTGTTCGGGGGTGTGATACTTCGCGTTGACTTCGTTGTAAATAATTTCGTCGTTGGTCATGTGAAACGCTCCTTTGCTTGTTGTGTTGGTGTTCGTGGTGATCTCCCGGCGGCTGCTGGGGTAGTGGGGCGGGGCTGCTTTGCGGTGCGGCCCTGCTAGAGTGTCCGGCGGTGGCTCATGCGGTGCGGTACATCTGGCGGAACAGGTCCAGCGCTCCGATCTCTGCGGCCTTGTGCTGTGCTGCCAGCTTTGCGCCGGCGCTGTCGTGGCCGTTGAAGTGGTACGCTTCAGAGTAGGCGTTGACAATGGACCATTCCCGGCGGCTGCGCTCCTGCTGTGCTTCCCACTCCGCCAGATCGAAAACGTAGATGGTGCAGGTCCAGGCATACGGACTAAACACCTGCTCAACCTTGACCTTCAGACCCTTGCAGCGGTCAAGCGTGGCTTTGATCCGGTCGCGCTCCTGCCGATCCATGGGAACGATGGAATAGCAGGGAATGAAACGATCGTGCACCGGGGTGACGTTCCAGCGGTGACGGGCTGCCAGCTGGTTGATCTTCTTGTCAAGTGCTGTCATGGTGTGCGCTCCTTTCAGCAATCCAGGCCGCAGGCTGCAAGCGTGCGGGTGATAATGTCAACTTCTGTCTGGCTCCACTGGCAAGATTTGAGGTCGTAGGCCAGGCGGTGCAGGTCGATCCCCTGCACCGGTGCGGGGTTGATGGCTACAACGTCGCCGTTGCCCTGCACATAGTCGGCGGCCTCTTTCTTGCTGGCGGCTGGAACGGTCACGCGGAAAACGCTTTTCCCGTCGTCCAGATACACGTTGTACACGGTCAGTTTCTTCATGGTGTGCGCTCCTTTCGGTTCGGGGTGTATGTTCGGTGATCTCCCGGCGGCTGCCGGGGTAGTGGGGCGGGGTCGCTTTGCGGTGCGGCCCTGCTAAGGTGTCCGGCGGGGGTCAAAGGTCGGTTTTCCGCGCTCCGTCGGCGGTGTGCTGCCACACGTCCACGGAATAACCGACGCGGCGGAGTTGGTCGGCCAACTGGCGCGCCCGGTCGGCGGTGTTGGCCCAGATGGTGAGCGGGAAACCCCGCTTGCAATAAACGATCTGGTAACGCATTGCCTGCACCTCCTGTTAGTCGTCCACGCCGTCGCAGTCGTGGCAGTAAAGTGCATCAATCACTTTGTCATCTGCGAAATTGTCCGGGGTGCCGTTGGCATCAACTACCAGCTGCACCCGGTCATAAATCCGCAGATCGGTTTTTGCATCGACGGTAAAAAACCAGTCGTCACCGTCCAGCGCGTCGGTGCACCAGACTTCAACCGCGCCGTCATCGGTGGCGGTCATGCCCTGCACAATGGCCGGGGCGATGTAGCGACCCAGGGGGCCGACGGTGTAGGGGCATTGTGCCGCGGCCTTTGGTGCGGTGCCTGCCAGCAGTGCGGCCGCCAGTGCGGCGGCGGTGGCGATCTTCTTTGCAAGTTTCATGTTCTTTGCTCCTTTGCTTTTCAGGTTTGCCCCGGCGGGCTGCCGGGGTAGTGGGGCGGGGCCGCTTTGTTTGAGCGGTGCGACCCTGCCAGGGCATCCGCTTGACTTTACCGCCTTTCGGTGGTAAACTGGCTTACAAGATGCGTTGTGGAAAATTCATCTTGCAAGCCTGTCACCTGCTTTAGTGGGTGGCGGGCTTTTTTGCTGCCTGCTTCTTTTTCCACTCTGCCAGGTAGGCGGCCCAGATCGCTTTTTTCAAAGCGGCGGGGAGTTTGAAAAATTCAATGCTCATGCTGTTCACCTCACTTCCTGCCCCAGACCGGGGCGGCTATGTTACCAGCTTGACACGTTGCGGTGTCGTTCGCTGTGGCTGCATTGTAGCACCGCAACGTGTCACCTGTCAAGCACGTTGCGGTGTTTTCGGCGGTCTGCACAAAAAACACGGTGCGGTGCTGTGAAAATTGCACGTTGCGGTGTCGGCGGAACTGTGCTATATTATATTTATAAAAATAAGCAAGGGGTAATAATATGCCAGTTTCGGAAACAAAAAGACGAAATAACGACAAATACAACGCAAAATGCGACCGTATAACCGTTTGGCCCATAAAAGCAAAAGGCGCAGCAATCCGCGCCGCAGCAAAAGAAAACGGGGAAAGCCTGCAAGGGTATATTTTGGCGGCGGTATATGCCAGAATGGAGCGGGAAGGGCAGCCGCTAGAGATCGACCCGGCGGAATCCGGGGAAGAAGGGGGACTATAGGGGGTTACTGGGGGAGAGTTCTAGCCTGCTAGGTTAAAGCCCTACACCTGCTTCTCACTCCCGTTAGGTGGAGAATCTGACCCCTCCGGCAAACGGCAAAATTGACCCGGATGGAGCACCGCCAGCGCCAGCCGTGACGCTGGAACGCCGCCAGCGGGAACGGTGCCAGCACTGACCATGCCCACCGGCACCGCCAGCAGATCAGCCCCGCCACCGGCACCGGGACGCACCCCGCCGGAACCATTGCCGCCAGTACAGACCAAAGGCCAGAGCAGCAGCGCACGCCGCGCCGTCTGCCCTGGCCTTTTTCTTTTGCCCATCTTCCCGCCGCTGGCCCTGCTGCCTGCCCGCTGCACCGGATCGCCTGCCGGATCGGTGCGGATCAGTGACGGCCCGGCCCGGTCGATGACCACGCCGGCACCCCGCCGCCGCAGCAGATCACCCCGCCCACCCGCACCGCCAGCCAGAAGCAGACCGACACCAACAGCACCGCCAGCGCCGCACCGATGACCCCGCAGCACACAAGCTGCACAGCCTGCACACCCTGCCAGACCTCACAGCAGCCAGCAGCCCACCGCCAGCACCTACCGACACCGCACCCCGCCAGCCCTGCCGCCCACCTGCCGCAGCAGATCACCCCGCCAACAGCCAAAAACCACCCACCGCAGCCCGCCGCCGGAGGGGTCAGATTCTTTACCTGACCGGCATATGGCCTTTGCAGTATAGCCAATAGCTAGGCTATAGCCGCCTTATCTAACCCCCTGCCCCCTTCCTTCTCCGCCTCGACGGCCTGCCGCTGCCCTGGGCACCGCCAGCCGGCGGCCCGGCACCGACCCGGCCTGCCGTCGCCCCGTCCGGCCCCGCCGCCGGAAAGGTACTGCCCCCCGCCGGCGGGCGCGGTGCGGGTTCCGAAGCCCCAAAATATTTCTAGGTGCAAAATTTTTTGAAGGGCTTCCGCATTTTGACACCCGAAAAAGGGGGTACAGGTTAAAAAATGTAAGTCCGGGGCGAACATGGCGGTAACGTCACCGGGATGGTGGACGCTTACAATTTGTAAGCAACTCACGTTTTGCCGGTGCCAACAAATCATTCCGGTGTGATCTTGTTGAGGTCAACAAAATCGGGATAGACCATCTTGCCGGGGCTGGCAAAATGGTGGCTATGTCATAAAGTGTTTACATTTGAAAGCCACAGCCGGCAAAAGATAAGACGTTATAAGACGGTTTTGGTGCTATACTTAGTACAGTGGAATTATGGAGAGAGGCCCCACGGCGGCGAACCGAGGGGCCTTTTTCATACACTATTGCTTACAAGTTGTAAGCGACCCGAAGAAATGCCGCAGGACCGGCGGCGAAACTGAATGCTCTGCCTGGATGATTTGCCAGACGGGGCATTTTTTATTGGAGGAAAACCAAATGGCAAGGCGAAGCGATGAGCGCGATGCCGCCCGCGCTGAGTACATTGCCCGGATGGAGAAAGACGGAGAAGTGAATCTTCGACAGCTGGCGGACGATCTCCATCTTAAATATGATACGGTCCGCCGCTGGAAGGCAAAGGACGGGTGGGACCCGCCCGCACCCCGGAAGCCCGGCGGACAGCCGGGAAACAAAAACGCCGTGGGCAACCCCGGCGGCGGGGCACCTGTCGGGAATGAGAATGCAATGAAGGATGGAGCCTATGCGACCATCTTCTTTGACAAGCTCACCCCGGAAGAAAAACAGATCGTAGAGAATGCGCCTCGGAACAGCACCGAGCTGACTTCCCACGAAATCGGTGTACTGCTGCTCCGGGAAAAGTACATTCTGGACAAGATCAAAGAGTATCAGGCTTTACCGCCTGACCAGATGATTACATCCAGTGTCATGGATATGCGAGTGCCCGGCGGACGTGGCAAGCGGAAGCGGGACGGCGCAAACCAGCAGATCGGTATGTATCAGAAGGAGACCCCGGCACAGCGTATCTTGCAGTTGCAGGAAGCCTTGAACAAAATTCATGGCCGCATCCTGTCTGCGGCGGCCCAGATGCAGAAAAACGAAATGGACAAGCTGCACCTGGAAACCGAACAGCAGCGGCTTGAACTGCTGCGCATCCGGGCGACCGGCGAGATCGGAGAACCGGGGGACGGTGACAAAGATGCTGTACACGAGTAAGGCCGTTGGCGAATGGCTGGGTATCACTGACCGTCAGGTGCGGAACCTGCGGGATCAGGGCGTGCTGTCCGAAGTCCGGCCCGGTGTCTTTGACATGAAGGTCTGCGTCCGGCAATACCTGAACTTCAAGATCGGCAACAAAGACGATCAAGCCCGCCTTGTTGCTGCCCGTGCCGAGAGGGAGGAAACCCGCGGCAAGATCGAGAAAATGCGGATGGAGGAAGCCCAAGGCGACCTGCACCGCACCGAGGACGTGGAACGCGCCCTGAAAACCATCTTTGCAAATTTCAAGAACAGGCTGGAAACCATCCCGACTAAGTACGCAAGTACCATGGCCCAGCTGACCGACCCGGCGGAAGCCCACGACATTCTGCAAAAAGCAGTGCAGGAAGCACTTGTGGAATTGAGTGACCCCGAAATTGCGCTGGCAGCACCAGCGGGGGAGGAACCCGAAGATGAGCAGGAAGAATAAATGCCGGGGCTGTGTCTGGGGAACCCGGCTGAATGAGATCCAGCAGTTCTGCCCGTTCGGCAGCTGTGTGAAGAAAGGCGGCGGCAGCAATGGCGATGATCCACCTGGAACAGCAGACTGCACAGATGTTCAGCCGGGCGCTGGGTGCGCTGAAGCCGCCCCCGAACCTGACCCTTAGTCAGTGGGCAGATAACTACCGCCGCTTGTCGGCGGAAGCATCCGCAGCGCAGGGCCGCTGGAATACGGACAATGCACCCTTCCAGCGGGAGATCATGGATGCCATCGGGGATGTTCACATCCGCAAGGTGGTTGCCATGATGTGTGCCCAGTCCGGCAAGACGGACGGGCTGATCCTGAACACCATCGGGTACTACATGAGCTATTACCCGGCCCCCATCATGATTGTGCAGCCCACGGTGAACCTGGGCGAGAGTTTCAGCAAAGACCGTCTGGCTACCATGATCCGGGACACTCCGGTGCTCCGGGGCCTTGTGGACAACAAGAGCCGCTACTCTGGCAACACAATCATGAAAAAGAACTTTGCCGGAGGTCAGCTGACCATCGTTGGCGCAAACGCCCCGACCGATCTTCGCGGCCGCCCCATCAAGGTGCTGCTGGCGGACGAGGTGGACGCTTACAAAGCCAGCGCCGGCAAAGAGGGCGACCCGGTCATGCTGGCCGAACAGCGTCAAACGACCTACTGGGATTACAAGACGGTGCTGGTGTCTACCCCCACCGACAAAAACAACAGCCGCATTTTGGACGAGTTCAACGCATCCACCCAAGAGGAATGGACGGTGCCTTGCCCGAACTGCGGTTTTTATCAGCCCTTTGTTTGGGACAACATGGTGTTCGACAAGGAAAAGTGGCCGGAAGGCGGCGTGCAATACCGTTGCGCCGAGTGTGGCTGCCTTGACAACGAATACCGCTGGAAGAAGAACAGCCTGCAAGGAAAGTGGCACGCAGAACACCCGGAACGGTCTGTGCGGGGCTTCCACATGAACAAGATCGGCTCCACCCTCTGCGGGTGGGACAAGATCGTGGAGGACTTCATTGCTGCTGACTTGGATGCACAGCGCGGCGACTACGAGAAGATGCAGGTCTTTGTGAACACTGACCTTGGCTTGCCGTGGGAAGAACCGGGCGAAACGGTGGAAGCAAACAACCTGCTGGATCGCCGAGAGTTCTACGAGGCGGAAGTGCCGGACGGCGTGGTGTACCTGACAGCCGGTGTCGATACGCAGGACAACCGCTTTGAGGCGGAAGTCGTGGGCTGGGGCATCGGCAAGGAAAGCTGGGGCATCCGGTATCAGCGCATCTACGGCGACCTGAAACGTGGACAGGTCTGGGCAGATCTGGACGATTTCCTATCAAAGACTTGGAAAAAGAAGGACGGCACGGAACTGTCCCTGCGGTGTGTCTGCATGGACAGCGGCGGCCACTTCCCGGATCAGGTCATACGATTCTGCAAAGAGCGCGAGGAACGGCACATCTGGCCCATCAAAGGCCGTGGCGGTATGGACGTACCATACCTGCGCAACCCCACAAAGAACAACCGCGTAGGCGGCGAGCTGTTTACGCTGGGCGTTGATACCGGCAAGAACCATGTCCTTGCCCGGTTGAAGGTGCTTATCAAAGGCCCGAACTACTGCCACTTCCCGGCGGCAGAGGATGCCGGGTATGACGAAAACTATTTCAAGATGCTTACTGCGGAGCACAAGGTCACACGCTGGAAGTCTGGCCGCAAGGTGGAGCGGTGGGAGCTGAAAGACCCGGCCCAGAAACGTAACGAAGCGTTTGACGTTCGGAACTACGCAACGGCGGCGCTGGAAATCAGCAATCCCCCCGGTTTGGAGATCCCCGGAGAGGAAGCACCACGCCAGACCGCACCGCGCCAGTACCGCAGAAGAAGATCAGGAGGTATCTGAACAATGCCGATCATCTCAAAAGAAGCCGCGCAGCGGCATCTTGATATGTGGATGGAAGCAGAAGCTGCTGTTTCGACAGGGCAAAGCTACCAGATCGAACAGATGATGCTGACCCGTGCCAGTTTGAAACAGATCCGGGAGAGCATTATCTTCTGGGAAAAGAAAGTAGCCGAAGCGGAAGCAGAAGAAAAAGGCCGGGGCAGAAACCGAATCTACCACTTCTCGCCGCATGATGTGTAAGGACGGTGGACTACATGGCAAATATTCTGGATAAAGCCATTGCGGCAATCAGCCCTGAAAAAGGGTATCGCCGCGCTATGGCACGCGCCGCACTGTCCGTCATGAACAACGGCACCGGCTACGGAAACTACGGAGCAAGCCGCATTTCCCGCGCTATGCGCAGCTGGCACGTTGGCGGCGGCAGCGCAAAAGAGGATATCGAAGATAATCTTGATATTCTGCGCAAACGGAGCCGGGATGCTTATATGGGCATCCCTCTGGCAACGGGTGCCATCAAGACCCTGCGCACCAACGTGGTGGGCAGCGGCCTTGTGCCGACCCCGCAGGTGGATGCGGACTATCTGCACTTGAACGAGGAACAGGCAGACAGATTGCAGGCGCAGATCTCCCGCGAATTTGAACTTTGGGCGGACAGCCCCCTTTGCGATGCTGCTGGCATGGATAACTTCTGGCGGTTGCAGACGCTGGCGTTCACCAGTTTCCTGATGAACGGCGATGTGTTTGCGGTGGTGCAGTTCGACGAACATCCGCACTGGCCGTATGCTCTGCGGCTGCGCCTGATCGAGGCTGATCTGATTTGCAGCCCTGACCGCACGGACATAATGGCACCCTGCACGATAGACAAGCATGACGTGTTCCAGATCGTGCAGGGCGTGGAAACGAACCGGGACGGCGCGGTGGTGGCGTACTGGATAGCAAGTCGGCATCCGCTGGCTTACGACAGCACGGTGCCGCTGACATGGACGCGGGTAGAAGCCCGCGACCCCGAAACGGGAGAGCCGAACATTCTGTGCGTCACACAGAGGGAGCGTGCCGGGCAGCGGCGCGGCGTGCCCTTGCTGGCTCCGGTGCTGCCCACGCTGAAACAGATGGGCAGATACACAGAAGCAGAGCTGGCGGCGGCTATCGTGGCATCGTCCATCACGCTGTTTATCAAGCATGAAAACCCGACCAGTCAGGCACCGTTCGGCGAGGAACCGGCGGATAAGGCGGAGGACCCGAACACCCCGCCCGATGAACTGGGCATCGACCTTGCACCGAGCGCGGTGTTCGACCTTGCACCGGGAGAGAGCACGGATACGTTCGACCCGAAGCACCCGACCACGACCTTTGACGGCTTCATGTCGGCCATGTCCAATCAGGTAGCGACCGGCGTAGAGATCCCCAGTGAGGTGCTTTACAAGAAATTCAGTTCCAACTATTCCGCAAGCCGCGGCGCACTGAACGAGTTTTGGCGCACCTGCGGTGTGCTGCGGGATAGCTTTGCAGCGGACTTCTGCCAGCCGGCCTACGAAAAATGGTTTGCCGAGGCAGTAGCCCGTGGGCGCATCAATGCGCCCGGCTTCTTTGACGACCAGGCTGTGGCGAAAGCCTACATGGGCTGCACATGGAACGGTCCTGCACGCACCAATCTGGATGCCAAGAAAGAGATCGAGGCGGCGATTCTGCGTGTTCAGCAGGGCATCAGCACAAATGAGCAGGAAACTGCACAGATGACCGGTGGAAACTGGCGGGCAAACATGAGGCAGCGCAAGAGCGAAATGGAAAAAATGAAGGAGGTAGGGCTAAATGAGCAAACCAAATTCCCAGACGAACCAGAAGATGACAAATGATAAGTTTTGGCAGTTCCGCAATCTGGCCGGTGATGACCAGAAGGCGGAACTTCTGCTTTACGGCGATATTTCCGAGCGCAGCTGGTGGGAAGATGCCGCGACCCCGAAACGGTTTGCGGATGACCTTGCCGCCCTGGGCGATGTGAAAGAAATCACCGTGTACATCAACTCCGGTGGCGGTGATGTGTTTGCAGCACAGGCCATTGGCAATATGCTGGAACGCAACGCGGCCACCGTGACCGCCCACATCGACGGCCTGTGCGCCAGTGCAGCAACCATTGTTGCCTGCCATGCAGACAAGGTGGTGGCGGCGGCAGACAGCAGCTACATGGTGCATCCGGTCAGTATGGGTGTCTGCGATTACCTGACCGCAGAGGATCTCAACAACTGCCTGAAAGCACTGGAAACCATCCGCAGCAGCATCGTCACCCTGTACGCCAAGAAGTCCGGCAAGACCGAGGACGAATGCGCCAAGTGGATGGATGAAACGAACTGGTGGACGGCAACGGAAGCCAAGGAGAAGGGCTTTGTGGACGAGGTGGACGACGAAGCGGACGATTCTGTTGTGGAGAACCGCAACGGCATCCTGTTCGTCAACAGCATCAGTATGAACACCCCGTTCAACAAAGCACCGAACTTTGTCAGAAGCCGGGTGGTGGATAAGACCACGGCCCAGCCTGAAAATACACCCCAGGCGGATCAGCCGGGGAACAAAACCCATGGGGAGGTAACAGACATGGACATTAAGGACATCAAGACCGTGGACGATCTCCGCAAGGCGTGCCCGGATATGGTAGCCAAGATCGAGACCGAGGCTATCAATGCCGAGCGCACCCGCATTCAGGAGATCGAAAACGCCACTCTGCCCGGCGCGGAGGATGAAGCGAATGAGGCGAAGTTTGTGAAGCCCATTGATTCCGCATCCTTTGCGAAGGCCGTCATTGCCAGCATGAAGGCAAAGCAGCAGAAGCAGAGCAAGGATTATCTGGACAAGGCAAAGGCCAACGCCCAGACTTCCGGCGCGAACAACATCACCAATCCGCCGCCCGCTGACCCGGATCCGAAGGACGCGGAAGCAAACGTTTTCCTGGCCGCGATCCGCAAGGCAAACGGTGTGAAGTAAGGAGGAAAGAACCATGAGCATGGATCTTGCAAGAAAAGATTTCAGCACCGCGCCGAAGTATTTCATTGCTGGCGTGGACATTGGTATCGCAAAGGCAACCAAGACCGCAAGCGAAGCTGTGGAGGCACACGCCCCCGTGCTGATTGCAGACGGCAAGGTGAAGCCTATTGCGGCACCGGCAAGCGCAGGCACGGCAGTCCTGACCGGCCTGTACGGCATTACTGCTGACAGCGCAGACGCAAACAAGGAAGTGCCGGTCTATCTGACCGGCGAGTTCTTTGCTGACGGCCTGGTGCTGCCCAATAACGTGAGCGTGGACGACGTTGAAGTTCCTCTGCGCAATCTGGGCATTTTCCTGAAGTGATAGGAGGAAACAAAAATGGCAAACGAAATCAACATTTATGAGCCGCGGTATCTGGCCGAGGCTGTGCGCACCGCACCCCCGATCTGCACTTTCCTGCGCGATCGTTTCTTCTCCAAGGTTAAGACGTTCCCCACTAAGAACGTTGACATTGATATCGTCAAGGGCAACCGCAAGATGGCAGCTTTCGTCCATCCCATGGTCGGTGGCGAGATCGTGCAGAACGAGGGCTACGAGACCAAGTCCTATGCACCGCCGCTTATCAACCCGGCAACTGTCACCACCGCAGATATGTTCCTGCAGCGCCTGCCCGGTGAGGATATCTACTCCGGCCGCACCCCTGCTGACCGTGCAGCAGAAAAGCTGACCGAGGAATACAACAAGCTGAACGACATGACCACTCGCCGCGAAGAGTGGATGGCAGCCCAGGTACTTACCACCGGTCAGCTGAAGGTGAAGGGCAAGGGCGTGGATGAAGTCATCGACTTTGGCTTCACCAACAAGATCAATCTGGAGGGCACGAAGCAGTGGGGTAAGTCTGCTGCCGATACCATGGGCAACCTGCGCGAATGGAAGCGGCAGGTGAGCCGCAACGGCTTTGCAAATGCAAACATGGTGATTATGGGCAAGCTGGCCGCAAACCACTTTATGAGCGACAGCAATGTTCTGGATCTGATGGACAAGCGCCGGTTCGACATTGGTGCTATGGCACCCAAGGAGCTGGAAGGCGGTCTGAACTACTACGGTCACCTGAATCTGCCCGGCGTGGACATCTACGGCTATGACGAAGTGTATCTGGATGAGGAAACCGGAGAGACAAAGCCTCTGATCCCGGATAATATGGTGCTGATGATCCCCAGCAACGCAAACTTCATGCGCGCATACGGTCTGTGCACCTATCTGGACGATGACAAGGTGTGGCACACTGCAGAGACCACCCGCCTGCTGCGTTCTTATGTGGAACACCGTCCTGACCGCCGCTTCCTGGAACTGCAGACCCACCCGCTGCTGATCCCTGATAAGGTAGATTCCTGGCTGGTGGCTGAGGTTTGCTGATATGCTGGACGTTGACCAGAATTACGGCGAACCGGACACCCCGAAGCCACTCCCTACGTTCAAAGACTATGTGGCGCAGGATGTGGAAACGGTGTTCTTCAACCTGAACGAGTTTGCAGAAGAACGCTACATAGATGATAAGCAGATGCTCTGCATTACCCAGCACCCCGGCGTAAATGAACGTGCGGCGCACTGGGAGGGCGGAGCAAAACAGTCCTTTGACCAGGGAATGTATAAGGCCGATCTGCTGCTGTTCGTGAAACAGAAAGACTACGGCCCGATGCCAAAGAACGGTAAGCAGATCACACTGGATAAGAAGCGGGACTACAAAATCAAGTCCTGCTCCCTGAAGGCGGGAGTTTACCGGATGGAATTGGAAAGGGTGAGGTAAGGTGGCATACTTCCATACCAACTACGACGCTTCCACCATGACGGTTTCCGTTAATGACGAAGAAGTGTCCCGTGCCCTTGGCGTGTTGTCGAACAAGACCCCGGCAGCGCTGAAGGTGGCGGTCAACACCACGGCCAGACAGACGCGAAAGCTGATGCTGACCGAGGTTAAGAACCGTTATGACCTCAACGCGGCTGGCAGGCGTATGATCGAAGATCTGCGTCAGCGGCAGAGAGCGACCAACCGCCACCCGACGGCTATCCTTGCCATCATGAAGAACGACCCCGGCGCATTCCGGGCAGACCTAGGCTATTTCAGAACCAGCCCCACAAAGCCCTTCATGGGTCCGTCTGTTCGCAATGCGCCGCCTGTTTTTCAGGCACACGTTCTGAAAGGCAGTCCGATGATTGGTCTGAGCGGAACCGGCGAAAGGAGCAAGGGCTTCTTGGTCCAGTTTAAGTCGAAGCACATCGGTATGGTACAGCGCCAGTTGGGCGTGCCAGCTGACAAAGACTATACCGAGAGTGGAAAAGAACGCTGGAAGCCGAACGAAAAGCTGGTCACGATGTCCAGCCCTTCCGGCTCTGCGATGCACCACACGGTGTGGGAAATGCAGGAAACGACCGTGGAGCAGATGCTTCAGGACAACACCGAACGACGAATCCGGCAGCTGATCGCCAATGCAAAGCGAAAGGGTGTAATCTGATATGGCCGAAAAGATCACCGGGTATACCAGCGAAATGTGCCAGCAAGCCATGATGGACGAGCTGGAAGAACTGTTCCGGGACATGAAGTTTACCGGACAGGAGGGAGAAAAGCCCCTCAAGATTTATAAGCAGTTTTTGCCGACACAGACGGACAACGATGATGACATTGACACAAACGATGCCATGTACCCATGCATCATCGTAATCGAATCGAGCGGCGAGGTCGATAATGACCATGATCCGCAGCTGGTTCTCATGCAGCTGGTTATTTGCAGCTATGACCGTGGAATTGATCGGCAGGGGTATGTGGAGACCGTGAACATCAAGGAAGCGATTATGCAGCACTTCAAGCGCAAGCCGGTTTTCGGTGGAGCGTTTGAGGTTGGCTATCCCAGAAAGTGGGAGCTTTCAGACGATGACATGGATCACTACTACTGGGGAATTGTGAATCTGATTTGCAAGACCCCGAACGCACTGAAAAATGAAGAAGTGGAGGCGTTGATTTAATATGGGCACTGAAAAGAAAGCAGCGGCAGAAGTTCAGGAAAATCAGCCTGAACAGACCGTAGCGCAGGTGCAGGTTCCCGTGGCATATTGCGGCCCGACCATCAAGGGCATCGCACCGCAGTACACGGTTTTCGTGGACGGCCTGCCCGACAAGCTGAAAGAAAAAGTGGAACAGGTGCCGCTTCTGAAAGCACTGATCGTTCCGCTGGACAAACTCGCTGAAATGCGGGTGAAACTGGAACAGGACGGCACCAGAGAAAATATTCTCTGCAACAAGGCTGCTGCCCTGATGAAGTAAGGAGGATATGACAGATGGCTATTTCGCATGGCTTTAACAAGACCGAAGCAGCGACCAGCGTCACCGCTCCGGTAACGGTCAACTCCGGCCTGCAGATCGTTGTGGGTACGGCCCCCGTTAATATGCTGGATGACCCGGAAGCAGCGGTGAACACGCCGCTGCTGGTGAATACCTTCAAAGAAGCTGCCGCCGCAGTGGGCTATTCCGACGATTTTGCAAAGTATACCCTGTGTGAGGCGGTGAGCGCCAGTTTTCAGGTGATGGGCATTTCCCCTATCGTCGTGGTCAACGTCCTGGATCCTGCGAATGCAAAGCACATCACTGAACTGTCCAACAAGACCGTTCAGGTGAATGACGGCATTGCAGAGATCGACGAGACCGGCATCCTGCTGAAAAAGCTGGTCGTGAAGAAGGAGCAGACCGTGCTCACGGCGGACGAGGACTATTCGGCCAGCTTCAATGATGATGGCACTGTGAGCATCGCCCTGGTCAACGGCGGCAAAGGCGACGGCGCAACGGCTCTGACCGTTTCCGGTTCAATTCTTGACCCGACCAAAATCACCGCTGCCGACATCGTGGGCGGCGTGAATGCGGCCACCGGTGCAGAGACCGGACTGGAAGTGGTAAGACAGGTGTTTCCCAAGCTGGGCATGGTTCCCGGCATTCTGCTGGCACCCCGCTTCTCCAAGGATCCCATGGTGTGCGCAGCGCTCCAGGCAAAGTGCCGCAAGATCAATGGCGTTTTCGATGCAGTGTGCTTTGTTGACATCGACAGTTCCGCTTCCGGTGCACGCAAGTACACCGACGTGGCAAACCAGAAGGTCAAGCAGGGCGCAACTTCTCGTGAAGCATATGGCCTGTGGCTGTACGGCAAGATCGGCAGCACCATCTACAGCGGTAGCTCTCTGGCCGCTGCTGCGGCAGTCTACAACGACAGCCTGTACAACGACACGCCCAATGCCAGCCCGTCCAATGTCAGCGTACCCATTTCCTCCGCCTGCCTGGAAGATGGCACTGAAGTCCTGATGGATCAGGAGCAGGGCAATGTGCTGAATGAGCAGGGCGTGGCGACCTTCATCCGCTCCGGCGACTTTGTTGTGTGGGGCAATGAGACCTGCTGCTATCCGAAAAACACCGACCCGAAGGACGCTTTCCTTTGTGTCCGCCGCTTCTTCAACCACTCCTGGACCAGCTTTGTTCTGGACAACATGAGCAAGCTGGATAAGCCCATGAACAAGAAGCGCCTTCAGTCCATCATCGACAGCGAGAACATGAAGGGCAGTGTCTATGTCTCTACCGAGGTATGCGCCAGCTACAGCATGAAGGCAGACCCCGACCGCAACACGACCGCTGAACTGGTTGCAGGCCACTACTCCTTCTATCAGTTCTGCACGCCGTTCCCGCCTTTTAAGCAGATCAACAACACCATGGAGTATGAGGCGGGCGCACTGACCTCGGCTCTGTCTCTGTAAGCAGGAGGAATGACCTATGGCTCTGAATATTTCCAGTGACCTGGTTCCCCAGGTCATCAATGACTACAATGCGTACACGGAAGATGACCTGCTCATTGGTCTGGCGGATGAAATCACCCTGCCCAAGATCAAGAACAAGACCACCTCCGTGTCCGGCATGGGCATTGCGGGCGAAGTCGATTCTCCCGTGCCCGGTCAGTTTGAATCCATGGAGGCAACGCTGAACTGGAACACCATGTACAGCTACGCCACCAAGATGATGAACCCCAACAAGAACATCCAGATTACCCTGCGTGCTGCTATGCAGAACGACAACAAGAACGGCGGCTACACCTACAAGGGCCTGCGCGTCGTCCTGGGTGGTCGTCCCAAGGAGCTGGATCCCGGCAAGCTGAAGCGCGCCGACACCATGGGCAGCACCACTACGCTGGAAGTCACCCGTTACCTGATGGAGGTTGACGGCACTACCGTTATCGACATCGACAAGTTTGCAGGCCGCTACTATGTTGATGGCGAGGATATGCGTGCCGAGATCAACGCTCTTATCTAAACCCGATACATGAAGAAGTCAGCCGTCCCGGCGTGGGGCGGCTGATTGTCTTTTGGAAAGGAAACAGCAATGGACAATATCGTGAAGTTCGATAAACCTTATAAGTTCGAGGGCAAGGAGTACGACAGCCTGGATCTGTCCGGTATGGAGAAGATGACCGTGCAGGACTTGATCGACATTCAGAAAAACATCGGCAACGAGACGGCGGCCATGTACGCGATGGAAATGACCACTTCCTTTGCACAGGAAATGGCCGTTAAGGCAACCGGCAAGCCTGTGGAATTTTTCAAACTCATGCCCCGCGGCAAGATCAAGAAAGTGCAGGCGGCGGTTATTAAGGGCATGGACAACAGCGAAAACGCCGATGAAGTGAAAAAGCAGCTGGAATCTCACACCCTGAAGTTTGCAGCGCCCTACACCTACGAGGGCAGCGAAAAGGCGGAACTGAAGGGCAAGACCTTTGATAGCATCGAGCTGTCCGGCGTGGGTGAACTGAACACTATGAGCGAATCCATGGCGGAAAACCGTATGGCCGCGGGTGGCTTCGCACCGGTGAATACGCATCGCAACTACCTGTACTGCTGTATCATTGCCAGCATGGGCACCGGCTACCCGGTGGACTTCTTTGCCGGCCTGCCGCTGTGCGAGGCGGTTAAGCTGCGTGATGCTGTAAACTCTGATTTTTTCGAGTAAAAGGCGGGGCAAAAGGACTTCGGAAAGCGGCTATCCAGCTATCCATTGCCACGCATTCCAACATGACGGATCTGCTGCATCTGCCCCGGCGGGAGCTGGTGGATCTGTGTAACGAGGTGGCAGACGTATGGCGGGAAATGGAGCACTAGACCTCAGCATCCGCATCATGGGCAAGGTGGACCCATCCCTTGTAACTGCAATAAAGCAGACGAAGGGGCTGACCGGTGATCTGGCGAGCGCACTGACGGGAACAAAGTCGCTGGGCAGCACGGTAGCAAACACTCTGGGCGTAATCGGAAAGACTGGGCTTGGAATCATGGCGACGCTGACAACTGCGTCCGCTGTCATGATTAAAAAGACAACCTCCATGGCAGAGGAATACCAAGCCCAGGCGGCAGATGCAGTCAAGTATGTTGGCGGCATCATGAACGATGACGGCAGCATTGACCCGGAAAAGCGTGCCACCATGGAGGACGCGATCCTCAAGATGACCACGCAGGTCCCAATCAAACGGGACGAGATGGCGCAGATCGCCGCATCGCTGGGACAGTCCGGTAAGAGCTATGAGCAAATCTTTCTGGATAACCAGCAAACCGGAGAAAAAAGCTACCTGTACGATACGGCCCGGCTAGCTGCCGCGTGGGACATTGATGCAAAGTCTGCGGCCGATTATATGGCAAAGTGGGAAACCGCTTTTGGTAAGACCCACAACCAGATTATCGACATTGCAGATTCCATCAACTATCTGGGCGGCCACATGACTACCACGGCGGCGGAAATCGCCAGCGTGGTGAATACGTCCGGCGGTGTCGGCCAGACAGCCGGCGTTGACCTGCACACGACCTCTGCGCTGGCAGCCACCATGCTGGCTATGGGCGTTAATGAGGGAAAGGCTGGAACAAGCCTGAACCGTGTGTTTACAAACATCACCCTTGGCAACAGTGCAACGGATGCGCAGGTGGGCGCATGGAACAAACTCGGTTTTGATCCTGTGCAGATTGCAAAGGATATGCAGTCCACCGGGCCGAACGGAGAAGATGGTGCAGCAAGCACTCTGTACAAAGTCTTTGAGGCGATCTCGAAACAGGACAAGTACCAGCAAACTGCGACCATCAAGACACTGTTTGGACAGTGGGCCATTGAGGGCGTTTCAAAAATTGTGGGCAACTTGCCTGCGTTCCAGAATGCCTTGCTTATGGCTGGTGATACCAGCGCATACAGCGGCAGCATGGAGAAAGAATTGCTTGTTCGTCTGGACACCAGCGAAGCGGTAAGCCAGATGGCAAGTAATGCGACAGACCGCCTGCTTATCAATGTGGGCAATCAGTTCCTTCCGGCAAAGAAAGAACTGACGGCTATGTGGATCGACATAGCAAACGGCATCACCGAGAGCCTGCCGGATCTGTCCAACATCGTCAACGGCATTCTGCCGATGCTGCACTCCGCGCTGCTTGGAATTGGCAATGCGGCACAAGCGGCATTGCCGTGGATCCAGAAAGGCATCGACTACACCGCAGAGCACGGGCCGGAAGTGGCAGGAGCCATTGCTGCCATAGTCGCGGCGTTCGGTGCTATGAGCTTTGCACCGACGGCTTATAGCACGGGATCCTCGCTGCTGAACTCCATCGGAAACATTGCAATCGGCGGAAAACCGAGCGGTGCACCCGGCGGAACATTCGGCGGCATCACTGTCAGAAATCTGATGGGCGCACTGACACCCACAAGCCTGATCCAACGGGCAGTTGGCGGTGCATCCTTTGCAAAATCGAACGCCGGAATGTTTGCTGAAAACGCAAAGTACGGCGTTCAGATGGCCGGCATCGGAGCGCAGCAGCCCACAACGCGCCTGGGCAAAATCGGGCAGACGTTGGACGGCGCTGGTGTCGGCATCTGGGCAACGCTGAAAAATTTCAAGGGACTGCGAAGCGGAACCAAGAAAGGAAACACCGGCTTTGTAAATGATGTGCTGGAAGCCAGCACGAACGGTGGCCTGCTGGGCGTGCTGAAAAGCTCCGGCACCGGCAGGTATGTTTCTAATGTCGGGCAATCGCTGGGTGGTTTGAAAAATGCTCTGGTGGGGTTCGGAAGCAGCAATCCGGTGGGACGATTTATCGCCAAGACCGGAGGCGTTGCAGGTCAGATCCTTTCCGGCATCGCTGGTCCGAACGGTCTTGACCTTGGAGGCATGGCTGGAAACGTCAAGAATTTCCTTGGCGCTGGTAAGACCGTTATCGGCACAGGGTTGTCCAATGCATGGCAGACTGTCAGCCAGTCCAAAGCGGGTTCTACCGTCCTCGGTGTCGGCAGCAAGGTGGCGGGTGCAGCATCCAAAATCGGCGGTGGCGCTTTGAGCACGGTGAAAGGAGCCTTGAATATCGGCGGTGCAGGGCTGAACGTACTGAGCACGACGGTAGGCCCGGTGGCCGCAAAACTGGGCGGCGGTTTCATGTCGCTGCTTGGCACATTCGGCCCTGTCATTACCGGCATCGGCACGATAGTTGCGGCGGTTTCACTGTTGGGAGACCACTTCGAGGACATCCGCAACATCGTCGGAACGGTATTTGGCGAAGGCGGGCTTGCTATCTTTGACAAATTCACCGGAAAGATAGCCGGCATCGGCGACACCGTGAAGCAGGTGTTCGGGCAGCTCACTACCCCGGAGGGCTTGCAGAGCATCCAGGAAAAGCTATCAGGTTTCAGTATCGGAGGGCTGAACCTGGGTGACGTGTTCGGCGCTATGACCCCTGCCATTCAGACGGTTATGCCGTTGATTGAATCATTCGCCGGTGTGTTCTCTCAGATTGTAGATCTGGGAGTAAACCACATCAAGCCGGTGCTGACTGAGATTTTCGGCTTTATCGTGAATGAAGGCATCCCGGCGGTTATGCCGTTGCTGTCCACGGTGGTCAGCCTGGTGGGCACAACTCTGGTCAACGCCATCAAGGTGGCGGTGGATCTGGTAGGTAAGGTGCTTCCGGTGGTAGAGCCTGTGATTCTGGGCATCATCGGCTTCCTGAAGCAGGTTGCGACCATCGGTGTGAAGGCGGTCAACTTCATCATTGGAGCGCTGAACAAAATTCAGCTCACGATCCCGGAAACGCTGTTCGGCATCCCGGTTCCGGTGATCGGTGGCAAGTCGTTCGGATTCAACCTGTCACCCGTGTCTGTCCCGGCATTTGCCAACGGCGGCATGACGCAGGGACCGTCTATTGCTGGTGAGGCTGGCCCGGAAGCCGTTATCAGCTTCCGGCGCGGCGTTCGTGAAAAGAACATTGATACCTGGCTGACCGCTGGTAAGCTGCTGGGCGTTGGTCTGGGTGATCTGCTGGGGTTGCCCGGCAGAAAGCCGAAGATGTTCGCGGACGGTGGTTTTACAGAAGAAGATTCTAACCTGATCGACTTCAACAGAGCACGTCGCCAGCAGTATTACAACCAGGTGGCTCAAAGCTTTGACACTATGGTTCAGCCTGTTGCAGCGGCATTGGTACTGGGGTCCGACGCTGGTGTGGCGTTCAGTCGTATCACGGAGATCGCCAACTATGCAGTAGATGGGCTGGAAACTCTGGCGGCAATGCCGACACCTACCGTGTCGAATGACCAGGGCAAAGCCCAACAGCTGCTGAACACCGGAATCGGGAAAGTGATTGCTGGTGCCAAGTCTGTTCTTGCAAACGAAAATACTCAGAAGGCAATCCGGTTTATCCGGGGAGCAGATGCGGAAAAGGCAAAGCTGGAATACGCTGCAAACCCGGACAACTACGATCTGAGCAATGTCAATTTCTTTCCGACGGCTGGCAACAGTGAACTGACAAGGCAAAATCTGTCGATGCTGGCAGACCTTCAGAACTACCAGCAGGAAGTGGAGCTGAAGCCCATCGGCGGGAGCGAAGATGCTTCTGGTGGCAGCACCGGGAACCAGCGCGGTGGATCGAGCAACAGCTACCAGCGTACCTATACGAGTTCCAGCGGAAACACATATGTTTATGCACCAAACTTCACCATCTACGGCAGCATGAATGCCGAAGATCTACGTTCCATTATGGACGAAGGTTACGAGAAGTTCTGCGAGTATGTGGAACGGTACGAACGCGAAAAGAGGCGCACGCAGTATGGCACTTGATTACACCACAAAGTCCGGTGACACCTGGGATCTGATTGCCCTGAACGTGTACGGAAGCGAGCTGAAAGCCGATTGGCTGATGCAGAACAACCCCAGATATATCCATATCGTCCGGTTCGATTCCGGCACGGTGCTGTCAACACCAGCTCTGCCGGCTGAAAAGAGCGGAGATCTTCCGCCCTGGAAGGCAGGTGCATGATGGTACTGACAGCGGCGAGACCCAAAGGAAGGCAGGCAGCGGTTCTTCTGACCTACGAGAAAACCGATATTTCGGCAGAAATCGCACCTGATCTGGAAAGTTTCAAGTACACAGACGTGGCTGAATCCAAAAGCGACAGCGTGAGCATTACAGTCAATGCCAGAGCTGCCGAATGGAAAAATGACTGGTTGCCGGAAAAGGGCGTGAAGCTCTATCCGGCTATTGTTGTAAAGGACTGGAATATCGGGGGCATTGGAAGCGGCTACAGAGATTACAGCGCCGAGTGCGGGGCATTCGTGCTGGATGATCTTAGTTTTGCCGGTGCACCTGATTCGCTGACGATGGGCGGCGTGGCAAAGCCGAACGACACCAGCTTCAGCGAGAGAAACCGGACCTTTACATGGAAGAACACCAGCGTAAAGAAAATCGCTGAAACCATTGCAGGCCGTTACAAATTGGAGCTGAAGTTTGAGGGAGACGACCACGGCATTGATGCAAAGGAACAGGACGGAACAGATAGTGCCTTTCTGCAAGATCTGTGCAGCACCTATGCACTGGTTATCAAAGTCTACACTTCAAAGCTCTGGGTGTACGACCGGGAAAAGTACAAGGCGAAAGATCCTGTATGGACGGTATATGAGAGCCGGCCCGTTGGAAATCCGACGGCCCTGTGCGTAGAGCCGGGAAGTTTCAAGTGGAACACAAAGCTGACTGGAACATACACGGGCGGCCTTTATACCTACACCAACAAACAGAAAAAAATCAATATCAACGTCAAGGTGGGTACGGACGAACGCCAGCTTAAACTTACTGGAAAGGTAAGCAGCGAGGCAGACGCAAAAGCCCGCCTGATAGCGGCCATCAAGAATGCCAACCACGGAGCAACCCAGATCAGTTTTACGATGTTGGGCTATCCGGCCGGCGCTTCAGCGCAGTGCTTTAACCTAGTTGGCTATGGAAAGATGGACGGAAAGTATTTCGTTGATCAGATGGAACACAGTATATCTCCATCCAGCGGCTACAAAACACAGGTCAAGGCCAGCAAAGTGGAAAAGGAGGATTTCGCATGAGCAGTGAAGTGAGATTCGGCAATGTGAGTTCTATCGACTATGAGGCTGGAAAGTGCGAAGTTACTTACCCAGACAGGGACAACACCGTTACGGAAATGGTGCCGTTTCTGTCCAATGGCGAGTACCAGACACCGGAAGTTGATGATCTTGTACTTGTCCTGCATCCAGGAGAAAGCCCGGAGGATGCTGTTGTGGTGGGCACCGTCTGGAATGAAAAAAACAAACCGCCTGAAGGAAAAGAAAAAGTCTACCGAAAGGATTATGCCAACTCACGAGGAAAGGCATATCGGAAGTTTGATGCAAATGCAAAAGAACTGACCGACTATGTGGACGGAAAGAAAATCCTGAAGGCGAAAAGTCTTGAGATCCAGGTGGGCGGTGCAACCGTGACCATCAGCGAGGGCGGAGAAATCAAGGTGACATCCCCGGCGGGAATCACGCTTGCAGCATCCGGCGAATTGAAAATGACGGCATCGACCATCAATGCGACCGCTGGAACCGTGAACATCCAGGGCGGAGGTGGCGATGTTGTTGTGTCCGGCAAATCGCTGGTATCGCATACGCACACCGGAAACCTTGGCAAGAAAACATCCGCACCCCTGTAAGGAGGTTTTGGAATGTATGTTGGAATTTTCGGCGATGTGATTTTCTCCGTGGGACACCTGCGTGTGCTCACCCCGTCAAACTTCAAGGGAACGACCGGCGCAAACTGGGCGGAACATGAAGTTCTGGGAGGAAAAGCACGGGCAGAGTATTTATCACCGAAACTGAGAGAGTACACCTTTGATATTCTTCTGGATGCAGCACTCGGCGTGAATCCTCGCAAGATGCTGAACCGTCTGACAGAAATGTCAGAGAACGGAGAGATTCATTACCTGATTATCGGGTTTGCACCGGTATCGCAAAACAAGTTTCGGGTCACTGAAATAAGCGACAGCTGGGATTCGGTGATAAAACACGGGCTTTTGATGCAGTGCAAGGTGAGCCTGACCATAAAGGAGTACATATGATCGACTTCAGCAGCACGGTGGTTGAGCTGTCCGGTGACAGCGAAAAACAAAAAGAAGTGCAGGACATTGCAAAGTGCCTTCGCACACTGTATTCCACACCAATCGGGAGCCAAGAGGGCGACAGAAAACTCGGAATCGATCCAAACATATTTGTCGATAAGCCACTTCCGGTGGCAAAGGGATTATATGTAGCTGAGGTAACAGAGAAAACCGCATCGTTTGAGCCGCGGGCAAGAGTGGTGCGGGTGGACTGGCTGGACAGTGATGTGCTGCATGGCGTTGTAATTCCAAAGGTGGTGTACGAGCTTGTCTAAAATAAAAGAGTTTGAGAACATCCCGGACATCGACATTGAAGGCGAAGAAACGCTGGAAGAAGCTGTGGCCGATTGCAAGGCACTGTTTGGCAAGTACAACAAAGAACTTTTCAACGGTGAGGTATCGTTGGAACGGTGTTCTGAAGCACGGCTTGTCCTTTTGACACTGGCACATCGTTCGCATCACAACATGGAGTACAGCACGGCGTGTCTGAAAGCGGAACTGCTGCCTACGAGCACGGGGCCGAATTTGGACAACCTTGCTCCGCTTGTTGGAGTGGAACGCCTGGAAGCCGGAAAAGCCACGGCGGTTATTCGATTCACACTGTCTGCGCCGAGAACGAGTGCAACCGGAATCCCGGAAGGAACACAGGTGAGAACGGCAGACAAACGGTATTTCAAAACCGAAAAGTATGCGGAGATTTTACCCGGCGAACTGACCGTGGACGTAGTTGCCGTGGCGGATGAGGCAGGAAGCAACAGCGATGGGATTGCCGAAGGCGAAATCAATGTGCTGGTGGATCCTATCCCGTATGTGTCCGGGGCAAAAAGTGTTTCGGCAAGCACGGGCGGTACGGATACGGAAGGTGACGATTCATTTACCAGACGTATCAACTATGCACCTTCGATTTTCTCCGTGGCCGGTCCGGTGGATGCCTATGAATACTTTGCATCGAGCTGGCGGTCCGATGTGGCAGATACGAAGATCGTTTGCAAGGAAGGATACACGATCCACATTTACTTTCTGATGGCCGGAGGCAGAGTTCCGACAAGGGAAGAATGTACCGGAATGCAGGAATATTTCGACACGGTAAAGCGACCGATGGGTGATCTGGTTCTTTGCCATGCGCCGGAAGAAATCCCGTATGACATCGAGCTTACTTACCATATTGCCTTGAGCAATGTCAAGAATGCATCGACGATTCAGGAAAATGTGGAAGCAGCTGTGAAGGAGTATGAAACCTGGCAGAGAAAAATCGGCCGGGACATCGAACCGGCGGAGCTGATTATGCGTGTACGGGAAGCTGGCGCGAAACGACCACGTCTGTTGGCACCGGTCGAAACAACCGTCTCCGAAATTCAGGTGGCAAAGCTCCGAAGCTGCAAGGTGACATACGGAGGAATCGAAGATGATTAAACTCCACGAAGTCGGCCTAGTCGAAGGGCTACCGCCTGATGTTGCCAAAGAACCATGGGTACAGATCCTTGATGCAGTTTTCAGGGAGCGGCGCAAGAAGGAACTGGAAGCTGCCGAACGCTTGAAAATCTACACGGATATTGACCGTGCAGATGAGGCGGTTCTGGATATTCTTGCGGTTCAGTTCCGCGTTGACTGGTACGACACCAGCTATCCGATTGAAACAAAGCGCAGGATCATCAAAACTGCGCTGGAAGTCCGTCGGTACTGCGGAACGGAGTGGGCAGTCCAAAAGGCGCTGGCCTCGATTTATCCGAATGTGAAAATAAGTGAATGGTATGACTACGGAGGAAGGCCGGGCTACTGGCGAATGAACGTAGACATTACCGATGATGGTGTCATTTACTACACACCGGAAGAAATTGAAAAGCGCCTTGGTTATGCCCGGCGCTGTACCGCTCACCTTGAACACATCATCTACATCGTCGAACCGCATGAACGGTCGCCTGCCTACATCGCCGCAGCACCCAGCGGCATGGCGACATCCTGCACCGTAAAGGTCCCCGGTAGGATCAAGCCGCGGGAAATCGGCGCAAAGGCGTATGTTGCCGGTGCGGTCGGAAGATCGAAAATGCAGGTTGCCGTGGCGCTGCCCGGTGCCGTTGAAGCAAAGGCAGTGAAAGCACGAGCCTTTACGGCGGGCACCGTTGAACGGTCGCACACGGCGATAAACATTGTTATTGGAGGACAGACAACGTGAGTTGGGAAAAATCTAGCTACACCGCCGCCGGTGCCGCCCTGCTGTCGGAATCTCTCTCCGGTGGTGCGCTGGTAATCACCCGCGCTGTGAGCGGCACCGGTACGGCTGACGCAGACCTTTCGGGGGAAACCGGGGTAAGCGGCGAAACACATGACCTGAAATTGCTGGACATCGAAACCGTTGAAAGCGGCGGTGAGACGGCTCGGCGGGTAAAAATCCAGATCACCGGTGCGGATGAAACGTACATCATGCATCAGGTGGGCGTTTACGGCAGGCTGAACGACGATGCAGAAACACTCCTGTTTATTATGCAGGATGCACGCGGAGTAGAGGTCCCGTCCACGAAAGTGAACGGCGATTTTGAGATTGAGCTGTCGGCGCTGCTTGCTGTGTCGAACAAGGCCAATATCAGCATTACCGTTGACCCGCAGATGCAGGCTCTCGCAAAGATGGTCAAGGCGGAAATTGAGAAGCACAACGCCGCCGCTGATGCCCATGCAGCGACCATCACGGCAGCGGTCAGCGCTGCCGTGAAGAACCTGTCTGAATCCGGGGAAATCCTGAACGAAGAACAGGTCAAGGCCCTTATCAAGGAGCAGGTGGACGGCGGTACGGGCGGCGGCTACTATGGCTCCTACGAACTCACTCTTGCAGCGGACGGGTGGAAGCCCGCCCGCAGCGAGGATGATTACGAAAATGCCGGTGGTATGGATTACTACCAGTGTATCTATGATGCAGAACTGTCGGACAGCACCAGTGAGCTTGTACCCGTTGGCGTTGTATCTCCCGGCAGTTTCTATACTACGACCAAAGCGGGTGTCCTGAACGGGTGCGAAACGCATGATGGTTTCATCAGATTCTTTTCTCAGCGCATCCCGAAAGCAGACATTCAGGCGACCGTAACCCTGTTCGGGAAAGGAGGTGGTTCGGGTGAAACCGGTAGCGTAAGCATCGGTCAGGGCTTGAAGCGTGACGCGAGCGGCGCTATTGCCGTCCGCATTGGCGAAGGCCTTGACTTTGACAGCGCAAACGCGCTGACTGTCCGCAAAGAAACCGTTATGACGAGCGAAGACCTGCTGAACGAGGAAGAAACGCAGCAGGAAATCGTTGATATGCTGAAATAATTTTAGGAGAACACTACTATGTCTAAGCAGATTTCTACCAAGACCACCATCCGCAACCTGACCGCCGAGATCAAGAAGACTTTCGTCAAGAAGGACGCTTTCACCCCGGTCGAGACCGCTGCCAACGCCGCCATTAAGGCCGTGAAGGTGACCGGTAACACCGTCAACTTCTACACCAACACCGGCATGACCGGCGCAGCTGCTTTCTCCATGGACTTCCCGACCGAGATGTTCCTCGACCAGACCAAGACCGCGTTCGTCGGCAAGTTCAAGTTCTCCGACACCACCTATCCCGGCGCCACCGACCCCAAGCTGGACGGCAAGCCGGTCATGGTTCTGGCCGTCAAGGGTGAGAACCCCGACAGCTGCACCTACTCTTTCCTGAACATGGCTGCTCTGGTCGATACCTACGCCGCAAAGACCACCGGCAAGGATGCATCCACCACCGTTACCATCGCTGGTTATGAGGTGGATGTCAAGGTCAATGTTTCCGCTGCTGTCGGCAACGCCCTGATTCTGAAGGATGATGGTCTGTATGTTCCCACCCCTAAGGAAGTGGACATCTCCGGCAAGGCCGATAAGGTCACCGGTGCCACCACCGGCAACTTTGCTGCACTGGATGGCGAGGGCAATCTGACCGACAGCGGTAAGAAGCCTGCCGACTTCGTGGTTGCTGAGACCGGTAAGCGCCTGATGACCGATGCCGAGGGCGAAAAGCTGGCCGGTGTCTCTGAGGGCGCAACCAAGACTGCCGCCAGCTCCACCAACGGCAATGTGAACATCGACGGCAAGGAAGTCGTCGTGTACACCGAGCCGGAGAATGTTCTGCACGACGAGGATGTGGAGGACTTCTCCGCAGAGGAGATCGCCGCTCTGCTGGCTGACTAAGACATGAGGAGGTAAGCTCTATGGCAAAAGCGAAGATCAAAACGCTTTTGGGCACAGGGCTTGCCGCGCTTTGCAGCCACATCAAGCAGTGCAACACCGCACTCGGAGACCTTTCCGAAGCAACTGCAAACGGATTCGAGGAAACTGATGACATCCTGCACGAAAAGCAGGATGTCACGGCTGCGGTGTCTTTTACGATTCCGGTCGATGGCTGGGGCGAAGATGATTCTTTCCCCGGCTATTTTTATTGTGACATCCCTATTGCGGGCCTGTTGGCTACCGACATTGTGGATGTTACGGTACTGCCGGAATTTTACGATGTGGCGGGTGCGGTGGGCTTTATTGCGACCGAAAGCCTCGAAGGAAAGCTGCGGCTGAGGGCCGCCAAAGCTCCGACCGAGAAAATTTCTGCACAGTATCACATTACAAGCACCGTGAAATACACGGATGCACAGGAAGGGGGAACCTAAATGGCATACGGTTCTTTTAACGCAGGCCCCGGCAAGGCGCCGGATGAAGATGTTGTCCGCACTGACCAGATCGGCGTGCCGGGCGGCATTGCCACGCTGGATGCAGACGGCCACCTGACCGAGAGCCAGCGGTGGGATGTGGACGGCTACAAAAAGGCCGAGACCGACCAGCGCATCAGCGCGGCGGTAGATGCCCACAACGAAGCGGCCAACGCCCACGGCGACATCCGTGCCAGTGTGGCAGCTATGAACGCCAGCATCAAGGCCATTGAGCTGAAGTTCGGCACGAACGTCACAAAGAACCCGTTCAGCGCCACGTTCAGCAGCCTTGACGGCCTGACCGTCACCGGCGTGTGGGACGCAGATCAGGCGAGGGTGGAGTTCTGATATGGCTGAACAACCGTTTCTGGTTGGCAATAAAGCGCGGGAGCTGCTGAGGTATACCAAGAGGGCGACCCGCATCGTTTCGGACGACATCAGCCGGAGCGATGCCCGGAAGGTATTTCAGAAAGCCGCTGCGCTTGAGGACATCCGCGAAATGAAGCAGGTCTGCACAACCGCTGTCCATGCCCTTGATGTGAGGGAGAAAGAAGGCTTTACGAAAAGCACCTTCAACCTCTACGGCAGGGACATCCGGGAAACGGCTAAGAAGATTCTGCTGGATGCCCATGCGGCCAACAACGTGAACTTTGCCACGGAGTACGACAAGCGGATTGAAAAGATCGGCGAGGTCGTGGACGGCTGCTCTCTGCTGCTGGAATACCTGACCCTCTGCACAGAGGATGGTATCATCAGCGCAAAGAAAGCCGGTATCTGGACAAAGAAAATCACGGATGTAAAATACCCGGCCATGAAATGGCTCAAGTCCGAACGTGGCAGAGCAGAAAGTCTCCGGCAGGAAGCAGAGAAGAAACGGCTTGAAATGCTTGTCAAAGCACTTCGGGCCGTCTTTGCCCAGCAGGAGCAGAAAACGGCATAACAGGAAACTGTTTTGCAATAGGGGTACGGTTTATATTCTGACGCTGCCGAATGGTGGCTGCGCTCTCCGAACACCAACAACAGCAACAACGTCTGGAACGTCAAGTCTGATGGTTCCAACGACAACTGGAACTACAACAACACCTACGGTGTTCGCCCCGCTCCGGCTGATCTGCGAGACGAGTAGGCATTTGCCGAAAGCAGTGCAACAGCCAAAGGAAACCGTATCCCGTCACTTGCCGATGCAGGCAAGTGATAAATACATCCCGCTGAGGCGGGCCATCCATGCGGGGATGCAGCCTGCTACCGCAGCAGCGAACCAGCGGAGGGTCAAGTTTGACATACGAAGAACTGTGCAGCTTCGAGACGCTTTATAATGCGTATCTTGAAGCCCGGAAGGGAAAGCGCAGTAAGAGCAAAACAATCCAGTATGAGGCCAACGCTCTGGCCTGCACCGAAAAACTGTCCTGCAAGCTGGCCGTTCGCAGTGCACGGCAGCCGGGCGGGGACATCCGGCAGCAGATATGCTACACGCCGAGCCGCTTTGAAGTGTTCTACGTCTACGAGCCGAAGAAGCGTATCGTACACGCACCGGCATTTGTGGACAAGGTGGTACTGCACGCGCTGGTGGACAACATCCTCTATGAGGCTTTAACCAAGAGCTTCATCCGGGACAGCTTCGCCAGCCAGAAGGACAAAGGTACGGACGACGGCCTGATGCGCCTGAAAACCCACATGGTGGATTACTACCGCCGGAGTGGGTGCGGCGCTGACGGCTGGGTGCTGAAAGGCGACGTCCGCCACTTCTTTGCCAGCATTGACCACCTGAAACTCAAACGGAAGCTCAAGGCGGTGTTGGACAAACGCGGTGTTGACCCGCGTGTCTATGAGCTGCTTTGCATCTATATCGACGTGATGGAAGATGGACTGCCGCTGGGCTACCAGACCAGCCAGCTTTTCGCCCTGATGTTCCTTGACGAGTTCGACCACATCATCAAAGAAAAGTACCGCATCAAATACTATGGCCGGTACATGGATGATTTCTATATCATCTGCCCGGACAAGCAGAAGTTGCAGTGCATCTTGAAGGATGTGCGGGCACTCATGGACAGCTACGGGCTAGAGCTGAACCAGAAAACAGCCATCTTCCCATTGAGGAACGGCATTGATTTTCTCGGTTTCCATTCGTACCTGACCGAAACCGGTGCGGTCATTCAAAAACTGCGTCGGGAAAGCGCCCAACGGATGAAAGCCAAAATCAGGCATTGGGAAAGGGCATACCCGGCGGGCGAAGCGACAAAGGAAGAAATCCTTTGCAGCTTCCTTGCGTGGGATGCCCATGCGGCACACGGCGATACCTACGCACTGCGCCGCCAGTACGCCGATCGTCTGGAAAAATTGCTCAACTGCACAATTTCTATCCACCGAAAAATCAACTCGAATAAACTCGCACGAGACCGGCGACGCGCCCGGCAATGCCGCTGCATCTACAAGAAGCAGCACAAAGCCATGACCGCCACTGTCTCGCAGAACACAAGGCCCATTGGCGTTTTGCCGTGGGTCTGATTTTTTGCAAGGAGGTAACAATGGCAAACGTAAAACTGAGCACAAAGGCCGTTGGCAGTATCGTCAAGATCAAGGTCAACGGCGCGGCCAAAGACTTCATCATCGTGCATCAGGGCTTGCCCAGCAGTGCATACGATGCAAGCTGTAACGGTGTCTGGGTTGTGATGAAGGACATCTATACCACCAGCACGTTCGGCAATAACAACTCCTATAAGGATTCCAGCATCCATTCCTACCTGAACAGCACCTTCTACAACCTGATTGATTCTCAGATTCGAGCGGTTATCAAGCAGGTCAAGATTCCGTATACCAACAGCGGCGTTCAGAGCGGCGCAAACGGCCTTTCGACCAAGGTGTTCCTGCTGTCTGGCACGGAGGTTGGGTTCAGCGGCGTAAGCTACATGAACACCGAAGGTGCAAAGCTGTCCTACTTTGACAGCGCAAGTAAGCGTGTCGCCTACAACGGCAGCAGCGCTGCCGAATGGTGGCGGCGCTCTCCGTACACCAACGGCAGCAACGACGTCTGGTACGTCAAGTCTGATGGTTCCAACGGCAACTGGTACTGCAACAACACCTGCGGTGTTCGCCCCGCTTTTGTACTGCCCTCTTCGCTCGTGGTCTCTGACGACGGCACGGTCAGCACCAACACTGCCCCGGCCATCAACGCCAGTTCCACGAATCTGGGGAAGCAGAACGCACCCTTCAACTTCGCGTATACCGTCACCGATGCAGACGGTGACACCCTGACCGTTACCGAAAAACTGGACGGCAAGACCACTGCCACCCGCACCGGCATTGCAAGCGGTACTGCGCTGACCTTTGGGCAGGGCAGTACCGCAGAAAATTTCCAGCGCATCCTGAATGGCTCCCATACCATTCAGATCACCGCGAACGATGGCAAGGAGAGCACCAGCCTGAACGCAACGTTCACCAAGAGCGTTACCAGCGCAAGTGTGACCCTGACCACCCCGCTGGCCGTGGATGGTGACATCACTGTTGCTGTCCTTCAGGTGACTGGCAGCATCCCGGACGATGCCGTGTTTAAGGCAGAAGTGACCAACAACGCCAACGACCCGTCCCCGGTCTGGCAGGATGTCACGACCGAGGTGCAGAAGGGCACGAACATTGTGTTCAGCAACAGCACCGCCACCAATGGTGCGGCGTTCAACTTCCGCATTTCCGTCAGCCGTGGCGCATCCGGCACCGGCGGCTACATCGAAGCCGTCACCGGCGCGTTCCAGTAAGGAGGACGAAATCATGGTCGAATGGAAGAAGCATAATCTGCCCACCCGGCAGGAGAAGGAAGCCGCAGCCAAGAAACAGGCCGAGAAAGACGGCCTGCCTGACCGCGTGGCCGAGGTCGAGGACGCAATGTGCGAACAGGACGCAGCCAACGAGAAGCGTTTGACCGACATCGAAACCGCGCTGTGTGAGCTGGACGCAGCGCTGAATAAAGAATAAGGAGGTATCACCATGAACATTATCTGGGCAAACCGCCTGATTGCAGGCACTAAAACTTGGGCAGAGATGCCCGCATCCCGCCGTGCAGGCGTGAAGAAAGTTCTGGCCGAGCGCGTAAACAAGGGAGAGATCACCGCCGAGGATTACAAGCGCATCACCGGTGACGACTATGACGTGGCCTGATCTGTGCGAAAGGCTGCTGACCCGGCTGGAAGCGCAGGGCGAGAACATGAGCACCGAGCGTGCAGAGTTCGGAGTGCTGATGGTGGACTGCTGCATGAGAGGGTGCGGGGCGGACCTGCGCCCGAAAGGAGATGTTGAAGATGGCGATTAAAGCCTATTCACTGGCAAAGGATGGTAACAAGAAACTGTCCGCAAACTTTGCCGTGAAAGAGTTTCGCTGCAAGGATGGGACTGACCCCATCTTTATTGATGATGTGTTGGTGAAACTGTTGCAGAACATCCGGAATCACTTTGGAAAGGCTGTTACGATCACCAGCGCATATCGCACTGCCGCCCATAACAAGGCGGTCAAGGGCGCAACGTACAGTCAGCATTGCTACGATATGGCGGCAGATATTCGGATTCAGGGCGTGGACGTGGAAACGCTCGCGACCTACGCCGAAACGCTGCTGAAAAACACCGGCGGCATCGGACGTTACCCGGTAAAAACTGGTCGTCCTGCTGGCTGGGTACACATCGACACCCGTGCGGTAAAGAGCCGTTGGGTGGGTTAAGAGTAGGAGGAAAACAAAATGGAGAACATTCTGAAAGTTTTTCTGATGGCATTCCCTGAATGGCTGGCCTGTATCTTCATGGTGGTCGGCCTTGTGGTCACGGCGCTGGCGGCGGTACGTCTGGGCTACGGCCTTGTGGTCGCAAAGACTGTGTACAAGTGGATCGTCAACGCAGAGGAAAAGTTCGGCAGTGGCGCGGGTGCAGAAAAGAAAGCCCATGTCATTGCCGTACTGCGTGGGTACACCCCGGACTGGCTGGACTGGGCAATCAATGAGCGGACGCTGGATTGGATCGTGCAGCTTGTGTTCGACTTTACCAAGAAGAAGCTCGAAGATTACATGGCAAAGAAATCCGCAGAAACCACTACTGTGGCCCATTTCGGTAACGTGGGGGAGAACAAGCGTAATGACTGACGAGGAACTGGAACATCGCCTGACAGCGGTCGAAAACCGTGCACAGAGCAACACCCACCGGCTGGACGAGCTGGGGAAGCTGACCGATGCAGTAAACGGCATGAACACCAATATCAAGTTGACCATCCAGCAACTCGAAACCACAAACCGGAGCCTTGAAGTTGTGACGGCACAGAACAAGAAGCAGGACGACCGCTTGACCGCGCTGGAAAAAGCCCCCGGAGTATTTGGAAACAAACTCTGGTGGGCAGTCATTGCGGCAGTGATCGCAGGCTTTGTTGCATCTGAATTGGCAAGGTATCTCCACTAAGTAAAGCAATGCCCCGCTGGCATCCTGATGGATTGCTGGCGGGGCATTTTTTGTTTGTCTGGGAGTTTTGCACAAAGGAAATGTGCAAAGTGTGGAAAGTTTGCGAATTGACAACGGTACAACGTATAATTTACGCTTAAAACGAAAATAAACGCCATAGTCGGAAGGAGGAAAACGGCGTGCGAGTGTTCAAACAGCTTACGCTTACAGACCGAATCCGTATCGAAAAGTGGTTGAAAGATGGGCTGAGAGTAAAGGAAATCGCAGACAGGCTGCGGGTGGACCCGTCCACGGTGTACCGGGAATTGAAGCGCGGCAGTTATGACAAGCTGGACGGTAAGACGTGGAAGCTGATTCCTACATACAGCCCGGACATTGCAGAGCAAAGGTATCAGGCACATCTTCGGGAAAAGGGGCCAAACCTTAAAATCGGCAAGGATCATGAGCTTGCAAGCTATATCGAACAGACCATTATAGATAAGGACTGTTCACCGGCTGCTGTGTACGGTTATGCCTTGGAAGAAGGACGGACATTCAAAACGCATATATCGGTGCCTACCATATACAGCTACATCAAAAAGGGCGTGTTCCTGAACTTGACGCAAAAGGCTCTGCCAAGACATGGAGTGCATAAGGGCGACTATAAAAAGGTGAAAACAAAGGATCCTGCTCGTGCACCTGCCGGTGAGAGCATCGAAAAACGCCCGGCGGAAGTAAAAGACCGTGAAGAATTTGGACACTGGGAAATGGACACGGTGTATTCTGGCAAGAAGAAAAGCACGGTTGCGCTGCTGGTGCTGACTGAGCGCAAGACCCGGAACGAAAATATTATAGTGGTGCCAGATCGCCGCGCAGAGACGACCGTGCGGGCAATCAATGCACTGGAACGGAAGTTAGGTGCAGAGAAGTTTGGCATTATCTATAAGAGCATCACAGTTGACAACGGCAGTGAGTTTGCATTGGCCGACCAGCTGGAACAGTCCTGCATCACCGGAGATAAGCGGACGAAGGTGTACTATTGTCATCCGTATTCTTCTTGGGAACGCGGGAGCAATGAGAATGTGAACGGCATGATTCGCCGCAGGCACCCGAAAGGCACAGACTTCTCAAAGGTCACGGCAGAGGAAATCGCGGCTACGGAGAACTGGATCAACAGCTATCCCAGAAAAATTTTCGGCTATAAGAGCGCCGGCACAATGTTCCGCGAATGCCTACGGGAGCTTGGTCTGACAGCATAAGCGACACGAAAGCAGAAAACCGTTGGTAAAATCGAACAATAGAGGGCGGCTGCAAGCGGAGAAAACTTGACGGCCTGTTTGCTTTACGCTAAAATCCACAAAAATAAGGCCGAAAATTTGTTGCATTTAATGCTTTACTTTTCACTTTTGCAGAAAAAATAAAAAAATGGTTGACAAGCGCGGGCCTTTTGAGTATAATATCCCTTGTCAGCAGCGCACGGCGCGGCAGACAAACTGAATAATGGGGATTTGCATAGTGGTAGTGCGGTAGACTCTGACTCTACTTGTGGG
>ENA-OWRC01000324-OWRC01000324.1-human-gut-metagenome-genome-assembly--contig:-NODE-324-length-62849-cov-17.952639_pt1 | contig 62849 bp, 48 predicted proteins | sample MGYA00248268_ERZ651895 | MGnify/ENA primary metagenome ERZ651895 (study PRJEB26924, sample SAMEA4378242) | human gut metagenome | biome: human gut; feature: human-associated habitat; material: faeces...
ATGGCAAAGAAACCTGTTCTTCTGTGCATCATGGATGGCTTCGGCTGGGTGCCGGAGGAGACCTTCGGCAACGCTGTGGTCGCCGCAAAGAAACCCCACCTCGATGCTCTGATGGCAAAATATCCCATGACCACCATCAACGCTTCCGGCATGGCCGTCGGTCTGCCCGAGGGCCAGATGGGCAACTCTGAGGTTGGCCACACCAACATGGGCGCTGGCCGCATCGTGTACCAGCAGCTCACCCTCATTACCAAGTCCATCAAGGACGGCGAGATGCTCCAGAACCCGGTTCTGGTCAAGAACATGAAGGTTGCCATCGATGCCGGCAAGGCCATCCATCTGATGGGTCTGGTGGGCACCGGCGGTGTGCACAGCCACGCAGATCACTGGTTCGGCGTGCTGGAAATGGCAAAACATCTGGGTGCAAAGAACGTTTACCTGCACTGCATCACCGATGGCCGTGATACCGACCCGCACTCCGGCAAGGGCTTCCTGGCCGACCTGCAGGCCAAGCTGGACGAGCTGGGCATCGGCAAGATCGCCAGCGTCTCCGGCCGTTACTACGCCATGGATCGCGATAACAACTGGGATCGTGAAGAGAAGGCATATGCTGCCTTTGTCTACGGCGAGGGCAATCATGCCGCCAACGCTGCCGAGGCCATCGAGGCATCCTATGCAGCAGACAAGACCGACGAGTTCGTTCTGCCCTGCGTCACCTGTGAGGGCGGCCGCGTGCAGGATGGCGACACTGTGATCTTCATGAACTTCCGTCCCGATCGTGCCCGCCAGATGACCCGCATCTTCTGCGACGATGCGTTCACCGGCTTTGAGCGCCGCGGCGGCCGCAAGCAGGTGAACTATGTCTGCATGGCCGAATACGATGCCACCATGCCCAACTGCGAGGTCGCCTATCCGCCTGTGGAGCTGAAGAACGTTCTGGGCCAGTACCTGTCCGAGAATGGCAAGACTCAGCTGCGCATTGCCGAGACCGAGAAGTACGCTCATGTCACCTTCTTCTTCAACGGCGGCGTGGAGGCTCCCTACGAGGGCGAGGACCGCTGCGTGATCCCCAGCCCGAAGGTCGCCACCTATGACCTGAAGCCCGAGATGAGCGCCCCCGAGGTTGCTGCCGAGTGCGTCAAGCGCATCGAGAGCGGCAAGTACGATGTGGTGATCCTGAACTTCGCAAACTGTGATATGGTGGGCCACACCGGCGTGTTCGATGCTGCGGTCAAGGCCGTTGAGGCTGTGGATACCGCTGTGGATCAGGTGGTGTCCGCTGTGCTGAAGGCCGGCGGCTGCGCCTTCATCACCGCCGACCACGGCAACGCCGAGAAGATGATGAACCCGGACGGCACCCCCTTCACCGCACACACCACCAACGTGGTGCCCTTTGTGGCTGTTGGCTGCGGCGATGTGAAGCTGCGTGAGGGCGGCTGCCTTGCCGATATCGCTCCCACCATGCTGCCGTATATCGGTCTGCCCGTGCCTGCTGAAATGACCGGCAAGAGCATCATCGTGGAGTAATTGACCGTTAAAATGGCCGACGCGTTCGCTTTGGCTATGAATAGCGGAATTGTTATTCTTATATTTACAGCTCTGGAAAATCTGTGGATTTTCCAGAGCTGTTTTTTCACGTGAAAAGCCGATAAGATAAACTGCGTTTTTGGGTTTCGACCCCATTCTAAATCAAAAACTTTTCTTTTTTTCCCATCCGTGCTACAATAAAAATGAATTTTTGATTGTAGGAGAAGCGGATGGAAACAACGCATAAACAAATCGTTCTGGGCATCCTTGCCCATGTGGACTCCGGCAAGACCACCCTTTCGGAAGCCATGCTCTACCGCTCCGGCGCGATCCGCAAGCTGGGCCGCGTGGATCACAAGGATGCCTTTCTGGATACCGACACGCTTGAAAAAGCGCGCGGCATCACCATCTTTTCTAAGCAGGCCCTGTTGACGGCGGGCAATACGGATATCACATTGCTGGACACCCCCGGCCATGTGGATTTTTCCACCGAGACAGAGCGCACCCTGCAGGTGCTGGACTATGCTGTGCTGGTGGTAAGCGGCACCGACGGCGTGCAGAGCCACACCGAAACGCTTTGGCGGCTGCTGCGGCGCTACCATGTGCCCACCTTTGTGTTCGTGAACAAGATGGACCTGCCCGGCAAGAGCAGGGAAGAGCTGCTCGCCCAGCTGAACCACCGTCTGGGCGAGGGCTTTGTGGCCTTTGATGTGCCGCAGGCCGACCGGGACGAAGCACTGGCCCTGTGTGACGAAAACCTGATGGATCGGATGCTGGATGCCGGGCAGTTGACCGATGCGGACCTCATCCCGGCCGTTGCACGCCGGCATGTGTTCCCGTGCTGGTTCGGTTCGGCGCTGCGGCGTACCGAAAACGATGCACTGGAAAGCGTGGATGCTCTGCTGGACGGCATCGACCGCTATACCCGTCCGGCTCCCGCGCTGGATGCCTTTGGTGCCAAGGTGTTTAAGGTGTCGCAGGATGAGCAGGGCACGCGCCTGACATGGCTGCGCGTGACTGGCGGCGAACTGAAGGTAAAGGCCCAGCTCTCCGGCGAAGCAGATGGTGAGCCGTGGGAGGAAAAGGCAAACCAGCTGCGGCTGTACTCCGGCGTAAAGTATACGCTGGCGGAAGCCATCGGCCCGGGGCAGGTGTGCGCCGTCACCGGCCTGACCAAGGCGCGCCCGGGCGAGGGTCTTGGCGCGGAACGCGACAGCGATGTGCCGGTTCTGGAACCGGTGCTGAGCTATCAGGTGCTGCTGCCGCAGGGGGCTGATGTGCACGCGGCACTGGGCAAGCTGCACCGGCTGGAAGAAGAGGAGCCGCAGCTCCATGTGGTATGGAACGAGACTTTGGGCGAGATCCATGTGCAGCTCATGGGTGAGGTGCAGCTGGAAGTGCTGCGCAGTTTGCTGGCAGAGCGCTTTGGCCTGAACGTGGAGTTCGGCCCCGGCGGCATTCTGTACAAGGAGACCATCACGGAGCCTATGGAGGGCGTGGGCCACTACGAGCCGCTGCGCCATTATGCGGAGGTGCATGTCAAGCTGGAGCCCCTGCCCCGCGGCAGCGGGATGCAGTTTGCCGCCGACTGCCGGGAAGAAGTGCTGGACAAGAACTGGCAGCGCCTTGTGCTGACCCATCTGGAAGAAAAGCAGCACCTTGGCGTGCTGACCGGTGCGCCGCTGACGGACGTGAAGATCACCCTCATTGCGGGCCGCGCCCATCTCAAACACACGGAGGGCGGAGATTTCCGGCAGGCCACCTATCGCGCGGTGCGGCAGGGCCTGATGCTGGCCAAAAGCCAGCTGCTGGAGCCATGGTATGCCTTTCGGCTGGAAGTGCCGGTGGAGAACCTTGGCCGTGCCATGACCGATATCCAGCGCATGGAGGGCAGCTTTGACCCGCCAGAGAGCGGGAAAGAGGCTGCTGTGCTCACCGGTTTTGCACCGGTGGCCACCATGCGCAGTTACCCCATGGAGGTGGTGGGCTATACCCGGGGCCGGGGACACCTGACCCTGACGCTGGACGGCTACCGGCCCTGCCACAATGCGGCGGAGATCATTGAAGCCGTGGGCTACGAGCCGGAGCACGACCTTGACAACCCGGCAGATTCGGTGTTCTGTGCCCATGGCGCGGGCTTTGTGGTGCCTTGGGATCAGGTGCGCAGCCACATGCATGTGGACAGCGGCTGGGGAAAAAGCAAAAGCCCGGAGCAGGAGACGCAGGCCGTGCCCCAGCGCCGGACAGCGGCTTACCGCGCAACACTGGAAGAAGATGCCGAGCTGCTCAAAATCTTCGAGCGCACCTATGGCCCCATCAAACGGGACCCGCTGGCGGCATTCCGCCCGGTGCAAAAGCGGGAACGCCCGGATTTTGATGCCCAGCAGTGGGAAATCCTGCCCGAATATCTGCTGGTGGACGGCTACAATATCATCTTTGCGTGGGATGAGCTGAACGCCCTTGCAAAGGACAGTCTGGAAGCGGCCCGCCATAAGCTGATGGATATTCTGTGCAACTATCAGGGCTACCAGAAGTGCAATCTTATTCTTGTATTCGATGCCTATCGTGTGCCGGGCAGCCCCGGCAGCATTGAGCAGTACCACAATATCCATGTGGTCTACACCAAGGAAGCCGAAACCGCCGATATGTTCATCGAGCACGTTACTCATGAGATCGGCAAGGGGCGGCGGGTGCGTGTGGCTACTTCCGACGGCATGGAGCAGATCATCATTCTGGGCCACGGCGCGCTGCGCGTCTCGGCCCGCATGTTCCATGAGGAAGTGCAGAATGTGGAAAAGCAGATCCGCAAACTGGTGCAGGGGGAAGCATAAAATGTCAACCGAGATCACATCCGAATTTGTCTGGCACAGCATCCCGCCGCGCCCGCGCGACAGCCACAAGGGCAGCTTTGGCACCGTGTTGGCTGTGGCAGGCAGCGCATATTACCGAGGTGCGGCCCTGCTGGCTGCTGAGGGTGCGCTGCGCACCGGTGCGGGCATTGTGACGCTGGCCAGCGTGGAGCCGGTATTGGCAGCTGCGGTGGCCCGCCTGCCGGAATGCTGCCTGTGTCCCTGCGTGGCGGGGGCCGAAGGCGGCATCTCACCGGAGAGCATTCCACAGCTCCAGCGCCAGAAGGCGACGGTGCTGCTGCTGGGCCCGGGCCTTGGCGGTACGGCCCAGAGTGCAGCCCGCGCGGCAGAGACACGCACGCTGGTGCAGAAGCTGCTGCCCGGCTTTGCAGGCAGCGCGGTGCTGGATGCGGACGGCCTGAACGCCGCCGCGCAGCTGCTGGCCGAGGGCAAAACACTGCCACACCCGGCGGGAGAGCTGATCGTGACCCCGCACCCCGGCGAGATGGCCCGGCTCACCGGGCTTTCGGTGGCGCAGATCAATGCGGATCGTGAAAATACTGCCTGCCAGTATGCAGAAAAATGGAACGCTGTGGTGGTACTCAAGGGCTGCCGTACCGTGGTGGCTGCACCAGATAGCCGCGTGTGCACAAACCCTACTGGCAACCCCGGCCTTGCCCGGGGCGGCAGCGGAGATGTGCTGGCCGGCATGACAGCGGCCCTGCTGGCCTGCGGCCTGCCTGCATACGAAGCTGCGGCCTGCGCGGTGTATCTGCACGGTGCCGCTGCCGACCGTGCCGCTGCTGCGCTTGGCGAGTACGGAATGCTGCCGCATGATATCCTGTCCCAGCTGGGCCGGATATTTGCGGAAAACCACAGATAAAAAGGGGTGTCTCTCTGTCTGCCGGAGAGACACCCCTTTTAACATTACATCGCCAGAACTTCGGCCCACTTTTCCTCGGCTACCGGGATGCCAAGCTCCATGTTCTCCTTGCGGCTGCGGTGCTCGCCCATGCCGGGGCAGCGCACCTCACGGCCCGGCTCTGCAGGCTCGCTGGATGCCACATCGGCGGCAATGCGCAAGCGGCATCAGGGCAGTGCAGGCGGTGAAAGGAGTATACGAGCACACACCGACAGCTATGTGAAAAAACAAATGAATATACGAACTTCATAATTTTTTAAGACTTATTTTGTGAAAAAGTCATATTGAAAAACGAAAAGATGATTGATATACTAATACCACGATATCCAGTTGGACATGTTACTGGTAATGCAGGCAGGATCTGATGGAATGACGAATACCTTTTCTTTTGGGTGAATTGTAGCCAGATACTACGATTCCGGGAGAAATTGTATACGGGGTCATTCTGTTGGGTCTTTTTTCTTTTGTCCGCTTCGGCCGGGCGGCAGGGAAATGCCACCACACACAAGGTAAAGGAGAACAAAATGAAGAACTACAAGCAGACTGCCTCCGACGTGCTGCGTCTGGTTGGCGGCGAGAAGAACGTTGTGCAGGTCGAGCACTGCTCCACCCGCCTGCGCTTCACTCTGACAGACACCTCCAAGGTGGATGCTGCAGCCCTGAAAAAGACAGCCGGTGTTATGGGCGTTATTTCCAGCGGCCCGCAGTGTCAGGTGGTCATCGGCAACGATGTCATCGAAGTGTACGATGAGCTGCTCAAGCTGGGCACCTTCAACGCAGGTCAGGCTGCAGCTCCCGCTGCCCCCAAGGGCAAAAAAGAGATCGGCGGCATTATTCTGGACTACATGGTCGGCATCTTCCAGCCGCTGGTCCCCGCCATTGCAGGTGCAGGCGTTCTGAAGGCTCTGATGGTGCTGCTGAGCACTCTGGGCCTGATGAGCAGCGGAGATATCGCCTATAAGGTGTTTGTCGGCGTGGCAGATGCAGCTCTGTACTACCTGCCCGTCATGGTCGCCTTCACCACTGCAACCAAGTTCAACTGCAACAAGCTGGTGTCGGTGGCTCTGGCTGCTGCCATGATCCACCCCAGCGTTTCCGCTCTGCTGGCTACCGAGGGCGGTGCTTACTTCCTCGGCATCAAGCTGCAGAATATCGCTTACGGCGGACAGGTATTCCCGGCTATCCTGACCGTCATTTTCATGTCCTTTATTGAAAAGTGGGCCAACAAGTGGTGCCCCAAGGCCATCCGCGTGTTCTTTGTGCCCATGCTGTGCTTCGGCATCGGCTTCCCTGTGGCACTGGTCGTCCTCGGACCTCTGGGCTACAACATCGGTGCTCTGCTGACCACCGTGATCCTGGCTCTGTACAACACGCTGGGCTGGCTGGCCGTTGCTCTGCTGGCTGCCGTGCTGCCCTTCATGATCTCCATGGGCATGCATAAGGCTCTGGTCCCCTACGCAGTTGCTTCTATTTCTGACCCCGGCTTTGAAATGCTGTACATGCCTGCTTCTCTGGCACACAACATTTCCGAGGGCGGTGCCTGCCTGGGTGTTGCTCTGAAAACTAAGGACGAGAACCTGCGCGCTACCGCGATCTCCGCTGGCATCTCCGGCCTGTTCGGCATCACTGAGCCTGCTCTGTACGGTGTTACCCTGCAGCACAAGAAGGTCATGATGTCCGTTGTGGTCTCCAGCTTCATCGGTGGTCTGTTCGTTGGCTTGATGAAGGTCAAGGCATTCGTTGCCATGGGCCCCGGTCTGGCTGGCATGGCCATGTTCGTTGACCCGGATAACGGCAAGAACATCCTGTGGGCTGCAGTTGGTCTGGTGATCTCTGTTGTGGCCTCCTTCGCACTGTCCTTCTTCCTGTATAAGGACGAGACTCCCGCTGAGGGCGAGATCGCAGAGACCGCTCCCGAGACTGCTGCAGACGCAGCAGCTGCGGATTCTACCATCAGCAGCCCCCTGCAGGGCAAGGCCATTGCTCTGGAAGAGGTCAAGGATGAAGTTTTCTCCCAGAAGATCCTGGGCGACGGCATTGCCGTGGTGCCCGAGAAGGGTGAGCTGTACGCTCCCGCTGACGGCGTGATCGAGTCCGTGTTCGGCACCAAGCACGCCATCTCCATGAAGACCACTGCCGGTGCCGAGTTGCTCATGCACATCGGCATGGATACCGTCAAGCGCGACGGCAAGGGCTTTGATCCGCAGGTCAAGGACGGCGAGACTGTCAAGAAGGGCCAGCTGCTGATGAAGTTTGACCTTGACGGAATCAAAGCAGACGGTTATGATGTAACTACCCCCATCGTCGTGACCAACGCCGATGAGTTCGCCATCAAGACTGTGGCCGAGGGCGCTGTGGTGCCCGGTGCCGCACTGCTGAAACTGGAGGCAAATAAATGAGTTTCCCCAAAGGCTTTTTCTGGGGCGGCGCTGTTGCCGCGAACCAGGTAGAGGGCGCATGGAATGTGGATGGCAAAGGCCCCAGCGTGGCCGATGTTGCCACCTACAAGCCCAACACCGACGTGAAGGATTACAAGTCCCATGTTGCCATGGACGACGCACACATTGCTGCCGCCATGGCCGACCCGGATGATACCTATTATCCCAAGCGCCGCGGCATCGACTTCTACCATCATTACAAAGAAGACCTGAAGCTGTTTGCCGAGATGGGCTTTACCATGCTGCGCGTTTCCATTGCATGGACCCGCATCTTCCCCACCGGCGAGGAAGCAGAGCCGAACGAAAAGGGCCTGCAGTTCTACAGCGACCTGTTCGCTGAGATGCACAAGAACGGCATCGAGCCGCTGGTCACGCTGAGCCACTACGAAATGCCGCTGGCACTGGCCACCAAGTACAATGGCTGGGTGGATCGCCGCGTGATCGACTGCTTTGCAAAGTTCTGCCATGCGTGCTTTGAGCGCTACAAGGATCAGGTCAAGTACTGGCTCACCTTCAACGAGGTGGACAGCGTGATCCGTCACCCGTTCACCACCGCCGGCATCATCCCCAGCCGCGTGCCCGAGGATAAGATGCTGGAGACCTGCTATCAGGCCCTGCACCACCAGCTGGTGGCCAGCGCTATGGTAGTAAAGGACTGCCACGAGATCATCCCCGGCAGCAAGGTGGGCTGCATGCTGACCAAGCTCACCACCTATGCCCGCACCTGCGCACCCGATGATGAGCTGGCTACTCAGGCAAAGAATCTGGAAAACCTGTTCTACGCCGATGTGCATGTCTGGGGCGAGTACCCCCGCCTGATCCTCAAGATGTTCGAGCGCAAGGGCATCCACGTGGAAATGCTGCCCGAGGATGCCGCCACCCTGAAGGCAGGCTGTGTGGACTTTGTTTCCTGCAGCTACTATATGACCATGACCGAGTCTGTGGACCCGAACGCAGAGCGTACCCCCGGCAACACCGTGCTGGGTGTCAAGAACCCGTATCTGCCCTCCACCGACTGGGGCTGGCAGATCGACCCCAAGGGCCTGCGCTACAGCCTGATCGAGCTGTATGACCGTTACCGCAAGCCGCTGATGGTGGTGGAGAACGGTATGGGTGCCAAGGACGTGGTGGAGGCCGACGGCTCCATCCACGACCCCTACCGTGTAGAGTACTTCCGCCAGCACATCAGCGAAATGGGCAAGGCCATCGATGAGGGTGTTGAGATGTGGGGCTACACCACATGGGCACCCATCGACCTGATCTCTGCATCCACCAACCAGATGTCCAAACGCTATGGCTTTATCTATGTGGATCAGGATGATATGGGCAACGGTACTCTGGCCCGCAGCCGTAAGGACAGCTTCTACTGGTACAAGAAGGTCATTGCTTCCAACGGCGAAGATCTGGACTAAGCGGCAGTCTTAAGGTTTCAACGGAAGGAGGAGAGACCGATGCACATTCAGAAGGTGCTGAACAGCAGTGTTGTGCTGGTGCAGGATGACAGCGGCGAGGAATCCATCCTGCTGGGCAAGGGCATCGGCTATGGCCGCAAGGCGGGCGAGCCCATTGAACGGCAGCCCTCAGACCGCGTGTTCCTTCCATTGTCCAACCCGGACGCACAGCCTATGCTGGAGCTGTTTTCCAGCATTCCGGCATCCTATCTGGAACTGACGCAGGACATTGTGGACGACGCAGAGCAGTCGCTGGGAGTCAAGCTTTCGGCGCACATCTATCTGCTGCTGACCGACCACCTGCATTTTGCAGTGGAGCGCCAGCAAAAGGGCCTTGTGGTGACCAACCGCATCTTCTGGGAAATCAAGCATTTTTATCCCAAGGAGTACGCGGTGGGCCAGCGCGGCCTGCAGAAGGTAAAGGCAAAGCTTGGCATCGAGCTGCCGGACGAAGAGGCAGGCAACATCGCCTTCCATATCGTCAACGCCCGGCAGGACCCGCAGGCCGGCTACGATGCCATGCGGGCAGCGCAGCTGATCGGTGAGCTGTCCAACATTGTCACCTACAGTATGCACTGCCCGGTGAGCACCGAGAGCATCCACTACGCGCGGTTCGTGAGCCACCTGCAGTATTTTGCCGAGCGGTTCTTCTCCGGCAAACTGATGGACAGCGAGGACGACTTTTTGTTCCAGCAGATGCAGCAGAATTATCCGGCAGCGGTGACCTGCGCGGAAAAGATACGCACCTTTGTGCTGCGCAAGTACGGCGTGTTTTTGCCCAACGAGGAAACCGCCTATCTGGCGTTGCATGTGGCGCGGCTGACGAGCGGCAAATAAAATCAGAAAAAGGGGAGAGCTGCCTTGCGGAAGGCGGCTCTCCTTTTGGGCTTTTACAACACAAGACGGAAAAGAGGAAAAACAATGCAGATCAGCATTCTTTTGGCCCAGCAAATCGCACAGCTGTTCCTGATCCTGATCATGGGCTATGCTGTGGTCAAGGTAGGGCTGCTGAAGGCCAGCGACAGCCGGGTGCTCTCGGTGGTCATGGTGTATCTGGTCACGCCCTGCGTGATCATCAACGCATTCCAGATCGACGATACGCCGGAGATCCGCAAGGGCCTTTTGTACTCCATGGCGGTTGCGGCGGCTATCCATGTAGTGCTGCTGGTGCTCAGCGCCCTGTTGAGCCGCCCGCTCAAGCTGGATGCCGTGGAACAGGTGAATGTGATCTACAGCAACGCCGCTGCACTGGTGATCCCGTTGGTCAAGGCTCTGATGGGCGATGCGTATGTCATTTACTCCTGCGCATTCATCATTGTGCAGCTGGTGCTGCTGTGGACCCACGCCAGTTCCCTTTTGCAGGGCAGCAGTGCGCTGGACTGGAAAAAGGTGCTCACCAATATCAACATGATCGCCATTGCAGCCGGTGCACTGCTGTACTGGTTCCGTGTGGTGCTGCCTGCACCGCTGCAGAATACCATGAGCACAGTGGGCAACATGATGGGACCGATGGGCATGCTGCTGGCCGGTATGGCCATTGCAGAAAAGCCGCTGCGGGAGGTGTTCTGCACCCGCCGCAACTATCTGCCCACAGTGCTGCGTCTGGTGGTATGCCCGCTGGTGGTTCTGGTGCTGCTGTGGGTCTGCCATGCATCCAGCTGGGTGGCTGACGGCAAGAACATCCTGATGACGGTCTACCTTGCCGCCATCACCCCTGCCTGTGCTACTGTTACCTCCATGGCTCAGCTCTATGACCGCGATGCGGCGCATTCCAGCGCGCTGTATGTGCTGACCACTCTGCTTTCCATTGTGTCTATGCCGGTAATGATCGGCCTGTTCGATCTGCTGCTGTGATGAGCAGCGCTTATTCCCTCTGCCAAAATACAATAGAAAGGAACCAACCTTAATGAATCAACCCAGAGACAAGGGCCTGAACGGCAACGAAAAGATCGAGCAGGCGGTAGCCGCCCTGCAGCAGGAGCCAACACAGGAACAGCTGGCCCACACCCTTACCGTGATCCGGCGGCGCATAAAGGAGCATGGCCAGCTTGTCGTGGCGGTGGAGCCCAATTTGGGCAGTGAACAGATGCAGCTGCGGGCCATCCGGACGGCCGATGGCGCAAGCTGGTGGTATGCATTCACCAGCTTTGACGAGGAAATGAAGGGAGCCGAGCCGGTGCAGTCCACCTTTCTTGTGGATATGGAAAAGCTGTTTGATGCAGCGCTTGCCGTGCCGGAGATCAGCGGCATCATCCTGAACCCGTGGAACCGCACCATCCAGCTGGATAAGACCCTCATCCGCATTATCAAGGGTGCATGAGTGCGCACCGCAAACCTGCGATACATGGAGGAAACAAAAATGTTCAGACCCATGAGAAGAGCCAGCCGCGCCATCCCGGAAGAAGCTGCAAAGCACCTGCTGCAGCAGTCCCGGCGGGGCGTGCTGGCAGTGAACGGCGACAACGGCTATCCCTTTGCGATCCCGGTGAATTATTACTACGATCAGGAACACGACAAAATCTACTTCCACGGTGCAAAGTCCGGCCAGAAGGTGGACGCGCTGAAACAGAATGATAAGGTATGCTTTACCGTTTACGGCAACGAACACTTTGAGCCGGGCGACTGGGCACCTTATGTGCAGAGCACCGTGGTGTTTGGCCGCTGCCATCTGATCGACGATGCTGCTGCTACCGAGGCCCGCGTGCGGGAGCTTGGCATGAAGTATTACCCCGGCAAGGAAGAGGTGGAAAAGGAAATTGCGCTGGACATCAAGGCCGTGCAGCTTTACGAGATCACCATTGAACACCTCACCGGCAAACAGATCCATGAAAAGTAAAAATAAAACAGGGGACTGTTGTAAAATAAAAATGCGATAGCAACTTGCACAAAGAAATAGCACAAAATCAAAAACCCGGAGCCTTTTTAAGCCGTTTTGGCTGTGAAAAGGTTCCGGGTTTTGTGCATTGTTTTTTCAGAGAGCTATTTTGCAACAGTCCCGTATAGATCAATTTGCAGGGAAAGGCCCGGCAGTTATCTGTGTTCCGGGCATTTGGGGGCCGCCTTGGTCAGCATCTGCTGGAACTTGCGGGCTGCCGTGTTCAGCGGGCGGTGATGGTCGTACACAAGGCAGATGGAGCGCTGAGGGATGATCTCCTGCAGATGCAGCTGCACGATCTCACCGCGGGCCAGTGCATCCTGTGCCATGGACTGGGGCAGGAACGCAATTCCCAGCTCACTTTTGACAAGGGTCAGCATCTGGTCGGTGGTGGCAGCCTCGGTATCCGGCTTCAGCACCGCACCGTGATCCAGAAAGAACTGCCGGTAAAAGGCGCGGGTCATGCTTTCGTCGCTCAGGGAGATCAGCGGATAATTGTTCAGCTCCTTCAGCGAAAGGTTCTGGCTGGCAAGGGCAGTAAAGGTCCTGCCGCCCACAAGCACCTCATAAAAGGGCTTCAGCTCCACCATTTTCAGGCCGCTTTCCACCTCGGCAGGGGTGGTGATGACGGCAAAATCCACCTCGCCGTTTTTCACGGCCTGCAAAGCCTGCGGCGTGGAGTGGTTGGAGATGCGCAGGCGGATGCCGGGATAGTCCGTGTGGAAGGCGCGCAGCTTTTCTGCAAGGTAGATGTTCAGCGCAGTTTCGGTAGCGCTGATGCTGATCGCACCGTGTTCCAGCGTGGCGCTGGCGCTCAGCTCTTCTTCTGCATCCTGGATCTGAACCGCCGCAGATGCAATGCGGGAGTAAAGCAGTTCACCCTCCGGGGTAAGGGTGACGCCGCGGTTGGAGCGGATGAACAGCACGCAATTCAGCTGGCTTTCCAGCCGGTTCATCGAGTGGGTGATGTTGGGCTGGTTGTTGCCCAGCACTCGCGCGGCTTTGGTGAAATTCTGATATTTCGCGACATAATAAAAGATTTTGTAATATTCCCAGTCCACATACATAGCGGCGTGCCCTCTTTCATGTCAATTTTGTATCGTGACCATGTGCAGGATACTTTTTACACATTCTCTGCTTGCTAGTATAATAACACCGCAATCAAAAATTGCAAGAGGGAATTCAAAAGTATAAAGTGGCTTGAACGGAGGCTATTCTTATGTCTGAGATCAAAAAGGTCGTGCTGGCCTATTCCGGCGGTCTGGATACTTCCATTATCATCCCATGGCTGAAAGAGCATTACAACAACTGCGAGGTCATTGCAGTGTGCGGCAATGTGGGCCAGAAGGGCGAGCTGGAAGGTCTGGAAGAGCGCGCCAAGGCAAGCGGTGCTTCCAAGCTGTACGTAGAAGATCTGACCGATGAATTTGTGGAGGATTACGTCATCCCCACCATGCAGGCCGGGGCCGATTACGAGGGCTATCTGCTGGGCACCAGCTTTGCACGGCCCATTCTGGCAAAGCGTGTGGTGGAGATCGCCCGCGCCGAGGGTGCAGATGCCGTGTGCCACGGCAGCACCGGCAAGGGCAACGATCAGGTGCGCTTTGAACTGGCCATCATGCACTTTGCACCGGACCTGAAGATCATCACTCCGTGGCGTGAGTGGGATATCCAGAGCCGTGACGAAGAGATCGACTATGCCGAGGCACATCACATCCCGCTGAAGATCAACCGCGAGACCAACTACTCCAAGGATAAGAACCTGTGGCACCTGAGCCATGAGGGCCTTGACCTTGAGGACCCGGGCAACGAGCCGCAGTACGATAAGCCGGGCTTTTTGGAGCTGGGTGTCAGCCCCAAGACCGCACCGGACAAGTCCGAGTTCGTGGAGCTGGCATTTGAAAAGGGCGTGCCGGTGAGCCTGAACGGCGAAAAGATGAAGCCCGCCGTCCTCATTGCCAAGCTGAATGAGATCGGCGGCCGCAATGGCATCGGCTTGTACGATGTGGTGGAGAACCGTCTGGTGGGCATGAAGAGCCGCGGTGTGTACGAGACGCCCGGCGGTACCATCCTCTATAAGGCTCATGAGGTGCTGGAAACTCTGACGCTGGATAAGCTCACTGCCCACAAAAAGCGCGAGCTGGCCATCACATTTGGTGAACTGGTCTATGACGGCCAGTGGTTCAGCCCCCTGCGCAAAGCTCTGAGTGCCTTCGTCACCTCCACGCAGGAAAACGTTACCGGTAAGGTGCGTCTGGAGTTGTACAAGGGCAACATGATCAACGCCGGGGTCTGGTCTCCGTATTCCCTCTACCGTGAGGACATTGCAACTTTTGCCGCAGGCGGCGACTACAAGCAGAGCGATGCCACCGGTTTTATCCGCATCTATGGTCTGCCCACCAAGGTACAGGCTATTGTAAACAACGAAAAAGAAGGTAAATAAGAAGTTATGCTTACCGCAGTTACTGGTATCAATTGGGGCGATGAGGGCAAGGGCCGCGTCATCGATCTGTTAGCCGAACATGCCGATGTTGTTGCCCGCTATCAGGGCGGCAACAATGCCGGCCACACCGTTGTAACGGAGCAGGGCAAGTTCATCCTGAACCTGCTGCCCTCCGGCATCCTGCACCCGGACGTTGTCTGTGTGCTGGGTGCAGGCATGGTGATCGACCTCGACCATCTGGCCGGAGAAATGGATGCTATTGAGGAGCGCGGCGTAAAGGTAGGCCCAGAAAACCTGAAACTTTCAGATAAGGCTACCATCTCCATGCCGTGGCACAAGGTGCAGGACGGCTTGGAAGAGGACCGCCTTGCCCAGAAGGGTGCGGCCTTTGGTTCTACCCGCCGCGGCATTGCCTACGCCTACAGCGACAAATACCGCAAAAAGACCCTGCGTCTGGGCGATCTGCTGCATCTGGACGAAAAGCGCGTGCAGGACCGCCTGCACATGATCCTGGAATCCAAGAATCTGGAGCTGGGTGGCTGCTATCATCAGGAACCCATGAGCTACGATGCTCTGCTGGAATGGTGCCGGATGCAGGCCGGACAGTTTGCACCATATATCTGTGATGTGGGTGCATTTTTGCAGCAGGCTCACGACAGCGGCAAGCGCATCGTGCTGGAAGCCCAGCTGGGTGCCATGCGCGATATCGATTATGGTATCTTCCCGTTCACTTCCAGCTCCAACACGCTGGCAGCCTATGCGCCGCTGGGCGCAGGCATTCCGAACTGCCGTCTTGACCATGTGGTGGGCGTGCTGAAAGCCTACTCCACCTGCGTGGGTGCAGGCCCCTTTGCCGCCGAGAACGCCATGAGCGAGGCCTGGAATGAACAGCTGCGCAAGGCAGGCGGCGAGTATGGTGCGGCCACCGGCCGTCCGCGCCGTGTCGGCCCCTTTGACTGTGTGGCCAGCCGCTACGGCCTTACCTGTCAGGGCGCAGACAAGATCGCCCTGACGAAGCTGGATGTGCTCAGCAGCATGAAAGAGATCCCGGTGATCACCGGTTACACATTGGATGGCGTGCAAGTCCCCAGCTTCGACCCGCTGTCCGACCTTGACCGTGTGAAGCCGGTGGTCACTATGCTGCCAGGCTGGAACAAGGATATCTCCGGCTGCAAGAGCTGGGATGAGCTGCCCAAAGAGGCCAAGGCTTACGTGGAATTTCTGGAAAAGCAGCTGGGCCATGAGATCCAGTTCGTCTCCACCGGAGCCGAGCGCGAGAAGTTCGTGCTGAAAGGAGAATGGCTGTGAGACACTTTATTGAGCCCAACAGCTTTTCTCTGGAAGAGCAGCTGGCCCTTCTGGATCTTGCCGACCGGATGGAGGCCGACCCGGCACCCTATGCCCACCTGTGCGATGGGCGCATTCTGGCAACGCTGTTCTACGAGCCTTCCACCCGCACCCGCCTTTCGTTTGAATCGGCCATGCTGCGGCTGGGCGGCAAGACACTGGGCTTTGCAGGGGCACAGCTTTCTTCCGCCAGCAAGGGCGAGACGGTGGAGGACACCGCCCGCGTGGTGAGCAACTACGCCGATGTGATCGCCATGCGCCACCCCAAAGAGGGCGCACCGCTGCGGGCATCCCTTTCTGCACGTGTGCCGGTGATCAATGCAGGCGACGGTGGGCACGCGCATCCCAGCCAGACCATGATCGACCTCATGACGATCCGCCAGCGCAAGGGGCGGCTGGATCATTTGACTATCGGCTTCTGCGGCGACCTCAAGTTTGGCCGCACGGTCCACTCCCTGACCGCTGCGCTGAGCCAGTTTGAGGGCAACCGGTTCGTGTTCATCTCGCCGGAAGATCTGCGCCTGCCGCAGTATGTGAAGAATGAATCGCTGGAGCCGACCCATCAGATCTATAAGGAAACGGCTGACCTTGAAGCCGAGCTGCCGCATCTGGATGTGCTGTACATGACTCGTATCCAGCAGGAGCGCTTTTTCAACGAGGAAGAATACCTGCGCCTGAAAGGCTGCTACCAGCTGGACGAAGCGCTGCTGCAGAAGGCACCGCAGGATATGCCGGTGCTGCATCCGCTGCCCCGCATCGACGAGATCAAAAAGGATGTGGATGACGACCCGCGTGCCGCCTACTTTGATCAAGTGCACAATGGTGTGTATATCCGCATGGCCATCATTCTGGCGTTGCTTGATATCCCTGATCCAGTTACCGGCAAAAAGGTGCTGGAAGCATGATATAAACCTCTTCCCCGAATCCTAAAAAGAAAGCCGGGCAGACCGCAGTCTGCCCGGCTTTCTGATATTACTTTAATCCACCACCGGAATGTTCAGCCCGAATTCCAGCGGGCGGAAGCGGGGGCAGACGTTCTCGGTGATGCAGATGACCGATGCGGCCAGTCGGCTGCCGATCTCGCAGGACTCGGCCAGCGTTTTGCCGTAGGTCAGGCCGATGGTGGTGCCGGCAAAGAAGGCATCGCCTGCGCCGGTGGTGTCGATCACATCCACCTTCTTGGCAGGCACCACGCCGCACTCGCCGTTGGCGCGGGCATATACGGCACCCTGACCGCCCATGGTGATCACCATACTGGGAATGTTGGCGCTGTGCACATTGGCGGCCAGAACCCTGCACATCTCGTCCGGGGCCAGATGGTCGTAATCATCGGAGAACAGCAGCCCGGCTTCCTGCTGGTTGCACACAAAGCAATCGATCTGCTGCAGGAAATCCCGGCGCTCCATGGCAATACTCATGTTGGAAATGGCCGCAAAAACCTTTTTGTTGTACTTTTTGGCGTAGTGCAGCACCTGTTTTACAGTATCTTTTTCCAGATCCAGCTCCAGCGCAATGGCATCGCAGTCGGCAAAGATCTCGTCGCCCTTTTCCTTTAAAAGGCCGGTGAGGGGAGTGGTGTCCGGCCGCTTGGAAATGGCTGCATGCACATCGCCGTCGTTGTCAAAGATGGCCAGCCAGGTGCCCATGCCGTCCGGCACGCGCTGGATGTACTTGGTGTTCACCTTGTGGTTCTCCAGCTTGTTGATCACATCCTGCCCCATGCCGGTGTCGTCCACCAGACTGACAAAGGTAGGGCGCAGCTCTACATTGGCGATATCCTCCACCACGTTGCGGCTCACTCCGCCGTGTACCTGCTCAATGCGGCCGGCATTGCGCCCGCCGGGAATATAGGCGGAAAGGGGATAGCCTTTGATATCCACAAAAACAGCACCGAGCACAACGATTCCCATAGCAAAAACCTTTCTGAACAAGAAATATTTACGTCTATTATACCGTGTTCTGACACAATGCGCCATCCCTTTTGCGCAAAAACTCCGCAAAGGTCAGGCAAGGGCTGTCTGCGCTGTGCGCACCAGATATTCCATGGCCTGCATCGGGTACTGTCCGGCAGCAGTCTCACCGGTCAGCATCACGCTGGCCGCGCCGTCCAGCACGGCGTTGTAAATGTCACTCACCTCGGCACGGGTGGGCACTGCGCGGGTGCACATGCTGTCCAGCATCTGGGTCACTACCATAAAAGGCACACCGGCAGCCCGGCAGGCGGCGGAAAGCTGCTTCTGGCAGCGGGGCAGCTCCCACAGCGGCATGGCATTGCCAAGGTCTCCGCGGGCGATCACCACCTCATCCACAAGGTGGATGAATTCCGGCAGGGCACGCACACCGGTCATGTTTTCAATTTTGGCAAAGATACGGATATCCGCAGCCCCGGCTTCTTCCAGCGCATGGCGCAGGGCCAGAATATCTGCTTTGCCGCGCACGAAAGGCAGCATCACACCGGTAACACCGCACTGCTTTGCAATTTTCAGGTTCTGCAGGTCTTCCTCCGTCAGGGTAGGCGAGGGCACCGCAAGGCCCGGTGCAGCAATGCTTTTGCGGCTCTGCAGGGTGCCGCCGCGCACCACGGTGCACACAAGGGCTTCCGGCAATGCCTGTGTGACCTGCACCAGAAGCTTGCCGTCGTCCAGCAGAAGCTGCTGCCCGGGCGCAGCCGCCTGTACCAGAGCTGCCGGGCAAGGTACGCCGTCTGCGCCAAGGCGTACAGAGCTGCCCTCAACCAGAACAACAGGCTCTGCCAGCGTGCCGATGCGCAGTTCCGGCCCCTGCAGGTCGATCAGCAGCTGACGGATGCCGGCTGCGCGGATCATGGCCAGCCAGTCGGTGTGTGCCGCCAACGGCCCGTGGGAAAGATTCATGCGGATGCCGGTCATGCCGGCTTCCACCATGTGCTGCAAGATCGCCGGCTGTGCGCAGGCCGGGCCGATGGTACCATAAAAATCCAAGGTTCATTCCCTCGATTCATTTTTTATTTCTAATGTATATTGTAACATGAACTGTCCGGGTTGAAAAGAGCCGGACGCGGGCAGAATAAGGGGATTGAAAAAATGCGGTAGCAGCCTGCGCAGGGAAATTGCGAAAAATCAAAGACCCGGAACCTTTTTGGAGCCGTTTTGGCCCTGAAAAAGTTCCGGGTTTCGTACAATGTTTTTGGAGAGCTGTCTTGCAACAGCTTTTTCGCATGTTCGGATGCTTTTATCGGCAAAGGCCGAGACGCTTTTTGAAGCCCTCCCACAGGCGCACCACCCGCTCCCGCGGCAGGAAATACCCGCAAGGACGGCGATTGCTGGGTGCACTGTGTGGTGCGGGTACCGGTACACCTGCCCGAATAACAAAAGAGGCTGTTGCACATCGTTTTAGCCGAAAGTGCAGCAGCCTCTTTTTGTTGTGGGCAATCAGCCCTCCGATGCAAAAAATTCTTTGGTCAGCCTGACCACTGTGCCGGAAAGCAGCAGCAGCGCGAGCAGGTTCGGAATGCTCATCAGGCCGTTGAAGGTATCGGCAATGCTCCACAGCAGGCCCAGATCCATCGTTGCGCCCAGAATGGACACAAAGGAGTAGACCAGAAAGAAGGGCTTTGCCACCTTATCGCTGCGGCACAGGAACACCAGGAACCGGGAACCATACAGGCCCCAGCCGATGATGGTGGAAAAAGCAAAGCAGCACAGGGCCACGGCGGTAAAGATGGAAGCCCAGCCGCCGTAGGTGGTGGTAAAGCCGCTGATGGTCAGCTCTGCACCGGCTGCGGTGCCGTAGTTCACAGTGGTGCCGCTGCACAGAATGACCATGGCAGTCAGGGTGCAGATGACAATGGTATCGGCAAACACTTCAAAGATGCCGAACATGCCCTGCTTGACCGGCTTTTTGGTGTCGGCGCAGGCGTGGGCAATGGAACCGGTGCCAAGGCCAGCCTCGTTGGAGAAAATGCCGCGGGACACACCCTTCTGCATACTGACGAACAGGCTGCCGATGGTGCCGCCGGTGAACGCTGCCGGGTTGAACGCACCCGCAATGATGGACTCGAACACATAGGGCAGGCGCTCAAAGTTCAGCACCATAACGCCCACGGACAGCACGATGTAGAACAGAGCCATAAAGGGCACCAGCTTTTCGCTCACGCTGCCAATGCGCTTGATGCCGCCCAGCAGCACCATGGCCACCAGCATGGCCACTGCGATGCCAACCACGAGGTTCAGGGTAGAAAGCGCACCGCCGCCCACCACGCCGTACTCCAGCAGAGCGGTATCGATAGCGGCAACGATGGTATTTACCTGTGTGGCATTGCCGGTGCCAAATACGGTCAGCACGCCAAACAGGGAATACAGCACAGCAAGAAACTGCCAATGCTTGCTCAGGCCGTTTTTAATGTAGTACATGGGGCCGCCTACCCATTCGCCCGCCTCGCTGCGCTCACGGTAGTGCACCGCCAGCGTGACCTCGGCAAACTTGGTGCACATGCCAAGCAGGGCAGAACACCACATCCAGAACACGGCACCCGGTCCGCCAATGGCGATCGCGCCTGCCACACCGGCAATGTTGCCGGTGCCCACGGTGCCGGCCAGCGCGGTGCACACCGCCTGAAAGGGGGTCATGGCGCCATCGGAAGCGTCCTTTTTGCGGAACATGCGTCCGATGGTGGTCTTGATGGCGTAGGGAAATTTGCGGATCTGCAAAAAGCCCGTGCGAACGCTCAGGAGCAGGCCTACGCCGATGATGCACACCATGGCGGGCACGCCCCAGATGAATTGGTTGACCGCCTGATTGACGGCCGTGATCGTCTCGATCATATTTTTCCCACATCCTCTGTTAAATTGCGCTTTTCCAGCCGCAATGCCGGAAAACAAACATCTTATTCTACCGCAGTTTTTGCGCACTGTCAAATAAAATGCACAAAAAAGAGGGAGGGTTTTTGGCAAACTCTCCCTCAACTGCTTGAAACTATTTTATTTTACTTGGTCTTCGCCGTCCAGCGCTTTCAAGAAGGCTCAGCACTTTCCAACTGCCTTGCGGTACACCGGGTAAGCCACGATGGCGGACAGCACTTCGGTGATCCAGAATGCATGCCACACGCCGTTGGCACCAAGGAAATGGCACAGCACAGCGGCCAGCGGCATGATGAATACGATGTAGCGGCACAGCGAGATGACCAGCGATTCTGCGCCCTTGCCAAGGCCTTCCAGTGCACCGGAAGAGGTGGTGGATACGGCAGAAACCACAAAGCCCAGACAGATGATGCGCAGGGCGGCCTCACCGGCGGCAATGGTCTCAGGGTTCGTGGTGAACAGCTGCATCAGCGGGCGGGAAGCGAACAGGCAGATGACCGTGCCCGCAGCCATGATGGCAGCACTCATGATGAGGGTGAGTTCGTAGAGCTTTTTCACGCGGGCGTGCTGTTTGGCACCGTAATTGTAGCCAATGAGCGGGCGCATACCCTGCACGATGCCGTTGGCGGGCAGATACAGGAAGGTCTGCAGCTTGTAGTAAATGCCAAGCACCACCACGTAGCTCTGGGAAAAGCCCGCCAGCAGGCCGTTCAGGAAGGTGACCAGCAGAGAGGGCAGGGCCAGATTGAGAATGGCGGGCACGCCGATGGCATACAGTTTGCCGTCCAGTGCGGCATCCGGGCGCAGGCAGCTGCGGCGCAGTCGGATAGGCAGCTCAGTACGGACGTAAACGAAAAGGTAAACGCACAGGCTCAGCAGCTGGCCGATGCCGGTGGCAAGGGCCGCACCCGCAATGCCCATGGCAGGCACCGGGCCAAGGCCGAAGATCAGGATGGGGTCCAGAAGGATGTTGCATACACAGCCAAAGATCAGCGCCGCCATAGTCACCTTCATGCGGCCCACGGCCTGAAACATCTTTTCAAAGGCCAGTGCCGCCATGTTGATGGTGGCAAACAGGAATACGATGGTGGAGTAGGTGATGCCGGATGCGATCAGGCCTGCGTCGCTGGTGAACCGGCGCAAAAAGCCCGGCATGATGACAATGCTGACAATGGTGATGAGAATGCCGTGCATCAGGGTCAGCGCCATACCGTGGGTGGCGGCAGTCTCGGCCTTTTTGTGGTCGCCCGCGCCAAGGTACAGTGCGATCATGGCATTGATGCCAATGCCAAAGCCAATGGCGATGGCGTTGGCAAAATTCTGGATCGGGAATACCAGCGACAACGCGGTCATGGCGTCTTCGCTGATGCGGGCCACGAACAGGCTGTCCACGATGTTGTACAGGCTGTTCACCAGCATGGAGATAACGTTCGGCAGTGCCATGGATACCAGCAGCGGCAGCACCGGTTTTTCTTTCATAAAGGTCTCGTTCATAGTGTTTGCATTGCTCCTGTAGAGAAAAGAAATGAATTACTGCAGCCGCGGAATCGTCAGGGCGAGACTGCTCGAAAACAAACGCAGACGCAAAAAAGCCACACAATGGCTTTTTTGAAGTCATTGTGTGGCGAAAAGTAGCATACTGCTGTAAAAATCCACACGAATTTTATTAACTGTAGGATAACACGGCTTCCGGCAGATGTCAAGAGGTCAAACGGATAAAGTATGACTTTTATAGACTTGACCATTTTTCACCGGGAGGCTAAAATAAAAATAGATACTTTATAAAATAAGGAGAATCCTGCCATGAAATGGATGATCGCATCCGACCTGCACGGGTCGGCGTTTTATTGCAAAAAAATGATCAAAGCGTTTGAGCGGGAGAGAGCAGACCGGCTGCTTTTGCTGGGGGATCTTTTGTATCACGGCCCCCGCAACGACCTGCCGGAGGGCTATGCCCCGAAGGAGGTCATCCCGCTCCTGAACGGGCTGAAGCCGGCGCTTTTGTGCGTGCGGGGCAACTGTGACGCTGAGGTGGATCAGATGGTGCTGGATTTTCCCATTCTGGCCGACTATGCGGTGCTGCCGGTGGGCAGGCGGCTCGTTTACGCTACCCACGGTCATGTGCACAACCTGAAAAACCTGCCGCCGCTGGCTCCGGGGGATGTCCTGCTGCATGGCCACACCCACATTCCGGCGTGGACAGAGTTCGGCGAAGGCAATCTCTACCTGAACCCCGGTTCTGTGAGCATCCCGAAGGAGGGGAGTGCACATAGCTATATGACACTGGAAGGGGAGACTTTCCTTTGGAAAACGCTGGAAGGCGAAGTGTACCGGGAGCTGGAGCTGTGATGGGGGCAATGGAGCTGGAAGAGAAAACGGTTCAGATCCGGGATGATTTCGACCCGGACAAAATTCTGGAAAGCGGCCAGTGCTTTCGCCCCCGGAAGCAGGCGGAGGGCTGGTATCGGTTTGTTTCCGGGAGACAGCTGCTTTACCTCAGACCACTGCGCAGCGGAACCTACACGGTGCGGTGTGAGCCGGGCGCATGGGAAACCTTCTGGCACGGTTACTTCGACCTTGGCCGCAGCTATGCCGCCCTGCGCGGAAAGCTGGACAGCCGGGACGACTTTCTGCAGCGTGCCATGGAATATGGCCGGGGCATCCGGGTGCTGCGTCAGGATGAGTGGGAGATGCTGGTCAGCTTCATCATCTCGCAGCGAAAGAGCATCCCGGCTATCCGCAGGGCGGTAGAGCTGCTTTCGGAGCGGTTTGGCGAGCGGCTGGGCAGCGATAGCGAAGGGCCGGTGTATGCGTTCCCGACAGCAGAAGCGCTCTGCTGTGCCGGGGAGCAGGCGCTGCAGGAGTGCGGTCTTGGCTACCGCACCCGCTACGTGCTGCATGCGGCGCAGCAGGCGGCAGAGGGCACACTGGACCTGAAGAAGCTGGCTTCCCTGCCCGATGAAGCACTTTTTGCCCGTTTGATGGAACTGGACGGTGTGGGCAAAAAGGTGGCAAACTGCGTGTGTCTGTTCGGCTATGGCCGTGTGGGCCGTGTGCCGGTGGATGTCTGGATCGAACGGCTCATCCGGGACGAGTTTGCCGGGCAGGACCCGTTCCCGCAGTTCGGGCTGGAAGCAGGCATCGTGCAGCAGTACCTGTTCTTTTATAAAAGAAGCGTGGGATAAGAGCCGCGGAGCCGCAGGCAGGAGCGTAGGATCATCCGCTAAGCAAAAAAGGCAGCGGCTTCCTCTGTTTGAGGAAAACCGCTGCCTTTTTATCATTTTACTGCCTGCTTTAACCGTTCCAGATCTTCTGCATCCGGGTGAGAAAGGGCGTTGTCAAAATTCTCGATCAGCGCATCCAGATTGGGCAGATGGATCGGCTGCTTTTTCATGCCCTCATACCGCTGGCGTACCGAAAGCGGCATCTTGCCCTGACACATATAACGGCCGAAGACCGTGTTGCTCCTGTCCAGTGAACGCTCCACCTTTTTCAGGATCTTGTTGAAATACTCCTCACTGCCGCCAAAGCCGGCGGTGCCAAAAAGGAAGATCCTTTTGCCGTGCAGCTGCTTCAAAAAGTCCAAAGTGCTTTCGTCGGCGTTTCCCTTGTCTGTCCAGAAGCCCACATAGAGGTCGTCCGCTTCCATGGCAGCAGGGTCCGGGGTGCCAAAATAGCAGCAGTTTTCCTGTGGCAGACAGGCGTGCAGCGTGTCTGCCAATAATTTTGTGTTGCCTGTTTTACTGCTGAATACGATCGCGTAGCTCATAGTTTCTCCTTTGGTCGGTAACAACAAAAAACACCACACGTTTCCGTGCGGTGCTTTTCCTTCTGGTGGAGAATACCGGGATCGAACCGGTGACCTCTTGCATGCCATGCAAGCGCTCTCCCAGCTGAGCTAATCCCCCAGATGTTCGTGCCGTGCCTGACGACAGGAGTAATTATACCAGCGCTTTGCCGGATTGTCAACAGCTTTTTTGGGATTTTCTGCAAAAAAATTCCCGCCGGGGAAATGCCCTTCCCGGCGGGAAAAATGACTGCGAAAAAACTTACGCTCTTGCGTTCTGCGGGTCGAAGATCTGCGGTGCGACACGGATCAGGATCACCACAAGGACCGTGGTCAGAATGGCTTCGGGCAGCATGTAGGTGGCGTTGTACACGGCACTGTACAGCCAGCACAGACCGTCCACGCTCATGTTGGAGATGCCGGGAAAGCCGATCTCGGTCATCCAGCTGAAAGCGTAGTCGTAGTCCTTCCAGACGATGTAACCGGACAGAAAGCTGCACAAAAAGCGCAGCAGGCACACCACAAAGGCGCTGACACCGACACCCACGGTGCGGCTGCGGAAAGGCTTTGCGATCAGGCAGGCAAAGCCCAGCACCGTGAAGGCCAGAAGGTAGTCCAGCAGCACGCAGCCCACCTGTGCCGTGAGGGTCTGGCAGTATGCCAGATTGCCAAGGCCCTGCACAAGCTGGATCAGGCTGTTGACGAAAGCGGTCATGATGCCCCACTTTGCGCCGTGGCGGTAGCTCATTACCAGAATGGGCACCATGCTGAACAGGGTGATGGAACCGCCGTGGGGCATGAGCGGGATCTGGATCATGCTCAAAACGGTGGACAGGGCGATCATCAGCGCACCCTCCACCAGAATGCGGGTTTTGGAATAGGTTTTGGTCATAGGGATTCCTCTTCTCAGAACGATAGTACACAAAAACAAAATGCGCCCGCTTTCCAGCAGGCGCACGGGGTTTGTGAAAGAACGGACAGTTCTGCAAACTCCCACGCCGGCATTGTCCGGTCAGGTAAAAGGGTACTCCGCAAAACGCAGATCTCAGCCTTTCGGCACCCCTGTTTTTATGTCCATGCAAAAGTATAGCGCGTCCGGCGCAAAAGTCAAGCCCCGGCGGAACATATCTGCCCTGGCCTGTGCATAGGCTGTACCATAAGTTCACAATGGGAGGAGTCTGGATATGAAGGGAGACCCCGAACAGAGGGCGGTACAGCTGGGCGAATATATCGCGGCCAACCGGGCCACAGTGCGTGCGGCGGCAGCGGTGTTCGGGTGCAGCAAGTCCACCGTGCACAAGGATGTTGCGGTGCGGCTGCGGACGCTGCAGCCGGAGCTGTTCCGGCAGGTGCGGGCGGTTCTGGCCTGCAATAAGGCAGAGCGGCATCTACGCGGCGGTGCGGCCACCCGGCGCAAATACAGCCGCAGATAAAAGACGGCACACTTCCGAACAAAACGGAAGCTGTGCCGCCTTTTTTAGGTTCAGTCCCGGGTGCGGAACTGGCTCAGTGCGCCTTTTTCCAACCGGCTGACCTGTGCCTGACTGATGCCGATCTCCTGCGCCACCTCCATCTGGGTCTTGCCCTGCAGGTAGCGCAGCTCCATGATCCGCTTTTCCCGCGGGGTCAGCCCGGCAACGGTCTGCCGGAACTGCAGCCCGCTGATCCAGCTGTCCTCGCCGTCCGGGTCCCGCACCTGATCGATCACATACATCGCATCGCCGCCATCGGTGTACACCGGCTCTTCCAGACTGATCGGCTCCACCACCGATTCCAGCGCGGCCGTCACTTCCCGGCGGGTGAGCCCGGCGCTCTGGGCAATCTCGTCCATGGTCGGCTCGCGGCCAAGCTGCTTTTCCAGCGCTTCGCGGCTCTGCATGGCCCGGTAGGCGGTATCCCGCAGGCTGCGGCTCACCCGCAGGGCATTGTTGTCCCGCAGAAAACGCCGGATCTCGCCAATGATCATGGGCACGCCGTAGGTGGAGAAGCGCACCGGCTGGGCGGGGTCAAAATGATCGATGGCCTTGATCAGCCCGATGCACCCCACCTGAAACAGGTCGTCCAGATTTTCGCCGCGCTGGGCGAACCGCTGCACCACGCTGAGCACCAGCCGCAGGTTGCCTTCCACCATTTGTTCCCGGGCTGCTGCATCACCGGCGTGGGCGCGGGCCAGCAGTTCCCGCTTTTCGGCTTCGGTCAGCACAGGCAGCTTTGCAGTGTTCATGCCGCACAGCTCCACTTTGTTGTACATCCAAACGCCCCCGGTCTGTTTTGATCTTCACCGGGAGTATGGCCCTGCGGGCAAAGCACTATGCACGGGAAAAACTGGGAGCTGTTATTCGTTTTCCAATTGTACTTTTAAGGTATGGATGATCCGTTTTTCCAGCCGGGAAATGTAGCTTTGACTGATGCCCAGTGCGTCGGCGGCCTCCTTCTGGGTGCGCTCAATGCCGTCCGCCAGACCAAAGCGCAGCTCCATGATCTGCCGTTCCCGCGGGGACAGGCTGTCCACGGCCCGGCGCAGCACGGCGCGCTCCGCATCCTGCTCCAGCCGCTGGCTGATCTGGTTCTCATCACTGCCCAGAATATCAGAAAGCAGCAGCTCGTTGCCGTCGCCATCCACGTTCAGCGGTTCGTCGATGCTGGCTTCCTGACGGCGGTTGGAGCTTTTGCGTAAGTACATCAGAATTTCATTGCCGATGCAGCGGCTGGCGTAGGTGGCCAGCTTGATGCTGCGCTCCGGCGTGAAGGTGTTTACCGCCTTGATCAGCCCGATGGTGCCAATGCTGATCATGTCCTCGGCAGGCACACCGCTGCTTTCGTACTTTTTGGCAAGGTACACCACCAGCCGCAGGTTGTGGGTAATCAGGTCGTCCCGGGCGGCGGCATCGCCTGCAGCCATACGGGCCAGCAGGACTTTTTCCTGTTCCGGGGTCAGGGGCGGGGGCAGGCTGGGCGCGCCCGCCAGAAAATGTGCGCCGCCGCAATAGCCCAGCCGTGCAAGGAGCCAACGCCAGAACCGGTGCAGAACATGAAACATGAATACCCCTCCTGTACATCTATAGAGATCGATCGCATCAAGCGCTTCTCAGCGGATGCCCAGCTGTACGGCCAGTTCGCTGCCTAGCAGGGCTGTCCATGGCTGCTGTGTTTCCGGGCGGCAGAATGCGGCCAGAATGCCCGCTGCACTGCCTTTGCTGGTGCGCAGGGCTTTGGCCGGAACGGCAGGCAGCACACAGTGCCCGGCAATGGTGGTGCAGGGCACCAGCCGCACCCGCAGCTCCGGCGGCGGTGCCGTGCCGCAGGCAAAATAACGGTCCAGAAATGTGCGCAGCTCCTGCGGCAGGGCACTGCGCACGGCAGGATAATAGACCAGAACCACTGCCTGTCCGGTCAGCGGGTCCTGCACCGAGAAGCCGGTGTCGCAGAAAGCCTGTACGGAGAGGGCTGCACCTTCCAGCTCCAGCACAGCGGCAAAGCAGCGGGTGCCTGCACGGCCAAAGCAGAACAGTACGCCGCGCAGCACGGCAAGCACTGCACCGCAGCACAGCAGCAGCCGGCCCGGAGACAGCGGCAGATAGACGCAGAGATTTGCGCTTTGCACTCCGGGCAGCAGTACGGCTCCGCACAGCAGCAGGTTCAGCAGCAGATACCACGCACACAGCTGCACAAAATTGCGCAGGCCCGGCACACCGTAAGCCGCAGCTACAGCAGCACAGCAGGTGAACACCTTATAAAGAAAAGCTGCAGGCCCGGGCAGCTCCGGCAGCAGAATGCCCAGCGAAGCCGCTGCCGCTGCCGCACTGCCCGCCATCAGCCGCAGACCGCTGCACTGCCGCGCACACAAAAGCCCTGCGCCCAAAAGCAGCGCTGCTGCGGCCAGAAAGTTCGTCAGCAGCAGTTCGTCCAGATAGATCACGGTTTTCATACACGATCCCTTTCAAATTCCAGTATCTTCCAATTCTGCAAAAAAACATGTCGCTGTGTGCAAAAAAGCGACTTCTGTAAGAATTTTGAGACCGGATTTTCACAGTCTATCACATTTTTCACATTTTTTTCAAAAAAGTACTTGAACATTTCTGGAAAGTGTGGTATATTATTGCCATCCTAGTAAGGGACGTAAGCCAAACAAATGGCTTGCAAATATCTTTCTAAATTTGAAGGGAGAAATTCATTATGATGATGCCTGCAAACTTCTCTGCTGTTGCAGAAAACGAGATGACCTACGTTGTTGGTGGTAGCCTGGTTGATGTCCTGGCTCCTGTCATGACCACTGAGAACTGGCAGAACGTTTCCGCTAACGTGATCAAGATCGTTGGCAACTCTTTCCTGGATGCGTACACCAGCTCCATTCTGGGCCAGCTGTTCGATGGCAACTACGTTCCCGGCGATGTGATCGGCTTCTCTGTTAAGAATCTGGATAAGGCTTACAACAAGGGCTACAACACCTTCGGCGGCAACTGGGGCTTTGCTGTTGGCGCTCTGAACGCTGGCATGCAGATCCTGGGCGGCCTGTCCGCTATCTACACCCTGGGCAGCGGCTCCATCGGTCTGGAAACTAAGAAAGGCACTCTGCCCACTCTCTAATAACTAATCTTTCCTGAATAGGATAGATAGTTTGATTTGACATAGCGTTTGTTGTGTCAGGTAAAAGAGCTAGAGAGGCCCCGCACAAGACAAGCAATTGTTTTGTGCGGGGTTTTTGTTTGCATAAAAACTTAGCAGGCTGTGGGAAAACGGCGCAGGGATGGAATGAGAATAACCCATTCAAAAACAATTTCCCGATGGCAGACAAACTGTTGCAGAATTTTTCAAAAAAACAGTTGACAACTCCCGGATGTGCTGATATAATAAATCACGTCGTCAGGCACGGCACGAACATCTGGGGGATTAGCTCAGCTGGGAGAGCGCTTGCATGGCATGCAAGAGGTCACCGGTTCGATCCCGGTATTCTCCACCAGAAGGAAAAGCACCGCACGGAAACGTGTGGTGCTTTTTTGTTGTTGCCAAACGAGTGAGGGCTTAGCTCACCCAGAAGAGCGCCGTGCATGGACTGCAAGAGGGTCACCGTGATCAGAATCGGCCCGGTATTCTCCACCAGATCAGAAAGGCATCACACATTGTGTGGTGCCTTTTTTGTTTTGCATTGCAGCAGGAAAACACAAAAAAATTTCTGCCCACTGCCGCAACCTGCGCGAAACGGGCTGTTTTGTGCGCGAATGGCAGACCACGGAAGGCGGAACTTGTGCTATAATATAAAAAAACAGGGAAGCAGAAGGAACAGGGGGTGCAGCAATGAACCTGCGGACGGCGATCGTGGAAGACAGTAAGCCGGATGCCGAACGGTTGAAACAGCTGCTGAAAAAGGCATTTGAAAATGAGAACATATCCTGCAGCTGTTTTGCCAGCGGAGATGAATTTTTGCGGGCCGGCTGGCGCGAAGGGTATCAGGTGGTGTTTCTGGACATCTGCATGGAGGGCACCAATGGCATTGAGACGGCGCAGCGGCTGCGTGCGGCCGACCCGGACCTGCTGATCGTGTTTGTGACATCCTCGCCGGAGTACGTGTGGGATGCCTTTCCGGTACATCCATTCGATTATCTGCTCAAGCCTTATAAGGAAGAAAAGTTTGAGCAGCTGGCAGGGGAGCTGCGGCGGGTGCTGTGCCGCCAGCAGCCGGAGCTGGAGGTACGCATTGCCCGGCAGATCGTGCGGCTGCCGCTGACCAAGATCTACTATGCTACGGCACAGAACCATTATGTGCGTGTGGTCACGGATGACGGCGAGTGCCGGGCCACGGCAAATTTTGCACAGGTGCAGGAACAGCTTCAGACCCAGCCGGAATTTCTGGTGTGCAACCGCGGCGTGATCATCAACATGTCCAAGGTGCTGCGGTTTGAGGGCGACTGCATTGAAATGCTGGATGGGACTCATCTGCCGGTGCGGCAGAAGGACAAAAACAGCCTGCTTGCCCAATTTACGCAGTACCAGTTCCGTGGTATGCAGCGGGAATTCTGACCCGGAAAGGAGAGCGCTTGTGAATTTTGCATTGTTTGGACGTTTTTTTCTGGAATTTGCAATGATGTATCCGGCAGAATACCTCTGCCTTGCCTCGCTGCAGGAGCACTTGCGTGCACCGCGTAAAACCTATGCCATCGGTGCGTCGGCGATCACACTGATGGGTCTGGCTGGCGCAGCGGTGTGCTGCATGCTGGACATGGAAACGAACTTCCTGCTCATCCCGCTGCTCATCATCAGCTTCTGGCTGCTGCGCTGGCGCACCGACCGGAAAGTATCGATCAGCCAGACCATGTTTCTGTTCTCGGTGTCGGCAGTGATGATGTCTGTGTGCACCCTGCTTGCCATTGTGCTGAACGCGGAAGCTGAGCTGGACAATGCACAGCCGGTGTTTCTGCCCAGCACCTCGGTCATCTGCCTGACCCTCTCGGTGATACTCAGCGCCATCTTCCGCTTTACGGCAGTGCGCTGGAGCCGGTGGCTGCTGCAGGAGTACCACGGCGAAGCTTTCTGGGAGTCGGCATGGCCGCTGCCGGCACTGTACGCAGCGTTTCTGGTGTTCTGTATGCCGAAGGAGACCGGCATCATCCTGATGAACCGCATCCGCATCATCGCGGTGCTGGCAGTGAGCATCTCGCTGCTGGGCATCTTTCTGCTGCTGTACGAGATGTACCGTGTGGCAAAGGAGTATGCCCGCAGCTCCCAGCTGGACCGCGAAAACCAGCTGCTGGCCGTGGAGTCACGCCGCTATATGGAGCTGCGCAGCTATCTGGAACAGACCCGCCACCTGCGGCACGATTTCCGCCAGCACCTGCATGTGATCTCCGGCCTGACCGAGGCCGGGCGGCTGGATGAACTGAAAAGCTACCTGAGCCAGTACGAGAGCGAACTCAGCGATGCCAGACCCACCCTGTGCGTCAACGCTGCGGTGGATGCGCTTGCCGGCCACTACGACTACGAGGCCCGGAAACAGGGCATCCAGATCGAATGGAAGCTGGAACTGCCCAAGCTCCTGCCCCTGCCGGAGGCCGACCTGTGCACCATTCTTGGCAACCTGCTGGAAAATGCGCTCCATGCCAGCCAGAAGCTGCCGCCGGAAGAACGGCAGATCAAGGTGCTGGCCCGGATGCTCAGCCCGGCCATGATGGGCCTGATGGTGGAGAACCGCTATGACGGCGTGCTGAAAAAGCAGGGCGGCGTTCTGCACTCTACCAAGCATGACGGACAGGGCATCGGCCTTGTTTCCGTCGAAACTGCCGTGCACAGGTATCACGGCAATCTAACGGTGGAAACGGGCGGCAACGTTTTCCGGACTAATGTGCTGCTGAACCTGTAAAATATTCCTGCCCCAAGGCACCGGCTTTTTTGCACAAGCCGGTGCCTTTTGATTGCACTTTTCCCGGGAGATCATGATACTTATTTATAAAAGAAAAGGCAGGAGGGGAGCATATGGCAGCAGAAAGCAAAACCGGCTGTTTCTTAAACTTTCCTAAAAAATCTTTATCCGGCCCGGCCCTCCCCCGACGGGAGGGCTTTTTGCTGTCCGCACGACGCATACGGTCAAGTTGAAAAATGAATAAAATTTACACATGGAATGATATGATTTTAGGCTGAATGAGCAAAGAATCGAAAGAAGTCCCATAATCATATTGACATAATGGGTAATAGGGTGTAAACTACGTGCATCGGGTCGAGCAAGTCCGAAAATTGAGATCATTCAGGGAGGAAACGGCTATGATGTGTTGTTGCGCAATGTGTTGTTGTACCGCAAACGCTTCCCGGACCGGCCGCCCTGCAGTATGGTATGCCGTGTGAGCATATCCGCATATTCTGTGTGGGAACACGCAGAAGAATCTGTCGCTGACCGCCTGGGAGCTTACTTGAAGAGGGAGCTTCCGGGCGTTTTGTTTTGACCCGCAAATCAGGATACAAGGGAGGAATCCGGCAATGGACTGGAATGCGATCCAGCAATATTTGCCGCTCTACCAGAAAGCCGCTGTGCTTACCGTGCGGCTGGGCGTTGCAGGCATCATTTTTGCCATCATCATTGGCCTTGCCTGCGCAGTGATCCAGTATGATAAGGTGCCCGTTCTGCGGCAGATCGTGGGTGTTTACATCCAGCTGTCCCGCAACACACCGCTGCTGGTGCAGCTGTTCTTCATTTATTATGGCCTGCCCAAGGTGGGCATCCGCACCAATGCCGAGATCTGCGGCATTGCCGGTCTGGCGTTTCTGGGCGGAAGCTACATGGCCGAAGCGTTCCGCAGCGGCCTGGAAGCCATTGAGCCCATCCAGACCGAGAGTGCCTACAGCCTTGGCATGAACCGCTGGCAGACCATGCGCTACATCATTCTGCCGCAGGCCATGTCCACCAGTATGCCGGCTTTCATGGCAAATGTGATCTTCCTGCTCAAGGAGACCAGCGTGTTCAGCGCCATCAGCCTGATGGACCTGATGTTCACGGCAAAGGACCTGATCGGCATGTACTCCAAGACCATCGAATGTCTGTTCCTGCTGGTGGTGTTCTACCTTATCATTCTGCTGCCGGTGTCCATTGTGGGCAGCCTGATCGAAAGGAGGCTGCGCTATGCTGGATTTGGGTCTTGATGTCCTGTTCAAGGGCAAAAACATGGCCCGCCTGCTGGGCGGCCTTGGCGTTGCACTCAAGATCAGTGCCGTCTCGGTGATCATCAGCCTGCCGCTGGGCATCCTGCTGGGCGTGCTCATGACCTCCCGCAACCCCGTTATCAAGGCGATCCTGCGGCTGTATCTGGAGTTCGTCCGCATCATGCCGCAGATGGTGCTGCTGTTCCTCGTTTACTTCGGCACCACCCGTGCCTTTGGGTGGAACCTTTCCGGCGAGACGGCATCCATCATCGTGTTTGTGCTGTGGGGCACCGCAGAAATGAGCGACCTTGTGCGCGGTGCGCTGATCGCCATTCCGAAGCATCAGTATGAGAGCGCCGAGGCCCTTGGCATGAGCCGTGCGCAGACCTACTGGTACATCATCATTCCGCAGACGGTGCGCCGCCTGATCCCGCTGTCCATCAACCTGATTACCCGCATGATCAAGACCACCAGCCTTGTGCTGATGATCGGTGTGGTGGAAGTGATCAAGGTAGCACAGCAGATCATCGAGGCCAACCGCACCGCCAGCCCCAACGCAGCGTTTGGCATTTATCTCACGGTTTTCGTGTTATATTTCTTCGTATGCTGGCCCATCAGTCTGCTGGCATCCTATCTCGAAAAGAAATGGAAGTGACCGTACATGGCAGAACCTATTTTGACTGTTGAACATCTGATCAAGGCCTATGGCGAGACCCCCGTGCTGGATGATATCAGCTTTGCTGTCAAGCCCGGCGAGGTCATCGTGGTGGTCGGCCCTTCGGGCTGCGGCAAAAGCACCCTGCTGCGCTGTCTGAATGGTCTGGAGCCCACCCAGAGCGGCCGGGTGCGGCTGGGCAATGAGACCGTTGCCTACGGCGGTAAAAATCTGACTCAGCTGCGCCAGCGCATCGGCATGGTGTTCCAGAGCTACGAGCTGTTCCCGCACATGACGGTGCTGGACAATGTGCTTCTGGCACCCACCAAGGTGCAGAAGCGCCCCAAAGCGGAAGTGCAGCAGGAGGCCGAAGCTCTGCTGGACCGTGTGGGCCTGCTTGCCAAGAAAAACAGCTACCCGCGGGAGCTTTCCGGCGGCCAGAAGCAGCGCGTTGCCATCGTGCGCGCGCTGTGTATGCACCCGGAGATCCTCCTGTTTGACGAAGTGACCGCTGCCCTTGATCCGGAAATGGTGCGCGAGGTGCTGGACGTTATGCTGGACCTTGCCAAGCAGGGCAAGACCATGATTATCGTCACCCACGAAATGCAGTTTGCCCGCGCCATTGCCAACCGCGTCATCTTTCTGGATGGCGGCAAGATCGTGGAAGAAGCTGCACCGGCCGAGTTCTTTGACCGGCCCAAGACCGAGCGCGCGCAACGCTTCCTGCGCACATTCACGTTTGATGCTGTGAAATGAGTCACAGATCAAGATAAAGGCTGCGGGTGATCCGCAGTCAAATGGGAAAGATTTTGTAAAGGAGTAATCATTATGAAACAGTCTAAGATCTCTCGTCGTTCCTTCCTGCTGGGTCTGGGTGCAGTTTCCGCTGCCGCTGTTCTGACCGCATGCGGCGGCTCTTCTTCTGCTTCTACTGCAACTGCAGCATCCGGCAGCAGCGTGGTCTACCGCACTCTGGATCAGATCAAGGAGTCCGGCACCATCAACATCGGCGTGTTCTCCGATAAGAACCCGTTCGGCTATGTGGACGAGAACGGCGAATATCAGGGCTATGATGTCTACTTTGCACGCCGTCTGGGCGAGGATCTGGGCGTAGAGATCAACTTCGTTTCCACCGAGGCTGCCAACCGCATCGAGTATCTGCAGACCGGCAAGGCGGATGTGATCCTGGCAAACTTCACCGTGACCCCGGAGCGCGCAGAGGAAGTGGACTTTGCTCTTCCTTACATGAACGTGGCTCTGGGTGTCATTTCTCCGGACAGCAACGTTATCACCACTCTGGACAACTGGAACGCTGACGACCAGATGATCGTCATTTCCGGCACCACCGCCGAGACCTACCTGACCAAGGAGTACCCCGACATTCCGCTGCAGAAGTACGATTCCTATGCAACGGCCAAGAATGCACTGGAGAACGGCAACGGCGTGGCATGGGCCAACGATAACACCGAGGTCATTGCATTTGCAAAGCAGAACCCCGGCTACACGGTCGGCATTCCCTCTCTGGGCAGTCAGGACACCATTGCTCCCGCTGTGAGCCAGGGCAACACCACCGTTCTGGATTGGCTGAACGAGGAGATCAAGGCTCTGGGCGAGGAGAACTTCTTCCACAAGGACTATGAGGAGACTCTGGTGGATACCTACGGCCTTGACTATGAGGATGAGCTGGTCGTTGAGGGCGGCGTGACCGGCGGCGCAGATGCCGCATCCAGCGAAGCTGCTTCTTCGGAAGCCGCATCTTCTGAGGCTGCTGCTTCCGAAGTAGCTTCCAGCGCAGCCGCACAGTAAATAAAAACACCGAGCGGGCAGGAGAGGGCTGAACCTTTCCTGCCCGTTTTTGCATTGCACCATCTGCCGGAACGTGCTATACTGGAACAAAACAACTCCTGTCCGAAAAAACCTGAAAAAGAGAGGATGTTCCCAATGAAACGTGCCTATACGAACGGGATCCTGCTGGATGGCACCGAGCAGATGCAACCGGAAGCGCACAAGATCCTGCTGACCGAGGATGATAAGATCATTGCCATTGCCGACGAGAGCGTGGATCTGGACGGTTATGAGGTGATCGATCTGCACGGAGGCTATCTGTGCCCGGGCCTGATCAACCTGCATGTGCATCTGGCAGGCAACGGCAAGCCCAGCGCAAAGCCGCGGGATAATGCTGCGCTGGTGCGCAAAATTCTGAGCAATGGCCTGACCCGTGCGGTGGCCTACAGGCTGGTATGCAGCTACGCGAAGCTGGAACTGCTGGGTGGCGTGACTACCATCCGCACCGTGGGCGGCATTGCAGATTTTGACACCCGCTGCCGGGACGATGCCGCTGCAGGCAGACTGCTGGCACCGCGCATCCTTGCTGCCAACGAAGGCATTTCGGTGCCCAGGGGACACATGGCAGGCTCGGTGGCGGTGGCAGCCCATAACAATGCCGAAGCACTTGCTCAGCTGAGAAAGGCCAGCGGACAGAAGGTGGATCTTGTCAAGCTGATGATCACCGGCGGCGTGCTGGATGCCACCGAAAAGGGAACCCCCGGCGAGCTGAAGATGAAGCCGGAAATGGTCAAAGCCGTCTGCGACGAGGCCCACAAGCTGGGCTATACCGTGGCGGCACACACCGAGTCGCCAGAAGGCGTAAAGGTGGCGCTGGAAAACGGCGTGGATTCCATTGAGCACGGCGCAAAGATGGATGATGAGACCATCCGACTTTACAAGGAGCGGGGAGCCTTTGTGTGCACCACCATCTCCCCGGCGCTGCCCTACGCACTGTTTGATACGGCGGTTTCCGGCGCTTCGGAAAAGGACCAGTATAACGGCAAGATCGTGTTTGACGGTGTGGTGGAAAGCGCAAAGGCCGCACTTGCCAACGGCATCCCGGTGGCCTTGGGCAACGATGTAGGCTGCCCGTACATCACCCAGTACGATTTCTGGCGGGAGCTGTGCTACTTCCACAAATACTGCGGTGTAAGCAACCAGTTCGCCCTGTACACGGCCACCCTGCGCAATGCTCAGCTGGCCGGAGTAGGAGACGTGACCGGTTCCATTGAGCCGGGCAAGAGCGCAGACTTTATTGTGACAAAGCACAACCCACTGGACGACCTGCGTGCGCTGCAGCATCTGGAACTGGTGGTCTGCCGCGGCCATGTGATCAAAAAGCCGAACCCCAAGCGGAACAAAACGGTGGATGCCCTGCTGGATCCGTACCTCGAATAATACTGAAAAAGCAAGGAGAGACGATCGGTCTTTCCTTGCTTTTTCGTTCACATGCCTGCCATCACGGCCATGATGCTTTGCCAGCTCTTGTTGCGGGCAGCGGGCACAGTGGTGCGGCGGCGTGCGGGTGCAGAGCCGGAAGAGACCGTATTTATGGCGGTCATCGGCACCGACGGATGGAAGAATACGGCTGTATCACCGGCCAGCCACTGGGCGGCAAGGCGGGCTGCCTGCGGGTCGGCCTGCAGGGTGCGGCGCTCGGCACCGGCCAGATGATCCGCCAGCCAGTAGAGGATGGCACCCAGCGGCAGGCTGGGCAGAACATCCTGACTCCAGTAGGTCCAGCGGGCACCGGCCCCTACAAAACTCTCCACGGTAATAACGGCACCGGTGCGGGCGTTCTGCGGGATGCTGCCCTGATAATTGATACCGGCGCACTGGCGAAGCTCGGCGGTAATGCGCTGGGTGCGGGCCAGATCCAGCCGGTCTTCCCGGCAGTAAGCGCGGAAATCGGTCTCGTCGATCAGGCCGTCGGCACTGGAAGGAAAGCGGCCCACCAGCTGGCCATCGGCGTTGTGGCACAGCTGCCAGCCCTTGCGGAACAGCTGGAAGTTCAGGCAGCGGCGACCCATGGTGGAGTAGCACAGAATGGAGGTGCTCTCACCGGGCAGCTGCTTCAGCTCCAGGCAGGCATCGTTGCCGCAGGTGTCCTGCAGCTTTACCGTTAAAAGCAGCTGCGCACCGGGGTGCTGAGCTGACATAGCGTTGTGCATGGCATCAAAATAACGGTTGGCATCCATGATCGGTTCCCTCCTGAAACTATAACACAGCAGTTCGTTGTATAACGGATGGGCACTGCGCCAAACGACCCGGTGCACAGCAGGCGGCTTACGCAGGAATGTTTTATTGACTGAACATAGTATAGCATACTTCACAACAAAAAACAACTATAAGTTTGCAGAAAAACAAAATATTTCCGCGCATCCTGCAACAGCGACCCAAAACATGGTTGTTGAAAGAGTGAATCAGTTGTGTTCTGCATTAAAAACAGCCCACAGACGGCAAGGCCAAAGCCTCCCATCTGTGGGCTGTTCTGGTAAAATATGGTTCAATCGCCCAGTTCACGGATCTCGTTCTGGATCAGCCGCCCAGCCGCGCGGGCCAGTTGGTCCATGCCGCGGATACGGGCCATGTTTTTGCCGTAGATCTGTGCAGCGGCACCGGCAGAGCTGTCCTCACCCATGAACACAGCCGACACCCGGATACCCATGCGCTGCAGCGCACGCACTTGCGCGGCAGTGTCAGCCACACCGGCAGCGTCCTCGTAACCGCAGCCCAGCGGGTTTTCTGCACTGGGCGGGATGCGGCGGCTGTCGTTGGGCGAAGCGTCCGTCAGCACGATGAGCAGGTGCCGCGGTGCAGGGCCGGGCGCATACTGCAAAAGGTCGCCTGCTGCCCGCAGGGCAAGGCCGTCACGGTTCCAGCCGGAAGCAAAATATCGGTTGATGTTCTGCAGGTTTTTGTCTGCAAAGCCTTTGAGCACACGCAGTACGGTGTAGCCCCGCAGGCTGCTGAAGCTGGACACCCGCACCGGGATACCGCAGGCCGCAAGGCTCTGGGCCAAAATGGATCCTTGAGCCGCGATCACTTCCTGACAGTGCAGGCGGGAAGCGGATGCGTCCAATAAAAGGTCTACCGTAAAAGAGGGCTGGTTCTCTTCCTCGGCACACAAAAACACCCGGTCATCGTTCAAAAGCGGGGCGCGCCAGATGCGCCCAGCGTTCAGGTTGCCACTGCGGGCAACACGGGCGTTGGGCTGCTGGTGCACAAGGATGCAGTTGCGGATCTGCTCGGTGAGCCGCAGCACGACGCTGCGGTGCAGTTCCCTGTTCTTAGCGTAGTAGGCACGGTTGCGGTCAGCCTGAAGTTCGGCCTGCTCAGCCAGATGCTTTGCTTCCGGTGTGGGAGCCTGCTCCGGGCTGGGCACACCGGCACTGAACCACAAGTGGCACCCCAGATGGTCGCCCACGCAAAGCTCCTGCTCAGCCTTGCGCAGCCGTTCCGGCGGGTAGAGAGAGCGGCCGAAGCAGCTTTCGATGTAGGCTCTGTCCTGCGCGGCATTCTGCTTCAGGGTGATGTGGGCCCGGCGCTTGTCCACCGCCAGCCCGCCGCCCACAGCATCCACGGAGCTTGAGTGTTCCACGGTCACGCGGTCGGTCTTGATCATCTGGGTGGGCATGGCTTTGGTGGCAAGCTTTGCCAGCAGGCTGTCCAGATGCAGATGCAAAGCTGCTCTCTGGTGCACAGTGCCGTCGAACAGGTTGAATTTTGCGTAGATCGATAAAATTTCGGCTTTCAGCTGTTCCGGTTCCGGCACATGCTCCGGGGCCAGCGCGGCGGCAAGGCCGGACTCATAAGGGGTCATCACCGGGTCGGTGCGGCCCAGTACACGCCGCCAGCGTGCGGCCTGCATGGTGTAGACCAGCTGATTTTTTGCCATCCACTCCTGACGGGAGAGCTTGTATTGAATCGCAAAGAAATAATCTGCATGGGCATGGCGCAGCGCTTCCAGAACCGGGCGGCGGGGCAGCTCCAGCCGGTAGGCAGCGTTTTCCAGATACAGCCATGTCATGTCGTCCAGCATGGTCTGCCGCAGATCACCGTCCCATGCATCAAAGATGCTGCGGATCAGCGCGTCACCGTAATATTTGTGGATGAGGCCCACGACCGTGTTCATGTAAAAATCGGTGGTGCCGTCGGTATAGCGGGCCAGAAACAGCGGCTCAAAGCCATAGGCTCCTGCAGCAGCCCAGACCTGATTGGCCGCACGCCGCTCCTGAGCGGTGTAGCTCTGGGCGTCCATCAGCCAAAAAGCTTGGCGGCATCCAGCTTGGCCGGAATGCGCGCTGCGATCACATCACGGATCAGGCCCTGCTCGTAGGAGTCAAAGGCCTTGTTGGTGATGCCCATATCCAGTGCCGTGCCTGCCGGGATGCCGCGCCGGATCAGCCGCAGGGCATCCAGCATACCGCGCAGATCCAGCGCCTTGGTGGAAATTTCCGCACTGTCGCACTTTTTCTGCAGGTCAAGGAACAACAGTGCAAACTGGCGCACATACTTGGAAGCAAGATCGGGGAACTGCGTCCGCAGCAGCTTTTCCAGATCGTCCTGCGTAATGGTGGGCATCTGGATGACCACGAAACGGGAGGTGAGGGCCTCGTTCAGCTCACGAGTGCCGGCATAACCGTAGTTCATGGTGGCAATAAAGCGGGTCTCCTCCGCCAGCGGGATGCGGTCGTAGCCGGGCACATCGATGGCACGGCGGAAGTCCAGCACCGCGTGCAGCACGGCCAGCGCTTCGTTTTTGGCCATGTTGATCTCATCCAGCACACCAAAGCCGCCGCACTGGGCGCAGCGGTATACCGGGCCGGGCCGGAACACCACCTGACCGTCCGCAAAAGTGTCCATGCCGATGAGGGATGCTGCATCCATGTTCACATGGAAGGAGATGTCCCACGCAGGACGGCCAAAGGCGGCGGCAAGGTTCTCGGCCAGCACGTTTTTGCCGGTGGCTTTTCCACCTGCCAGCAGCAGGTTTTCACCGCAGAGCAGCGCCGCCAGCGCCTGCTCCCACACCTGTTTGCCGTAGTAGGTAAAGGCAGGGGAAGGGATGCGCGGGCGCAGTGCGTCCGGCAGGGCATGGGCAGCGCGGTACTGTTGGACTGCTTCCAGCAGAGCGGGGTCTACCCCTTCCTGCTGCAGAGTTTCAAGGAGATCAGACATTTGTACAAACACCTCGATTTTGCCGGTTGTCTGGCACAAACCGGCTGTTCAGCTTTATCATAGCACAATCGCGGGCATTTGTGTAGGCCAGCAGGGGAAAGAAGCAGCAAAAAAGCGGCCCCGCCGGGTGGCGGAGCCGCAGAAAGATGCAGGGAAACGATCAGGCGCTCTTCAGGTCGCTGATTATGCAGTCAGCAGCCACGATGCCGCTGGTGTAGGCAGTGCCCAGAGCGGCACCCTCGTTCTCGTAGTAGGGAGAAGCGTAGATGGAGCCGTTGTCCACACCGGCCACATACAGGCCCTGGATGGGCTGCTGCTCGGCGTTGACGGCACGGGCGTAGGAGTCGGTCTTGACGCCGCCGAAGGTGCCCCAGATGGAGGGTTCGTACTCGATGACGTAGAAGGTGTCGCCGGTCAGCTCACGCAGCAGGTAGCTGTTCTTGTAGAACTGCTCGTCCTTACCGGCGGCGCAGGCGGCGTTGTAGTCGGCCACGGTCTGCTCCAGGTCGGTCAGGCCGAAAGCCTTGGCGCAGTCGGCCAGGCTGCCCTTGACGGCCCAGCCGCGCTGGATGGCAATGTCCATGTGTTCGTCCAGGTTGGGTAGCAGCTCCTCGGTGTAGCCGGTGGAGCCGACGTACCAGTCGGCCGGGTTGCCGAAGTAGGCCAGAACACCCTTGTCGCGGCACTCCTCGTACATGGCCTGGTCCACCACGGCGTAGTACTTGCCCACGCGCAGGGACATCTCACCGCCCAGAGCCAGCGGACGGTCGGACAGGTACTGCTCGTTCATGAAGCGGTCGCCGTTGGGGTCCACCATCAGGCCGCCGTAGATGGCAAAGCGCAGGGTGTCGTTGGAGCGCACCATGGAGCGGCCGCGCTCTTCCATCTTGCCGTTCACGCCGCCAAACTCGTTGCAGCACAGGGCCCAGTTGCGGTCGGCGATGCCGCCGGCCTCGATGACGATGTCGTAGCCCTTGCCGTCCGACAGCTCGTTGCACAGGGGCCAGACGTTGATGTTGCCAAAGTGCTCGTGCAGGCGGTCCTGGTTGCCGGCATAGCCGCCGGTGGCGATCAGCACAGCCTTGGCGTTGTACTGGATGTAGGTCTTGTTCTCGGTGTCCTTTGCGATGACGCCCACCACCTTGTCGCCGTCCATCACGGGCTTGACGGCCTCGCGGCAGACCTCGAACACGCCGCCGTCGGCGGTGAACTTGTCCACCAGCGGCTGGAAGCGGTCGGTGCCCTTGACCTGAGTGCCCTGCAGGTCGGCAAAGTTGTGGCGTGCGCGGAAGCCCATGCCGTAAGCGTCGCGGCGCAGGCCCATGTTGACGCCGTTGTCCATGAAGTTGGACACCACGCGCTCACCGGCGCTGACGCACTTGTGCAGCAGAGCGCCGTTCACAGTGCCCTTGGAGAAGCCGTACTCGCAGTTGAACAGGGTCTCCACGGAGACGGTGGCGTTCTCGGCAGCCTGCACGCGGGTCTCGGCCAGAGCGGGACCACCGGCCACAGAGCCGTTGGACACGCCGCAGGAGCTGCCCTTTTCCAGCAGGATGGTCTTGACACCGGCAGCCTGCAGCTCCAGAGCGGCCATGATGCCGGCAGCGCCGCAGCCCACGACCACAGCGTCGGCATCTTCCTGAGAGGTGACGGTGATCACGTCGGGCTCCTCGTTGGCCTCCACGTCCACAGACACGGTCACGGTGGTGCCGGAAGCCTGGGACATGCAGTCGGCCACAGCGGTCTTGACGGCATTGGAGGTGATGGTGGCACCGGACACGCCGTCCACGCTGCAGGTCTGGGCGCTCAGGATGTTCTCCTTCATCTTGTCGCCGATGTCGGCACCGATGCCCTTGGTCTCGCCGGACACGTCGATGACGATGTCCTCGATCTTGTCCTTGCTGAAGGTCACGCTGACCTTGACGTCGGACTCGATGCCCCTGGCGGTAGCCTCGTAGGTGCCGGGGGTGTAGGTGAGGGCAGCAGCGGTGCTGGCAGCCTCGCTGGAAGCAGCGCTGGAGGCGGTGGAGCCGGAAGCAGCGTTGCAGGCGGCCAGAGCGCCGGCAGTGACACCGCTCATGGCGGCGGCAGCAGCGATCTTCAGAAAGCCCTTGCGGGAAATCTTATTCATAGGTACGCTCTCTTTCTCTTTTCTCTTCTTGTTTTCTTCTCATCACGCAGCAAGGTAAAAGCCACTTTGCTGAATCTTTAACAATTGTATCGTAGAGCGGCACACTTTACAATTCAAATTTGTTATATTATAATTTAGCAAACCCTAATGTAAGAAGGTGAGGACGCACAGATGAACCAGAGTGCACTGGAAGGATTTGTGAAGATCGTAGAGATGGACAGCTTTTCGGCAGCGGCAGAGGCGCTGTATCTTTCGCAGTCGGCACTTTCGCAGCAGATCCGAACGCTGGAAGGGCAGCTGCAGTTTGAACTGTTCCAGCATGTACCGCGCCGGGTGATCCTGACCCCGGCAGGCCGGGACTTTTACCCCAAGGCAAAGCAGCTGACGGCCTTGTATCAGGAGGCAGTGCGCCATGCCCGTGCGGTACAGCAGCAGGCAAACCCACCGGAAAGGCATCTGCAGATTGCCGGTTGTCACGAGGCGATGCGGATGTTCGTGTATGATGTGTTTTCCCTCACCAGTGACCTGTGCCTGCAATACACGCCCATTCTGGGGAAGTGCGCCAACCGCAGCGAAATCTGGCGTAGCCTGAAAAAAGGGGAGATGGATCTTTCCTTTCAGCTGGAAAGTGCAGAGTTCTACGCGCAGGGGCTTACCTTTGTGCCGCTGTTCTATGTGCCGGAGCTTTGCATCCCCATTCACCCGCCTGCCGATATGCCGGTGGGCAGGCTGACCTTGGAGCAGGCGCTGCAATACCGCTGGCTGCCCATCAAGGAGATGTACCAGACTGTCTACGAGACAAGTCTGCTGCAGGAGGGGATGGAACGCGGGGTGGAGTTTACGCCGGTGGGCGGCATCCGCAGTGCGCCTTATGGGGACCCGGCGCTCAAGATGGTCCCGGCGGTCTACTATCGCAGACCCGACCTCAGCTTTGTGCGGGTGCTGGACTGGGGCAGGGGACACCGCTTTGGCATCGTGCTGGGGCAAAAACGCGAAGATCCGGTGGTAATGGCCTATGCCCGCGCGTTGCAGCAGCTGCTGCCGTCCCTCTCGGAAAAGCTGTTCGGCCTGAAGCTGGAAGCGGTGGAGGAATAAAGAAAAAAGAAAACCCTCTCAGGCGCATTCGCGCCAGCTCTCCCGAAGGGAGAGCTCTATTGCAGCTGACCGGTAACTGCTGAAAAGCTCCCCCTCTCGGGGGAGCTGGCATCGCGTAGCGATGACTAAGAGGGTAAACAAATAGCACCTGCTGCCTTCGGAAAGGAAGGCGGCAGGTGCTATTTTTGTGCTTATACTGCGATGACGGGCAGCTTACTCCACTACGTCCTCGAACTGGCTGTTGTACAGGTCGGCGTAGAAGCCGCCTGCTTCGATCAGCTGGTCGTGGGTGCCCTGCTCCACAATGTCGCCATCTCGCATCACAAGGATGAGGTCGGCATCCCGGATGGTGGAAAGACGGTGTGCGATCACAAAGCTGGTGCGGCCCTCCATCAGGCGGTCCATGGCGGTCTGGATGCGCTGCTCGGTGCGGGTATCCACACTGCTGGTGGCCTCGTCCAAAATCAGGATGCGGTTATCTGCCAGAATGGTGCGGGCGATGGTGAGCAGCTGCTTCTGGCCCTGACTTACGTTGGAAGCGTCTTCGTTCAGCTCCATCTGGTAGCCGCCGGGCAGGGTGCGGATGAAGTGGTCGGCGTTGGCAGCCTTTGCGGCGGCAATGACCTCCTCGTCGGTGGCGTCCAGACGGCCGTAGCGGATGTTCTCCAGGATGGTGCCCTTGAACAGCCAGGTGTCCTGCAGCACCATGCCGAAGCCCTCGCGCAGAGCGCTGCGGTCAAAGTCGCGCACGTCGTGGCCGTTCAGGGTGATGGAACCGGAGTCCACATCGTAGAAGCGCATGAGCAGCTTGACCATGGTGGTCTTGCCGGCACCGGTGGGGCCGACGATGGCCACCTTCTGGCCGGGCTTCACCGTACAGCTGAAGTCGTGGATGATGGTCTTGTCCGGGGTGTAGCCGAATTTGACGTGGTCGAAGGTCACCTGACCGTCGATGCAGGCGGGGTCTGCCCGGCGGGCCGGGTCGGCGGTCTGGTCCTCTTCCGGCTCGTTCAGGAACTCGAACACCCGCTCGGCGGCAGCGGCCATGCTCTGCAGCATGTTGGACACCTGCGACAGCTGCTGGATGGGCTGGGTGAAGTTCTTGACGTACTGGATGAAGGCCTGGATGTCGCCGATGGTGATGGTGCCGTTGGCGGCAAAGATGCTGCCCACGATGGCCACCGCCACATAGCCCAGGTTGCCCACAAAGTTCATGATGGGCATCATCAGGCCCGAGAGGAACTGGCTCTTCCAGGCGGATTCGTACAGCTTGTCGTTGGCGGCGTTGAAGTCGTTCAGCACCACGGCCTCGCGGTTGAAGGCCTTGACCACGTTGTGGCCGGAGTAGACCTCTTCCACCTGGCCGTTCACCACGCCCAGGGTGGCCTGCTGGGCCTTGAAGTACTTCTGGCTGAACCTGACCACCAGCAGCACCAGTGCCAGCGACACCGGCAAAATCAGGATGGCGATCAGGGTCATGCGGGGGCTGATGGACAGCATCATGATCAGCACGCCGATCATGGTGGTCACGCTGGTGATGAGCTGGGTAATGCTCTGGTTCAGGCTCTGGCCCAGGGTGTCCACATCGTTGGTGATGCGGGACAGCACCTCGCCCACGGTGCGCTTTTCAAAGTAGGCCAGGGGCAGGCGGTCGATCTTCTGGCTGATCCGGCGGCGGAAGTCGTAGCAGACTTTCTGGGAAAGGCCGGTCATCAGCCAGCCCTGGATGAAGCTGAAGGCGCTGCTCAGCAGGTACATGCCCAGCAAAAACAGCAGCACCCGGCCAATATACACAAAGTCGATGCTGCCGGTGCCCCGCAGCTTGGCGACCCAGCCGGTGGCAAGGGCCGTGGTGGCTTTGGCCAGCACCTTGGGGCCGGCAATGTTGAAGATGGTGGACAGAATGGCAAAGACAATGGCCGTGATGAGCGGCAGTTTGTAGTGGCTCATGGTCTGGAGGAGCTGCCGCAGCGTGCCCTTGAAGTCCTTGGCGCGCTCGGTGGTCATGCGTCCGGGTCTTGGCATATCACACACCCTCCTTTTCCGTATTCAGAATGCCCAGGTCAAGCTCTTTCTGGCTCAGCTGGCTGCGGGCGATCTCCTGATACTCCGGGCAGCTGACCATCAGCTGGGCATGGGTGCCCTTGCCCACCAGACGGCCCTCGTCCAGCACCAGGATCTGGTTTGCGTGCAGCACGGTGGAGATGCGCTGTGCCACGATGATGACGGTGGCGTTGTCGGTCTGGGCCTTCAGGGCGCGGCGCAGGGCCACGTCGGTCTTGTAGTCCAGGGCCGAGAAACTGTCGTCGAACAGATAAATTTTGGGGTCCTTGGCAATGGCACGGGCGATGGACAGGCGCTGCTTCTGGCCGCCGGACACGTTGGAACCACCCTGGGCAATGGGGCTCTGGCAGCCCTCCGGCTTTGCGTCGATGAACTCGGTGGCCTGTGCGATGGCAGCGGCCTTTTTCACGGCGGCGTCGGTGATGTGGTCCCCGCCGAACTTCAGGTTGCTGTCGATGGTGCCGCTGAACAGCACGCCCTTCTGGGGCACATAGCCCAGCAGGTCGTGCAGCTGTGCCTGTGGCATATTGCGCACATCGATGCCGTCCACGGTCACGCTGCCGCCGGTGACATCATAAAAGCGGGGGATGAGGTTGAGCAGGGTGGATTTGCCGCAGCCGGTAGAGCCGATGATGGCGGTGGTCTCGCCGGGCTTTGCGGTAAAGCTGATGTGCTCCAGCGCATCGCTGTCCGCACCCGGGAAGCGGAAGCTCACATCGTGGAACTCTACCTCACCCTGCCAGTTTTCGTGCTCCTGCGCGGGCTTTGCAGCAGCTTCGTCCGGGTCGTTGATGGTGGCCCTGGTGCGGATCACCTCGTCGATGCGCTCCGCAGCCACACCGGCGCGGGGCAGCATGACGGCCACCATGGCCAGCATCAGGAAGGACATGACGATCTGCATGGTGTAGGTGATGAATGCGATCATCTCGCCCACCTGCATGGTGCCGTTGTCCATGGCCTTGCCGCCGAACCAGACGATCAGCAGGCTGGTGCCGTTCATGATGAGGGTCATAAAGGGCATCATGGCAACCATGGCACGGTTGGTGAACAGCTGGGTGCTCATCAGGTCTTTGTTGGCCTTGTCGAAGCGCTCCTCCTCAAACTTTTCACGGCTGAAGGCACGCACCGGCATGATGCCGGTCAGAATCTCGCGGCTGACGAGGTTCAACCGATCCACCAGCTTCTGCATGATCTTGAACTTGGGCATGGCCACACTCATCAGGAAGAGGATGAGCAACAGCAGAACGGCCACATCCAGCACGATGATCCAGGAAAGGCCGGTGCTGCTGTTCAGCACATGCAGAACGCCGCCAATGCCCAGAATGGGCGCATAGGCCACCATGCGCAGCAGCATGACGCAGACGAACTGCACCTGCTGGATGTCGTTGGTGGTGCGGGTGATGAGAGATGCGGTGGAAAAATTCTCGATCTCTGCATTGGAGAACCCGATGACGCTGGCAAAGGTCTCACGGCGCAGGTCGCGGCCAATGGCGGCGGACACACGGGAGGCGAGGAAGCCCACCGCAATGGACACAGCCACCATCAGCAAAGTCAGGCCCAGCATCTGGCCGCCTACGCGGTAAAGGTAGCGCATCTGCACATCGTGGGCAATGCCCTGTGCCTCGTATTCCAGCTGCACCAGCAGCATGGACTGGCTTTTGAGGTTCTCCATCAGGGTATCATCCAGACTGGCAAAAGCACCGGTCAGCTGCTGCTGGACAGCTTCGCGGGTGAAGCCGGGCATCTGGCTCATAGCGGCAAACTGGGCGCATACGGTGTCCAGATCTTCGGCAGTGGGGGGAACGGTCTCGCTATCCGTGGTGGTGCTCTCAGAGGATGCCGCCTGCATGTCAGCAAGGCCGGTCATGCCCATGGTGTCCTGCCCGGCGGGGGCGTTCGCTGCCTGCGCGGCGGCCATATACAGCACAATGTCCGGCGTGGTGACGGCATCCTCCAGCGCGTTGCGCTCGTCATCGGTCAGGTCGGTGCGCAGCTTCAGCACGCCGTCGTCCTGAAGATAATACCCGTAGGCGTTCTGGAGCGCATCGGCGTCCTCTTCGCTCATCAAAAGCGTGAGGGTGTCCAGCGTGCTCTGGCGTATCGTTTCCGGCAGGGGGCTTTCAATGCCGCCCTGCTGGATGCCGGTGTCCACGATCCTGCTGGTGTAGTCCGGCAGCGAAAGATCGCAGTACGCCTGCACGAACAGCAGCGCGAACACCACAAGACAGACGGCCCAGTGCCGGGCCAGCTGCTTGAAAATTTTCGTCATAGTTCGGTTCTCCCTTCGTTGTTTTTTGCTTCACGGGAAGCGTTTTCCGCAAGAATGGCATCCATCAGTGCGCCGCGCAAAGTATTCATCTGCTGCACCTGCTCCGGTGTCAGCCGGGCCATCACGCAGGCAAAATAATCGCTGAGGGCGTCTTCACACCGGGCACAGGCGGCATAGCCCTCCGGCGTGATGCGCACCAGCGTTTTGCGCCGGTCAGCCGGGTCCGCTTCGCGCAGAACAAGGCCGTCCTGTTCCAGCTGGCGCAGGCTGCGGCTGATGGCCGGCAGCGGCTGGTGTGCCTCCCGGGCAAAATCGGAAACATACACCGCTCCGTTCTGCCCATGGGTACTGATCGTGTGAGCCAGACCCTCCAGCATGGGAAAGTGGCACTTGGGACAGCCCCGCAGAGCCGCCTTCATGCCGGCCCGGGACGCCTTGCTCAGCCGTCCAAAAAAATGGCACAGACCGTGAAAGCTCGCGGCGGCTTCGGTCTCGTTCAACATTCTATCCCTCCTCATTGCAAAATGCTTAACAGCTGTTAACTATTAACGCCTGACAATAATATTCCTCCCGCACCCAGAATGCAAGGGCAGTTTAGGATAATTTTAAAAAAGTTCACAAAAAGGGGAGAACGGCAGAAAGCCTGAACCGCCCGGCAGCTGCATAAATAGAATAAGAAACGTTTCTGCGGGAGGGGCGGCGGCAGTGGAACAGAACCTGACAAGAATTTTTACACTTTTTGGCGGATTGGCACTGTTTTTATACGGCATGGATGCGCTCAGCCACAGTCTGGAAACAGCGGCAGGCAGCCGCCTAAAAAGCCTGCTGGCCGCTGTGACCGGCAGCCCGGTGCGGGGCGTGCTGGCGGGGGCTGTGGTCACGGCGGTGCTGCAAAGCAGCTCGGCAGTCACGGTGATGGTGCTGGGCTTTGTAAGTGCGGGCCTGCTGACCCTGCGGCAGGCGGTCCCGGTGATCTTTGGCTGCAACATCGGAACCACCGTTACCGCACAGCTGCTGGCTTTCCGGCTGGAAGATGTGCGCGGCCTTGTGCTGCTGGCCGGGCTGCTGCTCTGCTTTGCCTGTGCAGGGCAGAAGGGCCGGGCTATTGGCCGGGCGGTGTTCGCCTTTGGCCTGCTGTTCGAGGGCATTGCCGATATGGGCACTGCTATGGAACCGCTGGCGCAAAGCCCGGTGTTCGTGCACTGGCTGGGTCGGGTGCGGCAGCACCCATGGCTGGGGCTGCTGGCGGGGCTTGGCATGACCCTGACAGTGCAGAGCAGCTCGGCTACCATTGCCTTGCTGCAGAACTTTGCAGCCCGCCCCGGGCTGGACGGCAGCAGTCTTTTGGGTCTTGCGGGTGCGCTGCCGGTGCTGCTGGGCGATAACATCGGCACCACCATCACGGCAGTGCTGGCATCCTTGAGCGCAAACCGGGACGCAAAGCGGGTGGCTGCGGCCCATGCAGTGTTCAATCTGACCGGCGCGGCGGTGTTCTGCGCCGGTCTGCCGTTGTATGTGCGGCTGACGGCTGCACTTTCGCCCAAAGGGCCGGAGCTTGCCGTGATCGCCCGGCAGATCGCTCATGCGCACACCTTGTTCAATGTGGTGTGCACGCTGGTGTGGCTGCCGCTGACCCCACTGATGGTGCGGTTTGTGTGCCGCCTTGTGCCGGACCGGGCAGTGCGGTAAGTTTTTACTGGACAAACATACCAATTGCGCATATACTGAAAGGGTTGAAACCTACTGCGGAACAAAAAGGAAACATTGCTATGCGACAGAAAATCGGAAGAGTGTGTATGGTGCTGGGCGCGCTGCTGATCCTTGCGGCAGCAGCCCTGCTGGCCTATAACAAGTGGGATGCATCCCGTGCAGACAAGGCCTCGCAGGAGGTGCTGGGCGAGCTGGAGCAGACCCTGAACGCTGCCATTGAGGAAAAGGCAAAATCGGATACCGTGGCGCTGCAGCCGAAGCTGGACCCCACGCAGGAAATGACCGTGACCGAACTGAACGGCTGGGATTACATCGGCTATCTGTCCATTCCGTCCATCGGGCTGGAACTGCCGGTGATGAGCCAGTGGAGCTATGCGGGCCTGAAAATCGCACCGGGCCGTTACTCCGGTTCCACCTATGCGGATAACATGGTGGTCTGCGCCCACAACTATGCAAAGCATTTCAGCCCCATCAAGTGGCTGACCGAGGGCGCACAGGTCTATTTTACGGATATGGACGGTATGCGCTGGACCTACGAAGTCTCTTATGTGGAAAACCTGCAGCCCACGCAAATTGAGGAAATGACCGAAAAGACGGAGGAGTCCGATGAATGGGATCTGACCCTCTTTACCTGTACCACCGGCGGCAGCGCCCGGTGCGCTGTGCGGTGCGTGCGGACGGGTTACCCGGCGCTCACAACGGAGACCGCAGAATAAGATTAAGATGCAAAAAATCCCCTGTGCCAGCGCACAGGGGATTTTTCATATCCGGTATTCAGTGGGCGGTGCCCACCTTCACAGGGGATTACTTGCTCTGGATGTACTCGTCAATGGCCTTTGCAGCAGCCTTGCCTGCGCCCATGGCCTTGATGACGGTGGCTGCGCCGGTCACGGCATCGCCGCCGGCGTACACACCATCGCGGCTGGTCTTGCCGTCGTCGCCGTCGGTAACGATGCAGCCGTGCTTGTTGGTTTCCAGACCCGGGGTGGTGGAGCGGATCAGCGGGTTGGGGCTGGTGCCCAGGCTCATGATCACGGTGTCCACGTCCAGCTCAAACTCGCTGCCCTTCTTCTCGATGGGGCGGCGGCGGCCGGAAGCATCCGGCTCGCCCAGCTCCATCTCAATGCAGGTGATGGACTTGACAAAGCCCTCGTCGTTGGCGTGGATCTCCACAGGGTTGCACAGGGTCTTGAAGATGATGCCCTCTTCCTCGGCGTGCTCCACCTCTTCCTTACGGGCGGGCAGCTCAGCCATGCCGCGGCGGTAGACGATGTACACGGTCTCGGCACCCAGACGCAGGGCGCTGCGGGCAGCGTCCATAGCCACGTTGCCGCCGCCCACAACGGCGACCTTTTTGCCGGTGCGGATGGGGGTCTTGCTGGTGGGCAGATAAGCCTTCATCAGGTTGGAGCGGGTCAGGAACTCGTTGGCAGAGTAGACGCCCTTCAGGCTCTCGCCGGGGATGCCCATGAAGCGGGGCAGACCGGCACCGGAGCCTACGAACACGGCCTCGTAGCCGTACTCGTCCATCAGCTCGTCGATGGTGAGCACCTTGCCAATGACCATATTGCACTCAAAATCAACGCCCATCTTCTTCAGGCCGTCGATCTCCTGCTGCACGATGGCCTTGGGCAGACGGAACTCGGGGATGCCGTACATCAGCACGCCGCCGGCCACATGCAGGGCCTCGTACACGGTCACCTTGTAGCCCAGCTTGGCCAGGTCGCCTGCAGCGGTCAGGCCGGCAGGGCCTGCACCGATGATGGCCACCTTGTGGCCGTTCCACTCCGGCACCACCGGGGCGGTGTGCACGTTCTCGCGGTGCCAATCGGCCACAAAGCGCTCCAGGCGGCCGATGCCCACGGGCTCGTTCTTGATGCCGCGGGTGCACTTGCCCTCGCACTGGCTCTCCTGCGGGCAGACACGGCCGCAGACAGCGGGCAGGGAAGAGGAGCGGTTGATGACCTGATAAGCGGCCTCAAAGTCGCCCTCGGCCACATGCGCGATGAACTCCGGGATGTCGATGCCCACCGGGCAGCCGGTCTGGCAGGGCTTGTTCTTGCAGTGGATGCAGCGCTTGGCCTCGTTCACTGCCATCTCGGCGGTGTAGCCCAGAGCCACTTCCTCAAAATTCTTGTTGCGGACGTTGGGGTCCTGGGTGGGCATGGGACACTTTTTGGGGTCCATATTGAAAGCCATTTTACATTCCCTCCTGAGTCTTGAACAGGTTGCAGGCTGCCTCACGGGCGTGTGCCTCAAACGGGCGGTACATGGTGCCGCGTGCCATTGCCTCGTCAAAATCCACCAGATCGCCGTCAAAGTCGGGGCCATCCACGCAGGCAAACTTGGTCTGACCGCCCACGGTCAGGCGGCAGCCGCCGCACATACCGGTGCCGTCGATCATGATGGGGCTCATGGAGACGGTGGTGGGTACGCCGTAGGGGGCCGTGGTCTTGCAGACGAACTTCATCATGACCATGGGGCCGATGGCAAAGATCTCATCATACTGATTGCCGGCGTCCAGCAGCTCCTTCAGTGCCTCGGTCACAAGACCCTTCTGGCCATAGGAGCCGTCGTCGGTGCAGACCTTCAGTACGCTGCTTGCGGCCCGGAACTCATCCTCCAGGATCACCAGATCCTTGTTCTTGAAGCCGATGACGGCGTGGACCTCGGCCCCGCAGTCGTGGAACTTCTTCAGAACGGGGTAGGCAATGGCGCAGCCCACGCCGCCGCCGACGACGCAGACCTTTTTCTTACCCTCGGTCTCGGTGGGCTTGCCCAGAGGACCCACAAAGTCATGCAGATAATCGCCCTGCTGCTTGTGGCTCAGCTTCTCGGTGGTTGCGCCCACGGTCTGCACGATGATGGTGACGGTCCCCTTCTCACGGTCATAGTCGTGGATCGTGATGGGGATACGCTCGCCGTTCTCGTCCACACGCAGAATGATGAACTGACCGGGCTGGGCCTTCTTGGCCACCATGGGTGCCTCGATCTCGTACAGGATCACAGTGGGCTTCAGCGCTTCCTTCGTTACGATACGATACATGGATGTTCCTTCTTTCCTCAAAAGTCATGGCTTGCTACGTTCCATGGGCACACACGGAACTCCTCACCCGTGTGCGCTCGTCTTATCTTATCACATCCGCCCATGGTTCGTCAAATATTTCCTTGCACTTTCCCTTTTTCATGCAAGGGCATGGTGCAGCGTCACCTGTCCCCGGTCGATATCCACCAGATGCTCCTCCTTCATTTTCCGCAGCTCCCGCATCATGGCACTGCGGTCGGCGGAGATATAGTCCGCCAGAGCACTGAGGGTAAAGGGCAGATGAAAGCTGCCGCAGTCGTCGCCGCCGGTCTGAAGGCCGAAGTAGCACAGCAGTTTCTCCCGGATGCTGCGGCGGCTCAGAACCTCCACCCGCTCGGAGAGGGCGGCGGCCTTGCCGGTCATGATATGGAACATATTCTCCACCAGTCGGCTGTGATGGGTGCAGGCCTTTTCGCATCGCCGGGTCAGATGCTCGGCGCTCATGAACCACACCCGGCACGACTCCGCCGCCACCACCGTGATGCTGTCCCCGGCCACATTTTCGAACATCAGCATCTCTCCGAACACGCTGCCTGTGGGCAGATGCTCCAGAATGGTGCGTCCCCCCTGCCGGTCGATGCGCTGGATGACGGCGCTTCCGGCGGTCAGAAGCCCCAGCTCTCCCCGGCCCTCGCTGATGTCATAAATCACAGTGTCGGCCCGGAAGCGCTCCTCCCGGACGCCGAAGCACACCCGCATCTGCTCTACCTCATCGGGGCTGATGCCCTCAAGGATCGGTATGTTCTCCACAGGGGACCTCCTTTCCCGCTGCCGCCATGCGGCGATCCCGCCGCCCGCCGATGATCGTGTAGATGATGACGTAAGCGATGGCGCCCACCACCAGGGCCGCCACCACATCGATGAAGGCGTGCTGCTTGACAAAGAGTGTGGAGCAGATGATGATGACGCCCCATATGTCTGCGAAAGTGCGCCATCCGGTGCGCCGCAGTCCCGGCGTCCGGTGAACGGCATAGAGGGCGTCCAGCACCCCCAGCACGTGGACGCTGGGCAGCACATTGGTGTTGGTGTCCAGATTGTAGGTGTTCTGGAGGAGCCACGTGCAGAAGTTGTGGTGCTCCATTACCGCCGGGCGCAGATCCTGCCCGTTGGGTACCAGCGCACAGAAGATGGTGGCAAACCCGAAGGTCAGCATGATGCTCCACATATACCGCCGGAAGCCCTCGGCATCCTTGACGATCAGGTAAAGGCCCAGCGCCAGCAGAAGAAAGCCCCATGAGTCATAGGGAATGACAAAGTACTCGCAGAAGGGGATGTAGTCGTCGATAGAGGTCTGGGTGGCCCAGTAGTTGTCGGTGATGAAGTGCTCAATAAGGAAAAAGCCCCCCAGATACACCGGCAGATACAGGCCCCACCACATATGGGGATGGTCCTTGATGAAGGTCTTGATGGTCTGCATGAGAATCCTCCTGATTTCAACAATTTTCCGTGAGGGGCATTATAGCATAGCCCCGCCCAAAAAGGAAGTGCTCCTGTGATATAAGTCACAATTATTTTACAAATCCATTTCCCGGTTGCGGCGGCGGCAGATTTCGAGTATAATAGATATGTTATAAATGAAAAGATATGGAGGAATCCCCATGATCCTGCAAAAGAAAGAGGAGCTGGCCAACCGCCAGCTGCGCCTGACCATCACCGTGGAGCGTGATGCGTGGGAGAAGGCCCTGAACGACGCCTATCAGGAGGTCAAGGCCCTGTACCCGGTGGAGGGCTACGCCGTGGGCAAGGCTCCCCGTGAGGCGCTGGAAAAGGCATACAGCCACGATCTGTTCTATCAGGAGGCGGTGAACGAGACCTTCCCCGCCGCACTGGTGGAGGCCATCGCCTCCGAGGACATCCAGATCGCCGCCCCTCCCGCCCTGAACGTGGAGACCATCGGCCCAGACGGCTACACCTTCACCGCCCTCATCGACCTGTACCCGGAGGTGAAGCTGGGTCAGTACAAGGGCCTGTCCGCCCCGTGGGAGAATGCCGAGCTATCCGATGACGACACCAACGAGGCCGTCCAGCGTTTCCTGACGGAGCATCTGGTGGAACAGGAGCAGAACCGGGCCGCCATGGGCGACGAGGTCACGCTGGACTTCGAGGGCTTCGTGGACGGCGTACCCTTCGAAGGCGGCAAGGGCGAAGGCTATCCCCTGCTGCTGGGCAGCGGGATGTTTATCCCCGGCTTCGAGGAGCAGGTAGCGGGCATCCGCCCGGAGGAGGAGCGGGATGTCCACGTCACCTTCCCCACCCAGTATGTGCCGGAGCTGGCGGGCAAGGATGCCACCTTCCACGTCAAGGCCCACCGCATCGTCCGGCGGAGCCTGCCCCAGCTGACGGATGCCTTTGCGCAGGAGCAGGGCTTCGAGGATGTGTCCCACCTGCGCCGCAGCATCATGGAGCAGGCTATCCTGCAAAAGCAGCAGGCCGCCTCCAATGCCTTTGCCGAGGCCCTGATGCAGCAGGTGGTGGCGGGCATGGAGGTACAGCTGCCCGACTCCATGGTGGAGAGCCAGCTCACCGGCATCCTTCAGGAGCTTCAGCAGCATCTGGAGAGTCAGGGCGCTTCCCTGTCCGATTACCTGCAAGCGGCGCAGCTGACCATGGACGACCTGCGGGACCACGCCCGTGAAAACGCCGTGGCTGCCGCCCGGTATGAGCTGGCTATGACGGAGATCGCCCGTCAGGAGGGCATCACTATCACTGAGGAGGAGCTGGAGGAGAAGTATCGGGAGATGGCCGCCCTCTACGGCATGACCGTTCCCCAGCTGCGGGAGCAGGTGCCTCCCGCCCGGCTCCAGCACGATCTGAAGCTGGCCAAGGCCCGTGCCGTTGTTGTGGACTCCGCCCTGCGGAAGTAACCCCCGCACACTTTCCCACGACACACCGTAGCCCCGCACATAAAAAAGCACTCCCGGAGGATACAAATGCGTCCTCCGGGAGTGTTCTTTTCATTTCCGGTGCTTACTTCTTATACGGCACGTGCCAGATGGTATCGGCATAGTCCGCCACCGACCGGTCGGCGGAAAAGATACCGCTGCGGGCGATGTTGTGCAGACTCATGCGGTTCCATTTCTCCCGATCCCGGTAGGTGTCCGTCACCCGCTGGGATGCGGCGCAGTAGGAGGCGAAGTCCGCCAGCAGCAGATACTGATCCGCCGGGCAGTCCACACCGAACAGCAGCCTCTGGTACAGATCCTCGTAGCTGACGCCATCCCGGAACCCGGCCTTCAGCTGATCCAGCGCCCGGCGCAGCACTGGGTCACGTGTATACAGCAGATACGGGTCATAGCCCCGGCTCATGTGGGAGGCCTCCTCCGCCGTCAGGCCAAAGAGGAACATATTCTCGTCCCCCAGCACCTCGTGCATCTCCACGTTGGCGCCGTCCAGCGTGCCGATGGTCAGTGCGCCGTTCATCATGAACTTCATGTTGCCGGTGCCGCTGGCCTCCTTGCCGGCGGTGGAGATCTGCTGACTCACCTCGCTGGCGGGCATCAGCATCTCCGCCATGGAGACCCGGTAATTCTCCAGAAATACCACCTGCAGCTTCCCCTTGCAGATGGGGTCGTTGTTCACCTGATCCGCCAGAGAGTTGATGAGACGGATGATGCGCTTGGCTACGGCATAGCCGGGAGCAGCCTTGGCCCCGAAGAGGAAGGTCTGTGGTGGGAAGTCCATGTCCGGGTCGTCCTGCAGCTGCTGGTACAGGGCGATGATGTGCAGTACGTTCAGCAGCTGCCGCTTATACTCGTGGAGCCGCTTCACCTGCACGTTGAAGATGGCGTCCGTGTTCAGCTGCACCCCTTGCTGTCGGTGGGCCCACCGGGCAAAGGTCTCCTTGTTGCAGCGCTTGATCTCCTCCAGCCGGGCCAGCACCGCCCCATCCTCAGCATAGGGGTTCAGTTCCTGCAAATGGCCCGCATGGGTCAGATAACCGTCCCCGATGAGCTCCCGGATCAACCCGTCCAGACCGGGGTTGATCTGGCTGAGCCAGCGGCGATGATCCACGCCGTTGGTGACGTTCTTGAACTTCTCCGGCTCCATCCGGCAGGCGTCCCGGAACACGTCGTGGCGCAGGATATCCGAGTGCAGAGCGGACACGCCGTTGATGGCCATACCGCCGGCGATGCAGAGGTTGGCCATCCGCACCACGCCGTCCCAGATGACCGCCATCTTGGCGGTCTTTTCGGGGTCGTGATAGAAGCTCTCCACCTTCTCCTGCCAGCGGCGGGCGATCTCCTGCAAAATCTGCCAGACACGGGGCAGCAGCGTCTCAAACAGCTGCTGGGGCCAGCACTCCAGCGCCTCCGCCAGCACCGTGTGGTTGGTGTAGGCCACGGAGCAGGTGGTAATGTGCCACGCCTCGTCCCAGGAAAGGCCCGCATCGTCCACCAGAATACGCATCAGCTCCGGGATCACCAGCGCCGGATGGGTGTCGTTGATCTGGATGACGTTCTTCTCGTGGAAGTTTTTCAGGGTGCCGTAGGTCTGGATGTGCTGCCGGGTGATGGACTGCATGGTGGCCGAAACGAAGAAATACTGCTGCTTCAGCCGCAGGGACTTGCCCTCATAGTGGTTGTCCTCCGGATACAGCACCTTGGAGATGACGTCCGCCATGGCCCGCTCCTCCCCGGCCCGCAGGTACTGCCCCTCGCTGAACAGCTTCATGTCGATGGGCTTGGGACTCTTGGCGTCCCACAGCCGTAGGGTGTTCACCTGTTGGGTATCGTACCCGGCGATCTCCATGTCGCACGGCACCGCCAGCACACGGGTATAGTCCTCATGCACCACCATCAGGTGGCCGTTATCCCATCGGGTGCGGACCTTGCCGCCGAAGTGGACCTCCTCCGTCTCCTGCGGCTTGGGCATGAGCCATGCATCGCCCAGATTCTTCCAGTCGTCGGGCAGCTCCACCTGCTGGCCGTCCACGATCTTCTGCTTGAAGATACCCAGCTCGTAGCAGATGGAGTAGCCGGTGGCGGGGATCTCCAGCGTGGTCATGCTGTCCAGATAGCAGGCTGCCAGACGGCCCAGACCGCCGTTGCCGAGACCGGCATCCGGCTCCATGTCGAAGATGTCCGCCGCCTTGAAGCCCAGCGCCTCCACGGCCCCTGTCAGCGGCTCCAGCAGCTCCAGATTGTAGGCGTTCTTCATCAGGCTGCGTCCCATGAGAAACTCCATGGACATATAGTGGACCTTCCGCTTCTCCTGACTGTCCACCTCCTCACGGGTACGCACCCCCCGCTCGGCCATGATATCCCGCAGCACCAGAGCGCAGGCCTTCATGATCTCTCCGTCGGTGGCCTGCTTCTCCGTGCAGCCGTAGTTCAGCCGCAGCTTCTGCACGATGGCCTCCTGCAATGTTTCCTTCGTATAAGTCATAAATATCCTCCTGTATTGCATCCGGGACTTACCGCCCCAGCAGCTTTCCATAAATATTCCGGTAGGCCCCGGCGCTGCGATCCCAGCTGAAATCGCCCTCCATGCCCCGCCGCCGCACCATGCGGAAGCCCTCTGCATCGCCGTGGTACAGGCCCACCGCCTGCCCGACGGTGTCCAGCATGGCCCCGGCGTCGTAGGCGGCAAAGACATAGCCGTTGCCGTCGGGCTGCCCCACCTGACAGGACCGGACGGTGTCGTTGAGACCGCCGGTCTGCCGGACGATGGGTACAGCACCATAGCGCATGGCGATCATCTGCGACAGGCCGCAAGGCTCGCTCTTAGAGGGCATCAGAAACAGGTCGCTGCCGGCATAGATGCGGCGGGACAGGCCTTCGTTGTAGCCGATCCAGGCACACAGCCGTCCCGGGTAGCGGTTCTGAGCGTGGCGGAAGAAATTCTCATATCCACCGTCACCGCTGCCCAGCACCACCAGCTGACAACCGGTGGCCATGATGCCATCCAGCGCCTGACACACCAGATCCACGCCCTTGTGTCCCACCAGCCGGGTCACCATAGAGAGGACCGGTGTCCCCTCCTCCTGAGCAAGGCCCAACTCCTGCTGAAGTGCCGCCTTGCATAAGGTCTTCCCCTTCGGCTCCGCCGCCGTGTATCGGGCGGGCAGATCGGGGTCGCACTCCGGGTCATAGCTCACCATATCGATGCCGTTGAGCACGCCGGAGAATTTCCACTGGATGCTGCGCACCACGCTGTCCAGTCCGGCGGCATAGGCGCTCTCCCGCAGCTGGGCGGCGTAGGTGGGGCTGACGGTGGTCACGGCGTCCGCCGTCACCATGGCCCCCTTCATGAGGTTCACGCACCCATCCATCTGTAGAACGCCGCTCTCGTACCAGTCTCCCCGGTTCAGGCCGAAAAGATCCTCCACCGTGTCGGCGCCGTACTTGCCCTGATACTCGATGTTGTGAATGGTGAACACGGTGGAAACGTTTTCAGCCACAGTTTTCAAGTAAATCGGCACCAGTGCAGTCTGCCAGTCGTTGCAGTGGATCACCTCCGGCCGCCACTCCAGCATGGGAAGCACCGACACCACCGCCTTGGAAAAGAAGGCAAACCGCTCTCCGTCGTCCATCTGGCCATACAGCGCCCCACGGCGGAAGTACCGCTCGTTATCCAGAAAATACCAGACGACGCCCCGATACTCCAGCGAGAACAGGCCGCAGTACTCATGCCGCCACGCCAGGTCCACATAGGTATAGCCGTGCCAGCGCATTTTCTCTCTCCATGCGTCCGAAACTTGCCCGTACAGCGGCAGGATCACCGCCGCACGATCCCCACCGGCAGCCACCGCCGGTGGGAGACTTCCCAGCACATCCGCAAGACCTCCGGTCTTGCAGAAGGGAGCCGCCTCGCTGGTCACATATAAGATATCCATGCCGTTACCTCCTTGCACCCCCTCCCCGCAGCCTGCGGGGAGGGACGTGATTCGTTTATACGGTGGCGTTGCGGGCCACCACCACGGGATAGCTCTCGTCTCCGATGAGGGTGCGTCCCTCCCGGATGGTCACAGCCTTGTCGGCAATGACGCAGCGCAGGGTGGCATCCTTTTTCACCACCGTGCCCTTAAAGAGCACGCAGTTCTCCACCTGCGCTCCCTTCTCTACCCGGACACCCCGAAACAGGATGCAGTTTTTCACGCTGCCCTGAATATCGCAGCCATCGGCAATGAGGGAATTCTCGCACACCCCGGCGGGATCCAGATACGTCGGGGGCGCATCGTTCTCCTTGGCCAGAATGGGCCGTTGGGGGTCGAACAGCAGCCGCCGCTGAGCCGGATCCAGCAGCTCCATGCTGCGGCGGTAGTAGGTCTGTACCGTATCGATGCGGGCGGCATACCCCTGCCACACATAGGCGTGCAGATGCAGACGATCCTTCTGATCCTGCAAAATGTGGTGGCGGAAGCTGTACCGGTTGTGGGCCATGCACTCCTCCACCAGCTGCACACACGTTCAGGCAGCGATAGCCCGCCGGGGTGTGGACGTCGTAGGCCACATCCACGATGCGGCCCTGTTCATCCATCTCCAGATAGGTATCGCTGGGGTCGCCGGGCTCCGCCGTACAAACCTCCGTCAGGTCGGCCCCGGAGGTGATGTGCTCCTGCAATACCTGCTCCAGCGGCAGATTGATGACCAGATCGCTGTCTGCCAGCACCACATACTCCTGCCGGATCTCCCGCAGGTACTCCAGCACGCAGCCCAGTGCCTCCACCTTTCCCCGGAAGCGTCCGGCGGAGTTGCGGCTCTCGGCATAGGCGAAGGCCGGCAGCAGCGTCAGCCCGCCCCGATTACGGCTCAGATCCCAGCTGCGGCCGTTGCCCAGATGATCCAGCATACTCTGGCACTTGCCGTGCATGATGACGCCCACATCGTGGATCCCGGCGTTGACCATGTTGGAGAGCATAAAGTCCACCACCCGGTAGTTGCCGCCGAAGGGCATGGAGCCGGGGATGCGGTGGGCGATCAGGTCCCCCAGCCCCGTGGGCTTTCCGTAAGAAAAGATGATGCCGTGCATGGTGTGGTTCATGCCTTCACCTCCCCGTGATGCCGGTCCAGCAGAGTCTTGGCGGGGACGATCTCCCCGTCCCCTATCACGGTACCGGGTCCCAGCACCGCCACGCCCCAGTCATCCGGATCCTGTGCCGTCTCCGGCGGAGCGCCCACCTGAGCGTCCCTACACCCACGATGGCGTACTGCACCACGGCTCCCGACTCCACCACGGCGCCGGGCATCAGCACGGAGTAAGAGACGACGGCCCCCTCCCCCACCTGGGTGTTGTAGCTGAGGACGCTGTTCTTCACCTCGCCCAGCACCTCGCAGCCCTTGGCCACGGCGCTGTTGCCGATGTCCGCCTTGGGCCCCACATAGGCCGGGGGACAGGAGGGCGTGCGGCTGTAAATAGGCCACCGGCGATCCAGCAGGTTCAGTCCGGAGCCGGGACTCAGCATATCCATGTTGGCGTCCCACAGGGACACCAGCGTTCCCACGTCCTTCCAGTAGCCGTCAAAGCGCCATGCGGTCATCCGCTCTCCCGCCGCCAGCATGGCGGGGATGATGTTCTTGCCGAAGTCGTTTTCCGAGGTGGGGTCCGCCTCGTCGGCCACCAGATACTCCCGCAGCTTGCTCCATGTGAAGATATAAATGCCCATAGACGCCAGATTGCTCTTGGGTTCCCTGGGCTTTTCGGCAAACTCCGTGATGCGGTCCTCCCCGTCCACCGACATGATACCGAAGCGGCTGGCCTCCGCCCACGGCACCTCCATCACGGCGATGGTGCAGGCAGCCCCGGTCTCCTTGTGGCGGCGCAGCATCACGGCATAGTCCATCTTATAGATGTGGTCACCGGAGAGCACCGCCACATACTCCGGATCGTACAGATCCACGAAGCCGATGTTCTGATAGATGGCGTTGGCCGTCCCCTTGTACCAGCTGGCGCCGGTGGCGCTCTGGTAGGGCGGCAGAATGTGAACGCCGCCGTCCAGCCGGTCCAGCTCCCACGGCTGACCGTTGCCGATGTAGCTGTTGAGCTCCAGCGGCCGGTACTGGGTCAGCACGCCCACAGTGTCGATACCGGAGTTGGCGCAGTTGGACAGGGGAAAATCAATGATGCGGAACTTCCCGCCAAAGGGTACCGCAGGCTTTGCCATGTCGCCGGTAAGCACATACAGCCGGCTCCCCTGTCCGCCGGCCAGAAGCATGGCGACACATTCTTTTTTCATCTCCGTCCCTCCGTTCCGTTTTTCTATTCTGCGGGCCGTCTGGACCGGCCCTTGAGGATCACCCCGCCCAGCGGCGGGATCCTGATCCTCAGGGACCTTTCCCGCCCGTGGGAGGGAACGTCCTCCACGGTCAGCAGCCCCTCATTGCACACACCGGAGCCGCCCCACTGGAGGCTGTCGGTGTTGAACACCTCTTCATAATACCGCTTGCCCCCCGGCACGCCGAAGCGGTAGTTCTCCCACGCCTCCGGGGAGAAATTCACCGCACAGACCAGCTCATGGCCCGCCCGATCCCGCCGCAGGAACACGATGACGTTGCTGCGGTTGTCATCGGCCACCAGCCACTCGAATCGCTGTCGTTCTCCCACAGGGGCCGGTTTTTCCGATAAAAGCGGTTCAGCTCCCGGATACATTCATGAGTCCGGCGGCAGTCCTCCTGCTCCAGCAGATACCAGTCCAGCTGTCCGGCGAAATCCCACTCGTGCCATTGGGCCAGTTCCGTTCCCATGAAGGTCAGCTTCTTGCCGGGGTGCGCCAGCAGGTACAGGTAAAAGC